>Ga0272442_10002620_pt1 | contig 25924 bp, 20 predicted proteins | sample SSMForm2O_FD_200262 | JGI IMG/M metagenome (GOLD analysis project Ga0272442, IMG submission 200262) | Marine sediment archaeal communities from Little Sippewissett salt marsh, Falmouth, MA, United States - SSM-Form-2O | ecosystem: Environmental > Aquatic > Marine > Wetlands > Sediment ... | reverse complement strand
CTATATATAGAGATATAGAAAGTTAACTCTGTTCTTGATTCCACAAATTAGGTTGAAGACGATGTCCGTCTTTATACGGTAAAGCAAGATGTTCGTATGCACGTCTGGTAGCCAACCTGCCACGAGGACTGCGTTCCAGTAACCCTAGTTGAAGAAGATATGGTTCATACACATCCATAATAGTGTCAGCATCCTCACTGATAGAAGCGGCCAGCGTATCCAACCCCACCGGACCACCATCAAATTTATCAATTATGGCATGCAGTACTCTATGATCAACTTCATCTAAACCCACAGAGTCGACTTCCAGCATTGAGAGTCCATCCAAAGCAACTTGCTCGGTGACTACACCTTCCGCCCTGATTTGTGCATAATCTCTTAACCTTTTTAATAGTCGATTAGCTACCCTTGGAGTCCCTCTAGCTCGTTTGGCAATATGTAAAAGACCCTTGCGTTCCGATTTAACCTTAAGAATAGTTGAAGATCGTTCTAAAATCTCAAGCATATTTTTCTCATCATAGAAATCAAGGTGATAGGTTGCTCCAAATCTGTCTCGAAGTGGTGGACTTATCAAAGAAAAACGCGTAGTAGCACCAATTAAAGTAAAATGCGGCAGACTTAATTGCAGACTTCTCGCCGCAGGTCCCTTACCTAAAAAGATATCAAATACGAAATCCTCCATTGCTGGATATAGTTTTTCTTCAACAGTGTGACTCAGCCGGTGAATTTCATCAATAAAGAGGACTTCCCCCTGATGTAAATTAGAGAGAAGAGCTGCTAAATCTCCAGGACGTTCAACCGCTGGTCCTGAACTGACCTTAATACCTACACCCATCTCAGCGGCAATAATATGCGCTAACGTTGTTTTACCCAAGCCAGGAGGCCCATAGAGGAGAATATGATCTAAAGCCTCTTGCCTTTTTTGGCTAGCCATAATGGCTATTTTTAAATTATCCTTGAGTTTTTCTTGCCCTATAAACTCGTTTAGATGTTTGGGGCGGAGGTTCAAGTCAACAGGGACATCCTCAACATCACCCTTTCCTGAAATCACACGCTCCCGAGACGGAGATGCTGTATTAGTAGCAGCCTCCCAGCCTTCTGACATATCACTCCTCCTCTGCAGATGCTGAGACAGCTTCTCTATTTAACGTCGGAGATGCTTCTTCCATCTCTTCACCTATCAGAGGTTGGAGTTTTGGTTTTAGCTCAGCCAAATCCTCATCAGTTAACACCCGAGAGGGGATAAGCTTTCCAAGAATAACGTTTTCTTTAAGACCAAGAAGTTTGGTAGTCTTCCCTTTCGTAGCCGCATCTACAAGTACACGTCCAGTCTCCTGGAATGAAGCAGAAGCCAACCAGCTTTCTTTATTTATACTAGCTCTGCTTATCCCCTGTAGAATTAACTGGGCACTTGCCGGTTCTCCTCCTTCAGCCATTACCCTGGCATTTATATCTTCATAATTCAACTTATCTACCAATTCTCCGGGTAAAAGCCTTGTATCACCTGACCCAATAATCGTAACCTTCCGCAACATCTGGCGAACAATTACTGCAATATGTTTATCATGTATACTAACTCCCTGTGAGCGATATACCTTTTGTACTTCGTCAACCAAATACCGTTCCACTGCCTCTTGCCCTACCACTGGTAAAATATCTTGTGGTGCAAGGACACCTTCGGTAATTTGTTGTCCAGCTTCTACCACATCACCTGGTTTCACTATAAGATGTATACCCTGCGGAACAAAATACTCCTTTTCTTCTGTTTCTACATAGTTAATATATAGTTTATCTTCTTCGAATGAGACTTCACCAGCAACTCTGGACAATACATTAGTCTGAGAAAAATCCGTCACAGCCGGTAGCTTCTCTTTTTCTTCCTCAGAAGAAGATGGACAAAATAGAACAGTTCCAACATCAACTACCTGACCCTCATTTACAACAGTTTCCATTCCAGGTAACATCGTATACTCTTCTCTGTGAATTTCAGAGCGGTTAATTTTCACTACAATGCCTTCCTCAACTTCATCAACGGAGACAGTACCACCAATATCAGAGAGAATCGCTCTCCCTTTTGGCATTCTAGCTTCTAAAAGTTCTGCTACACGTGGAAGCCCTGTTGTAATATCAGTGCCAACTACGCCACCAGTGTGAAAAGTACGCAGCGTAAGCTGAGTTCCTGGTTCTCCAATACTTTGAGCAGCAATAATTCCCACTGCAGTACCTCGTCTTACCAGATGTCTGGTCGACAGATCTCTACCGTAGCAATATTGGCAAACACCAAAACGGGCATGACAGCTAAGAGGTGATCGTATAGATACCCCAGCGATTCCAGCCTCAATAATCTGTTTCACTTTTTTATCATTGATCTCTTCATTGCGAGAAACTAGAACTTCACCCGTATCCGGTGCAACAATATCAGCTGCCGCCAGATAGCCAATAATTCGCTCACCAAAGGAAGGTAAATAGCTGGCTTCATCATCCCTGGATATCCATACACCCTCCGTAACACCACAGTCCTCCTCTGTAACCATAACATCCTGAGCAACATCTATAAGGCGTCTGGTAAGATAGCCACTATCTGATGTCCTTAAGGCAGTATCAGCTAGCCCTTTGCGTGCTCCATGAGTAGAAATAAAATACTCCATTGGAGAAAGCCCATCACGGAAACTTGATTTAATAGGGAAGTCTATTATTTTTCCGGACGGATCGGTCATCAAACCACGCATCCCTACCATCTGAGTAATCTGAGATATATTACCTTTCGCCCCTGAGGTAGCCATCATAGAAATCCCTCCATAAGGATCCCAGGATTGCTGAATATCCTCAGCGATTTTATCCGTAGTATTTAACCACACCTCTATCGTATTCTCATAACGCTCATCATCAGTAATAAAGCCATGATCATATTGATCTTCAATAACACCAACCTGCTTCTCAGCTTCTTCGAGGATACTACTCTTCGCTGGTGGCTCTTCAACGTCATTCATAGCCATCGAAATTCCTGACTTTGTGGCATAATTAAAACCTAATTCTTTAAGACTATCAAGAACATTAGCTGTGGCTTCGTTCCCCAGCAGATCAATACAATCAGATACTAACGACCTTATAGCAGATTTATCTACCACTTTATTATGAAAGCGAAGCTGTGCAGGTAAAACATCGTTAAACAGAATCCGCCCTACAGTGGTCTTTATCCGATTCCCTGCAGCATTTGAAGCACGAACTTCAATTTCTGCGCCAAGGTCAATTATATTCAACTCATACGCTAACTTAGCTTCATCAAAGCTACCGAAGATTTTCCCCTCGCCTTTCGCATTAGGTTTTGCAAGAGTAAGATAGTAGCATCCAAGAACCATATCAAGGCTTGGCACTGTCACCGGGTCCCCATTACTTGGCAACAGCATATTCTTGACGCTGAGTATATGTTCCCTGGCTTCCTTAACTGCAGCTCTAGACAATGGCACATGAACCGCCATTTGATCACCATCAAAATCAGCGTTAAATGCAGAGCACACTAAAGGATGGAGCTGAAACGCATCTCCATCAATTAATACAGGTTCAAAAGCTTGTATGCTCAAGCGATGCAAGGTGGGAGCACGGTTAAGTAATACAGGACGATCCTTAACCACCTCACTCAATAAATCCCATACTTCAGGCCTCCCTCTTTCCACCTGGCGCCGAGCAATCTTTACATTGCTGGCATAGCCCCCTTCCATAAGTTTTCTCATTACAAAGGGCTTAAACAGCTCCAAGGCCACATGCCGCGGTAAACCACACTGATGAAGCTTGAGTTGAGGGCCAACAACAATCACCGAACGTCCGCTGTAATCTACACGCTTACCAAGGAGATTCTGTCGAAATCTACCCTGCTTACCTCCCAGCATTGCTGAAAGAGATTTCAAGACATGCTTATTTCCAATGGTTACTGCACGACCTCTCCTTCCATTATCAATAAGCGCATCCACGGCTTCTTGTAACATACGTTTCTCATTACGTATTATTGGCTCTGGCGCACCTAATCCCATTAGTCGATGGAGACGATTATTACGATTGATAACACGACGATAAAGGTCGTTAAGATCACTAATAACAAAACGACCACCATCCAACTGAACTACAGGGCGAAGTGCTGGCGGTAACACGGGAAGCACACTTAAAATCATCCATTCTGGTCTACTTCCGCTATCTCTTAAAGCCCTGACTAATTGCAGTCTTTTACTGATCTTCTTAGCATGCTGGACAGATGCATCGTTCATCTCTTCACTAAGTTGCTCATGCAATTCATTGATATCCGTTTTTTGCAATATCTCCAGGATGGCTTCTGCTCCCATACTAGCCTTGAAAATATCACCATATTCACTATTGAGCTCCTGGTATTCCTCTTCCTTTAACAATTTTAAAGGTTGTAGCTCATTAATCTTATCTCTTCTTTTCTTAAGTTCCGTCTCAAGTTCTACTTTCTTTTCTATAAACTCAGCTCGTATTTTATTTACACTCGCCACCTTCTCTTCTTCATCAACATCCGGCTGAATCTGCCAGTCATCAACCTCTTTATTTGCCTTCTCTTCCTCTTCAACAATTCTCTGCGCAATTTCTTGCTCAAGCTGTTGAATAAGTTCATTTTTAGCATCTGTGTCAACTGAAATAACAATATATTGAGCAAAATAGATAACTGTTTCCAATTTGCGCGGGGAGATACCCAGAAGCAATCCAAGTCGGCTAGGAACTAATTTTACGAACCAAACATGTGTCACCGGAGCTGCTAATTCGATATGCCCCATACGCTCCCTGCGTACACTTGAACGCGTAACTTCAACACCACATTTATCACAGATAACGCCCTCATACCGCAATTTCTTGTATTTTCCACAGTGGCACTCAAAATCCTTAACAGGACCAAAAATTCTCTCGCAGAAAAGGCCATCCCTCTCCGGCTTTAAGGTACGATAATTTATAGTCTCTGCTTTAGTTACTTCGCCGTGAGACCAGTCTCTTATTTGATCTGGCGAGGCTAGATTTATTCTAATAGCATTTACATCATCAAACTGTGTCATTTCTTTTAATCACCTCGCTCTAGAATCTAGTCTTAATTCTGGATCTAACATCCGCAAACAGATTTACTGATTCTTCATCTTCATTGAGTAGTTCAACAGCAAATCCCAGGCTGCGTAATTCCATAAACAACACCTTGCAGGCTTCAGGAACACCTAGCTGGCGAATATCCTCACCTTTCAGAATTGCTTCATAGGCTTTAGCCCTACCAACTACATCATCAGACTTTACAGTAAGCATTTCTTGAAGGGTGTATGCTGCACCATAGCCCTCTAAAGCCCACACTTCCATTTCCCCAAATCGTTGTCCTCCAAACTGGGCTTTTCCTCCCAATGGTTGCTGAGTGATAAGTGAATAAGGACCAGTAGAACGCGCATGAACTTTATCCTCAACGAGATGTATCAGTTTCATCATGTATACATTACCTACAGTTACTGGCTGGTCAAAAAAGTCCCCTGTTCTCCCATCCCTCAGATCTATCTTACCAAACGTAGGTGGATAAATTCTCCGTTCTTTATATACTTTTTCTACTGTCTCCTCCAGTTCTTTATCTGTAAGCTTTTTTGACTCAACCCCCAAATCTTCAAGCCATAGACAAAGGGAAGCTCTCTTTGCCTTTCCCGAATACTCATTGTTCATTATCTCATCAAAATCAAACCCACGCTCAATAAGCCAGCTTTTAACTTTATCCCAATCTGGTTTTATTGAGTTCTCTGAGCTAAGATTAATAGCTTTTGCTTTCCAAGTTATCCATACCCTTCCTAAATTGTCCTCTATATCCAAAGAACTGGCTCCTGCAAAAACCGGTGTAAGTATTCTATGCCCTAATATGAAACCTGCCCATCCCATGTGTGCTTCCAGCAGTTGCCCAATATTCATACGGGAAGGAACGCCTAATGGATTAAGTACAATATCTACTGGTGTACCATCAGGTAAAAAGGGCATATCCTCCTCAGGCAATATTATTGAAACCACCCCTTTATTACCATGTCTACCAGACATTTTATCGCCCACTGAAATCTTACGTTTCTGAGCAACCCACACTTTTATAATCTCATTAACTCCAGCCGGTAGTTCATGTTTTCCATCTCGTGAGAAGACTTTAACGTCAATCACTCTGCCCCACTCACCCGGTGGCAATCTCAGAGAATTGTCTTTCACTTCACGTGTTTTTTCACCAAAGATAGCCTGCAATAGCTTTTCTTCTGCTGATAACTCCGTCTCACTTTTCGGGGTTATTTTTCCTACCAGAATATCGCCACGTCTTACCTCAGCACCAATACGTATAATACCTCGCTCATCAAGATCTCTAAGGCTCTCTTCATTAACGCTTGGAATATCCCTGGTAATTTCCTCTGCTCCAAGTTTTGTATTTCTTGCTTCTATCTCATATTTCTCGATATGAATGGATGTATAGATATCATCTTTGACCAATCTTTTGCTGAGAATAATGGCATCTTCGTAGTTATATCCTCTCCAACTCATGAAAGCACAGACAACATTCTGACCCAACGCAAGTTCTCCATTTGCTATTGACGAGCTGTTAGCTATAACCTGTCCCTTTTCCACCCTGTCTCCCTTGTTCACCACAGGGATTTGATCAACACAAGTACCCTGGTTTGTTCTAACAAATTTATTTAGTTTAAGTTCGTGTTCTTCTCCCATATCATCTTTAATCTTAACCAATGAACCAGTTGCCGAGCTAACTATCCCACTTACAGGGGTAAATATAGTCCGTCCACTATACTTAGCAATCTGTTTCTCCATACCTGTAGCCACAAGGGGAGCATGCGGACGTAAAAGAGGAACGCCCTGTCGTTCCATATTACATCCCATTAAAGCCCGGTTAGCATCATTGTGTTCTAGAAATGGAATAAGGCAGGCTGAAACACTGAAAAGCTGTTTGGGAGAAACATCCATGAAATTTACTCTATCTACAGACTCTGTAAAATACCTGCTGCCCATTTTTACTTCAACCCTCTTACCTACAAACTCCCTTTTCTCATTGAGGGGAATGTTTGCCTGAGCAATAGCATATTGGTCTTCTTCATCTGCTGTTAATAATTCACTTTGTGATGAAACAAAAGGCATTACTTTGACGTTTCGCTCTCCAGCATTAGCCAATTGTTGTGCAACTTCTTCTGTAATTAACGTCCCCGCTTGTATAATAACTTCCTCTTTGTCGTCCACTACATCTTCTTTCACTGTCCTGCCTACCAGTTCCGATGAAAGGCTAGATATTTCATGGATAACCTTGAGGTATGGAGTTTGTACAAAACCATATTTGTTAACCGAAGCATAAGTCGCCAAAGAGCCAATTAGTCCAATGTTAGGGCCTTCAGGAGTTTCTATAGGGCAAAGTCTCCCGTAATGCGAATGATGTACATCACGAACTTCAAATCCAGCACGCTCTCTAGACAAACCACCGGGGCCCATCGCGGAAAGTCGCCGTTTATGCGTCAATTCAGCTAATGGATTAGTTTGATCCAGGAACTGTGATAGTTGAGATCGGCTAAAAAATTCTCTTATTGCAGCGACGACAGGACGGACATTTACCAGAGCAGCGGGTGTCGCGACATCAGCTCCTAGAATGCTCATTCTTTCTTTGATTGCCTTTTCCAAACGCAACAATCCGACACGAAATTGATCTTGTATTAGAAAACCGACTGTATGAACCCTTCGATTACCTAAATGATCAATATCATCTGCTTTCTCCTGACCGTTATTTATTGAAATAACATGTCGTACAATCTGAACCAAATCCTCAGGCATCAGCCCAAAATGCTTTTCTGGTCCGGTAACTCCCAATTTTTTATTTAATTTATATCTTCCAACTTCTCCAAAACTATAACGGCGGGGATTAAATAGGAAGTTTCTCAATAAAGCTTGAGCACTATCCAGACTAGGTGGTTCCCCAGAAGATAACTTACGATATATATCAACTAATGCATCTGCCTTAGTCTTTATTAGGGGGTCTCTATCTATTGTAGAACGAATATAATTGTGTTCAGGTAAATTATCAACATCCTCAAAAAGGGAAATCAATTCATCATCGCTTTCATGGCCTATAGCACGTAACAATGTTGTAACAGGCATCTTCCGTTTTCCACCCACCTTGACTGAAATTACATTACGGCTGGAAGTGTCAAATTCAAGCCATGCCCCCCGTTCGGCAACCAATTTTGCAAGTCCCAACTCACGCCCTTTTATCGGATCTTTTTCCAGGGTAAAATAGACTCCTGGGAAGCGTGTCATTTGGCTGACTACAACACGTTCCACCCCGGAGATAATAAAAGTGCCATCATTCGTCATTAATGGAAATTCTCCAAAGAAAAGCTTCTCTTCTTTTATTTCACCTGTCTCTTTGATTACCAGCTGGATTAATACATTAAGTGGTGCTGAATAAGTTATACCTTGTTCAGTACATTCATCGACGGTATGTTGTGGTTCTTCAAATTCATGTTCTTTATAACGTAATTCCAATCTGGTACCACTATGGTCATAGATAGGAAAAACTTCTTCGAACAGCTTTTTTAATCCTTCATCTCGTAGCCACTGAAATGAATCGAGCTGAACTCGTATTAAATCAGGTATTTCTACAGTTTCAGGTAATTTAATAAAAGATCTCTCAGGCCTGGGACTAATCAATTCTGAAACAGTCATAAATTCTTCTCCTTGAAATTAAAGACAGATATTAATGTTGTTAAGTATTTGATATCATAAATATAGTATTAGTTTACGGGATAGCCCCGTATCTGAAGTGGAACATATGAAAGGAAGGTCTTAATATGGACATGATGCAACCAGCTATTCTACGGCATTAAATGTTTTTTGTCAAATCTATTCTACGAACTCTCATAGCCATTACCTCTTTCTGTATAGAAATTTTATTAATAATCTCTCTATCATCAATAGAACAGCTATTTACTAACATAACAGAATGATATCCGACTTTTTCTTGAATAACATTTTTAGTCCCGTTACAAAATTATTCAGTCTGAATACCATATTATGCTCTTCCAAGAAGTTAAATTTGCGTGATAGAATATACACGAAACTTTGTTTTCCACTGTGAAATAATTGTAATTTCAAGATAGTGTTAAGAAGTTATGGAGGAGATTTCTAAATGATAAAAAAGCCTACCGTGGTGGCTTTACTATTGGCTATATTTCTAATTATTGTCACAAGTTGCAGTAAAGGAACATATACCCAAACAATTAAAATAACTATTGATCCAGTTAATGTAAATGGTCTTATTTCCAAGATTGGGTACTACAGGGATAGGGAGCTGGTTAATTCATTAACATTTATCGATGGAGATGGTGATAGTATAATAGATGGAAAAACAGGACCTACAGCAGAAGGTAATTGGCCTAAGGGATGGGAATGGTTTGATGATTTATACAGTGACGTCATTGTTGGATATTCAACAATAACAATGATAGATGAAAAAATAGTAATCCAAAACGGCAGTGCTCACGAGTTTCTGCCAGGCGAATATGAATGCGAATATATAGGATAGGCCTTACGTATAATCACGATATACTTTGCTTTGCGCTATAAGTATCGAGCAATTGAGTACAGCTGGATAATAATCAGTATCTAAATAGGGAGCAGCTATGGCTGAGAATTGTCTTTTTTGTCGTATAGCTAATGGAGAGATCCCTAGCGACATAGTCTATCAGGACGACAAACTTTTTGCCTTCAAAGATATCAATCCCCAAGCACCTACGCATATCCTTATCGTACCTAAAGCTCACATCAGCTCTTTAGTTGAATTGTCTGATCACCAAGAAAAATTAATGGGATGTCTTATTATTGCGGCAAAAAAAATAGCTGATCAGGAAGGGCTAGCAAAAAACGGCTACCGCCTTGTAATAAATTGTGGCTCTGAGGGAGGACAAGTAGTATCTCATCTTCACTTACATCTAATTGGTGGCAGAAAGCTAAGCGGTAAAATAGGTTAACCTTTGATGTAACTGAATTTTTATAACACGTTTATTAGTGATGTAACCTAGTCCTGTAATACCCTCGTTAAAAATAGGGCTGAAGTGCAGACCTAGAAAGCTTTTAATCTATCTATCACGTCTTCTATTGTCTCATCTGGAGTGGAGGCTCCAGCTGTAATACCAATGTACTGCTTGCCGGTGGTCCAGACTTTCTCTATCTCATCTGCCCTTTCTATATGATGTGTCTCTATTATCGGAGAGCATATTTCAACAAGGTGCCTGGTATTGGCGCTGTCGTACCCGCCGACCACTATTATTAGCTGGCTCTTTTGGGCTAACTCTTTTGCAGCTCGCCGGTGTTCCTGTGTCGCCCTGCACAGCGTATTGACGACTCGTAGCTCTTTAAAAGTACTTCCTTCAATATCCGGGTCACAACTCGAGAAAACTGCGACGAGCTGCTTAACAAAGCTATTAAATACAGGCCAGGTCTGTGTAGTTTGAGATATAACACCAAGACGCCGGGATCTCCTCTCCTCTGCCTTCAATACTATAGATAATGAGTCAATCCGCGTAGTATCTGAAACCACTATTCCTCGGCCCTTCGTCCAACCCAACAGCCCTTTTACTTCAGAGTGTTGAGCATCTCCAAACACAAGCACTTCAAGTCCCGTTTCAGCAAGTTCTTTTGCCGCACTCTGGGCTTGTTGTACTATAGGACAAGTAGTATTAATAATATTGATATTGCGAACCCTTAGTTGAGATAATAACTCAGGGCCTACACCATGAGTGGGAATAGCTACAGTATTACCCTGAACTTTTCCCAAACAATCTACTGGAGTAACCCCCACTGCCATTAGCTTTTGCATTAGTTGCTGATTATGTACCAGCGGGCCGAGAGTTTCTATCCTCCCATATTTAGCTACCCCTAGTTCAATCATTTCTACTGCACGCCTTACCCCAAAACATAAGCCAAGGCTGCTCGCTTTCCTAATCTCCATATATTCCTTGTTTGCCTTCTGGCAACATAACTGCAATCTTCTTCATCATTAGATCAGTTAAAGCTTTCATTGCTGTTTTATTAAACCTACCTTTGACCGCAGGAACGGAAAATGTCTCCCCAATGCTAATATTTATAAGGGGACGCTTCCACAGCCAGCTCATACCTTTAAGATTCTCCATACCACTAACAGCTACTGGGATCAACGGAACACCGGCTTTTAAAGCAATTACCGCAGGCCCTGCCTTGCCTCGACTTAAAACTCCATCACTATTTCTCTTCCCTTCCGGAAACATACCCAGGACCTCCCCTTTCTCAAGTATAGTCATAGCATTTCGCATTGTATCTCGTTTATCTCCAACTACACCCTGCCGCAATATCGGAAATGCTCCAGCCCAACGAAGTATGAATCCTAGTAAGGGATTATTAAAAAGTTCCCTCTTGGCCATAAAATTTATCCATCTTGGAAAGCTAATCGGTATCAGTATCGTATCCATAATATGTACATGATTCGATACCAATACAAGAGGACCAGTTGCAGGGACATTTTCCTTTCCACTGACTTTCCATGAGAGGAATACCTTGCAGAGCAACCCGATTACTATTAGAACAGCTTTCTTGGTCAAGGTCATTGACTTACTACTAAATTGTATATTTCATCAACTACTTGTTCTAAGGCAAGACCTCCAGTTTCAATAACCACTGCATCATCTGCAGGCTTCAGCGGAGAAATAGACCTATTTCTGTCGGCATTATCTCTCTTCTGAAGTTCAATTAGAGTAGTCTTATAAGTGACTTCGTTTCCTCTCTCCAGTAATTCCTTATATCGACGTCTAGCCCTTTCTTCCATGGAAGCAACGAGGAATATTTTCAGTCCTGCATCAGGTAGCACTACTGTACCGATATCTCTTCCCGCCATTACAAGCTTACCTCTACTGGCCAATTTGCGTTGCTCAACAACCATCCTGTGGCGCACATCCTCTACCTTTGATACCAGGTACACCTTTTCTTCCACTGCACTACTTGATATCTCTTTTGACACATCTTCTCCATCAATAATTGGTGAAAAAGTGCTGTCTTGACGTGGTATAAAGTCGAATTCTGTCTCATTTACCAGCTGAGAGAGTTGTTTTTCATCAGTAAAGGAAATGCCTTTATTTATAACTTTCCAGGTGAACGCCCTATACACCAGACCGGTGTCAAAGAAAGAATATCCCAGCCTCTTAGCCAATAGACAACCAACACTGCTTTTTCCAACTGCTACTGGCCCGTCAATTGCTACTAATTTTGGTATCAAACCACCCGCTATAGTATCATTTTAAAACACTACTAACAATTATACTTTTAAGTTGCTTCTCTAATTATTTGCTATATGATAGATATGGTTACTTATACTCCTTCAATCGAAAGTAACCGATAAAGGTTTTCCATACTTCGTAACATCTTGTTGTAAGAGATAAGCTCTATCAAGGCATTTACTAAAACATTGTTCAGTAAACGAACTAAGAGTCAATTCTGCTTCTTTTATATCCCCTTTATCCTGCAATACAATTGCCTCACTCTCAAGATTATAGAAGTCTCTCTCAAATTCTTTTTCAAGACTATCCAAAGCCTTCCTTACTATAGGGTGTCTCTGACTCCACGTACTTCCAATCTCATCCCCTCTGGTCAAATCACATAGTTTCTTGAATTCCCACCAATAGGAGCCATTAGTATATACATCTATCCTCGCCTTATCGGGAGATATAACATCCTTATCTGCTTTACCATTATATCCGACCATAGCCGGAAGACTCTTACTGTTTAAAAAGACAGGTACGTAAACGCTGTTACATGGAGGACCAGCACACCACCACATTACAGGCAATTTATGGGAATTCTCAGGAGGCAACACGAAAATCGCCGAACTGGCAGTTTGCGACCACGTAGAGCCCGAAGGTGATGCATGCATACAAATAGTAGTCATCCCCGGTACTGTTGGATTGTATTGAGTATCACTACGGAAGGTGGATTCGTAATGATCTCTTAAAATTCGCTTGAACCAGACTATGTCTATATTTCCTTCTTTCTCAGCAAGCAGTTGGCGAAACCTCCTGGCCCGGCTGTAAGATAACTCAGCAGGAAAATGAAAATCAATATAGGCTAAGCTTACATTAAATTCGTCAATTCTGTCAGCGGGCCACCATTCTCTTTTAATAGCATAATTTATTAACTCCGAATCTGACCTATCCCAATCAGTAGTAATGCAGGTTTCATTAGATATAGCGAAACTCCCTTTTTTTACTTTCAAGGCAGCCCAGTGTCTTCCATAGGTTTCTACAATCCATGCTTCGACGGCATCAGCCACAATATATGAATTATCATACCCACCACAATGATCGTCACCTAATAGAGAACAGCCGAATTGTCCATATCTTTGTACCAATTGCCCGATCCAGTCAACAGCCTCTGAGGCAGATTTGCTTCTCTCAAGTGCAAGCCTTACTATATCCATTCCCAACAAGCCTAGTTCTGGTGACCTGCCCTTTCTATATTCGTTTACTGCTTCTCTATAGGTTTTAGTTCGGATAGCTTCATTACCAATAGCAACCCTATACTCATTCATACCTTCCTCATATCCCCAACACCAGTAAGGCCCAGCACCCAGAGTTGAGTATGTTTGCCGAACTTGAGGAATACTTCTATATTCCAGTTGTAGCATAGTATCTTCTATAAACAACTGCCCCGGATTAATCTCCAGACACTGTGATTCAGTTATACGCCTATCACTGTTTTTACCCAGGATCATATATCCTTCCTTCGTAGCACCAGGTAAAGCAACCCCTGTATCACAACCGAGAGATGTAATCTTCGGATAGAGCATGTTAAGAACTCCAGATTCTATTTTTTAAAAAATAGCATACTACCATGTTTTAACAGCCCCACCGTCGAAAAGAAGGTCAGCACCCATAAGGTATTTCCCCATCTTGGAGAAGCCTACAACAAAAAGGTTAGCTACTTCTATAGGAGACATCATGTCTTTGATTTGTGATCTGCTCAGCATAACGTTCATTATCAACTCCTCTTCAGAAACCCCCCTTTGTTTGGCTTGTTCCGGAATTTGCTGCAATACTATTGGTGTCTTACAAAAACCCACACTCACAGAAAAAGCTCTTATCTTACCCTGTCCTTCAGCAGCTATAGCCTGGGTAAGGCCACGGATACCAAATTTAGTCATACTATAAGCAGGCTTAAGCTTTGTGGCAATGTGCCCTAGCTGAGAACTCATATTGCCGACGACACCAACACCATCTTCACTATCTTTCATATAAGGTATACAAAGTTTGGACAGATAGAGTGGAGCCCTGAGGTTAATTCTTTGCATTACATCATAATCTTCCATAGGAAAATTCTCCACCGAATCAATATGCTGTATTCCAGCGATGTTAGCCAGATATTTAATCTTCCCATGTTTTGAAGCCTCTTTGACATAATTCTCTATTTCATCGTCTTTGGTAAGATCAGCTTTGATAAAGACCGCTTTACCTCCCATCTGTTCTATCAATTCAACCATCTTATGCCCGCGTTCCACGTTGGTCCCGGACCCGACTACGGTAACTCCATTTATTGCCAGGGCGATAGCAGTAGCCTTCCCAAGACCGCTGGTAGCACCTGTTATAAGAGCTACATTTTCTCTCTTGAAATATCGATCATGTACAATTAATACCTCTTCCTTGGTAATAGCAGGTTCTTGCAGGCTAAAATTCAGCTTTTCCATCTTTTCTCTCCTTCCAATCTAAAACGTTCTTGATATTATACCTCTGGTCCTTCATTTATCTCTAGAAAATAAGAGCAGATTCTATCAGTACCTTCTGCTTATGGGAAAATGTTATAATTAATAACAAAGTAGCTACAGAAAAAAAACAAACACTCTTTCATAATAGTTACGCAGATTAAAATATTCCAGTGAGCCTGATAAATCATTTATGTAATAGACACGATAAAATAAAAGGATAAATATGAGAGAAGTTACAGTTACTAAGGTTACAGAGGCTATCGCCAGTCTCTTTCAGGAAGCATGTTACCATCTTCCAAAAGATGTCCTGGTTGCTCTCCGAAATGCGAGAAACTCAGAGGATTCACCAGCGGCATGCAATGTACTGGATAGACTTCTAACAAACGCTGAGCTAGCTTCCAGGGGACAAATCCCTCTCTGTCAGGATACCGGGACTGCAGTAGTCTTTATTGAGCTAGGGCAGGAAGTACATATAAGCGGCGGAGATTTCAATGATGCAATATCCGAAGGAGTGCGTCGTGGTTACACCAGAGGCTATTTACGTAAATCCATTGTACAACATCCTTTCACAGACAGGATAAATACCAGCGATAATACTCCACCTGTTACCCATCTGAAAATAGTACCTGGCGATAGATTGAAAATTATTGTTATGCCAAAGGGAGGCGGGGGAGAAAATATGACCCGACTAGGAATGCTGGTCCCTGCTTCAGGGAGGTTGGGGATTATTGATTTTGTGGTAAAAACTGTTGCTGAGGCTGGAAGCAATTCATGCCCCCCAGTCATTGTAGGGGTAGGTATAGGTGGAACATCAGAAAAAGTCGTCTTACTGGCAAAGGAAGCACTATTACGAGAGGTTGGCCTACCAAATCCTAAGCCTGAAAATGCCAATTTGGAAAGGGAAATACTGACACAAGTCAACCGGCTTGGTATCGGAGCCATGGGCTATGGTGGTAGAATTACCGCCCTGGCAGTTCACGTAGAAACCTATCCCTGCCATATTGGCTGTATGCCAGTGGCAGTTAATTTGCAATGCCATAGTGCCCGACATAAAGAGATTACCTTATAGAAAAGAAACTGCCCATGATGGAATTAGGAGAGAAAAATGTCTAAAAAAATCGTTCTTCCTCTTACTGATAAAGCTCTGGAGGATCTGCGAATAGGAGATAGCCTGTTACTTACTGGTCCAATATATGTCTGCCGTGATGCCGTCCATAAGAAACTAACTGAGTTAATGGACAAAGGGGAACAACTGCCCCTGGATATCAAAGGAGCCACTATATATTACATGGGGCCTTCTCCCACCCGTCCAAATGGAGTGATAGGTGCCGCCGGGCCGACAACCAGCGGCCGTATGGACAGTTATGCCCCCAAACTGATAGCCGCAGGGCTTAAGGGGATGATAGGTAAAGGGATGAGATCCCAGGCAGTAAAGGAAGCCATTGTAAAGTACAAGGCAGTATATCTTGGAGCAATAGGCGGTGCAGGAGCTGTAATCTCCGATAGTATAGTGGAATCAAAGATAATCGCATATGGAGAACTAGGAGCCGAAGCCCTCTTGCTTATACAGGTAAATGACTTCCCGGTTACAGTGATAAATGATATTTATGGTGGAGATCTCTATCAGACAGGGAAGGCCAAATACCAGGTCTCTTCTAACCCATCTATCTGAAAGCATACCTGTCGAGGTTGAGTCCAGAAAAGTCCTTTTTGATAGGTATTCACAAACAAGTAACTAGTAAATGTATGACTAATTCTACTTAATATACTGAATGTATTAATTACTTTTTTGAATATGCAATATATTCCACAATCAACAGGAATAACGGGAAGAGAGTACTCAATAATATCTGTGTATCCAATCCTACTATTCGGATACCATTTATAGTATTGAGTGACTTGAAAATCAGGAAAATAATTGCTCCTAGAGAAAGGCTCTGTAGAATTCCAAAAATAAAAAATGCTGTTTTCTTTTCCACCTATGTCTCCTGGATATTTTTAAGTATTACTTACACTATAGCTATAATAAGTAGAATAGTAATGTACTGCACATACATAATATACTACATATAATAACATGTTACCTGGTTGTCCCAGCTAATTAATAATTGGCGGAGGGGATGGGATTCGAACCCATGTTCGCTAAACGCGAAAACGGTTTTCAAGACCGTCACCATCAGCCACTCGGTCACCCCTCCAACGTATAATGCATATTGAACGTTATTGTATATCGTTATACCTTACCAGGCAATGTCAACAATACAGTTTGCTCGAATTATGTTATTATTCGCTTCTAGAGTTATGTCTAACCATTTACTACATACTATAGATGCTAACTTTAATCATGCAAGCGTACGGCTGTGTGCCCTGGGAGATACAACTCGCTTAAACCCCAATAATTATACAGTCAACTCGCCACCAAAAACCATTCATCATAATCTTACTGAGGATATCAAATCTCTAGCATTGGAGTTGATATACCCGACAGATTCCCGGCATGATGTCACTGAAAACTTAGAAAATCAAGTTAGACAATCGGTTAGAAAAGCTTATAGAGATTTTATCAGCTTCATTACTTCTAATGGTAAAAGCATAGAACAATCATTACTACTAGTCGACAAACAATCCGAATTGACCGACATCAACATTAGAATCAGTCTCCTGAATATTGAGCAGATGCGATTCCTTCACAAATACATGATATGGAAAAATACAATCACAATCAATGCTGAATAGCTCAGCTAACATATAAAGCGAAAAGGAGGAATAATGGATTTAGTCTGGGTTTGTATACTGGTAGGGCTGATTGGATTTGGGGTAGTAGCATTCTTCATACGCTATGTTCTAAGTCAGGAACAGGGTTCGGAGAAAATACGTGAAACATCTCGTGCTATACAGGAAGGCGCGAAGGCTTTCCTGGGCAGGGAATACCGAACCCTCGCTATTGTGGTTATAGTAATAACAATAATTCTGGCAGTTGTCCCCGTGCTTGGCTGGAAAGTAAGTGTATCTTTTATTTTCGGAGCTATATGCTCTATGGGCGCAGGTTTTGCCGGCATGAATATAGCGATAAGAGCTAATAGTAGAACTTGCGCTGCAGCTCAGAAAAGTCTGAACCAGGGATTACGAGTATCCTTTAGAGGCGGGGCCGTTATGGGATTGACTGTAGTCAGCTTAGGTATCATCGGAATAGCTATTCTATATATTGCCTGGCATACCGACTCTGCTTTTCTGGCCATAATACCGGCCTATGGGACAGGGGCTTCACTGGTAGCCCTCTTTGCCAGAGTAGGTGGAGGTATTTTTACAAAAGGGGCTGATTCCGGGGCTGATTTGGTAGGCAAAGTGGAGGTAGGAATACCTGAGGATGACCCCAGAAATGCTGCTGTGATCGCTGATTTTGTAGGTGATAATGTCGGCGATGTCGCAGGTATGGGCGCAGATCTATTTGAGTCTTATGTTGAATCAATTGTTGCTACTATGGCAGTAGCTCTGGTAGCCACTGGAGCAATTGCAATTGGTGGTACAACTTTTAATCTAGTCCCCAATATTCAGGTAGCTTGGTGGCTCCCTCTTCTAGTTCGTGCCGGAGGAATAATTGCTTCAATAGTTGGCTGTTTCATTGTAAAAGTAGGCGAAAAGCCCCAGATGAGTGCCTTGCTGGCAGCTCTCCGTCGCGGGACAAATGTAGCAATAGTACTGGCAGCAATTTTTTCTTTCTTGATAATCAATGCCCTTGGTGCCAGCATAGGAGTTTTCTGGGCGGTATTGGCGGGACTAATTGCAGGAGCTCTTGTAGGAGAGAGCACAACTTATTATACCTCGTATGCTTATAGCCCAACATTGAAAATCTCCAAATCTTCAACCTCGGGGGCCGGAGCTACCATAGTTCGCGGTTTTGCCAATGGCCTGATTAGTACTTGGGCACCGGTGCTCCTGATAGTTACTGCTATGATTGTGGCATATAAATTTGCTGGTATTTATGGTGTGGCTATGGCAGACATTGGGCTATTGTCTACTCTGGGTATAACATTAGCCACCGATGCCTATGGACCTATAGCTGATAATGCGGGTGGGATAGCCACAATGGTGGGACTAAGCCCTGAAGTACGTGAGAGGACCGATGCTTTAGATTCATTAGGCAACACAACTGCAGCCACTGGCAAAGGTTTTGCTATATGTGGAGCAGCTTTAACTTCTATTGCTTTACTCCTTGCCTATATTCTTCATGCAGAAATTGAATGGGCGGAACTAAGCTTGCTGGACATACATATCATTGCTGGTGTGTTTATAGGCACTCTAATGCCTGCTGTCTTTTGTGCCATGACGATGAATTCGGTAGGCATAACAACAGAGCTTATTGTTGCAGAAGTACGTCGACAATGGCGTGAAATAAAAGGCATAAAAGATGGTACATCCAGCCCCGAGTATGGTAAATGTGTGGATATTGCCACTAAAGCATCACTAAAACAAATGTTAGCACCTTCCTTGATGGCCATAATCGTACCCATTATTGTGGGTATTATTCTAGGGAAATATGCACTTGCTGGCTTTCTTATAGGTTCTATTGCTTCCGGGTTGATACTGGCTATTACCCTGAATAATGCCGGTGGCTCCTGGGATAATGCGAAGAAATGGGTAGAAGCGGGCAACTTTGGAGGTAAAGGTTCAGATGCTCACAAAGCTGCAGTGGTTGGGGATACTGTAGGTGATCCGATGAAAGATACTGCCGGACCATCTTTGAATATATTGATTAAGCTAATGTCTGTAATTTCATTGATGCTGGCCCCAGTGTTGATTCATTTTAACGGTTTACTATAAAACTACAAGGCGTTTACACTTTGCTATTTAAACAGAGCTTCTCGAAATGAGAAGCTCTGTTTGTTAAGGCTTATCTGCAGTTGAACTATTATTACTTCTTTTGAGGAGTAATAACCTTGATGTTACAATTGAAAGGTTATGCCAGACACAATATTTATAAAGGGAGCCAGGGAACATAATTTAAAAAACATAGACGTCTCCATCCCCAGGGAAAAGTTGGTAGTTATAACCGGAGCATCTGGCTCAGGTAAAAGTTCTCTGGCTTTCGACACCATCTACGCTGAAGGCCAGCGCCGATATGTAGAATCCCTATCTACTTATGCCCGTCAATTTCTTGGGCAAATGCAGAAGCCCGATGTCGACTATATAGAAGGACTAAGTCCGGCTATCTCCATCGACCAGAAAGGCCCGCCTCACAATCCTCGGTCAATTGTGGGAACGGTGACCGAAATCTACGATTACTTAAGACTCCTCTTTGCTCGCATTGGACATCCTCATTGCCCAAAATGTGGAAGGGAAATTCAATGCCAGACCGTACAACAAATAGTAGATTTGGTTCAGGATATGCCTGAAGCCAGCCGCATAATGATTCTTGCTCCACTGGTTAAGGACCGTAAAGGCGAATACCAGGCAGTATTCCAGGATTTAAGAAAGGCTGGCTTTGTTAGAGTCAGAATAGATGGTCAAATCTACGATCTGTCAGATGAATTTACACTGGATAAAAATAAAAAACATACAATCGAAGCAGTAGTCGACCGCCTTCAAATAAAAAAGGAAGTTAGTACTACAAGGACTGCTGATTCAATAGAGACTGCCTTAAAGCTAGGTTCAGGAGTAGTACTCATTCATATGCTTGACAATACTACAGAGCCAAACAGAGTTAATAAGGGCAATGAATTACTTTTCTCGGAACACTTCGCCTGTGTATATTGTGGAATTAATCTAGGAGAAATCGCACCCAGGACATTTAGCTTCAACAGTCCTCATGGCGCCTGCCCCGCTTGTTCTGGTTTAGGGTATAAGTTAGAAATCGACCCCAAACTGGTTATTCCAGATTTAGAACTCAGTCTTGATCAAGGAGCTATTCAACCGTGGGCACGAAACGGAGCCATGAGTAACTGGTATAGTAGTATTTTACAGTCCTTAGGCCAATGTTATGGTTTCTCATTTTCTACTCCAGTGAAGAGCTTTTCCGATAAGCAACTCAATGCGATTCTATATGGCAGCGGTGGGAAACAATTTAAGACCACCTACATGAACCAGCACGGTGGAATATATCAATATCAAACTGCTTTTGAAGGAGTAATACCTAACCTTGAGCGACGCTACAGGGAAACAACCTCTGACAGTGTGAGGGTTGATATTGAACGTTACATGTCATCTAATCCATGCTCGATGTGCCAGGGGAAGCGGTTAAAACCTGAATCATTGGCGGTTACAGTCAATGACAGAAATATTATGGACATTGCTTCTCTATCTGTTATAAAAACATTGGAATGGATAGAGGAGTTGCCAGTGCATATCAGCCCACGAGAATTTATTATTGCCGATCAAATTATAAAGGAAATCATGTCAAGATTAGGTTTTCTCAGGGATATAGGCCTCGGATATTTAACCTTAGAACGTTCGTCATCGACATTGAGTGGCGGTGAAACACAAAGAATTCACCTGGCGACCCAGATTGGTAGCGGGCTCACAGGGGTACTTTATATCTGCGATGAACCTACTGTTGGGTTACATCCTTCTGACGATTATAAGCTTATCACCACATTGAAACACCTGAGAGACCTTGGTAATACCGTAATTGTTGTAGAGCATGATGAATCCATGATGAGAGCAGCCGATTACATTATAGATTTAGGACCAGGAGCTGGCAGAAATGGAGGAGAGATCATTGCTACCGGTACTATAGAAGATATTATGAGGAACCCGGAGTCACTAACCGGAAAATACCTTAGCGGAGCAAAGCAGATAACAGCGCCCGAGCAGCGGCGCTCTGGCTCGGGGGAAGAGATAGTGATTAAGGGCGCCCGAGAAAATAATTTAAAGAATATTACTGTTCATATACCTCTTGGTAAATTCGTCTGTATCACCGGGGTTTCTGGCAGTGGAAAGAGCTCTCTCATCAATGAGGTGTTATATAAAAATCTTGCCTGGTCCTTTTATAAAGCAAAAGATAGGCCAGGAAAAAGTGACGGCATTAATGGTGTTGAAAATATCGATAAGGTAATTAATATCGATCAATCGCCTATAGGCCGTACTCCAAGAAGCAACCCTGCAACATATACCGGGACATTTACTCCAATTCGTGAACTCTTTGCTTCTGTTCCTGAAGCAAAGATGCGTGGATATGCTCCAGGGAGATTTTCCTTCAACGTGAAAGGAGGCCGTTGTGAGGCTTGTCAGGGAGCAGGTTACGTCCAAATTGAAATGCAGTTTCTTCCTGATGTCACTGTGCCATGTGAGTTGTGCAAAGGGAAAAGATACAACCGTGAAGCGTTAGAAATCCTTTTTAAAGCAAAAAACATCGCTCAAATCCTTGACATGACTGTGGATGAAGCCCTACTCTTTTTCGATAACTTCCCTGTTATAAAAAGAAAGCTGGAAACGCTTCGGGATGTTGGATTAGGATATCTATGTCTAGGTCAACCATCTCCAACCCTATCGGGAGGAGAGGCACAAAGAGTAAAATTGGCCACCGAACTGTCCCGTCGTTCTACAGGACAAACTCTCTATATACTTGATGAGCCTACTACAGGACTTTCCTTCTCTGATATCGACTGTCTCTTACAAGTACTACAGAAGCTGGTAGATTATGGCAATACCGTAATAGTCATTGAGCATCATCTCGATGTTATTAAGAATGCTGATTGGATTATTGACCTTGGTCCAGGTGCAGGAGATGAAGGTGGCAATATTATAGCGATTGGTACACCTGAAGATATAGCACAACGAAAAGACTCTTCCACTGGACAATATCTGCATGCTATATTATCAGCAAGAGAGAAGATAGCATTATGAGCACCCGCGTTAATAGAAAAGAAGCACTGGAATCCATCCAGTCCAATATCCAAGATAAGAATAGAGTAAAGCATATACTGACTACGGAAGCCATTATGCGAGCTCTTGCCGAACGACTGGAGGAAGATGCAGATGAATGGGGAATCACAGGACTTCTACATGATATAGATATAGAATTAGTTGAAGATGATCCCTCCAGTCACGGAAGACTGGGAGCCGATATAGCACGGGAACTTGGCGCTAATAATAATATGGTTCATGCTATCCTATGCCACAATGCAGCTAATGGTATTTCTAGAGAGTCAAAATTGGATAAGTCACTTTTTTGTACAATACATTTGAGTAATCTTCTTACTGAGGTTTTTTCAACCCAGCCAAATAGGATTACTGAGCAAAGCACCAAGTCTATAATAAATAGCTTACTAAAAGAGAAATCCCCTATTTTTACCACCAATAAAGAATATATCGCTCAATGTAGCGAGATAGGCTTAGGACTAGAGGAATTTATCAAAGTGGGAATCGAAGCCTTAAAAGGCATGTCCTCAGATTAAAAGATATAAATTATATTATAAATTTAACAAATCCTGATAAAACCTCCCTTTCAAGAAACCTAACATATCCTTTTTTTAATACCGGCGTGCAATATAATCGTTCTAGACACATAGTGTTTTTTCCTTACCTCTACTTGTCCTACGACTAAATACTCAACGTTTTAAGGACTAAAATACTATTGCATTGAAAAGATGTTGCTATATACTAGTAGTAACTGTTAGTAAGTAATAGGGGAAAAGGATAATGTTAGACATGGTAGGTTATAAAAATATAATACCGGAGAGAATGCTGACTGTTAGGGAAGTTGCCTCTATCCTCAATGTTCATCCTAATACAATTAGAAGATGGAATAAAAAGAAGCTGATAAAATCCTATATCATAGGACCTAATCATAATATAAGATTTAATAGAGAAGATATACTTACTTTTTTAAATAGCTCCAAGATGTAGTATTTATCAAGCATAGTGAAAGGAGCAATTCAGGGTACTTATCTATATAGGAGTTAGATATTTGAAGATGGAATTACAGGCAACTGATAATAGTCAAAGAGGCGACCATAGGAAATATTTTCCCTGTCATTTTGTCCAATCTATATTGTATAGACTAGCATCTGGCGATCAGCAAATAGCTACAGCTGATAATAATAAGTACTGATAATAAATGTATCAGTTCATCGCTAGCTAACCACGGAGATCAAATTTGGGATAGGAGATGTCAGGATGCAGGCAGATATGTTACTTCGATTAATGGCAGAAAAAAACGCATCAGATTTACACCTCAGGGTACCTGGCCCACCGGTTTTTCGTATCGATGGCATTCTTGTCCCACAGGAAGAACTGTCATTAACCAGTCCAACAGACCTTAAGGAAGCGTTCGAACAAATTACAACAACCAGTCAGAGAAACGCATTCTATAAAGACCTGGAGCTGGATTTTGCCTACAGTTTGCCAGGGGTAGCGCGGTTCCGGGTAAACGCTATGTTGCAGAGAGGAACTTTAAGTATTGCCTTCCGCAGGGTCCCATTTGAACTCCCAAATATCGACAAGCTGGAACTGCCTTCACTTTGCAAGGATCTCATCCTCAAGCCAAGAGGTCTTATTCTGGTTACAGGCCCTACAGGAAGCGGGAAGAGCACCACTCTAGCAGCCATGATAGACTACCTCAATGAACATGAAAGGAGAAACGTAATCACTATAGAGGACCCGATTGAATACCTCTATCCAAATAAATTATGTCTCCTTGCCCAGCGTGATATGGGTGACGATACGAGATCATTTTCTAATGCATTGATCCATGCCCTCAGACATGATCCCGATGTTATACTCGTAGGTGAAATGCGTGATCTGGATACTATAAGTACAGCTATTACTGCAGCCGAAACAGGCCATCTGGTTTTAGGAACACTACACACAATCGACGCCGTTCAAACTGTTGACCGCATAATTGATGCCTTCCCCCCAGAACATCAACGACAAATCAGACTGCAGCTAGCTCAAGTTCTAGAGGCAGTATTATCTCAGAGCCTACTGCCTCGTATTGAAGGTAAAGGAAGAATCGGAGCCTTTGAAATATTAATCGCCACTCCCGCGGTTAGGAATATGATTCGAACCACTAAAACTCATGAGCTACCCAGTGCCATTCAACTCGGAGCTAATGAAGGTATGCAAACCTTAAATCAAGCTTTAGCGATGCTGGTAAATGGTAATAAAGTAGCTATTGAAGAAGCCTTAAGAAAGAGCAGCAATCCGGAGCAGCTAAAAAAGCTAGTTATGCATTAAGGGAACAAAGTTCATATTTACCCAATATCAGTGGCTTTCCACATAGCTGCAAGTCGGTCAATATCTCCAATAACCTCAGCAAAGTTTTCAAATGGCATACAGTCAAGTCCATTACTATGGTAATAGCTAAGTAATTCATCCCTGGCGAAAACATGGTGAGCATGTTTTGCAGGGATAACATCAGATTCACCATTACCCACATATATCACTCTATACCCCTGCCCCAAGAACAAGTCAATATAAGCCTTTTTGAAGTCATCATCAAGCACTACTCCTCCAGGTCCAACATACTGAACCCGCATATCACCATCTTTGAAAACAGTCTCCGCTGCATGCCATTCAACTTTTCCAAGTTTATAGTCATCAAGTAAGGCTTTTATATAGAAATCCAATCCATTGCTAACAATGACCAATCTGAAATCTCTTGCAGCACAATAAGTAACCAATTCATTAAATCCTGATCTAAACCAAACTCTCTTCTTTATTGTCCTGAGTAGTGTCTGTTCATCTGCTTTAACCATAGCAAAGGCTCTAGCATTGAATTCTCCAACAGATATTTTGTTTTCTTTGTGCTCCTTTAGTACTTGATGCCAGTCTCCCCGAGCAAATTCCTCTAAAATAAGAAAACTCGCATCGACTTCGGTAATGGTACCATCAAAATCGCATTGAACTAACGTCTTCATAGTGTGTCCTCTCTTCTAATCAATATCTTACCGTACACGTATTGTTAAATTAACAATTTGATTTCAAGAGGACAGTGATCAGAACCCATAACCTGTGGCAGGATACTTGCTTCTGTAACTGAATCCCCCATGTTCTTGCTTACAAGGAAATAATCTATCCTCCAACCGACATTTCGTTCTCTCGCACGTGTTCTCATACTCCACCATGTATAGTTATTTGGCTCCTTATTAAAATAGCGAAAGCTATCTATAAAACCATGAGCCATTATTTCATCCATCCAGGCTCGTTCTA
>Ga0272442_10002619_pt1 | contig 25937 bp, 19 predicted proteins | sample SSMForm2O_FD_200262 | JGI IMG/M metagenome (GOLD analysis project Ga0272442, IMG submission 200262) | Marine sediment archaeal communities from Little Sippewissett salt marsh, Falmouth, MA, United States - SSM-Form-2O | ecosystem: Environmental > Aquatic > Marine > Wetlands > Sediment ... | reverse complement strand
CTTTGGCGACGTGGTGCTGTGCACCGGCCGCCCGAACCGCACGGAGCCGCAGGAGTGGTATTGCGAGTATCGCGTGGACGTGCCGCACGAGGGACGATGGACGCTCTGGGCGCGGGTGCGCTACCCGAGCGGGGCCGACGATTCGTTCGGCATCGTGCGGCCCGGCCAGAAGGTCACGCTCTCGGGCACGCAGGTGCTCGGCAACTGCGGGGTGACAGGGAAGAAGTGGCACTGGACGGGCCGTGGCGGCGGCTCGACCGACGTGCCGCCCGCCCGCCCCATCACCTTCCTGCTCCCCAAAGGCCCGTTCACGTTCCGCATCCACGCCCGCGAGGGCGGAGGCACGACGGCCGTGAACCCCCGCCTCGACTGCCTGTGCCTCACGGACGAGCCCGACGCCGTGCCCACCGATGCGGAGGCGAAGGCGGCTTTCGAGTAGCGGGTCAGGTCAGGTGGGCGAGGATGGCCGAGCGGGTCCGGTGCCTGTCGCAGAGGGCCTGGAACTCGCCGCGGTCCAGGATGCGCTGCACGTAGACCTCGGCGGTCACGGGGTAGGCCAGCGGGCGGGTGAGAGCGTGGAAGTTCAGCACGGGGGCTGCCTCGCCGGCCACCGGGTTGCCGCGCTCGTCGAAGACCGTGGCGTCTGGTTGCGCGGCGAACCCGATTCGCAGGGGGCGAGCGGCCCAGCCGAGGAAGGCTGCGACCTTGGTCCTCCCCCGCTGCACGTCGTAGAAGAGGGGCACCATCATCCGCGCGTCCCGGCCCAGGTCCGGGTCGCTGGCCATGGCGGCCAGCCACTGGCGGAACCGGGCGGCATCCGCCTCGGCATCCCGCGCGGGGATGGCCTCGGGGAAGTCGGCGGGCGAGAGGCCGAGCTGCCCGCACACCACGGCGTGCGCGCCGTGGAAGAGCGCCTCGACCTGCTCCAGCTCGTCGGCCAGGCTCATCGCCACGGGGCCTTGGGCCGTCTGGCGGTGCAGTGTGTGGACGGCCTCGGCGCCGAACGTGGCCTCGATGGCTTCGCGGACGAAGCAGTACGAGCGGGCGCGGCGGACGTAGTATGTGGCGAGCGGCTCGGCGCTCAGCTCGGGATAGACGTCGATGATCGGCCGAGGCTCAGGGAAGGGTGGCGCGGCACCCGCGATAGGGATCTCGAGCTGCTTGATGTGCGTCTCGCGGGTCAGGGCGAGAATACCCTTGAACAGCTCGAGGAGTTGGTCGCGGTAGGCGTCGCCGAGCTTCAGGCGGCTCGCCTCGGGGGTCTTCTCAGGGACGGCCAGGGGCTCGAGCGACCAAGTCTGGTAGTCGTACCAGCCCGAGTCGGCGGCGGGCATCAGGCAGAGCGTGCCCGCGCGGATGCGGCGGATCATCTCGTCGATCAGGCTGAAGCCGTCGGGGATGGGGGTGGAGCCGTAGAGCTGCTTGACGAGTTCCGCCTCATGCGAGCGCGACGGGGGGAAGAAATGGACGCGTTCCGACGGTGCCTCCGCGGCACCGCGGTCCCGTGCGGCGAGCGGCCCGCGGAGGTCGGGCGCGACGAGCGGATTGGTCAGGCGCGCGGCGAGCGCCAGGGCGCCCTCGTAGATGGCCCGAGCCGCGGGGTCCGCGTGGATGGCCTCGACGAGCCGCCGGATGCCCGCCTCGCCCTCGAGCTCGGTCTGGAGCAGGCGGTCGCCGCGGAAGATCCGGGCCAGCTCCTCGCTCCAGGTGTAGAACCCGATCGGCTTCGAGCGAAGCTCATCGTGCAGGAACGTCTCGAGCCGCGACTGGACTTGCCGCTCGAACTCGGCCGGGAGGTCGAGGCGGACACCGGCGAGCGTGCACGCGGCGAGCACGGTGGCGATGGCATCGTCGGTCGGGCCGGTGCCCGGCTCCGCCAGGCGCTCTGCCAGGCTCGCCAGGAGACGCGCCTTCCCGCCGAACCCCCCTGCCCCGCACTGCGCGGCCAGCTCCACGGCGGCGTAGAGCCCGTCGTCGAACTGCTTGGCCTTCTGCGCGAGCATGGAGGCCGACGCGAAGTCGCCCCCCGCGGCCAGCTCGGACGGCGTGGCGGCGAGGGGGACTTCCTGGGCCCCGAGCTCAGGGCCTTCGGCCCACCCGCGGTCCTCGGGCAGGCTCAGCTCGAGCACCTGCGAGCGCAGGTCGAGCTGCACCCGGAAGCCTTCCGCCACGATCTCGCGCACGGCCATCGCCGTTTCTCCTCTGCGCGCGGCCTTCCGCCGGGACAGACGCCTGGGGCAGTGCCCGTGCCAATCCTAGGCGGCGGGGGCGGGCGGGTCAAGGGAATTCATGGCGGAGAGCCGAGTGTGCGGGTCGCGCCGTGCGCTGGCTTGGGGGGAGCTTGCTCAATAGCGCACGAGGATGGTGTGGCGGCGGCTTGACAATCCCGGAGCCTTGCGGTTATTGTGAGGAGAGAAAACGGTGCCGCCTTGCCCCAAGGGAGGATGCGCTGCCGCCATGTGGACTGAAGCCCAGTATATCGCCGCGTCTGATGAAGCTGAGGATCGTGCGTTCCTTGGCGATTACGAGGCAGCCCCCTTCCTGCTCAAGGAAGCGCTTGCTCAGGCGCGCGCTGCCAGGGACACAGCCTTCATGGCCTTTCTTGAGGGTCGCCTGGCCTTGATGCGAGGGCAGGTTCAAGAGTCGCTCAGCGCACTCAAGCGGGCGGATCAACTGAGGCCGAACTGCCCCGCGATCCTCAGGCAGGTCGGGGTCGCACTCGGGTACCTCCATCGCCGCGAAGAGGCGATCCAGTGGTTCGAGAGGGCACTGGCAGTTCGCCCTGAAGATCCGCGCGCGCTCTCGAGCAAGGGGGCAGCTCTCGGCAATCTTGGGAAGCTCGACGATGCTCTCGAGTGCTTCGACCGCGCCATGGCGGCGGACCCTGGATGGTTGTATGCACGCAGGGAGAGAGCCATTACCCTCGGGCTCCTGGGCAAGCGCGCAGAGGCGGCCGCGGAACTCAGGAAGTACCTTGACGAGCATCCCAGGGATGATCGTGCCTTGTTCATGGCCGCTGTTTTCGAGTCCCCGGACAGGACCGCCGAGTTCGTCAAGGAGTTCGAGGAAAGGCACAGCCAGCGCGAGCAGGAGCGGATGGTAGCGCACGAGAAGGCGAGTGCAGGCAAGGAGAAGCTCGAGGCTTGGCGAACCCTATCGGCGCGATCGGCCCATCGGATCGGGAACGAGCTCTTCGCCTCGCGCGGGGCGCTGCGGACGCTCCAGAAGGCCGAGGACCCTGAAGCCAGAGAGGCGGTCTGCGACCTCGAAGCATCGCTGGACAGGATGCGCCGAGCCGTCCAGGAGTACCAAACGTTCAGCACCAACAAGCCGCCGCGGCTCCTCCCCGTCGAACTCGGGCCTCTGCTCAGGGACACCGTGCGGCGCTATGCGGCGCTGGCGGATGGCATTGAGATCAGCGAAACTCACGAGGGCGATCTGCCTCTCTGCCTCCTCGACCGCAGCGAGATGGAGCAGGCGCTCGGGGAGCTACTCGAGAACGCGCTCCGCCACTCGGCGCCGGACGGGAGCATCCGAGTGATTGCTGGGCGCGAAGGTGGCAGCGTGCGCATCACCGTGGAGGACACCGGCCCCGGGGTTCTGGCGAGGGATAAGGAGCGTATCTTCGAGCCATTCGTAGCTCTGCGGCCAGGCGGCAGTGGGGTGGGGCTGGCAGTTGTCAGGCAGATCGTGGGCAATCACGGGGGCACGATCCGCGAGACGGGGACGCCGGGTGCAGGCGCGCGCTTCGAGATCGAGCTGCCTGCCCAGCCCGATGAGGAGAAGCCACGATGAAGGTCCTGGTGATCGACGACCAGCCCGAGGTCCTCAAGCAGATCGAGAAAGCCATCGCGGCTGAACAGGGCATCGACGGCCAGCCGTATGAGGTCGCGGGCCTGACAGACCACCAGGAGGCACTGAAGCGCCTCGAGGAGGAGCACTTCGACGCTGTGATCGTCGACATGGTCATGGGTCCCGAAGAGGATGAGGGGCTGGCGGTCTTGAGGCAGCTTGCCGATAAGTCGCCCATCACCATCGTTCTGACGGCCTATCCGTCTGTCCCGAATTGCGTGGCGTCGATGCGGTCAGGGGCCTGGGACTACCTGGAGAAGGTGCCGGCGGATGGAAGCGACCCGTACGAGAACCTGCTGCGGACGCTGACGGAAGCATGCCGGCACAGAATGGATCATCCCGAGGCCGGGCGGTCCAACCCCGATTCGGCCTGGGTCCGTCAGCACTTCGGCGAGCTTATCGAGGCCCACGGAGGGGAAGTGATCGCTGTTCTCGACCGCGAGGTCGTCGATCACGATGAGAGCTACGGGAAGCTGATGGAACGCATCAAGAAACGGTACCCAGTGGCGCGACCGACCGTAGTCTCCATCCCGGATCTCAAGGTGGAAGCCATCGAATGACGGTGTTCCGGAACGGCCACACATTCACCCTGGCCCTGCGTTGCCAGCCGCCCAGGGGGCACTTCCCACCAGCCGTGGCCGTGGAGATGGCGGGGGCGTCGACCGAGTTCGTCCCCGTGATCGGGAAGGTCGACACAGGCGCGTTCCGCACCATGCTGAGCTTCGAGACGGCCGAGCGGTTGGGGATCCACGACCCGACCTCCTCTGCGAGGAGAACGGCCACGGCTCATACGGCTACGGGGGAGCCGTTCCGCTACTGGGTACACGTCGTGTCGATCCGCATCGCGGGGGGCGCGGAGGGGGCCATCGAGTTCCCCTTGATGGCCGCATTCGCCGACCAGGTGGAGCGGAATCTATTCGGGGTGGACTGGCTGGAGCACCTGTGCCTGGCCGTGGACCGCCAAGCCGTTCACTTCCTGAAAGACTAGCCCGCATTCCAGAGCAGGCCTGGTTTCTCGGCCGAGGCGCCAGCTCAGCGCAGGCCACCGATGATGGTGCTGGTGAAGCTGGCCACGGGGGCCTGCTCGCGGGCGTCCTGGATGGTCTCGGCGATCTGCTTCATCACCTTGTCCGCCGTGTCGTAGAGGCCGGAGTCGGTGATGAGCTTGCCGAGCGTGCCCTTGCCCTCCGAGACTTCGGTGGCGACCTTCTGGAAGGCGGCCATGGTCTTCTTGAGGTCTTCGTAGGCCGCGGCGTCGTTGATGAGGCGGGCCAGGGTGCCTTCGCCCTTGTTGACCTTGGTGGCGACCTCGCGGATTTCCTTCATCGTGGAGCCGGCTTCGTCGATGGCGGAGGTGAAGCTGGTGTAGCTCTCCTTGCCGACGAGGAGGCGGCCGAGGGCGCCGTCCGTGCCCTTGAGGTCGCTGGAGACGGCCTTGGCGTTGTCGAGGGTGGCCGCCAGGTCGGCGTGGCTCTCGGCGCCGAGGATCATCTTGCCCAGGTGGGCGTCCTCCTTGTCGAGCTTCGTGGCGAGGCCCTTGGCGCTGTCGACGGTGGACGAGAGGCTCTCGAAGGAGGCGGCCCCGAGGAGCTCGCGGCCGATGCCACCGTCCTTCTTGAGCCGGTCGCTGAGCTGCGAGGCGTTTTCGACGGCCTTATCGAGGTTCGCACGGGTGTCCTCGGAGAGGAGCTTGTTGCCGAGGGCGCCGTCCTTCTCCGACAGGTCGGTGGAGAGCGTGCTGGCGTTCTCGAGGGTCTTGCGGAAGTCGGCGAGTGCCTTTTCGCCGACGAGGAGCTTGCCGAGCGGTGCGTCGCCGCCCTCGAGGTCTTTGGCGAGCTTGCGGGCACCGTCGAGGGTGGCCACGAGGTCGTCGTAGCCCTTCTCGCCCACGAGGAGCTTGCCAAGGGCGCCGTCCTCGGTCTTGAGGTCGGCGATGGCCTTGCGGAGGGTCTCGCCCAGGAGGCCGGCGGCGGATCGGCCCTTGAGGTCCTGGTAGGACGCGAGCTTGGCACCGGTGGGGTCGCCTGGCTCGACGAACACGTGGTAGCTGGCGAGGATGGAGGGGGCGCGGATGCTCAGGGCGTAGCCGTCGTAGAGGTCCACGTGCTCGTGGAATTTGAGGTGGGCAACCACGTGGTCGGTCTTGAACTCGAAGCGCTCGACCTTCCCGACTCGCGCTCCGAGGGCGAGGACGGGGTCGCCCTCCTTGAGTCCCGAGACATCCTCGAAGTGCACGGTCCAGCGCTCGGGCTTCTCCCAGGAGAACTCACCGATGCGGATGGTGAAGATGCTGAAGAGGACGAGGGCGGCGATGACAAAGAGTCCGACGACGAATTCGGCTGTCCAGCGCATGGGGGCATCTCCGGGGTCGGGTTCTCAGGCAGTCGGGGCGGCTTCGCAGGAGGCATCTGAGCGGCCTTCGACGAAGCAGCGCACCGTGGGGTTTGTGGAGTTGCGGATCGCGTCGGGCGTGCCGAGCTCGATGATGCGGCCGTCCGAGAGCATGCCGATGCGGTCGGCCACGCGATAGGCGCTCGCCATATCGTGGGTGACCACCATCGAGGTGATCTGGAGCTTCTGGCGCAGCTCGATGATCAGGTCGTTCACGGTGCTGGCCATGATGGGGTCGAGGCCGGCCGTCGGCTCGTCGTAGAGGATGATCTCGGGGTCGCGGACGATGGCCCGGGCCACGGCGGCGCGCTTCTTCATGCCCCCGCTGCACTCGGCGGGGTAGAGGTGGCCGGCGTTGTTGAGGTCCATGAGCTCGAGCTTTTCCTCAACCTTCTCCTGGATCTCGCGACGCGGCAGCCGTGTGCGCTCGCGCAGGGGAAGGGCCACGTTCTCGGCCACGGTGAGCCAGTTGAGCAGGGCGCAGCCCTGGAAGACCATGCCGAACTTGTCGCGCACCTCGATGAGATCGCGCTCGCCCAGGTGCGTGATGTCGCGGCCCTCCACGAGCACCTGCCCCTTGTCGGGCTTCATGAGGCCCATGATGTGCTTGAAGGTGACGGTTTTGCCGATGCCGTTGCGCCCGATGATCACGAGGGTCTCGCCCCGCTCGATCCGCAGGCTCATGCCGTTGAGCACCTGCTTGGGGCCGAATGCCTTGTGGACGTTGACGAGCTCGATCATCGGGCCGATGCCTCTCAGTAGAGCTGCCTGGCGATGCTGGTGATCAGGTAGTTGAACACGATGATGAGGATGAACGCGGCGACCACGGAGTCCTTGGTGGCCTTGCCCACGCCCTCGGCACTCGACTGTGCGCGCAGGCCGCGGCCACAGCCGACGATGGCGATGATGACGCCGAAGATCATCCCCTTGATCACGCTGCTGTTGAGGTCGACGAGCACGAGGACGTTGATCGCCTCGTCGAAGTAGGCCGTGTAGCTCACCCCCACCTGGTGGAACGAGACGACCCCGCCGCCGATGATCCCGATGATGTCCGCGAACACCGTGAGCACGGGTGCCATGATGGCCATGGCGACCAGGCGTGGCATGACGAGGAAGCCCACGGGGTCGATGGACATGGCTTCGAGGGCATCGACCTCCTCGGAGACCCGCATGGTGCCGAGCTCGGCGGCCATTGCGGAGCCGACCCGGCCGGCGAGGATGAGCGCGGTCATGATGGGGCCCATCTCGCGGACCATGGATGCGGAGACGATGGCGCCGATTTTGGAGGCGATGCCGTAGGCGCGCAGGGTGAGGCCGGCCTGGAGGCCGAGCACGGCGCCGGCGAAGACGGCGACGAGGGCGACGACCGGGAAGCTCATCACGCCGGCGATGAACATCTGGCGCGCGATCTCGTGGGCTTTGCGGAAGGCGCCGCGGCACCACACCACGCTGCGGGCCAGCAGGATCGCGTCGTGGCCGATGGCCTCGGTGGTGGAGAGGACGGCCTCGCCGATGCGCTCGACGGCGTTCTTCGGCGAGCGGGGCATGCTCCAGATGGGCGGGGTGCTCTCAGCGGGCACGGGGTTCCCCCTCACTCGGCCGCTTTCCCGGGGGTGTCAGCGATGCGCCGAAAGGCACGTGGAAGATGCGCCAGCCGCGTCGGCCCCCCTGCTTACCCGTCTGAAATAATCCTAGCAGGAAACTTACCCGAGTCAAGCCGGGTGCCCGCTGCCAGGAGGCGAGGGGGCCGAGCTGCACGTGGCTCCAGCCCGGGCCGCCCTCGGAGCGGAACAGGCGCCAGAACAGGCACGTGGCGCGCCGCCCGTCGCGCGCCCGCGCGTGCTCGAAGAGGCCCATCAGGGCGTTGTAGTTGCGGTCGAAGTCCTCGGGGAACTTCATCCAGGCGAACTGGAAGGCATTGGCGTCGCCCCACGCCTGGGTGCCCTCCTGGCGGCTGCGCGCGCGGGCGAGCGGCCACACCATCCAGAAGCTGTGCTTCGATGCGCGCCGGCGATCCTCGGTGCGGGCCGACCCGAAGAGGGGGTAGACGCTCAGCGTGTCGATGCTCGTGTTCTTCGTGCGCACCCGCGCGCTGCGGACGATGCCCGCGAGCAGGGAGGTCTGGCTGGTGGCCCGGGTCTTCGTGCGGCTGACGAAGGGCCACACGTTCACCTCGTCGAGCTCATCGCTGTGCTTGCCGAAGAAGAAGGGGAAGGGGGCGCTCCACTCGCGCTGGTTCTTGTGCTCGTTCCAGCCGCGGTAGTAAAAGGGCCAGAGGACCAGGAGGCTCCCGCTCCTGCCGTCGCGCGAGCTCGAGCGGCCGAAGAAGGGCCAGGAACACACGTAGTCCGCCCCCTTCTTCTGCTGCGTGTCCTCGCGGCTGCCGTGGGTGAAGAAGGGCCACATGACGTAGCCGTTGCGCCACTGGCCCTCGCGCTCGGTGTGGCCGAAGAAGGGGAAGATGCGCAGCCCCCGATGCCCCGGGCCGCGCGACCAGCTTACCAGCGGCGGCAGGATGTGCTGGTGCACGATGTCGCCCATGCGCATGCGGACGTAGAGCATGGCGGCATAGGTGAACTCGTCGGATCCCAGGAGGCCGTGGAAGGTGCCGCCGAGGAAGGGGCTGGAGACCCAGGCGCGGCCCTTGGCGCTCCGGCCCCACCACAGGAAGGGGAAGAAGGCGGTGGCGCCCGCTCGGCGGCCGTTGGGCGCCGTGTAGCGCTCGTGGAAGTAGAAGGGGAACACGAAGGCGCGGCGCGCATCCTTCTCGCGGCGGAAGGTGGCGAGGGGATAGAGGATCTGGAGGGTGTGGCGGCCGGCGGCCACGTCGTGGCCGACGCTGAAGAGGGGCCGCGCGCCGTAGGTGGTGCCCTCGGGGCCGCGCTGGTAGTAGAGGAGCGGCCCGAGGCCCTCGAAGTCGGTCCGCTCGGCGCTGCGGGCGCGGTAGAAGAGGGGCCAGACGCTCTCGATGGCCGGCGGCTCGGCCGCGACGGCCCCCGACGCCGTGGCGAGGACGAGCAGAACCGGGATTCGTCGAAGCAGGCGGTGCACGCGAGTCTCCACATCCGGTGTTCGCCGCATATGATACGGTGGCGCACCGATGGAGGCAACCGCGAGTCCGGAATCCAGGTCGTTGGGGTCTCGTCGGCGCGGGGGGTCAGGGAGTGTCGGGCTCGTCGTCGTCCATGATTTTGAACACGCAGAACTCGCCGCACATCGAGCAGGTCTCGTCGTCGGAAGGGCGGGCGTTTTCTCGGAGCCGGGCGGCGAGCTTGGGGTCGAGGCAGAGCTCGAGCTGCCCCTTCCAGTCGCGGTGTCGGCGGCGCTCGGAGAGCAGGCGGTCGCGCTCGGCGGCTCCGGGGAGGCCCTTCGCGATGTCGCCCGCGTGGGCGGCGATGCGCGAGGCGACGACTCCCTGGCGCACCTGCTCGGCACTCGGCAGGCCGAGATGCTCGGCGGGGGTCACGTAGCACAGGAAGTCGGCCCCCGCGCCCGCGGCCACGGCTCCCCCGATGGCGGAGGTGATGTGGTCGTAGCCGGGCGCAATGTCCGTGACCAGGGGTCCGAGGACGTAGAAGGGGGCTCCCTTGCACAGGTCCTTCTGGAGGCGCACCTGGGCTTCCACCTGGTGGAGCGGCACGTGGCCGGGGCCTTCGATCATCACCTGGGCGCCTGCGGCTCGGGCGCGGTCGGCGAGCTCGGCCATCACCATCAGCTCGTGGACCTGGGCGGAGTCGAAGGCATCGGCGATGGCGCCCGGGCGCATGCCGTCGCCCAGGCTCAGGGTCACGTCGTGCTCGAGGGCGATGGCGACGACCTCGTCGAACCGCTCGTAGAGGGGGCTTTCCTGCTTGTTGAGGCGGATCCACTGGGCGAGGAAGGTGCCGCCGCGCGAGACCATGCCGCACGTGCGGCGGTGCTGGAGAAGGGTGTCGACCACGGCGCGATTCACGCCGCAGTGGACGGTCACGAAGTCGACCCCCTGCTCGGCGTGTGCGCGGACGGTGGCGAGGATGGCGTCGGCGGTCATGGCCCCGATGGAGCCCTGCTCGCGGATGGCGCGGGTGCCGATGTCGTAGATGGGCACGGTGCCCACGGGCACGGTGGCGCGTTCGAGCACGGCCTGGCGGATGGCCACCAGGTCGCCGCCGGTGCTCAGGTCCATGAGCGTATCGGCGCCGGCGTCCTCGGCTGCGGCGAGCTTCTCGAGCTCGGCGCCCAGGTCGGCGTAGTCGCCTGAGGTGCCGATGTTGGCGTTGACCTTGGTGCGCAGTCCCTCGCCGATGGGGCATGGCTTGGGACGCTGGCGGCCGCTGTTGGCGGGGAGGACGGCCTTGCCGTCGGCGATCTTCTGGCGGAGCTGCTCGGGTGTGGCCGGTTCGGCCTCGGCAGCCCGCCGCATCTCATCGGTGACGGTGCCCTCGCGGGCGAGCGTGAGTTGGGTCATTCGGTCGGGTCTCCAGGTTGAGCGTTGAGCCTCCATTTTAGCAAATCCGCGGCCAATTGCGAAACCGCTGGCGCGGCAGATCGCGCGGCGCGGCGGGCCCGCGTGGGGGCTGTATGTGGCGTGGCGCAGGGGGTCTGCCGGTCACTTTTGCTGGAGCGCTTCCCGGAAGGCTTTGAGCACCTTGGGGTCCTTGAGGTACTGGGCGAGCGTACCGTCCCTGCGGAGCTTCTGGAGCAGGGCTTGGAGCTTGGCGGGGTCCTTGGGGAAGGTGATCTTGGGGAGCTTGGCCGCGGGGGCCGCTGGGGCGGCAGGGCGAGGGGGTGCGGCGGGGAGTGCCTTGGGGGTGCGTGGGGCGCGTGTGGGCGCAGCAGGGCCTGCTTTGGGCGCGGGTTTGGCCACGGCCGTGGCGGCGGGTGCGGGCTTCGCGCGGGGCTTGGGCCGTGCGGGGGGCGCGGGGCCTGGTTTGGGCGCGGGTTTGGCTACGACAGCGGCGGCGGGTCCGGCTCTCGCGCGGGGCCTCGGCCGTGCGGGTGCGGCGGCGGGGCCGGCCGGTGCTGCGGGCGCCGCAGCCGGGGCGGCGGCGGGTTGCTGAGGGAGGGGAACGATGTCCGGCCCCTTCGGCGGCTCGGGCTCGGGAGCTGGTGCAAGGCCGCCCTCGAGGTCGATCAGGTACTTGTGGCCGTCGAGCTCCTCGGCCATGAACTTTTTGGGGGATCTGGCGTCGGTGCGCTTGATCGTGCGCTCGATCTTCTCGCGGGGGAAGGTCTTTTCGCCCTCGGGGGTGAGGATGGTGACGGCGGCCTGGCCGGCACACACGATGGTGCCGTCGACCCGCGTGCCGTCGCGGAGGACCACGGCGTCGCTGTCTGGGAGCACGAAGGCTCCGGGCGGTTCTTCCTCCTCTTCGCCTTCCTCGCCGCCGCCCTGGTTTGCCCTGGGGGCGCCCTTGGCGGGCGGCCTGTTTGCGGGCCTGCGGGCGTTCGCTGCGCCGCCTGGGCGCCCACCGCCCTTGGCAGCAGGCCGGGCGCCGCCTTTGGCGGCAGGCCGGGCGCCGCCCTTGGCGGCTGGCCGGGCGCCGCCCTTCCCCGGGGGACGCCTCCTCTCACCGGCCAGCGCGGCCGGCATGGCCAGGGCGATGGCGCCGATGAGGCAGGCGATCCAGAGGGTCCAACGGATCATCATCGCGGGCTCCTCGGACGAGGTGCTTGTGCGGCCTGGCGGAGCTGCTGCACTTCCTGGGGTCGCAGGCGGCGGTGGGCGCCCTCGCGCAGGGTCGGGTCGGTGACGGGGCCGATGGCGATGCGCGCCAGATCGACCACACGGTGGCCCAAGTGTGCGAGGACGCGTCGGATCTGACGGTTGATCCCCTGGCGCAACTCGACGTCGAGTTCGGTGCCGTCGCGGCGCCGGCGCCGCACGCGCACGCGGGCGAGCGACGTTCTGCCCTCGGCCAGGTGAACCCCCTTCTCCGCCTGCTTCACGGTTTCGCTCCGCATCACGCCGCGAACGCGGACGCGGTAGGTCTTTGGCACCGAGTGCCTCGGATGGGTGAGCTTCTCGGTGAGCTGCCCATCATTGGTCAGAATGATCAGGCCGTGGCTGTCGGCATCGAGCCGCCCGATGGTGTAGAGGCGGGATGCGACGCCGCGGATGAGGTCGATGGCCCTGGGCCGCCGCTCGTCGTCGGCCGCGGTGCAGACGACGCCGCGGGGCTTGTTGAGCAGGTAGTAGACGAGCGGCTCGGCCCGCACGCGCTCGCCGTCGCACCGCACGTCGGCCACAGCGGGATCGATCTTGCGCCCGAGGTCGGCGACGGTTTCGCCGTCCACGGTCACGCGGCCCTGGGCGATGAGGCCATCGCAGTGACGGCGGGAGCCCAGGCCGGCATGGGCAAGAACCTTGTTGAGGCGTTCCATCGGCATGCGCGGTCCTGCTCTCCCACTGGGTGCATGATACACCATCGCGCCGGGGTTTTCAATGGGAATGCCCGTTGATTCGCTCGGGCATGCACGCGGGGAGCCGCCGAGGCGACGGCTCCCCGCAGGATGGCATCTGCAACAGGTGCGGTCAGTCTCGCCCATGCCTGCGACGCCGCGCGAGGGCGAGCAGGCCGACGCCCAGGAGGGCCATCGAGGCGGGCTCGGGGATCGGGGCGCTCACCTCGAGGCGGAAGCCCTCGTCGAGCTGCACGACGTCGAAGAACAGGTCCTCGGCCCCCGTGGGCTCGGTGATCGTGATGGCCGTGAACTCGCCGGTCACCGTGTTGCGCCCGGTCAGGAAATCGAAGTAGTCGCCAGGGGCGGGCACGTAGCCGCCCAGGAACACGATGTCGAGGATGGCCCCCGGCTCAATGGTGATGGACGCGGCGCGGACGCGGTCGAAGGAGTCGATCGCCTCGATCTCGATGAGCAGCTTGCCGCCGTCGCGCTGGATGTAGTCGCCGAACGTGCCGAGGCGACCGATCGAGTTCCCAGGACTCACCAGGCCGCCGTTGTCGATCAAGCACGCCAGGTGGCCAGAGCCCGTGGCCGTGCCGCCCTGAAGGTACAGGGTGTTGCCGGTGATCTCGCCACCGGCGGCCTCCACCGTGCCCCCGTCCAGCACGTACACTGCCGGATAGAAGGAAAGAGAGCAGTCCTCGTGCACCCTCAACAGGCCGGTGCCGCCCGGCCCGTCGGCCGTGCCGCCAACGTACATCGGCGCGAAGCAGTTGACCAACGCGTTGGGGCCTACCACGTCGATCACCCCATCCGAGCCGGGGAGCGCGCCGATGCAACACCCGTAGACGGTCATCGAGGCATTCTCGCCGAGCGTTACATGCCCGGTGCCCGACTGGCCCACGGTCAGCGAGCCGAAATAGGCCTCGAGCATGGACCGCGTGAGGGTGAGGGTACCGTCTCCTGTAGGGGACGCTCCGAGCACGCAGTTGGCCATGCAGGTCACCCCGGCATTGTGCGACTCCTCCCAGCCCCACTCGAAGACCGGGCCGTCGCAGTCGGTCACCGTCACCTCGCCGCGCCCCGCGCCGCCCACGACGAGGTCGCCGTAGACCTCCAGGATCGAGAGCGACGTCATGTCGACCGTGCCCTCGGAGCCCGCCTGGGCGCCCACGGTGCACGCGTCCACGGTGACCAGGGAGAGGTCCGCCATGTCCAGATGGCCCTCTCCTGCATCGCCCACGGTGAGCGACCCGCCGCCGCCGTAGGCGAGGAGCGCGGACATATTCTGCAAGTCCACCGTGCCCACCGAGCCGGGCACCTCGCCGATGGAGGCGGTGGTGACCTCCACCTTGCCTCCTCTCACGGCCACGGTGCCCGTCCCCCCCGCTCCGACCGCCAGGGAGCCCGACACCCACTGGGGCACCTCGGGCATCCAGAGGGACATGGGGGCCGGGTCGGTATCGATCGCCACGCTGCCCGTGGCGCCCGGCGCGCCCAGGAACGCTGCTGTGGTGACGAGCGCGAGTTGCGGGTCGCTTGGGCTCTGGATGTACGAGATGTGCACCGTGCCATCGTCGACGAACAGGTTGTTCGCGGTGGCGGGAGCGTCGGGATGCCCCGGCTCGATGTGTGCGGTGCCGCCGTTGCCGATCAGGGCGTCCGAGCTTGGGGTGGGCATGCCCATGTCCCAGCTCGAGTCGAACAACCAGTGGCCCGAACTCACCTGGAACGAGGTGGGCACGATGGCCACGGCGTGCGCCGTCGTTGCTGACAGCGCAGCCGCGAGGCACGCAACGATCAGGAGCATCTTCGTCCAGCGCATTGACTCTTCCTCTTGTGAAAGGAGCGACGGCGCGAGGCCGCGCTCCTCCCGGCACCAGAGCTAGAATCGAACCACACATGATACAACGTACATGCAGGCAATCTCCGTGCCCATTCCCCACACGCGGGAACGAGTCGGCAGCGAATCCACGTAAGTTGCCCATTAGTAGGTAGATAGGGCTCGCATGCCTCGGCGTGCGGGGCAGTGCTCGCCGTGTCGGGGGGCCGCCTGATGTTGACGAATGGCAACGCTGAGGATCCGTGCGCAGGGGCGGACCACGCGCAACCATCGAGCAGTCAAGGGCTTACGGCATGTTGACGGACGGCAACGCAGGATCGGCCTCGTCAACATTCCGTAGCGTCACTCGGCAGGCTTGGGCGTGACGGGCCGGCGGGCGGTCCAGAAGAGCGCATTGACGAGGAGGCGGCGGAAGGGGGGGTTCTTGAAATCCTCGGGGCCGCCGAGTGAGGTGTAGAAGATCCGGGCGCCCTTGTGCTCGCGCACCCAGGCCGCGGGCTCGGGGGCCTTGGCTTTCGGCGTGGTGCTGGTCATCAGCAGCGTGGTGTCCGCGGCGAGAGGGGACGTCTTGTAGAGGCTGTAGGCCGACGTGAATTGGCCGACGCCAGTGAGCACGGGATGGTCTTTCGCGGCGGGGACGGCGCTCACCGTCTGCTCGGGGCCGCCGCCGTAGTGGCCGTGGTAGTTGCCGCCCAGGACCTCGCGGTCGAGAGCCAGCCAGGTCTGGACGGCGTGGCTGGCGGTGCGAACGCCCACGATGGGATGTCCGGACTGGCAGTACTTCGTGTAGCGCTCGAGCTGATCGCCCTGGAGCTGAAGGCGGCGCGTGAAGAGCAGCATCACGTCGCAGTCCTCGAGGGCCTCGAGGCCGGGCAGGTCGTCCCGCTTGGCAGCCTGGAGGAGCGTGACGCGCGCGCTGTAGTTCGTCTCGAGGAATTCCTTGAAGACGGGTAGGGATTCGGCGGACTTGTATTCCCACGAGCCGGAGAGCATGACGACCTTGAGCGGGGCTGGGGCACCGGCGAAGGCGAGGCCTCCACACAGAACCGCCAGAGAGCAGCACACCAGCATTCTGCGCATTGGGTTCCCCTTGGTGTTCCACGGTCGCGTCGGGCTGTGCGATGGGCACACATAGTAGCATGGGGCGGCGGCAGGTTGTCAAGCGCCACAGGCCGAGGAGTCTGGCCCCGGATCGTGGGGTCCTATGTCCGTTGGTCAACTCCTCCTCGATGTGCCAGCGGCCGGAGGGGATGGATGGAGGATTGGAGCGGTGGAGGGAGAAGAGGCAGAACATACGCGTTCCTTCTCCACCCATCCATCCTTCCACCCTTCCATTCGTGCCCGCAAGGGGGAGAGCCCGGCCAGTCCCGGCATGCTCCCGCGGGAATACCCCCGGATTCCGGGTCAGGCTCCAGGCCGGGCGGGTGATTGACAGCGGGCGGAAGTGGGGATACGATGCTGCCAGCAGGGGGGGCTCAGGAGGCGTGCGCGCGTTGCGCCCGCGTGGGTTGCCAGGAGGGCCGACGCTGGTCCGAACGGGGTTGCGTGTGAATCTCGGGATGCTATCGCTGGCGGCACTGGCCGCGTGTGTGGGGGCCGCAGTGGCCGCGCCGAACGGCCCCGTGGTCTTCTGGGCATCCGATCCCGTGGGGCCGGGCGAGGCCGTGATGGTGGCCGGGGGCGGGCTCGCACCGGCGCAGGCGGTCGAGGTGGCCAGGCTGTCGGACTGGTGGGCCGGCCGGCGCGCCCAGGACGAGGTGGCGTTCCCGCGCCGCTGCACGACGGTGGCCGCCGTTCAGCCGAGCGATGGGTCGGTCAAGTTCGCCCTGCCCGCTCGCATGGGCCGGGGGGTGTACGTCGCGCGCGTCGTCACTGCGTCGGCGCGTTCGGCTCCCTTCATTCTCAACCGCCCCACGGTGATGTGGGTGCAGGGCGATGCGGGGACGACGGCGAGTCCCGGGGGCTCGGTGCAGACCTTCGGCAGATGCCTGGCGATGGCGGGCGGCAGGACTCGCCTGCGGCTCACGGGGCCGCTGGCCTGGACGCTTCCGCGACGGGTGAGCCTGACCGCGGCGAGCGACGGCTACGCCGCGCAGGCCAGCCTGCCCCGCGGCATTCCGCCGGGCGACTACCAGGTGCGGGTGCACAACGGCTACGGCGGGCGCCACGGCTGGAGCGCGCCGGCCCGCATCACGGTGGCCGAGCGTGCGCCCTGGCCGGGCAAGGTGTTCGACGTCGCGGCGTTCGGCGCCACGGGTCGTGGGGATGCGGACGACACGCTGGCGGTCCGGGCGGCGCTGGCTGCGGCGGGGAAGGCGGGCGGCGGCGTGGTCCACTTCCCCCGAGGGCGCTACCGTCTCTCCGATGCCCTGGCGATCCCGCGCTTCGTGGTGCTCAAGGGCGAGGCCCGCGAGCTGGCGATGATCTTCTGGCCCGACACCGAGGCCCCCCCCAAGGCGCTCATCCACGGCACCAACTCGTTCGGCATCGAGGACCTGACGATCCAGTGCGGCAACCACGGCCACGTGATCGCAGGCGACCTGGGCGACCAGCCCGAGGCGGGCGACGTGTTCCTGCGCCGCGTGCTCGTGCGCGCCGTGATGTATCGCCGCCACATCACGCAGGAGCAGGCTGCGGACAGGCTCAAGACCGCTCTGCGCTTCAGCTCGGGGGGGGGCGACACGGTGCGCCTGGGCGGGCGCAACATCGAGATCACCGACTGCGATCTCTACGGCTCCGGCCGCGTGCTCTTCCTGAGCAAAGCACGCAACGGCCTCGTGGCACGCAACCGACTCTACAACGGCCGCTGGGGCTGGTACTGCATCTCCGGCTCCGACGGCCTGGTGGTCGAGGGCAACACCCTCCAGGGCGCCGACCTGATGTCCACCGGCGGCGGGCTCAACTGCCTCGACGGCTCGCCCTGTTCCCAGAACATCTACTTCGCGCACAACACGCTCCGCCTCTTCCACGGCTGGGACGGGGAGGCGATGACGTCGGACGCGGGCGGGGGGGCCTACTTCGGCGGCGTGGCCTCATGCGAAGGCTCCACCGTGGTGCTGGCCGAGGAGCCGAAGTGGGGCGGGCGCGACTGGACGGGAGCCGCGGTCTTCGTGCTCGGCGGCAAGGGTGCGGGCCAGTACCGACGCATCGCGTCGAAGGACGGCAGAAAGATCGAGCTCGATGCGGCTCTGGCCGTGCCGCTCGATGCCACGTCGCGCGTGAGCGTGACGATGCTCCAGCGCCACTGCCTCATCGTGGGCAACCGCTACGAGGACGCCACGGTGTCCGCGCAGTTCTACGGCATCTCGATCGCCCACGTGATCGCGGGCAACACGTGTGCCCGAGCGGGGGGCTTCCACAACTTCGGCAAGTGGTACCACGGCTACCAGCCGAGCTGGTTCTGCCAGTTGCTCGGGAACCGGATCGTCGAGGGCACCAACTACCGCGGCCCGCTCAACCAATTCCCGCCCATCGACAGCCACATCGCCGCGATGGGCTACGGGCGGGCGCCGTGCACCGACCCGCTCAACCGCTTCACCGTGATCCGCGGCAACGAGCTGCTCAACAACGCCCGCGTGGAGCTCAAGGGCCAGGTGGCCGACGCAATCATCGAGGGCAACCGCATCGAGAACGCCGACGCCGGCGTGCACGTGGACGGCGGCTGCACGGGTGCGTGGCTTCGCGGCAACGCGTTCCGCCGCGTGCGGAGTCCCTACTCCGGCCCCGGCCTGAAGACCTCTCGCGTGCACGCGGCCGAGCTGATGCTGGGGCGGCTGGCGGGCGCCCGCGAGGTGATCCGCGAGCAGGCCGGCGGGGGGATGGCGCCCGACTGGTCGGGCCTCGAGGCCCGCCTCGCCGCGTTGCGCCGGCTCGAGCACGACGACGCGCGCGTGGCCGACGGCTGCGCGGCCTGCTACGCGCCGGCGCTCGCCTCGCTGCGGGCGCTGGCCAGCAGCGGCGCGGCTTCGCAGCACTGGCTGCGGCACGCCGCCGAGAGCCTGCTCGGGCTCTCGGTCGCCGTGTCGCCGCAGTCCACGGCCCATTCGGTGCTCCAGACGGGCGAGGGCGGCGCGGCGGAAGTGGCTCTCGACCTGGCGCTCGCAGCGGACGTGCCCCCGCTGAGCGTCGTGGCCCGGCTGGGGGATGCGAGGGCGCGCGCCGAGCTGACGCCGGGCGGACGGGTGCGAATGGCCATCCCCTATGCCGTGGCGAAGGGGGCGTGGGGTATCCGCACGCTCGCGGTGCGCCTCGATGTGTCGCCTGCCGGCGCGGAGCCGCTGAGCTACGCGGCGCCGGTCCCCGTGGGCGGCGCCTTCCTGCGCCAGTGGTCGGCGATCGGCCCGTTCCCCAACGTGGATCAGACCCCGCTCGACAACGCGATGCACCCTCCCGAGGAGCAGCTCACGCTCGAGGGCGAGTACGACGGGCTCGGGGGCAAGGTGCGCTGGCGCCCCGTGGCGCTGGCGAAGGACTGGCTCGACTTCGCGGCCGCCTTCGGCCGTGCGGAAAACGCGGTGGCCTTCGCCGCCGCGTGCGTGGTGGCGAAGGAGGCGACGACGGCGAGCCTGGGGCTGGACTACGCCGAGGGCATCCGCGTGTGGGTGAACGGGGCGGAGGCCTTCGCCGGCGCCGCGCCCGAGGGCACGCTCGGCCGCAAGGACCTGCCCGTGGAGCTGCGGGCGGGCGAGAACACGCTGCTCGTCATGGCCTCGCACCTGAAGGGGCAATGGCAGGTGCGGGCCGAGCTGCGCGAGACGGGTGCCGGCGGGCTGCTGAGCACGGTGGCCGCAGGCGCCCTGGCTTCGCGCGCCGCGCTGAGCGCGCCGCCCAGGAAGGCCCCGAAGCCCACGGCCGCGGGCGCCCTGGCCTTCCCCGAGGGGATCGAGTGGCAGCTCGTGTTCGAGGACACGTTCGAGCGCAAGGCGGTCGGGCCGCTCTGGAAGCCGATCCGGGGCACGTGGAAAATCGCAGCCGGCACGCTGGCGACGGACGACGTGGGGCTCATCGGCACCGCCAAGCGGCTGCGGGCACCCGTGCGCATCGAGTACGACGCGCGGAGCGACAGCCCGAGCGACCTCACGGCTCTCTGGGTGCGCCACGGCGAGAGCTACGCCGGCGGCTACTTCATCGGCTTCGGCTCCAACGGCAACACGCTGAACAAGCTGCTCAAGGACGGCGAGACTGTGGCCACGTCGCCCCGCCCCTTGATCGCGCCGCGCACGTGGCACCACGTGATCGCGCAGGTGCTCCCGCGCGGGGTGATGCTGGTGGTGGACGACACGGTGGCGCTCAACTACCGCGACCCGCACCCGCCCCGCGGGGCGGACACGGCCGGCCTGTGTGCCTGGGGGGCGGGGCGGTTCGACAACGTGCGCATCTACACGGCGAAGTAAGGAGGACGGCTCCCGATGTACGTGACCGTGAACTTCGACGTCGAGGACATCGTGTACCCGCCCGAGGCGGGCATCGACGACATCTCGCTGTGGATCGCCGCCGCACTCGCAGACGCGGGCCTGCGCGGCACGTTCCACGTGATCGGCGACAAGGCGCGCGCCCTGGCCGAGCGCGGCCGGTCCGACGTGGCGGCCGCCATGGCCGACCACGACATCGGGATCCACACCAACTCCAACAACCACCCGCTCGTGCCCGAGATGGTCGAGCACAGCGGCTGGACGGACGGGGTGGAGCAGCTCATCGCGTACGAGCAGAAGATCGTCGACTCGATCAAGGCCGTCTTCTGGAAGGAGCCCGTGGCCACGAGCCGCCACGCGGTGTTCACCTCGCCCCACAGCTACGGGGCGGCCGCCGAGATGGGCCTCCCCTACGTCTACAGCAACGTCTACGTCCCAGGCCACGCCGGCCCCGTGTGGTTTGCGGGGGCGCTGTGCTTCCCCACGGCCTCCTCGGGCGACGGGCCGAGCTGCTGCCTCTCCGTGGGCCTCGAGCCGACGCTCAGCCACGACCAGGCCTTCGAGGAGAAGATGGCCCTCCTGGCCCAGGGCCTCGACCGCCGGGTCGAGGCGGGACTCGAGTACCTCACTCTCTTCGCCGGCCACCCCGTGCGGGTGCGTGCGAAGGGCTGGAGCGAGGACCACTTGTTCGCCAACGGCCGCAACCGCACCGTCGAGCAGGTGGGGCACCTCTACGAGCTGAAAACAGACGAGGAGGTGGCGACGGCGCGGCGCAACTTCGGCCGCTTCTGCGCCTACCTGGCGGGGCGCGCGGACATCGAGGTGATCGGCATCGGGCGTGCGGCGGAGCTGTTCGCCGACGAGCCGGGCGAGGTCTCGCGCGACATCGCGCTGGCCTACTGCACGAGCGGCGACGACCCGCAGCACCCCCACCTGGACCCGCACTACTCGCCTGCCGAGATGCTCGCGGCGCTCGCCGAGATGCTCACGCTCGAAGGTGAGCGCGGCACGCTGCCCCGCGTGGTCGACTGCCGGCAGGTGATCGGCCCCGCCGACAAGCCCGTGCTCATGCCCGAGCAGCCGTTCGTCACGCGCGAGGAGTTCCTCGGCCTGTGCCGCGACCTGCTGGCCCACGTGGACGCCACGCACCAGCTCCCGGCCAACCTGGCTCTCGGCGACGCGCGCATCGGCGTCGCCTCCCTCCACGCCGCCTGCGTGGCCGCCTTCGCCGCCGCGTGCCGCGGCGAGCAGTTCGCGCGCATCCGACTCCCCCGCGTGCCGCGCTACCCCGCCTTCGCCCACGAGCTCGAGAAGGCCATGGCGTGGATCGAGGAGAGCAGCTTCCTCGGCCCCGAGTTCTCCGCGGACAACCTGCGCCTGCACACGCGGCTCCAGACGTGGTCGCTCAAGCCGGCCACCACGAGCATGAGCTCAGGCCCGTATCTGGAAGCCGGCGGCTTCGTGCCAGCAAGTCTCGCCATGCCGAAGTAGAGGCCCATGGCGTCTCGCCACACCCGTGGTTCACAGGAGCATCCCCATGCTACAGGTGATCGGCCATCGCGGCATCGCAGGCCTGGAGCCGGAGAACACCCTCCGCTCGTTCCGCCGCGCCGTGGACCTGGGTGTGGACTACGTGGAGTGCGACGTGCGCCCCACGTCCGACGGCCGCCTGGTGCTCATGCACGACGGCACGGTGGACCGCACGACGGGCGGCACCGGGCGGGTGGCCGACCAGGCGTTCGAGGCCGTGCGGGCGCTCGATGCGGGCCAGGGCGAGCGCGTGCCCACCCTGGGCGAACTGCTCGGCCTGATCGCGGGCCGCTGCAAGGTCCATATCGAGCTCAAGGGCGAGGGCATCCTGGACGAGGTGCTCCGCCAGGTGGAGGCCCGCGGCCTGCTGGACGACGTGGTGCTCACCAGCGGCGACACCGCGCGCCTGGCGGCCCTGCGCGAGCGGAACTCCGAAGTGGCCATCGAGCACATCTTCGCCGACCCGCCGCCCGACGCCATCCCCCGGGCGCTCAGCGTGCGAGCCCAGCGCGTGAGCATGCACCACCACCACGCCACGGCCGACTACCTGGGCGCCGCCCACGCCGCGGGCCTCGAGGTGATCGCCTGGCCCCCCAACACCGTGCCCGAGATGCAGGCGATGATCGAGCTGGGAGTCGATCTCATCTGCACGGACCGGCCCGACATCCTGCTGCGCCACCTGGGCCGGTGAGGGGACGAGCGATGGCGCCAGCCGTGCGAGCCGTGCTGCTCGTCGGCCCGACGGGATCGGGCAAGAGCCCGGTGGGGGCCTTGCTCGAACGGCGGGGCGGCTTCCGCCACTTCGACTTCGGTGCCGAGCTGCGGGCCGCTGCGGCGGGCCGCCGCGGCCTCTCCCCCGCCGACACCGCGTTCGTCCGCTCCCTGCTCGCCACCCACGCGCTGCTGCCCGACGACCGGTTCGACGTCGCCCGGGAACTTCTCGACGCTTTCCTCGCCGCCTCGCCCTTCGACCCCGCGCGCGAGCGGCTCGTGCTCAACGGCCTCCCCCGCCACGTGGCCCAGGCACAGGCGCTGGCACGCACCGTGCGCGTGGACGCCGTCGTGGTCCTGGAGGCCGACGCAGCGACCGTGGCCGCCCGCGTGGCGCGCCGGCGGCGCGGCGAGGGCCTCGACCACGCGGGGCGCGACGACGACTCGCCCGAGGCCGTGGCCCGCAAGCTCGCCATCTACACCGAGAGGACCCGCTCACTCATCGCCTGGTACGAGGCACAGGAGGGCGTGCGGGTGGTGCGTGTGCACGTGGGGGCGGCGACGCCCGAGACGGAACTGGCGGAGCAGGTGGCGGCGGCGCTCGCCGATGCGCACGCCTGAGAACATGAACGGGGGGCTGCCCGTCGGGCAACCCCCCGGAAGACGTACAGCCGATGTGCCGACCCGTCAGTTCACCACGAAGTACGAACTGCGCTGCGTGGTCTTGCCGGCGGCGGCCACGGTGATGGTGAGCTCGTAGCGCCCGCGCGTGGCGTTGGGCTTCAGGTCGATCGGCACCTGGCTCGTGTAGGTGCCGGGCATGCGATTCACGTTCGAGGCCAGCTCGGCCACCTTCGTGCCCCCCAGGGTGACGACGCGCGTCTCGGTGATCGGGAGCTCCTGGACATCCGAGGGGGCCATCACCGCGTAGGTGGCCTGGAGGTAGACCTTGCCGCCGGGGGCAACGGCATTGGGGTCTGCGGCCACGCCGGCGAGCTCGACGCGCACGCCCTGTGCGGGCTGGTAGTCGTAGGTCTGCTTGGTTTCCTTGGCCGGCTTGTCCTTGTGGTCGAGGTAGGCGCCGATGAGGCCGCCAGCCAGGGCGCCCGCCAAGGCTCCCACCACGGCGCCCTTCTTGCCCTTGTAGGCGCCGCCCACCACGGCGCCGGCCACGGCACCCACGCCCGCCCCGATCGCCGTCTTCTTGTGGTCCTCAATCCAGGCGCAGCCCTGACCGAGCAACGACACGACACACAGCACCGCCACCGGCCTCATCAGCTTCGTTCTCATCGGGCATGCTCCTTCATCCCACCGAGGCTGGGCGTAGACCTCTCGACACACGTGCTATCATGGCGCGCGCCACGCCTCTGAGTCAAGCCCAGATTCCAAGAAGCAGTCTGACCCGGGATCCTCGGGTGCTCCCGTGGGAGCTTCCCGAAGCCAGGCGCGTCTTCCCCCTTGCAGGGACGAGTGGATGGGTGGATGCCTGGATGGATGGAGGGCTGGGCGGGTGCCTCCTACCCCTCCGCCATCCACCCTTCCAATCCCCCATCCATCCCCTCCGGTGAGCGGGACGCCGAGGGACGGGCCTGGCGCGCCACAGAGGTCCCCGAGGTCGGGGGCCAGGCTCTTCCTGCGAGCCGCATGCAGGTGTTGGGAGTGCATGGGCCTACAGCGAGAGGAGGTAGGCCACGAGATCGTCGATCTGTTCTTTCTTCAGATGCGAGGTGCGGCCGTGGCGATCGCCCTTGTTGAACGTGGTGAGCACGTCGCGCAGGGTCACGGCGCGGCCGTCGTGGAGGTAGGGGCCTGTGCGCCAGAGCTCGCGGAGCGCCGGGTTGTCGAACTTGTCCCTGCGGTCGAACTGGCCCCGGGTGCCCACGTCGTGGAGCTTCAGGTCGGTGTGCAGCGGTCCGGAGTGGCAGCCGATGCACCCGATGCCGGGGTCGCTGAAGAGCTTCTGGCCGCGGGCGGCGGCGGGGGTGAGCGAGCCGTCGGGCTTGCGGTAGGGGCTGGGGCGCGGCTCGAGGGCGCGCAGATAGGCGTCGATGGGCTTGGCCTCGGCCTCGTCGATGGCGTGGAAGAGGATGTAGCGGAGGCCCGAGCGGACGGCCACCTCCATCTTGGCCCGCACGCCGGAGGCCATCACGGGCGGGGTGAGATGTGAATCGAGCATGGAGCGGGCGTTCTTGGGGTTGCCCATACCGTCGTTGAGAAGGTCCCAGTTGAGCCCGTCGACGCGGGCCTCGGGGTGGCACGACGAGCAGCTCTGCCAGAACTGGAAGCAGAGGGTGGCGTCGTTGAAGAGCATCTCGCCGCGTCGGATGGCGTCGGGCTCCACGGGGGGTCCGACGGGGATGGTGCCCTGGAGGCGTGCTCGAGCCACGTCGACGACGCCGATGGAGTCGGAATAGGTGTTGGCCACGTAGAGGGTCTTGCCCTCGGGGCCGAAGGCAACGCCTCGCGGGCCGCGCCCGCCGGTGGGTGTGCGGCGTGCGACGCCGTAGCGTGCGAGGAGCGAGAGCTCGTTGATGAGCTGGGGCAGGCGGTCGGCGGGCTCGGCGGCGAGCGATTCGTGGAGGCCCTCGAGGTCGAGCAGCGCGAGCTCGTGGGTGCCGAAGAAGCTCACCGCCAGGGTCTTGGCGTCGGGGCTGAAGGCCAGGCCGAAGGGCAGCGCGTAGCCGCGGCTCGCCTCGTCGAGCAGCACCGTGGTCAGCACGCGCCGCTTCGCCACGTCGATGATCGTGAGGCCCGCGTTGTTCACCCAACCGCGCTCGAGCTGGGTGGGCGGAACGTTGAAGCGCGCCACGACGTGGACGACGTAGGCAAATTTTCCGTCGGGCGAGACGGCGATCTGATGCACGTCCGTGCCGCCCGAGGGGAGCTTGAGCGAGGCGAGGCGCTTGTGGGCCGCCGCGTCGAAGATGTCGATCACCGCCGCGTTGTCGGGGTCGAGCGACGGCCCGAGCGGCAGCATGTTGGCCACCAGCAGGGTGGCGCCGTCGGGGGTGAGGGTGCAGAAGAGCGGCTCGCGGGTGGCCTCGAGCGTGGCCGTCACCTTGCGGGCGGCGGGGTCGACGGCGAGCACGCGGTTGAGGAAGCGGTCGCACACGAAGAGCTGCTTGGGGGCGGCGGCGAGCCCGTAGGCGGAGCGGCCGGCAGCGATGCGTCCCGACACCCTGCCCGACCGGGCGTCGATCGCGGCGACGGCACCGGAGGCTGACTCTGCCGAATAGAGAGTTGCATGATCGGTAGAGAGCGCCAACCCCGCCGGCGAGCCACCCACCTGCGCCTTCCAGGCGAGCTTGCCCGATGCCAGGTCTACCGCCGAGACGATGCCCGACGTGTGGTGGCTCACATAGAGCCTCCGGCCGTCGGGGGCCATCACGAGTGCGTAGGGCGACTGGTAGACGGGCCGGGACTGTGCTGCGAGCGCGCCGCAGGCAGCCAGCGTGAAGAACCAGAGAGCACGGCGTGCGATCGTGGTGAGCATGAGCAGCCCTTTGTTCAGGTAAGGTACGGACTCCGCACACCCCCAGGTACGCGGAGCCCTCGCCCCACATTGTAGCAGGTCGCCGCGCGGCCATCAAGCCGACGGGGCGGCAGGGGGGAATTGTTAGATTGTGATTTTTTCCACAAACAGCGCTTGATCTCCACGAAAAACCTGCTACACTAAAGGTGTCAGAGATGGGACATCGGCCCCCCGAGATGGAAATCGACGACCTCCCCCTGGTACTCTTTGCCGTCGGCCTCTTCCCGGCCCGGGGTTGACGGAGAGAGCGAAGGGGGAGGTTTCATGTCCGGACCGCGCGGTG
>Ga0272442_10002618_pt1 | contig 25940 bp, 18 predicted proteins | sample SSMForm2O_FD_200262 | JGI IMG/M metagenome (GOLD analysis project Ga0272442, IMG submission 200262) | Marine sediment archaeal communities from Little Sippewissett salt marsh, Falmouth, MA, United States - SSM-Form-2O | ecosystem: Environmental > Aquatic > Marine > Wetlands > Sediment ... | reverse complement strand
GTTCCGCCAGATAAACAATCCCATACCCACCTTCCCCCAAAATGCGCAACAGCTTATACCGCCCAATCACCGCCCCCGGCCCCACCGGCCCACCGCCGTACCCGGCCGTAGGAATCCCGTCGCCCCCGCTATCTTCGTTGTCGTGCCTGTCCTCACCGTCAGCCATATGCTTTCCTGAGCAACAAGGAGATTCCCGCCACGAATTATATCGGTTCGAGCCGGAACCACAAGTCCGATCCACGATGCGAATTACCCGTCTTTCAGCGGCAGAGAATGAATGCCTCGCCGCCCAATCCCGAACCCAAGAACTCAAATGTGAAATCTCGGATCTCAAACCCGCAATTTCAAATTTGAAATCTCAAATCGCAACTCTCGACTCTCAAATCTCAACTCTCAGATCTCAAAATCTCAACTCTGCAATCTCAAATTTCAAATCCCCAATCCCCTCCCGGCCGGAATGTTGCAATGGCGGCGGCACCGGCGACGTCTTATACTATCTGTGTGGCACAGGTGCGCCGAAGTGGTACCCACATCCATCATTCTTTCAGGAGGCACGCAGCATGAGACAGCAAACATTTCTCAAGGCAGTTGTGTTCTGTATCGTCATCGCCCTCGCCAGCCAACTCGGCGCGCAGACGACCCGCCGCTGGGGCGTGTACGGCGACTGGCTGGTCAAGGTCAGTTTCGGCGACCGGCAGTTCGAATCGATCTGGTCGTTCTCGCGCAACCAGGAGGGCGAGTGGACGGGCCGGTGGATCAGCTTCTGGGGCGTCAGCGATCTCAAGGACGTCAAGTACGAAGAGGGCCAGCTCACCTTCTCCTGGAGCCGGCAGGGTCGCGACGGCCAGACCATGAGCACGAAGTTCGCCGGCAAGATCGAGCAGGGCAAGCTCACCGGCGCCCTGACCAGCGACCGGGGCGAATCCGCCGTCGAGGGCCGGCGCAGCCCGCGCGTGCCCCGTGCCGTTGGCACGTGGAATATGCAGCTCCAGATGGGCGAGCGGCAGTTCGACGCCGTGCTGACCGTCAAGGCCGGGGACGAAGGCGAGCTTAGCGCCACCTGGCGCAGCGAGCGGGGCGAGCTGGAGATCTCCGACGTGCAGTACGAGCGGCGGGACCTCAAGTTCAAGATGAAGAGCACCAACCCCGACCGGCAGTGGGAGGCGGCCTTCGCCGGCGCCGTCTCGGGCGATACGCTCTCCGGCACCGTCACGTCCGAGCGGGGCGAGATCAAGGCCGAGGGCCGGCGCGCCGGCGCCGAGCTGATCGGGACCTGGGACCTTGAGGTCACGTCCGAACGCGGCACGCGGCAGCAGCGCCTGCGCGTCGAGCCCGACATGTCCGGCCGGTACGGCGCCATGGCCGTCGAGAAGATCAGCTTCGAGGACGGCAAGGTCGGCTTCAAGATGACCATGGAGTTCGGCGAGCAAACGTTCGAGATGAGCTTCGACGGCAAGCTCGAAGAAGGCAAGCTCACCGGCGAGATGACCACCTCACGCGGCACCCAGAAGATCACCGGCACCAAGGTCGTCCGCCGCTCCCGAAGGCCCCGCACGCAGCCATAAAACTGACGGAACCCGCAGAGCCTGCCGGCCCCCAACCGGCGGGCTCTCCTTTTCTCTTAATTCCCGTAGGTATAATGGCCCCAAAAAGAGTTTCGGACGAGTGACATATTGTTTGACTTTTTGGGGTCACGCGGTATATTACTATGTAGTATAGGTGCCGACTCGAAACCTTTGCAAAAGGAGAACCAGCAATGACGAGATCCAGCATGACCCCTCGAGTACTGGGTATCGCAGCTCTGACCGGTGTGGCCCTGATCGCGGGCTGGGCGTTGGCGGACGCGACCCTGAACGTGGAAATCGAGGTCGCCCCCAAGGTGCTCAACCTGCTGAACAACGGGCAAGTCGTCACCGTCCACACCGACCTGCCCTACGGAGCGGTAGACGCCTGGACGGTGACCCTCAACGGTGTCCCCATCAGCTCTTACAAATCCGACAATCGCGGCAACTTCGTCGCCAAGTTTCCCATCGAGGAAGTCAAGGGCTTAGTGGATGCGGGAGATCTCGCGCTCGGAACGAACACGGTGGTGCTCACCGGGCTGACCAGCGACGAACCGGCGGTTGCCTTTATCGGGACCACCGAAATCGTCGTCGTCAGCAACGGCCCCGGCAAGTAACAAGCAGGCCGCCCCCCGCGTGGGGAAATGAGAATCGTTGCATAGCCCCCGGCAGTTACGGCTCAACACGAGCCGCAAGGTGGATCGCGCCCTCCCATCGTGCGGCGGGATACGAGATACGAAACCGGGTCACGGCTCTTCAACCGCGAAATACGTGAACCACCCAGCCGGGCCTGCCGCCGCAACCAAATACCCTCTCGCCAAGAGCGCAGAGAAGGCCTCAAGGAAAAGACCCTTCAACCTTGGCGGTGTTTGCGTCTTTGCGAGAGGCATAACTTCCCTGTTCGCAACGGTTTATCGACCTCTGCTGAAATTATCTGGAAAGAACTTCCAGTTGTCACGACATAGTAATGCAGACGCCGGCCAGAGGCTGGAGGCACCAGGCGGCAGGTAGTCAACGCTTCACGCTTCACCAACGACGATTCACGACCTTGCAAACCGCGAAATACGCGAACCACGCGAAAAAACCACATTTTGCCACAGAGGCCACCGAGGAGACGGAGAAATAATCAATAATCAATCATCCACAATCAATCCCAGGGCCGCAGATGAACGTCGATGAACGCAGATAAATGCTTGTTGGATATGGAGTTACACGAATTTGTGTGTCCATAATTCATACAAACAACGAAATAGGACCAACTCCTACTAATCCGCAATTCGCAATCCGAAATCCCCAATCGTCTGACTCAAAACTCAGGACTCAAGCCTAAAAACTTCCCCCACGCAGGCGGAGTTTAGCACCTCAAAGAAAGGTCGCGGTGGTCGCCGATACCTGCCGTACGCCGTTACGGAACAGGGCGTCGCCATGCTATCGAGCGTCCTGACCAGCAAACGAGCTATCGAGGTCAATATCGCCATCGTGCGGACGTTCGTCAAACTCCGCCAAATCCTGGCCGACAACGCTCTATTGAGACGCAAGATCGAGTCGCTGGAACGCAAGTACGACGAGCAGTTTCAATAGGTATTCGAGATTCTCAGTCTCATGTTGAAAGAAGAGGAAAAACCAAGGGAACCCTTCGGCTTCCGCCGCGCCAAGAAGAACTGAACGCCATCCAAGGCCCGACCCTCTCTTCTATTCATCTACCCATGTACTCCTCTACTCCCGAAATCTGTGCCGATTTTCTTGGTTTTTCTATTGGCCGGTTCGTAGCGACGTGCCATAATAATGTTGTTGCACCCTTTGAGTGAGCGTCTTTGACGGAGTAGCGACAATTGGATTGGTTTGAGGCCAGCCGGCTTCAAACGTGTGCGGTGGCGGGCATGCAGCAATGAGCGAAAAGGCGCAGTATGCCCTCCTATTTGGCGAAGGCAAGTACAGCAATCAAGTGACGGTGATCTATGCACGAGGAACCTACCGTGAACCAAAGCACGCCGATCCGGAAGCAGGCGAACACCACCGGCGACGTTCTGGGCGCTATCTTAGCTGTGACTACGGCGGCGTTGGCTCTTATTGTGGTCGGAGGGCATGTGTATCTGGCAACGCGAGGTGAGATTGAGGCGGGCTGGACCTTCGTCTTAAATGTCCTTGCGATCACGTTTTCTGCCGTATGTACCGTGTGGGTTGGGCGGTGGTCGGCGAAGCAGGAAAATCGGCCTTTCATCCGAGCAGCGCTCCGCACAACACATGTTCTGATGGAAGGCATCGAAGCTGCCGAACAAGCTGCGCTAGATGGTATTGGTCGAATGAAAAACCGCGCGTCGGATTCACCGGAAGTCACCAGCGGACTTTGGGCTGAGATACTCGGACGCATGCTAGACCACCTGAGAGGCTTGAAGAGAGAAACGCAGGCTACGATAGCCAACTGGCAGGAGTATGGACCGGAAGAGATCGCTCGCCTGCAAGATGCTGAGAGGAACAAGGCGCGAGCATTGTCGGAAATCACTGAAGCGGCAGAGAACGTCAAAGACATACTGCATGAACTCCAGGCGTTTTCTGGTATCGCTGATACAAGTGAGTTGCGATTGCGCGTGGAAGAGTTGCGACAAGAAAGAGAGAAGATCAGCACATCGTCCGCTCTCGCTCTCCCGGGCGCTGGAGAGGCAAGGAGCTTGCTGGCTTTGGGCGCGTATGAGGAGGCCGCGAACGCCTACACGAATATAATTGAATCATCTTCTGGTACCGGTAGCCATACTGCATACATCGGGCGTGCCAGAGCACGTTATCTGGCAGGCGACACAAAGGGCGCTCTCGGTGATTTAGCTGCGGCAGAGAAGATATGCCCTGCCGACGCCGCTATAGAACGGGTTCGGACTGAGATCGTGACGGGGCGCAGGCCAACTAGCATGTGGTCCCCCTCAGCCTTCAAATCCTATGTCAACCACGGCAACGCCGCCTTAATGCGAGGCGATGGTGAGAGTGCTCTAAGGCATTTCGCCAAGGCGCAGGAATTGGGGCTTTTTGACGCTCTTGCCGCGCAGGACAAGGCGATGGCACTCCTTCTCTTAAAAAGATTTGAAGAGGCCAGAAAAGAGTTGGATGCTGCGCAGGACACTACCGAGGGACCCTTTGTCACAGTCCAATCATGTGTCATCAGGGCACTGGCCGACACGCTCGAAGAGGGCCAACCCCTTGGGTATCTGGAGGAGTTGAGAGATGCCCTCGAGGAGCTTCGATTAACGGGTCAAGAGTTTCACCTGTCCGAAAGCCCGATCCGATTTCTGATATCGGGTCTTAGACGGAAAGACATGTTGTCCGATGGTGTCCAGGCCGTCCTCAGAGAGCTGGGCACACCTTCCCCTTAGGGAGGCGGACGGACAGTCACCTATTTCTATAAGAAGATCCGTCCTTTCCGCAATATGTCTTGCACAGCCGCAGGGTGACAACTTGGTCCGAGATAATCCCAGCGCGGCCTGCGGCCGGAACCAATATGTACGCGCGCAGAGACGCTGAGACGCAGAGAACAACAGGACGGCAACACCCTTTCCATCCCAGCGTCTCTGCGCCTCCGCGCGAGGTCTAACCCTTTCTGCTACCCTGACTTGCATCACCATTTCCAAATTATCTGGAAAGAATTTCCAGTTGTTCCGACATAGTAGTACAGGATTGCAGGCTTGTCTGACAGAGAAATGGGAGGGCTGAGGGACAGCCACCTATTTCTGTACTGGGCTCTCTTCGTGTCCTTCGTTTCCTCGTGGGTCGCGGTTTCAGGGCCGTAGCTCGTTGCTCGTGACCCGAGTTCGTATCTTGCATTTGGACTTGCTATTCACGATTTGACGCTTACCCTTGTCTTCCTCCGTGTCCGGCCTACGGTGGATCTTCGGCCTCGGCGTCTCGGTGCTGCGTTATTGCTGGACAGGCCGCATGGGTTTCAGGGGCGTCGGGCGGGGCGGTTGGGTGAAATTTGTGGATACTTGAGATTGGCGGGCTTGACGGCGGGCGGATGTGGTATAATCGGGCAAGACTATGACTGGAGGTATGGCTCATGACGTTTGAACGCATCACAGTGGACCCGAAGGTCTGCGGGGGCAAACCGACGATTCGCGGGCTGCGTTTCCCGGTATCGCGTTTGCTCGGGCTGTTGGCCTCCGGCGAGACGCGGGAGTCCATCCTGAAGGCCTACCCATACCTGGAGCCGGAAGATATCCAGGAGGCCCTGAACTACGCCGCTTTTCTGGCTGATGCGCAAGTTTTCGATCTGGCGTCATGAAGTTCCTTCTCGACATGCCCGTATCCGTCTCGCTGCTGGACGTGCTGCAAGCCCATTCGCACGAAGGGGTGCATGCCCATCAAATCGGCAAGGATCGTGCTTCGGATGACGAACTGCTGGAACTTGCCCGCCGGGAGGGTCGAGTCATCGTCACGGCCGACCTGGATTTCCCGCGGCTCATGGCCCTGACACTGGCGGCCGGGCCGGGGCTGATCTTGTTTCGAGGAGGCAACTACAGCGACAAGGAAATGTGCGATTTGCTCGGCCGCGTCCTGCAAAAGGTGCCGCCGGACGCCCTCGAAAAGTCCATCTGCGTGGTCGACAGAAACCGCATACGCGTCACCCGCCTTCCATTCGCACGCAAGTAGTGCAGTGTTCGCTTGCCCTCCGCTGCTCAAGAGCGCTTCTTCTCTGACCCGTCGTTTGTCACTCGTAACCCGGGTTCGTAGCTCTCCTTTGAGGATTCACTATCCGCGATTTGGGATCTGCCATTACTCTGCTTCGTGGCTCCGCGCCTTTGTGTGAGATGCCCTCTCTGCTTCTTTCGCGTGGTTCGCGTGGTTCGCGGTTGACTGCCCGTCGTTCGTGAAGCGGGGAGCGTGAAGCTTTACTCGTGAAGCGTCAGGGCACTCTCTCGTGCAACGATGTCGGCCTTGTCACGTGCGGGCATAGAGGACCTTTCCTTCGCGCCAGGCGGGGCACTCCACGGTTCCTATGGTGTCCTTGCGCCATTCGAATTCGTCGGGCGTGGTGACGATGATGTCCTTGGGCAGTCGAATGTCGTGCAGGGCGACCCCGATTTCGACGGCCTTGCGGCGTTTCGAGCGGCAGACGGGCATGACGATCAGCAGTTCAACGTCGCTGTCGGGGCCGGCATCGCCCCGGGCGTGCGAGCCGAACAGGATGATCTTGTCCGGGCGAAACTCGCGGACGATTCGCGCCACCATCTGGCGGATCTTCTCGCCATTGGCCGGAGGTTGGTCTTTCAGTTTGCCTTGGTTCGGAGCCATCGCTGGTTTCTCCAGCAGGGTCTGCGCTTCCGGCGGGTCCTGTGTAGATTGGGCCGCGGGCAAGTTCTCGGAGGCCGACGACAAGGTCAGCCTGAGGATTTCCGCTTTTGGGAACGCAACTTCGTCAACTGGATAACCAATCGCAAGGTCTCGTTGACCGCATCGGCGGTTGTATATGCGTGAAGCGTCGTGCGTGAAGCGTGAAGCGGAATGGATCGGCGCGTATGAGGAACCCGCATGGGCTAAAGCCCATCCTACCTACTGGATTCCTGCCTTCGCAGGAATGACAGCAATGCTGAATCCGTGTGAATCCCGGTTGATCCGTGTCTTCGGCAATCTACCATATCTCGCCGTGTCTACATGGTTTTCCTTCGCGTTCTTCGCGTTCTTCGTGGTTTGGAGGTCGTATCTCGTTCTTCGTTGTTCGTATTTCGCAAACAGATGGTGGGGCAAGCCCCACCCTACGATTTGTGACGATTCGCATTTGCGTTCATCAGCGTTCCCGCCTGCGGCGGATCTTCGACATTTGCGGTTGTATGTGCGTGAAGCGTCGTTCGTGAAGCGTGAAGCGGAATGGATCGGCGCGCATGAGGAACCGGCATGGGCTAAAGGCCATCCTACCAGATGTTGAATCCTTTCCTCTGCGTGTACTTCGCGTCCTCTGCGGTTAATCGTCCGTGCCCCGTCGCTCGTGACCCGTGACCCGGATTTGGATTTTCCGTTGCCCTTCTTGGCGCTCTTGGCGAGAGGTGATTGGGTTGCGGCCGAAGGCCGGGCTGGGTTGGTCCGTGTCTTGTTCAACGCAGTTTCTTGTGGGTGAATTTCTTGGCATTCGGTCCGGAGTAGTCGGCTACGATTTGGCCTTTGCCGAGGAGTCTCCATTTGTAGATGACGAGTCCGTCGAGTCCTACGGGTCCTCGGGCGTGGATTTTGTTGGTGCTGATTCCTACTTCGGCTCCGAGGCCGTAGCGGAATCCGTCGGAGAATCGGGTGCTGGCGTTCCAGAAGACGTCGGCGGAATCGACGAGGTTCATGAAGGTCTCGGCGTTGTCGCGGTCGGCGGTGACGATGGCGTCGGTGTGGCCGGAGCCGTAGCGGTTGATATGCTCGATGGCCTCTTCCAGGCCGTCCACGACGCGGACCGCCAGGACCAGGTCGAGGTACTCGGTGGCCCAGTCCTCGTCGGTCGCTTGCTCGACGTCGATGATAGCGCAGGTGCGGCCGCAGCCTTTGAGCCGGCAGTTGTTGGCCTCCAGCGCGCCTTTGACCATGGGCAGGAACTCGTCGGCGATGGCGGCGTCGACCAGCAGGGTCTCGGCGGCGTTGCAGACGGCGACGTACTGGCACTTGCTGTCGACGGCGATGCGCGTGGCCATTTCGAGGTCGGCGTCGGCGGCGACGTAGACGTGGCAGATGCCGTCGGCGTGGCCGAGGACGGGGATGTTGGTGTGGTTCATGATGTAGCGGACGAATTCGTTGGAGCCGCGCGGGATGAGCAGGTCGATGTGCTCGTCGAGGGCGAGCATTTCGGCGACGTCCTGGCGGGTTTCGAGCAGTTGGATCCAGCCGGGGGGCAGGCCGGCGGCCTCGCTGGCGGCGGCGATGGTCTCGGCGAGGATGCGGTTGGTTTGGGCCGCTTCGCTGCCGCCTTTGAGCAGGACGCCGTTGCCGCTCTTGAGGCAGAGGGTCGAGATTTGGACGAGGGCGTCGGGTCGCGACTCGAAGACGACGCCGATGACGCCGATGGGGCAGGAGACGCGGTAGAGTTCGAGGCCTTCGTCGAGCTCGGTCGCGGCCAGGGTCTTGCCGACGGGCTCGTCGAGTTCGATGAGGCTGTGGATGCCGGCGCAGACGTCGGCGAGCTTGGCCTCGTCGAATTTGAGCCGCTTGAGCAACGGGGCGGCCAGGTCAGCCCGAGCGGCGGCATCGAGGTCCCGGCGATTGGCCGCGACGATCTCGCCGCTGCGGTCGTGCAGGGCTTTGGCGATCTGGCTCAGGGCCGCGTTTTTGGCCTCGGTCTTCGTCGCGGCCAGATGGATCGACGCGGCTTGGGCGGCGGCGGCACGCTCGGTAATCGTCATTTTGCTTGACATCCGGCTCTCTTCCTTTAAATTACAGTTTGTGTTTGAAGACCGCCTATATTATAGGCAACACGCAGGCGGCAATCAATAGGTACAAATGCGGGCGTAGCTCAAAGGCAGAGCCCCGGCCTTCCAAGCCGGCTATGTGGGTTCGATTCCCATCGCCCGCTTCTTTTTTGCGCGCCGATTCGACGTTTTTGCGTTCCAAAGTGCTCTGGCCCGCCTCAGGCCCGCGTGTTGATACGCTGGGTCCGTCCGGGAAATTCGGCGTTGCTCTTCGCCTGTTGATGCGGCCATTCATCTAACGAGTCCGGACAGCGTCACGGTCGAGGCCGCCTGCTTGTGTCGAGAGGGATCTTCGATTACCATCGGCAAAAGCCGTCGCGTGCTGTCCCCGCGCGACCGGAACACGACACCAGGATGTCGCAGGATCGCAAGGTGAGGCTGCGGCCGAAAGACGGAAAGGAAAGATCAGGTGAGCGAACGCACGCTCGATCGACGTGAGTTTATGAAGTTCGGCGCTTTCCTGGCAAGCTCGTTTGCCCTGGCGCCGAGGTGCCTGGGCGGTCGCGGCGGCCCGGCGGCGAAGCCGAATGTGGTGCTCCTGCTGGCCGACGACCTGGGCTATCGCGACCTGAGCTGTTTCGGGGGACACAACCCCACGCCCCATCTCGACGCCCTGGCCCGGGGCGGGACCCGCTTGACGCACTTCTACGCCGCCTCGGCGGTGTGCACGCCCACCCGGGCCTCGATCTTGACCGGCCGCTACCCGTTGCGTTTCGACATTCGCCGCCATTTCACCGACGGCCCGGAACACCTGCCGCCCGGCACGGTCACGCTCCCCAAACTGCTCCGCCGCGCCGGCTACCGCACCGGCCACGTGGGGAAATGGCACCTTGGCGGCCTGCACGTCGGCGCCGATGGACGGCGGCTGGAAACCATGCCCGGGCCCCACGAACACGGCTTCGACTTCTACCAGTGCCAGATCGAGCAGCAGCCGCTCCGCGGCCGGATGGGACGCGCCCGCACCCTCTACCGCCAGGGCGGAACCTGTCTCCTGCGCGACGGCGCGGTGGTGCCCGAGAGCGACCCCTATTACGCGCGGCACTTCACCGACGTCAACGGCGACTACGCCGTCGAGCTGATCCGGCGGTTCGCGAAAGAAAAGCGTCCCTTCTTCCTCAACGTCTGGTGGCTGGTGCCTCACCAGCCGTACGAGCCGGCGCCCGAGCCGCACTGGTCGGGCACGAAGGAAGCGGGCATCAGCGACGACCAGCACCGCTTCCGCTCGATGGTGCGCCACATGGACGCCAGGATCGGTGACATCGTGGCGACGCTGCGCGAACTGAAATTGCTCGACGACACGCTCATCCTCTTTGCCTCCGACAACGGCGGGGCGTACGAGGCCAACATCGGCAAGCTCAAAGGCGGCAAGACGGACCTGCACGACGGCGGCCTGCGCGTCCCGTTCATCGCGCACTGGCCGGGGCGCATCCCGGCCGGAACCGCAAGCGAAACCGCGGCCGGCACGATTGATCTCTTGGCGACCATCTGTGACGCGGCCGGAGCCGAGCTGCCGCCCGGCCTTGCGCTCGATGGAATCAGCCTCCTCGACCACCTGACGCAGGGCCTGCCCCTGCGGCAGCGCGACCTGTTCTGGCAGATCGATCTTTACAAGCACCTCCAACGCCACTATCCCAAGCCCAAACCGTACGCCACCGAGGTCATGATGTCGGGACCGTGGAAACTGCTCAGCCTCAACGGCGAGCCGGTCGAGCTGTTCCACATTCGAAACGATCCGCTCGAACGAGAGAACCTGCTCGAAACCCACCGCGACCGCGCCGACGCCATGGCCGCCAGGGTCAAAGCATGGCTCGCCGAGCCCCGAAAATCGTGGAAATGAACCGAGGACGCAGCAACGCCGGCGCGCGTTTCAGCCTCAATCCCACGGCCACGACTAAGATGTTCCCACGCCAAGCCTTGTCCTGAGCGAAGTCGAATGGAACGCCAAGAGCGCCAAGAAGGGCAACGACAAATCCAAATCCGGGGCACGGGCCACGAGCGACGGGGCACGAACGATTAACCGCAGAGGACGCCAAGGGACGCAGAGGTGAGCACCGCATGCGAGATGCCAGATACGAGATACGACCTTGTCAACCGCAGATGAACCCAGCCCGGCCTGCGGCCGGAACCAAGGCATTCGCTCGCCAAGAACGCCAAGAGCGCAAAGAAGGCCTCAATGAAAACACCCCGCAACCTTGGCGATCGTTGCGTCTTTGCGAGAGGCATGACTTTTCCGTTCGCAATGGCTTATCGACTGTGGCTGAAATCATCTGGGAAGAATTTCCAGTTGTTGCGAGTTAGTAGTACGGATTCGGGTTTGTCCTTGGGGCGCAGGCCCGGTGGAGAAGTCCCTGGCACTCTCAGTCCGGCATAATCATGTTCATCTTGTTACTCATGTCTAACAGAAGAGACGCGGACAGGATTTACAAGATTGACAAGATTGTGAGACTCGTTGGAAACATCGGCGGCGTCTGACATCTCGCAGGTCCTACCGGCGAGAGTGCTCAAAGGAAGGACATTCGCGCGCGGAGACGCTGAGACGCAGAGAGGTACCCAGATACGAGCTGCGAAAGAGAAAGCCGGGCCACGGGTCACGAGCGACGGACCACGGACGATTAACCGCAGAGGACGCGAAGGGTCGCAGAGGTGAGCACCGTATGCGAGATGCCAGATACGAGATACGACCTTGTCAACCGCAGATGAACGCTGATGAACGCGGATTCAATCATCAATAATCAATCATCCATCATCAATGGCATGGACCGCAGAGGACGCCAAGGACGCGGAGGAAATCATCCGTTATCAATTATCCTTTATCAATGTCAGGGACCGCGAAATACGCCAACCACGCGAAAAAGCGACATCTGGCCACCGAGACCACGTGCAATAATCAATCATCAATTATCCTTTATCAATCCCAAGGGCCGCAGATTAACCCAGATGAACGCAAATAAATGCTTTTTAGAAATAGGCTTACGTGGCAGTGCATACAGTAATCAATAATCAATCATCCATAATCAATGCGAAGGGCCGCAGATGAACGCCGATGAACGCCGATGTGGACGCTGTCATTCCTGCGGAGGCAGGAATCCAGGTTCTTTCCACCACGAAGGACCCAGCGCGGCCTTCGGCCGCAACCGAATATGTACGCACGCTGAGACGCTGAGACGCAGAGAACACCAGGACTTCACCACCCTTTCAAACCCAGCGTCTCTGCGCCTCTGCGCGAAACCTAATCTCTTTTGCCATCGCAGCTTGCATCACTATGCCGAGATTATCTGAAGAGAATTTGCAGTTGTTGCGAGTTAGTAGTACGGATAGCGACTCTGTCATTCCTGCGCAAAGCCTGCCCTGAGCGCAGCCGAACGGGCAGGGATCCGGTCTTGTACGGTGGTTTCTTAATCCACGCGTTTCCCTTCCAGAATCAACCACCCAGTCATAGAGCCCACTGAGCTGGCCAATAGTGAGTTCATTTCTTGGTTCTCGGCGCTCTCCGTGCCTACGTGGTGCATTTTCAGCGAGACGCCCTGGATTTTCCTATTGACGTGCCCGAGATGCCGCGGTATTATCTTGACAGCGTTCAGGGAGAATCTGATGGTGAAACTGTTCGAGACACGCCATTGGGCCACAGTAGCCACGACGAAGGCGGCCTATCTGCAGCCTGCGCCAGAGGCGGCGACAAGGGTGCCTCTGAACTATGGGGCTTAGGTGTGTTATGCGGAAACCATATATACATAGTTCGTCAGCTGACATTTGTCGTGCAATTAGGGGAGGCCGATTTAAGTGACGCTCGATCTTCGATCACAACAGTTTCGTAGTGCGGTGCGCGATATCCAGCGTCGGGCTGAACGTCAGCTACTCGACGAGAAACTGGTGGGTTGCTTTGTCCCGAACCGCGTACTCGACGAGCTCGACTCGACATCAAATCAGTTGCTTTTTGGTCGTCGAGGCGTCGGCAAGACTCACACGCTTAAGGTGTTCGCTAGTGAACGTGTTCTCGCGGGTGAACTCACGGTTTATCTCGACTGTACTTCGTTCGGCAGCGGGTTGGGAGCCAACGGCTCCTCTAAGAATGTCGGCATTCGGTTCTTTCGTACACTCCTACGGTCCTTAGCTGACTCATTGTGTGAGCATGCTTCCAGACGAGAGCCTCCCCTCGATGGTTTTGACGATCAGATTATCACCGCGCTTGCGAACATCGAATCGGCCTCGGAGGCGAAAAGCGATGGTGCTACTTTTGACTACTTCGGAATTCAACGCTATGTGAACGAGTTTCTAGACTTGATCGGTGCAGAACGGGTGACCATTCTTGTGGACGAGTGGGCCCAAGTTCCACGAAATGCCCAGCCGTTCCTAGCCGAGTTCATAAAACGCGCCTTTTTCGCAAACCCACGTGTCACGATGAAGATCGGAGTGGTCGACTTCACGCATCGGCTCAACGTGGAGTACGACGGCTCATGTATCGGCCTTGAACGCGCCGCGGATGTCTTCGGTGATATCCAGATGGATCGGTACTTTGTTTGGGACCAAGATCAGCAGTTTGTCCAACGCTTTTTTGCTGAGGTGATCTACAACCACCTTGCGGTTGAACTCGGGCTCGGCCTAGACATCAAAACTGAGGGGAAATATCAGTTTGTGCTCAACTCCCTCTTCACGCAGGAACGAGTACTTGTCGAGATGTGCCGTGCGGCAGAGGGCAACGCACGCGACCTTCTTGTTCTGTTTGCAAAAGCGCATGCTCGTTTCTGCCAGCAAACAACACATCAACGGATTGGACTGGACGACGTTCACTCCGCTTCAACGGAACTCTATCGCGGCGACAAATACTCGAATATTTCCACAGAGCAGCACTTGGAGCGGTTCCTTGAGCATCTCATCGACTCGGTCATCAAGGAAAAGAAATCCCGCACGTTTATGGTGCCTTTCCATTTGCGCAATCATCCTTTGCTTCAGCGATTGTACAGTGCGCGAATTCTCCATTTGCTCGACGTAGAGTGGGCGCACCCAGATCGGCCTGGCGAACGGTACAGCTTGGTAACAATGGACTACGGGACCTACGTATCGTTCCGTGGCACCAGAAATGAACCGGATCAGCAGGTATTCTGGGAGCTGAGACCGAGCCAACCCGACGTGGATCTCGTTCCCCTTGACGACCGGCGGAGCATCCGGCGAATCGTAGTGCCCGAAACTGCGTTGGAGAGGTTCTGGGCCCAAAGAAAACGGGAGGGCTAAAGCAGGGGCTAAAGGGGTCATGCCGTGATTATTAGCAAAGAAGAGTCATGATTAGATTGACGCAATAAAGGAAGCAGGGGACATGCGAAGAATAACGGCATGACTTTTCTAGAATCCCTTTAGAATCCCTTCCCGTACGGGAATCCCATGGGTGATCTGGAGGCTTCGCAATGGAAGAGACGCTGAAAACCGTCCGATTCTTACATAGAGCGGCCGTCGCGTTAAGTGCAGTGCTCTTCATATCCGCGCTTTCCCCTCGTCTCTATCAACGGTACAAAGACGCACTCGAAGAGGTAAGACAATTGCAGAAGCTTCATGCGGAAGGGACTTTTAGGAAATGTACAGAGTATATGCGTAACCACGTGCCCCAGCGTCCATTACGCCGCGTGCTTCCTTCATCTTACTTCGATGCGCTACGGCTACGATTCGGCCCGGGTGGCGTGGGGGACATAAGGTCGGCGAGCGAGACGTCCACAAAACCTTCACCCAACTCGCCAACCGACGAGCATTTGTCTGGCGCGTCTGCTCTGCTGGGTTTACTATGCGGCGTACGTGTTGTAGGGGACACAGTAGGCTCGGCGTGTGAGACGTTCACAGCACCTTCACCAAACTCGACAATTGACGAGCATTGGAAGTTCCTGGCGACCCCACCATTGGCAATGGCACTCGTACCAGACGCAAACCAGATAGGCTCAATCTTGGCATCTGCTGTGCAACAGGCCGAGTCAAAGTGGAGAAAGGCTTACGGGCAGGACTCGGGAATTGATGTGAACCCACTATCCTTGCGTTCGCGGGGATTTGGTCTATATCTCCATAAGGCCGATCAACTTCTGTTTACGATAGAGGAGGATGAGCAGGGTCTGGTAGCCTGCTGGCGCATACAAAACGTGCGAGTTTGGGGGGAAGATGAAGCGTCCGATGCAAATGGGAAATACCTCCAAAAGTGGAAGCAGGAGGTGAATGATATCACAAGCTGGCATTCCCGTGCTGTTGTCGGTGAGCACAGACTGGACTCGGGATGGAAGCCAGTTATGTGGCAGTACGATTTTCCTCCCTCACGCCCCCTGCATGTCGGATTCGCCGGTTACTCCGGCACATTGCTCGCTTCTGATACCCCTTTACGGGCTCTGCGCGAGGTTTGGCCACAAGTGTCCAACAAATCTCTACTCCAAGCACGGGACTATCTTGAGGAGCAAGTAGCCGAACGGGAAGACGAGGTTTCTGTCCTTGGATTGTCGATCCGTGAATCCATCTTAACTTGGTTGGGACCTGCGTTGGTGTCCTTCGTGCTCGCCTACCTATACGGACACCTTAAGCACGCTCAGCGTGCTATGAACGGGCACGAAGTCCTCATGCGAGCATATCCGTGGATATCTCTGTACGAAGACACAATCAGTAGAGGGCTAACGTTCCTCTCTATCGTCGTGCTCCCCCTTCTGGCAACGGGTTATCTCACGGTTGTTACATGGGATATCAAAGATGTACCGTCATATGTCGCGACCGTTCTAACCGTCGGCACTCTCATATGCGGCTACCGTGTCCACAGGATCTGTGTGGACCTGCGAGAAGGTCTTTCAGACGAAGGTGTTGAGGGCACGAGCAATGAACACGAACGTAACCTCGAAGAATGAGACCACAGACGTGATAAGTAGGAAGAGCCACAGGTTTTGAGGGAATTAAACGTACCAGGTACGAAGACCCGTTCGTTCTTTCGCGTGGTTCGCGTATTTCGCGGTTTGGTGTTTGGGAATCCGTATGGGCGGGCGGCCCGCCCATCATATGTGGCGGGGAACCACGAAGGGCACGAAGGACACGAAGCAGGGTTTTATTAAGGACAGTCACCGGTTTCTGGAACACGCGGCAGTTCTTACTGGTTGTCGCTGACGAACGGGAAAGACTGAGAACCGGGAAGGACGCGAACCACGCGAAAAGAGATTGCAACCGAGGCGACCTGTTCCCTGTACTCAATGTCTTTTCGGTTGGATGCTTTGGTGCGGCGGTGGTATCAAGCGATCCTCGATCTTCAAGAGAGTGGTTTGTCCAGCGGCCAGGCTTGCCTTCGCGTAGTCCGCGTATTTCGCGGTTTGATGTCCGTGGTCCGTCGCTTGTGACCCGTGACCCGTAGGATCGATTAGGGATGATTGCTTGTTGACCATTGTCCTGATTTTCTTCGTGACCTTCGTGCCTTCGTGGTTTTGTCTGTCCTGTGCGGCCGGTGTGGCATCCGCATGGGCAACGAGTTGCCCAGCCTACGCGGTGGGGCTACGTTTTCTGGGTTCCTGCCTGCGCAGGAATGACAACCGAGGCGCTACTTCCGGGGACGTCTTCCCTGTTTTTGTCTTGGCTTGAGTATGGTGTGCCCGCAATCGTTTGACATACTTGCCAGGGGATGGTATTTGCGCCCTACGCGGGTTTATTCTTAAGTGCCTTAAGTGCGTTGTCGGCAATATCCCACGTCTTTTCAATATCTATTTCGGTGTGTGCTGTTGAGATAAACCAGTTATGATGTGAGCAGAAATACGCGCCTCGTTTCGTACATTCTCCGCACCAATCCTGGTGAAGCATCATGCTCTCATCGTTCGTTATTCTCAGATATGGCATCGACGGATGGCCGGAGACCTTCAAGTCATAGCCGTATCCTCTGGCAATCTGGACCAGGCCATCGGTTAGTTTCTTACCGGCTTCGCAGACGATGCGGGGGCCGTTGATTCGCTTCAACTCCTCCAGTGTCGCCATGGCCGCAGCCATCGGAGCGGCCGAGAACCAGTAGGTTCCCGTGAAGAATACCCTGGAGGCAACGCTCTTGAGCGATTCGGTTCCAACGAGCGCCGAGATCGGGTAGCCATTTCCCATCGCCTTGGAAAGACAGATAAGATCGGGTTTGAAACCGAAATACTCATTGGACCCGCGAAGATCAAGCCGGAAGCCGCAGCGCACGTCATCTACGATCAACACGATCCCTCGTTTCCTGCAAAGCTCCTCGATCTTCTGCCAGTAGCCGTCACGGGGCAATTCGTTGTCGGCAAAAACGGGGTGGTGGTAAGGCGTGGCAATGAACCCGGCGATTTCTCCGGCGTTTTCGCTCACAACCCGCTCAAACTGAGCGGCGTCGTTCCAGCCTATTCTCAGATAGTTCTTGTGATCGTCATCCATGACCCCAGGATGCGCCGGGGCTTGCGCCCAGGGTGCGACTCCGTGGTAGGCGCCCTCGATCATCACAATTTTCTTGCGGCCCGTTGCGGCTCTCGCCAGCATCAGGGCGAAGCTTGTGACATCGCCCCCGTTCTTGGCAAAAAAGGCCCAGTCGGCGATGGGGATCAGGTCCACGAGATACTCAGCCAGTTCGACCATGACGGGTGTCGCGGCCGTAACACAGCTTGCCGCTTCATACTGTTGTCTTGCTGCAGCATCCACTTTGTCATGATGATACCCGAGGATGATGGGCCCGTAGGCGCACATATAGTCGATGAATTCGTTCCCGTCCACATCCCAAAATCGGGAACCTCGCGCCCGCAGAGCGTAAAACGGATACGCGTTTGAAGGGACAAGTGGCGCCGGGCTCAAATGACCGTAGATGCCACCGGGAATTACCTTCGTCGCTCTCTTAAAGGTCTCCCGTGATTTCGTGTATTGACAGAGCTTCTGCTTCAAGTCTTCTCCTTCCGCGGCGCCGTTCTTACCGTTTTCGTAATCTCGAGGCTCCCGGCGCCGATCATCATAGGTACCGAGGAATTCTGTCAAGGATCAAAGCGACCGATTCCAGCATTGGGATTTGTCCTCTTACCATTATATCTCCGGACGCAATAGCAGCGAAGTTGTCTGTCCTGCCGTTGAGGAAATCGTTGGCGGCTCGTGCGTTCTTCATGGACATCAGGGCCATTGGTTTTTCCGCCTCACCTTTGCCCGGCTCAACGTCACCGTCTTGAAAACGCATATGAACGCAAGGGCCGTCAGGCAATATCTTGAAATTGACGCTGCCGTTTCTGATTCTCGATGCGGCGAGTTTTCCGACGGGGTCGAGCAGGGCGATCTCCCGGACCGCGAACGCTGCCGTAGTAAGAGTCATGCGAGTGTTCAGATCGAGATACGAATCGTCCGTGAGCAATTCATCCGTCGGTTTGAGATAGAACTCGAGTCTTTCCGTGATTCTCGTGAATTCTGTTTTGAGGAAGCCGAGCCTTGTAAACCCCTTGAGCAGGATGGGGTGTCCCTTCCCGTTCATCATTCTGTTGAAATGCTTGGGTGAAATGAACAACAGGATTACGGAAGGGTGTTTGTGTCTTCCTCTGCAAACAGTGCAGACACCGCGCTCAAACACACAGTAGGCTCTCGGGCCATTCCATATGATGAACTGAATAGACACGTTCCAATTTTCGACAAAGGCAGCCGTTTCCGAATCATAGACCACGAGATCTTCGAGGTTCTTCAACACAGCGTGCAGGTTCAGATTCGCCTTGATGAGTTCCCGGTTCACAATGTCGGCCTCTCAAGATAGGCGGTTCCCCGTTTCCGGTTGCCATCCCATGATCTTGCGCATGGGTGGATCGGCTTTCAACTTTCCTGTTCCTTAATCCACTGCTCTACAAACGCCATGCCTTGCTCCAAATGCGTTGTCGGGTTGAAACCGAGTTCACGGATCGCTTTGTCGATCCTGTATGTCGCATGCATCATCGTCCCACGAATCGCACATCTCGTAAATGGCATTGGCTTGTGAATTGCCTTTGACACGCATTCAAACGTACCGGCGAGGCCCAGTGCCAGCCAGCCCGGGACGGACGGAAGGGACCTGCGTTTCAGCATTTCTGCATAGTAGCCAAAGAACTCTCCGATCGTTACCACCTCTGAGCTACTGAGGATATAGGATTCGCCGACTCGGCCTCGCTCAGACGCCAGGATGATTCCGTCAGCGAGGTCGGTGACATAGATGGGCTGTATCAGGCCTTTTCCGCGGTTGACCAGGACCATTCTTCCTGTTCTTATCAACTCGATTGGATAAAGGGTCCACGTTTCATCTCTTGGTCCATAAACCGGCGATGGCTGGATGATCACGCAAGGAAGCTGGCGTTCGTGAAAGAGGTCTCTCACAATCCGTTCGGCCTGCAACTTTGTGTCACAGTAAGGATCACGACTAAGACGGTGCGGCGAACTCTCGCTGGTGTCGGCCTGGGCGTCGAGTCCGTACACACCTACGGTACTTGTGTGTATGAAACGTTCCACATTCTCCTCTAATGCGGCTTCTGCTACTATGCGTGTGGCTTCCACATTCACGGCTTCAAAATACGACCGTGGCTTGAATACGGTTCCTATGACGCCGGCGAAATGAAAGACCAACTGACAGCCCTTGACCGCTCTTGACAAGGTGGATCCATCGGTGATATCGCCAACAACGATTTCGGCACCCAGGGATTCCAAGGGCTGTGCCTTTGCAGCGTTTCTCACATAGGCACGAACAGCTCCACCCTCCTGCAATAATCGTTCTGTGACATAGCTTCCGATCAGGCCGGTGGCGCCTGTAACCAGTATCGTCTTACCATTGAAGAATTCGTTCATTATGACATTGTCTTTTAGCCGGAACGTTCCCGTGTGTCAATCAGCAGCCGGGCTGCCATCTCCGGAAAAGATGATTCTTAGCCTGGTTAGGCCATCGGATGCCAGGTTGCAAACCATGGCGCAAAGCCGCACTCAGGAAAAGAAGCCACAGCAAAGGCTGATTCCGTCTTCTTGATCTGCTTCTTTGGCGTCTTGGGAACAACTCGGGGCAGCCACCGGTTTTGGATGACGTTCTACGGGTATTGCTCGACGAATACCCGTTTGTTCTTTCGCGTGGTTGGCGAGAGGATCGGTTTTGTTTCCTCGGCGTCCTCGGCGTCCCGCCTACGGCGGATCTTCGACCTCGGCGGTTAAGAATCTGCGTGGGCAACGAGTTGGCCATCCTACGTGCTGTGGTACGACTGTTTGGAGAAATCGGTGGGGCAAGCCCCGCCCTACGCTATCAAGACAGGGCGGTGGTGGGGTGAACCCCAGCCGGCGCGGTGCGGCTATGTTTTCTGGATTCCTGCCTGCGCAGGAATGACAACCGGGCCGCTACTTCCGGGGGCACCTTACCTATTTCTGTCCTGAATTGAGTATGGTGTTCCCGGATAGCCGGTGCGGTTGAGAGTTATGCTGCTTCACTTTCGTTTGGGATTCTTTTTCTGTCCCTTCCACTTCTCCGTCCTGGCGTCCGTGGCCCAGCCCCATCCCTCCGGCATGCGGCCGCCTCGTCCGTCCTTCTGCCATGAGGTGTCCGGGGCAGGCAGTTCAGCGGTCCAGGCGTCGTAGCGTTTCCGCATGCTGGACACGACATCCGGGCGGACCTTGGCCAGGTCGCGGGTCTCCTTGGGGTCGGCTTTCAGATCGAAGAGCCGCCAGCCATCGGGGTATTTGATGAGTCGCCACTGTTTCCATCGCATCGCACGGAGTTTGCGACGGGGTGCGTCTTCCGGATCGACGTTGTGCCAATACAACTCCTCATGCGCATCGCCGGCTCTCTCGCCTCTCAGATACGGCAACAGGTTCTCGCCCTCACATCGCTTCGGCAGGGGCTTACCGGCAACCGCGGCCGCCGTGGCGTAGAAGTCCATCGTGCACATGAGCCCCTCGTAGGTCTTTGCCGACGGAAGACCAGCGGGCCACGACACGATCGCCGGCGTATGGACCCAGCCTTCCAGTTGCGTCCCCTTACCTTTCCCGCCGCGATAGGGCTCCGCACTTCCCTGCTCCCCAAGGTTCGGGCCGTTGTCCCCGGTAAGAAAAATGATTGTGTCCTTTTCCAGGTTGTGCTTCTTGAGCATGGCCAGCAGCTTGCCGACCGCATCGTCCACTGCGATCAAGGCGCCGGCCAGGGCTCTGCGCCTCCCCTTCGCTGTCGAGCGGTTCTGATAGTGTGCCGGCGTGTCCCCGCTGGGCGAATGGATGGCGTTCGGCGAGAAATACAGGAAGAAGGGCCTGTCCTTGTTCCGCTCCACAAACTCCGCCATGTAGTCGCCGTCGAGATCGGTTCGGAATACTTCGGACCCGTCGGGTCTTAAGCAGATGAACGGCTTCTTGCTCGGTGCCGACCTGGCCACTTCCATGAACCCGCGGTCCAGCGGGCCCTGTTCCCTGGAGCCGATATCCCATTTCCCGATCATGCCGGTCACATAGCCGGCATCCCGCATGAACTCCGCCATAGTCGGATGGTCTGCGGGGATGGACAGGCCCCTGGCCATGCCGGACTTGCCGAATCGCTGGATATACATGCCGGTCATGATGCAGCATCGGCTGGGCGAACAGGGCGGATTGGTGACATAGGAATTCGTGCACTTCACGCCGTTGGCCGCCAGCGAGTCCATGTGGGGCGTGGGAATATCCCGGCAGCCGAAGCTGCCCAGGTCGCCATACCCCAGGTCGTCGATGAACAGAATGACGACATTGGGCCGGCGCCCACGGGCCCGGATGATGCCGGGAAAGCCAATCGTGGCTGCCGCACCAAGTGCGGCCGATCCTTTGATGAACTGACGCCTTGTTAGTTTTGACACGGTTCTACCTCCTTATTATGTGCGCCGCTGCCATCCGCGCCTTGAACTTCGCCCTGGCCTCTTTGAGCATCGCGGCGCAGGCAGGATCGTCAACCACATTCTTGTACTGGTGCGGGTCTTTGATCATGTCGTAGAGCTCTTCGCCTTTCTTGCCGTAGTTCATGTAGTGCCACCTCGCCGCACGCAGGCCGCCGGCCGTGCCGCGGTTGTGGATCGACAGAGCGGTATCCCGCACGGTTGCACTCGGATTTTCGAGAATCGGCATCAGGCTCCTGCCCTGCAGGGACTCGGGTATCGGCAGGCCGAGTATGTGGGTGCAGGTCGGGTAAAAATCCACCAGTTCAACCAGCGACGCGGACCGACCGGGCTTCATTCCGGGCACACTGAATATCAACGGTACACGCACGACCTCTTCGTGCAGGTTCCCTTTCTGCCAGAATCCGTGTTCGCCGAGATGGTAGCCGTGGTCGGTGGTGAAGACGATCGCCGTCGATTCACGCAGTCCCAATCGTTCCAGCTCATCGAGGACGCGGCCGACTTGTTCGTCCATGAAAGTCACCGACGCGTAATAGGCCTGCCACATGCGCCGCCGGCTTTCTTCCATATCGTTGAGACCTTTGCCGTCGGACCCGCGCCCGGCCTGAGGGATGTCGTCCAGGTCGCCCTCGATCAGGGGTGGAATCTTCATCTCCTGTTGCGGGTACATGTCGAAGAATCTCTTCGGCGCCACCATCGGGAAGTGCGGCCGAACGAAGCCAACCGCCAGAAAGAACGGTTTTCCCGCGGCCTTGCGCTGTTGCAGTAACTCGATCGCCTTGGTTGCGACCATGTAGTCCGCCTGGTCGGATCCGTCTTCCTGGTCCGATTCTACAGTGGCCCACATTCGGTTTGGCCCCTTGGCGTCGCGGCCCTCGATCTGGCGCGTCACAATGTCGGAATTCAGCAAACGGTACAGTCCCGGCGAGAAGGTCTCGGCCGACTTGGTGTTGTACCGCTCTGTCCAGCACTCCGGGAAATCCTTCCCGTCGCTGCCGTCCAACTGTGCATGCGGTACGGGCATGTGGAATACCTTGCCCACTCGGGCTGTATGTATACCGTGTCGCTGGAAATGCTCGCCGATCGTCGGTGCGCTGGCCCTGGACTTGGGATAGATGCTCCGCAGGAAAGACGGCCGCGACGGCGCGCAGGCCAGGCCTTGGCAATAAGCGCGTTCAAACACCAGCCCGGATGCGGCCAGCCGGTCGAGATTGGGTGTCTTGCATACCTGGTTGCCGTAGGCCGGCAAAACGCTCGCTTTGAGGTCGTCCGAGATAATGAACAAGACGTTCCTGATCTTACGTGAAGGCGAATCACCCCAACAAGTTGTTGCCGTGGCGATCAGCACCAGCGCGCAGATCAGTGCTTGGTTAATACCGGTTCTGTTCATCACGTCCTGTCTTCCTTCCCTTTTCGTTTACGTCTCTGTCCTGCCCTCGCGTTGGATTCGTACTTGGCTCCCTTGGCGGCCTTTTCGATTTGTTCCACAGCGTCATTTCTCAGACTCTTTGAGACAGCAGTTGAACATTGTAACGGATTCGAAGCAGCCAAACAACCGAAGCCGGCGGCGCTGATAGTGGAGGCACCTCATTGGGAGTTGCTTATTCTCACTGTTCCAGTCAAGGTCGCCGGAGAGATCGACAGGTAAATCCGCTTCCGCCAATCAGAAGCGACACAATGGCAATTCCGCGGACACGTTACTTATTGCGGTCGTGAATGGAGTATGGTGTCCCTCGTTATCCACCACCTTTCGCGGCGGCTTCATATCATCAAAATTGATCACATAAAATACGTAGTCACCACAATTGACGTGCGTTCTTGCTCGCCGGTAGTATTGCCTCTCACGAGCAGGAAGAAGGCGGGCAGCAACGAAGTCTGTGCCGCTTCTTGCGTTCGCTTGCCCGGGGGGATACTTGTCCTGATTTTCTTCGTGGCCTTCGTGCCTTCGTGGTTTTGTCTGTTCTCTGCGGCCGGTGTGGAATCCGCATGGGCAACGAGCTGCCCAGGCTACGTCTTCGTGACCTTCGTGTTCCGCCGGCGGTGGATTTTCGACCTTGGTGGTTGGTAAAGTTGTGCAGCGCTGGCTGGCTGCGGTCTGCATCTGTACCGCTATTTTCACAGCAGAATTTCGGGTTTCATGCTGGTATGGCTGGGGGACATCGTGTATTATGAGACATGGACAGAAGATGCGGAGGCGGGGTCAACTGCGGGCCCTGCGATCCGGCGGTGGTGTAGGCACGGTTGGGCACTGATAAGGAGGACGGGTATGCGACGTGACGGTTTCCTGCGAGTCTTGTTCTTAGGGGCATGTCTTTATCTCACGCAGGCTGCCGGCGGGCTGGCCTGTGGCAAGATTGTCTACTGGACGGAAGATTTCGAGGCCTATCCCGTGGACGAGACGATCCACCAGAAGGGCACGTCGTGGACGGCGGGGCATTCGAACTGGGCCGGCTGGGACGGCTACGTGAAAGTCCCGCCGGGAGAAAGCGACCAGGCCCTCCAACTTCGCGCCCCGGCCGACGGGCAGGGAGCCGTAATATGGTGGAACGATACGGGGCTCAAGCCGACCGGCGCTCAGGAACTGTGGCTGAGCTTCAAGCCGCCGGAAGTCTTCAACTTCAGCATTGAGATTTTCGGCGAGGATGCGATGGGAGACGAGCATGTGGTCGCCTACCTGGCGCACAGGCCGGCCGGTTCCCAGAACTCACTCGATTTCTTCGACGGGCCTTCGAATAGCTGGAAATCCACCAATATGCCCATCATGGGCGAGCAGTGGAACACGCTTGGGGTGAGCATCGATTTCGACTCGGAGCAGGACTCGTTCGGCCTCAAGCTCAACGGCCACACCGGCAGCGTTGGACTTACCACCGAGTTTACCTACGGCAGTCCCGATTGTTTCACCCTGCGCAAGATCGTGCTGCACTCCGACCATACGACCATGTACTTCGACGACTTCGCCTGGGTCCCGGAGCCGGCCACGGTGCTGCTCCTTTCGCTGGGCGGCTTGTTCCTGCGCCGAAGACGTCTGCGCGCTGCGGCTGGACACTGCATGCCTGCGCGCTCATGAGCAACCATGACCATGCGGCGGCTTGAAACCGACTCCGGCGGCGATGCGCTGCTACCGGGCCTGTCTCGCGCACCGCGAGCAAGCCGATCCCGGCCGGCGTGACCAACTCTGTCGGCGGCTCTCTCGCGGCTGGTATATCGGGACTCGCGAAGGCAAGCACTTCTTGCTGCTCGATACGGCAGCAAACGGGCCTCAACAACCGACGGCGCGCCGAACCTGCCCACCTAGGTCCCGCTGTCGGCGGGCCGGCCTGCGGATTGTGAATTGAGCCGGGAGGAAGAAGCTCCGGCAGGACCAGAAAATTCCTCGGCCGATGGGAAGTAATTCTTGTATTTTCCCGCCCACAGTATTGTGAACGGGCGCCCCGGCGTGTATTCTGGGATACGCGCGTGACCAAGATGACTCGATCCACCGCACGCCGGGAGACGCGACATGGCGAAATCGGGAAAGAAGCCGTCAGGAGGGGATTGGAAGCGTCTGGCGCGTGACTTGACCAGCAGCAATCTCAGCCAGGCCATGACCGCGTGTGAGGAGCTCCAAGACAAACTCGGAGGGAGTTTGCAGGCTTACTTCTATCGGCGGTTGCCCCGTTCGGCGCTGAAGTTGGGGGACCATTGTGATTGCGAACAGGAAGTATGGTTGAGATTGTGGCAAAATGCACGAAGCGGGTCGTTTGACCCTCGCCGCAATGTTGTTGCCTACATTTGGGGGATCGCCAGAAACGTCCTGCTGGAGCAGATTCGGGATCTTCCTCCTGACCTCACATCCGATACAGGGGAATTACCTCCTCCGGACGACATAGTGGAACAAGATGAGAATCTGCGCAACCTCTCGCGTTGTTTGAGTCGTCTTGGAGACAAGGACCCCCAGGCCTACGATGCAGTCATGGAAACGTGGTTCTCGGAATTGTCCGAGCGGAAGGCGGCGCGAAAGCTACGGATTAGTGCCAGCACACTGCATGAGCGCAAGCATCACGGCCTCGAATTTTTAAAGAGGTGCCTTGACGGCAAGCTTCCGCGTAACGAGCCATAACTGCGATATTACTCTCCTATCGTCGTGGGGC
>Ga0272442_10002616_pt1 | contig 25952 bp, 50 predicted proteins | sample SSMForm2O_FD_200262 | JGI IMG/M metagenome (GOLD analysis project Ga0272442, IMG submission 200262) | Marine sediment archaeal communities from Little Sippewissett salt marsh, Falmouth, MA, United States - SSM-Form-2O | ecosystem: Environmental > Aquatic > Marine > Wetlands > Sediment ... | reverse complement strand
AGAGACGCACAAACGGGATCTGTTTCCCGTCCACAGATTGCAGGATGCTCACAAGCAGATCGCGATCAGCTTGTGGCAAGTGCGGCGCGTAGTGATCGAGCTCAGCCACGTTGCGCGCAATGATTGAATAACCGCGCGGCACCTTTGGATCCAAAAGCGTCGGGATGTAGAGGTAACGCGGAAAGACTGGATCCCTTTCGAGCGTTACCACTCCAGAGACCACATCCGAAAGCTTGGAGGCTTCAGGCGTATCCGGATGCGTAGGGAGCTCTGGCCGTGCCGGCGCTTCGCTTGGCTCTTCGATCGCAGCGCGGAAGCGAAGCACCCAATAGCGATCGTCGCGCTGCAACCACTCGCCAAGCGCAAAGCCAGTGCCCGGCGGGCTCTCCACTTCCACGAAGTCCGAGTCAGGTCCGGGCGGAGTGGCGCACACAAAATCGATCGTGCGAAAACGAAGAGAAGCAAGCGCGTCTTTTCTCGCGCATCCGGGGCACATGGTAGAGCCGAGCACGCGACGGTTCCCACATACAGAGCACACCGATCGCGGGCTTTCTAGATCTACACGCCACGCTCGGATCTCGGGCAAGTGTTCGCGCACGATCCGGATCATGCAATCGACCGCGCCTTCGTCTCCACGACTCGGCTCACCCGGGATCTCTTCTTGAATGAAGCGCGCGAGCCTTTCGATCTGCTCCAATAGGTGGGGGGTTGGATCTTTCGCCATTGCTCTACCTTCCTTCCGCTTCGCTCTCTTCATTCAATGAGCCAAGCAAGCTGACTTGGCGATGGTAGTCCAGGCGCGCGGCAAACTCGCGCGCTTGATCGATCTCTTCGTCACTACATCCGAAGCGGTGGAGATCCCAAAGCGTGGCCCGCTCGATCGCTCGCGCGTGGTTATCGCTATGTCGCTTCGCTTCCGGAGTGATCGGGATCGCGCAATCGTGCGGGCTCATTGCATGCGGCAAGCTCCGGTCGTAGCGCTCGGTCTCCACGTAATAGGCAAGCCACATCCGAAGCGCAAACTTGCGGTGTAGCGCGCGCTTCGGATCGCTGTACTCTCCGAGCAGCATGGTCCGAAATTGTGGCTCGCTCATTGGTCCGTCAGCTTCGCTTGCAGTCTCTTGGAGAGCTCTTCGAGTCCTTCGCGTGCGGCGTCAATGTGCCCAGCCGATTCGTCTAGGTTGCTCACGATCAAGCAATCCAGCGGAAGGCCGATCTCTTCGCACTCGCGCACCAACGCGTTAGCAGCGTCACGCAAGTGCATGCAGTGGATCGCGAGCTCGGCGGCTCGCACGTGAGTTGGCGTCTTCATGCTTTGGCTTTCCTTTCGAGTGCGCGCTTGCAGTATTCGCAGGTCGGGGTGCGGTAAGCACTGCCGAGCCGAAGCGTGACCACCATACCGCACAGCGTGCGGTCGCTGGTCGCAGTAGGATCGAGATTATCAGCGGCCGCGCACCATTGGATCCTTTTGGTCTGAAGGAAAGGATAGCGTGGCGATCGCTCACGCCACGCGACGCACATAGCGCGGATCGGTTTCATGGGTTGCGCGCTCCTACGATGTTTCGAAGCGCGAGGAAGAGCAGATCCCAAGGGCCCAAGCGCCGGCGCTGGAACCCGCTTACCTTACCGCGCTTCCAGATCCCTTCCCCTCCAAACTTCGAAAGGTGAACGCGATACTCACCGAAGTCGCGATCTCCGCCAACGTTTTCGATCATGGCGACGCCCATGATTGAAGCGCGCTCTTGATCGCCCTGTGGCCAGAGCTCTACCCGCACGACGATCATAGCCTGACCACTTCCGAGATATCCCAAAAGCGCGCGCCGTGCCGGGTGGCTCGCACGATCTCTGCTGGCGTCGACTCTGCAATGGTAGCGATCCACTGGTTGCCGATACCCGGGCTAATGTCCATTCGGATCACGGTCCAGGTTTTGAGCGCGTGATCGCGGATGATATCACCGCACACCGGCGCAAGCTGACCGATCACTTTAAAGGTCAGCGTTCCGCACTCGCGCGCGTGATCGATCTTCTGATCTTGCATCCACCCCGGGACCACGTGAAAGGTCAGCGTTCCGCACTCGCGCGCGTGATCGATCTTCTGATCTTGCATCCACTCCGGGATCCCGGTCTCTACCCGTGTTTGTGTGCCACGGTTGGCCAAATCGATTGCCCTGGATTCACGCTCTGATCGATCTTCGAGCACGAGCAATCTTAGCTTTTGCAGGTCAATGAAGTGGAGCCGGTCCAGATCTTCAGCTTTGCGGATAGCTTCGAACGCTTCGATCCCAGCTAGGGTGATCCAGTAGTAGCCACTGGATCCGTAGCAGCACCAACCTTTGGCTATCAGCGCGTCCAGCGCTTCGGCTAGCGGTTGACCTGAATTGAAGCGCCCGTCTCCGAGCTTGGTGAAAGCGACGCTGAGCTCGGAGAGGATCCGATCCTTTGGGATCCCTTTCCCGGAACGCGTGTGCATCGCTACCACGAGCGCCGAAAGGATCCGAAGCTGATCGCGCTGGGAAAGCGTTTGCACGTCGATCATTTGCCGAGCTCCGAGCGTATCTTCTGCCGGACCGTGTTGGTGATCCGAAACTCGGATCCGCAGTCCGGGCATTCGAGCGCCATTTCTGGCACGACCAAAAGCCCGCTGCGTTCGTAGGTCGCGGTAGGTGGATCGCAATGCGCGAAGCGCTCGGTCGCGAAGCGGAGCGGGTTGAATTCGATCCACAGCCAAGCGGGAAGCTTGCCGCGGATCCTTCCCGCTTGCTCTTCGCTGACCGGATCATCGGTTTCGACCAAGTAGGTATGCTCGCTGATCTTGCATACCTCGCAGCGTGCTTGATCGGTTTCGATCAGCACGACCGCTCCGATTGCTTGCGCGTCACGATTCTCGTGGTCGAGTTCCGCTTGATTGGCTCCGCTCTTCTCTGGCTTTCCCATGGCTCACTGCCTCCGTGTGCGTTTCTTGTTTCCGCCGTCCGCTAGCTTGCGGTCGATCAGGTTGATTACGTTTTGATACGCTGTGCGCTCCGCTTCGAGCGCGAGCGTTTCGCCGACCACCGCCGTCCCTTGCAGGCTCTTGACCTGCCGGCGGAGCTCAGTCAGAGCTTTCTGTTTTGCGTCTCGTGCTTCGCGCTTCATGGTTAGCGATCCCGCATGGTGGCTTCGGTCGGCTCGGTTGCGATCAGCTTGCGCAAGTGCTCCGACTTTTCTTCGGATCGCTTTAGCTGTGACCTGAGCTTGTTTCGGAACGCTGCGATCGCGGTTTCTGCAGAGAAGTGCACTTCGGAGATCGGAATCATCCTACGGTAGCGAAAGGCTCCGCCGTTGCCGTTTAGGAAACGGACCAGGCGCACGGTCTTTTCTCGCACGATCACTTCGGCTCGCTCTAGCTCGACTTGATCGCGAAAGGAGGAATATACCGCGAAGATCTCGCGTCGCTCTTCTTGCTTCTTGCTTGCCTTCTTACTCGCCACGTCCTGATCCCTTTCGCTCCAAGCGCGTCAAGCGCGCATCGATCAGGTTCATTTCGTCGAGCATCGCCAACCGAGTGCACTCGTATTCGGTGGGCTCTTCGCTGCTTCCTTCACTTTCTAGATCGATGCTCTGCATTTCGAAGATCTCCGCCGCACGGCGCACGATCCGATCTCCCGCAAGCTCGCTCTGATCGTATTCACGCAAGAGCTCGGCTAGTGCTTCTTGCTTCTGCTGGATCGCGGCCTGCTCCGCTTGCTCCGATTGACGCAAAACCAAGCGCGCGGCTTCCACTTCTTGGATGATTCGAAACACGCTGATCCCGCAATACTCGACGGCCACTTGGACCGCGATCTCGCGCGCCGGGCGATGGTTCTCACCCGTGCCGAGCTCTTGCAGCAAATGCGAAAGGTAGGTCTCCACTGCGCGGCGCTCGGTTTCATTCATGCTCATTGCTCGGCTCCGGTTCTAACCCTAGCTCGCGACTGATCAGCTCGCGCCGATGCTCGATCCGATTGTCGATCTCTTTGCGATCGTATTCCGCAAGCTCTCCCTGAACGCGCATCACATACGCCACGAAGCGAAGCAGCGCGAGCTGAGTCTCACCGATCGCGATCGGGTCGAGCTCTTCGCGGATCCACTCGTCCACTTCCAAGCTCGACGCGAGGCTGTAGGCTGCTTTGCGGAGGTCAGCGAGCTTCTTGCGCTCCGCGTGCTGCAAGTGAAGCGGGTTGATCGGTTTCTCTTTCGTGGCGTTCATGCGGTGGCTCCTTAACTCAGGTTTTCATGGCGCCAAACGTGGTGACATGATCGGCAGCGAAAGGTGATCGAGCTCAGCGAGACGCCGATCCGCTCGACGTTGGTCTCGCGGCACTTCGGGCAACGCTCGGTCAGATCTTCGATCGTGATCTTCGGCGTGTAGTAGCGGCGAGCTCGGCGCACTAGCTCAGCGCGTGCGGGTCCGTGGACCGCTTCATGTAGCAGCAAGACCGCTTCGGCTGGGATGTGTACGATCGATCCAGGGCGGATCGTCTTCGTGCAATGCGAAAGCACGTGGTCGGCTGCGGCGCACACTGCGTCGAGCCGATCGCGTGCTTGGTCGCGCTGAGTTTCGATCTCTTCAATCATGAGCCGCGCGGCTTCGATCTGCTCAGCGTGTGAAAGTCTATCAGCGTTTCCCATGCTTCCTCTTTTCTTCGAGCTCGATCAATTCGGCGGAGTGCGCGGCCGCTCGCATCCCCTCGCAGTATTTGGGATCGAAGCATGCGGTCGATAGATCGCCCAAGCATTGGTTCATTTTTCGATACCAGATCGCGCTTGCTTGCTCGCACGAGTGCCAGCGCTCTTCGATCTGTTTCCACACCAACACCCAACCGATCGTTTTGGCGGAGTAGCCAAAGGGCTTAGCTGCGTGCTCGACCGTTAGTAGGTAGCTGTTCGCAAAGCTTGCCAGTGCAAGCGCGCTAGCCAGCGCCAAGCCAGCAAATGCAATCCGATCGCCCTTCACGCTTCCCCCTGTAGTGCTCGGCGGAGCTTTTCCAAAGCTTCGCTTTGCGCTCGTGCTCGCTGATCATTCTGCAGGACCGCGGCCGGCGCTTCGAGCTCACGCAAGACAGCAAGCGCGGCCGTGACTAGTTTGCTAGTGTAGTGCTCCAAAGCGTGCGCTGCTTCCGCACGCTGAGCGATCTCAAGTCGCGCTGCGAAAGCGATCCGATCGAGCTCGCGCGTATCGCGATCGATCTCTTCGATGATCTTGGTTGCTTCGAGCACGGGCAAACAGCTGTCCGGCTTCACCTTGGGATCGATCATGCTTCCTCCGGGGTTGTGGTGTGCGCGCTTTGCCGTGCGAGCAATTCGAGCAAGCCGGGTCGAGCATGCTCCAAGCGTTGGAGGTAGAGCGCGCCGGGACCGGCGGATTCTTCCTTGCCGGCTTCCCAGGCGCGGAAGGTGGAGAGCGCCACGCCTGCGAGCTCAGCGGCCTGCTCTTGGATGAGACCGTGAGCCAAGCGCCATTGCTTCAGGGCTTCGCTTGGTGTCATTGGTTTTGGCTTTCGCGAAGAGCCTCAATGAAGGCGAGCAGATCGGCAGTCGGTAGAAACCACTCGTTGCGGATCGCCCCTTCTGCAAACCTGCGGTGGATCTCTTCCTCGCTCAGCGCTTCGGAGGAAGCCAGCAAGTGGAGCACTTGAGGGGAAGCGGCTTGCAGTTGGCGCAAGCGTGATCCCGGGTCGCGGCTCTTACCGATCTTGATCGGTCCTTCGGTGCCTTGCCGAATGAAGTAGACGATCATCGGTCCGCGACCATTCGGTTCGGATCCACTACTCGGAAAGAAGCGTTCGACCAGGCCCGAGCGAAAGGCTTCGAGGGTTTTGATTTGCCCCACGCTTGGACGCGTTTTGCCGGAGCACCAAAGGTGCGCGGTCCGAGTGGAGACGCCGGCGAGCTCAGCGATCCTTTGTTGCGTGATCAGCTCTCCGTCTCGACGCCAGGCTTCGAGCTCGGTGATCGGCTCGGCTTCAGCTCGTGCGTTTGGTGGCATGCTTGGATGATACCACTTGCATGAACCAAACTTCACCCACTTTTTATCACAAGCCTTTCCGGTCACTTGGAGCGCTTCAGGGTCCGCTTTTGCTTCCTGCGCTTGTGCTTGACCGTGGCGGGGTTTCGCTCGCGGAGCTCTTGGAGGTAGGTCGGGCGATGGTAGCCGCACACCGGGCGGTTGCGGTCGTCAAGGAAGCGCGCCGGGCGACCGCATCGCTTACCCTTCTCGGGGCTGTTCGCGCTCGTGATCTTGGCGCGGCACTTCCCAATGATCGGCGCTTCCTCTTCCTCACTCTCTTCGATCTCGCACTCGCTCGGCTCGCTCGCTTTGGAGCTCTGGTCGAAGACGTGGACCAGGGTGAGCTTTTGGAGGATCCCATGCTCGGGACATCGCATGAAGCCACCGGGAGTGATCAGCGGAACGCGGTAGCACTTCGGGCAGACGGCAAGGATCACGGGATGCTTTCTCCAATGAAGGTCACGCCGCACTCGGAGCATTCGAAGCGACTGGCCTGTGCGGTCTCTACGCGGCCCGTAGCGGGCCAGATGTAGCGGTAGAAGGTCTGGCCCTTCAGGGAGCGCTGAGCGCCCAGCTCACCCAAGCACGCGGCGCAGACGGCGCGTCGGCTATTGGTCACGAAACCGAGGTAGCAGAGCGGATCGATCAAGCGGTCGGCTCCGGCTTCGATCGCGGTCAGGGGGAAGGGACGGGCTTTGGGTGTTTCTCGTGGGGCTCGAGATTGCGCGATCGGTTTCGGAGCGTGGAAGCCAAACAGATCGAGCTGGTCGGGGTTATCCTTCATTGGGTGGCTCCTTTGGATCCGCTTTCGGTGTCATGTGGACGAAAAGCGCGTCTGGGCTGCCTTCTTTGAGTGCTTCGACCGCTTCCCAGATCCGCTTTCCGTTCAGCAACCAGACCGCGGCGCTCACGATCTCTTTTGGGAAGCTGAGATCGGTTGCTTGCAGTGGATTGCGGAAGGCAAGTGCGAGCTGATCGTCAGCTTTTTGGGCCTTCCAGCGTCGATGGTTTTCGCGCGCTCGCGCTTTGCGGCTCGCTTCGCTTCGTGGCTTGTGCTTGCACTCGGGGAGATCCTTGTCCTTGACTCCCTGCTCGCGCGCCACTTCGAAGCAGAGCGACGGCGGATAGCCTAGCGCGTAAGCGTGGCGCCAACCGAGCTCACGGATCTCACTACGCCGGATCCGTTTGCTTTCGAGGTATCGGTCACGGGCGGAGCGCTTGCGCTCGCGTTCCGCTTTGCTCGAATCGAGCTCGCGCCGTCCCGCTTCAGTGATCCGGTAGTAGCCTTTGCGCTTCGTGCGCACGCTGACCCGTTCGGCGTACCGCCAGAAGATCAACCAGTGCAGCGCGGTGTGCGCCTGCTTTTCATTCAGTCCCGCGGCCCGCCCGATCGCTTTCGGAGTGCTGAGCTCGGAGAGCTCTGCCAACGCTCGAAGGGTCGGTCTGAGCCACCGAGGGAAGGTGCGCTTGACGTGCTTCGTGCATTCGGGCGGACGGACAGTCGAATCCCCCGAGGGTAGAAGGAAAACCGGAACCCGGGATCGGATGTAGCGCTTGCGGGTGTCACAGTGGAAGCACCGGAGCACTACTCCGACCGACCGGTCTGCATGCTCGGGATCTACCCTCCACGAGTGATGTGTCCGCCTTTGGAGAGCGTTGCTTTTCACTGAATGCCAGAAACTTTGCCAGTTGCGATCTACTTCCTTCTTTATTGATCTCCACCTTTTATGAGTGGAAGTAAGGAAGTGAACTGTTTTTTGATATAGGGTACGTGTAGATCGGGTTTGCCTGCGAATAATACACGTCTCCAATCTCTTGCAAAGTGATCTTTTTTTCTATAGAACTGCTACCAATGTAGAAGCACTAGAAATCGGGGTCTGTTTTTGGATTTTCTGACACGATCAACAATATCGGGATTCGAAAAATGGCACTCAAAGAGCTCGACCTTCCCCCCGGGATCACTTGCCAGCACTACGCCGCTCTACCTCACTCAGACAAACCTACCTGCCAGCACTACGCGGGGAAAGGTGCGTGCGCTCTACCTGACGTCTTCATGTGCTCCGAGTGGATCAAGCGGAACCCGAAACTGGCAGCCGGCTACCAGCTAGCTGGCACCAAGAAGCAAGCTCCCGATCCCCTCGCACTCGATGATGACGATCCCCTCGCACTCGATGATGACCAGCCAGCTCAGCCAGCTCTGCCACTCACGAGCCAACACACCCACAAACCCCCAAGCCCCCAAGCGCCCACCGGCGCCACCGGCGCCACCGGCGCCGCTCCGCGCTCCCCCGCACGCTCGACTCGGGAGATCGAAGCACAAGCGCGAAGAGAAGCAATCGACCGAGCTCGACTCGAAGCACATCAAAAAGCGTTCACGAAAGCGGATCCTAACCTCGCAGGGTTCCGTGAGCCCGTCACATCCGAAGACGTCCAAGCCCTAGCCTCGCGCGGCTACCACATCCAGCTCGAAGGCTTCGGAGATCAACCCCTCTGGCTCGTTCCCGAGCTCACTCACTCCAACCGCCTAGAGCTCACCTACCGCGACGCTGCTACCCTCGCAAACATCCTTGCCGCTTTCCCAGGCGCACACGTCCAAGATCTGAAACCCAAGGATACCAAGTGACCAGCAGAGAATCGAAAGCGGATCATCCGGAGCACTCAGAGCACGCGGAGCACTCAGAGCGCGCGGAGCATTCAGAGCACTCAGAGCACGCGGAGCACTCAGAGCGCGCGCCTATCGCCGCCCCCGGCGGCGGGTGCAAGCCGATCGCTCAGCTCACCGACTCGCAAGTGCTTGCAGAGCTCCGAGAGCTGATCGCTGTCCCTTCCGCTACGGTCGAGCGGAGGATCCTCCTGTACTTGGTGCGGCGGTACTTCGATCTAGGGCTTCGATGCTACGGGCCTGTCCAATTGCACGACGGACGGCGCAACCGGATCGAAGCGTTCCAAGAGCTCGCGGATCTGCTCTTCTACTTGGGCAAGGATGCGATCGAAGCGGGGGAGTGATCGCGATCTGATCTTCCCGTGCTACACTTCTTGCGATGGCAGAGCCGGCGATCAAGAAAAAGCCACGCGGTCGGGTGAGCAAAACGCAACCGAGCAAGCTCCGGCATGAAGTAGACGAACACGAGCGCGCGGATAACTTCGGCGGGCATAGGCGAGCGCGAAGAAAGGGGGAGCTCGCGATCGATTGGTCGATCCTAGAACGCGAATACGTTACCGGGATCATCGAAACGGATCCGAAGAGCGGGGAGCTGAAACGGATCTATCCTTCGCTTCGCGAGCTCGCACTTCGTCACCGGGTAAAGCTCCCGACCGTGAACTACCACTCCAGTCGCGGTAACTGGATTGATCGGCGCGAGAAGTTTGTCTCGCAGATGAAAAGAGAGCTTGATGAAGAGCTAGCCAAGGCGCGCGGCCTCGACACTGGCCGCGTCCTGACCATGCTCGGGACGTACATTCAGAAATTCGAAACAGCGATCCGGGGCGATGCGATTGCGCGCGGATCGATCAAGGATCTCGAAATGGCTTTGCGCTTGCGCGCTTGGGTGCAGCGTGAATCAGAAGCGCTAGATCAGCCGAAAACATCGCTGAGTCTCGAAGCGCTGCAAGCGCGTCATAAGGCAATGCGCGAGCGTGAAGCTGAGATCGATCCAGCGCTAAGCGGAGAGATCGAAGGTAGGACTGAGCGCGAAGCGCGAGCGATGCGCGAGCAAGCTGAGCGTTCCGCTTCGGAGAGCAAAGCGGACCCGGAACACGAAGCCGCGCAAGACAAGGAAGCGGACGAAAAGACCGCGAGCGAAGAGAAGCCGCGAGCGAAGCCGGGACCGAAACCAAAGCCGAAGGCGAAAGCGGTAAGCGCGGCAAGGCTCGCGGCAATGGCCGCACGCCGGAGAGCTGGGCTACCAGCGGAGCCAGCGGTCACGGTTGCAGCGAAGAGCGCGCACGAGCGCAAGACACGCGAGCGCGCTTGGGAGGAAGTGGAGCGCCGAGCCAGCGAGCTCGGGGCTTGCTGATCCTCCCCTCCCCCCTCCCCTCCGCTCGGAGCTTGCGGGTCCGCTACCATCCAAAAGCGGACCAAGCCAGCTGGCCGAGCGAAGCAACCCACGGGCTTTCTTTCTTGGCCCGCCTGCCAGTTTCCGGACGAATAGGTCCGCTTTCCCTACTCGGCTGCTCGGCTAGAGCTCGGCGGAGCCAGCGGGTCGAGCGGATCGGGAGCCTCTCTCGGAACCCTGCTTTGCGCCGGCTGTCAGCCATTCTAAGCCCCCCGGGCCTGCCGGCATGGGGGAGGGGAAGGGGGAGCGAAGCGGCTTGCCAGCGAGCCCCCCGGGTGGCTCGGCTCGCGAGCAAGCCCCGGCCTCCGGGGGAGCCGGGGAGGGGAGGAAGCGCGAGCACAGCCGGGCGCGCGAGTGTTCGGCCAGAGGGTCGGGGGGGAGGGGGGGCCGGCCCGAACGCCCGGCCGAAGGCCGGGCCGAGGGGGAGGTCTACCGGCTCGAAGCACACCGGCCGGATCTCAGCCGGGTCCGCTTTCGTAGCAATCAAAGCGCGCGCGCGGAGCTCGCAGGATAGAGCCGGGTGGGAGCGGACCCGGTAGGGGAAGGCCGGAGGTAGTGGAAGGCCGGAGGTAGGGGAAGGCGGGGCCTGGGGAGCCGGGAGCCGGGAGCCGGGAGCCAGCGACGAACGAACGAACGAACGAACGAACGGACGTCGAACGTTGTGGTCCAGGGCGGCCGGCCAAGTCCCGGCCAGCCTACCAGAGTCCCGGCCAGCCTACCAAGAACGGTTCAACGAACGGTTCGTTGGAACGAACGAACGAACCGTTGAGCTCGGCTGTGCGGGGTCGCAGCCAGCAGGGCAGCGGGCCGGAGCAAGATAGTTGAATGTTTTTGGTAGCTTACGGCTATGTGTGGGGTGTGTGGGGTAGGAGAGCAAGAGAAGCGACGACGGACGTCGCGGTTGAGCGAGCGGAACACGGCCACCGAGACCGGCCTAAGTAATTGGAATCGCGGTGATATTCCTGCGGGCCGGAGCGTGGAGCCAGCGGGCGGGAGTGTTTGTCTTCCACTAGGCCAACGGGCCAAAAAAGCTTACACGGTATGAATCGGCCGAGCGGCCATCAAAAAACAAGTGGAAAACGCAATTAAACCCGCGGGCCGGACTCGAGGCTACTCGAGCCGGCGACGAGTCTCGAGCCAGCGATCGACGACTCTCGAGCGCCACTTGAGCGGATCTCGAGCCGGCCGGAGTGAAAGCAGGCCAAAAACTCCGAGAAAAAGCGGGTTTCCGCGGAGCTATCCGGCGGGGAGCGGAACGTCCGGAGCGGACGGGAGCGCGCGGATCTGCTCGCCGGAGCCCCGGCGGAGCCCCCCCCGGGGGGGGGAGACAAACGCTTCCCCCCCCCCTACTTTTGCAGCCGGCCGGTGGATCTAGTGAAAACGGCGGGCCCAATTTTCAGCACTTGGCTCGGAGTGCTGAAAACGGACGGGGAGATTTTCACTAGATCAGCGGGCCGGGGCTACTTCGAGCCCCCCAAAGCGGCCGGCTCCGGCCACATCAGAATCCGAACAGCGGGCCCAGCTTTTCCAGACTCCGTGGAAAAGTGGCTCAATTCCAGTAGCAGCAGACCGATTACACAACGTTTGGAAAACCGAACAGCGGGCCTGATAATTCCAAACGTTGTGGAATCGTGGCAGCCGGACTGGAAACCGGGTCGAATTCCACCGACCATAGAAAACCGAACAGCGGGCCAAGCGTTGCGACGTTGGCGCTAGCGCGCCGGCTCCGGCCTTCCGTGGTAGCCTCGCAGCCATTCCCCCCCAAACCAACCGAAGAGCCCCCCCGGGGGGAAGAGCGGCCCGAAGCTGGCAACCGGGAGCCCCCCGGGGGGGGAGAGAGATCGGGTAGCGGCCGCGGAGGGTAGCGCCGGTTTGGTGAACATCCGTTGCCAGCTGAACGCTCGGGCGGGCCGCGGGGGGTGGAAGAGAGCTTCCCAGGCCGGGCCGGGCGGGGCACAATGGCCAGCGCAAACCGCTTCTACGAAGCCAAGAAGGGAGCTTCTGCCCATGGACTGAGTCAGCCTAGCCAAGAAGCTACGCAATGAGCGCGAAACCTCGCGCACTCCGCCAAGCAAAAGACGCGTCGAAGCCCCGGCCCGGTTCTCACCGGATCGGGGCTTCGCGTTTCGGGAGGGGAGCTCGCCGGCTAGCAGCGGGTCCAGCCGGCGGCCACGGCGCGCGCGTACACGGCACGAGCGGCCGCGCGAGTCATCCGCCGGTCCATGCGGCCAACCCCGGGCCGGTAGCAGTAGCCGGGCAGTCCGCGGGGGTACAAGTGGTCCACTAGGACCGAGCCGTCAGATTGCGGCCGGAAGCGGTAGAATTCGCCGGCTTCGGCGTTTTGGAGCATGTGGATCGCGGTGGTTTCGGTGGGCTGAGTCATACCCGGAGCCGTTGCAGAAGCTATGCCAAAGCTGGCAGAGCCAAGAACCCGGAGAGCCGGGACCGAACCGGCGGGCCCGAGCCGGGCTAGCTATGACAGCTCTGTCATACTGACCACGAGGTTTCGCGCACTTACACTATGACAGCGTTGTCATAGGAGCAGGAAACCCCGATCAACGGCTATGACAATCCTGTCATAGCGCGTTGATCCGGCTGGTCGAAGCACTGAACGCGACCAGCCGGATCGGGGAGGCTACGCAACCGGGAGCCGCAAGCCACGCTTGCGCGCCACGGCAACGATGATATCCAGGTCACGAAGCAGCCGGCCCAGACCGCGGCTCTTCACTCGCGCGGCATTGTAGGCAAGCATCTTGACCGCTATGTAGTTCTCGACCAGGGATTCGTCGCTGAGATCCTTGAATAGCACGCGGTTGGCTCGTTTCATTGGGTGGCTCCCTTCAACCCCGCAAGCCCCGGCCGGCGGATGCCAGCTCGGGGCTAGGAGCGGAAGAGCTCGGGGCTACCGGGCGATCGCTTGCGCTAGGTGCCGGAAGTAATCGAGGATCGGCTTCGGGCCGGGAGCTACCAGATCGATCCGGACGATCATGGCGCGGATCGCTTTCTGCTCGCGCGGATGCGCGTTCTTCAGCGCGTCCACTAGGCAGCCTACCGGGATCACGTTCAGGCCGCTCGGTCCTTCCACTTCGAGCATGTCTTCAGGGTCGATCCCCTTCTCTTCCACTAGCCGGTCAATCCACTTGGTAAAGGTCATTGGGTGGCTCCTTGCTACGCTAGATCGTCCTTGCACACGCTATGCCAAAGCTGGCATAGGCTCACTAGTCCGAATTGAGCCTTTCGGTAGCTTCGGTCATTGCGGCACTCAAGTCGGCCAGAGTGATCTTACCCTGATCGATCAAGAGCTGGACCGCTTCGGGGAGCACGTGCTCACCCAAGCCGCGACCAACGTGGTAGTCCGCGCGAAGCAGCCGGTCCACGGAATCGATCTCCACCGGCTCCAAATGCGGCACCAAAGCGGTCCATTCCGAATCCGGAGATTGCCGGTGACCGCGCAAATCTTGATGGTGCCACCGGCCAGAATGCATGACCGGGAATCCGTATTCACGATCGATCTTCACGTAGAAAATGGTCCCGGCCTTCCACACGGGAAGCTTGCGCCAATCGCGCTTCGATCTTCGGTCCGGGTGCGGATTGGTCACGTCGCAGGTCAAGCGGTAAATCCCTGGTTTCATTGGGTGGCTCCTTTCAAGGGTAGAAGTGCGCGTTTCTGCACTTGCAGTGTTCGGCGTTTTCGCCGCAATGGTTGCACAGGACCAAGCAGCCGTTTCCGGTCTTGCGGTAATGGCGCTTGGCGGCCCGTTCAGCTTCTAGCCAAGTGGCCCGGTAGGAGAGCACTTCATTCCCGGTGGTAACGTACCAATGAGCGTTCGGGTCGGTGGCTTGGAGCTTCTTGCTTCGTGCGGCCATGATACTCGGATCCAGTTGCACACGCTATGCCAAAGCTGGCAGATTAGCCACGAAGCTCGGGGGAGAGTTCCCAGATCCCGATCGCGCCTGAAGCGCTGACCAGCGCTCCGGCCTGGATCATGGCGCGGAGGGTATCCCGGGAGATCAGCCGTTCGTCCCGGCCGGCGCAAACTCGAATCACTCCGAGCTCGACCGAAATGTAGCTACTCCGAGCCGAGCGGAGGAAGGTCACGATCTCTTGCTGGTCTTTCTTCATTGGGTGGCTCCTACTCGTTTGTCCTTGCACACGCTATGCCAAAGCTGGCAGATTAGCGGTAGCACTCGCAATCTTCGATCGCATTTTCCAGGGCGTCCGCCACGTCGTAGCCTTCCCCGTAGCTTTCACCGTAGTCGTAATTTGTGCGGACCACGTAGAGATCTTGGCGGTCGCTGTAGGATCCGACCTTCCAGTGTTCGACCTTGATGCATCCGCGCGCGAGCAAAAGCGTATCAGCGAGAATGGTCCGGAGCTTGCGGACGCGCATTGCTTCAGCGTGCTTGCTTGCGGGGTATTTCTTGGCGGGGTAGCTAATCATGGTCGGTGGCTCCTGCTATGCTTGATCGTCCTTGCACACGCTATGCCAGCTCTGGCAGATTACTCGCTTTTGGTGATCCCCAGGCCAGCGGCCACGGCCCGGCCAACCGGAGTGATCCGGTAGGCTCCGAAGCTGGCGACCGGAGCGTCGAAGCTGGAAGGCGTCGAGCCGATCTCTTCGGTGTAGGAAACCCGCCGGTCGGTGATCAGGCCCAGCTTCAGGAAGCGGCCGACCTGCCAGAGCTCCAAGGTCTCGCGGTAGCCGATCGAAGCGTAGCCGGATCGGGTGGCCGAAACCGGGCCGTTCAGCAGAGCCGCGAGAAAGCGCTTCTCCCAATTGTAGCCGCGGATCTTGCCAAGCACGTCCATAGCCTTCAGGGCGGTTTCACTATCGAAGCTTTCGAGCGTTGCCATACCCTGAGCCATTGCACACGCTATGCCAATCGTGGCAGAGCCAGTGTGACAGCACTGGCACACTGGCCGGTGACGTTTTGCGTCACCTTCGTCTCGTGAAATGTCGTGAAGCTATGCCAACAGTGGCATAGTATTGAAGAAAACCGGGTGTCAAAAACCGTCACCCCCGGTGACCGAAATTGACACTGAACGCGTAAGGTGCCGAAACTATGCCGTTTCTGGCATATTCACGGGAGCTGTTCAGTATCTCGAGCCCCCCGGCCGAAAGAAAGCAGGCCGGCTCTGGTCCGGCGGAGCCACCCGGTCCGGACCAGAGCCGACCGAAAGATCGGAGGGTAGAAGGGCCCAGCCGGCCACGTCCAGCGCTTTCGCCAGCTCGGTCGGGCTACCACCCAACCGCGGAGCAAAGCCCCGGACGGAGCCTGCTAGGCGGCTGAGCGCCGGGCGCTCTTCAGCTCGCGCGCCAGCTCTGGCCGTTCGGCAATCCAGCGGGCCGCGGTGCGATGCGGGATCCCTAGAGCCTTGCAGGCATGCACTAGGTTTCCTTCATTCTGATCCAGCGCTTCGGCTAGCACGGCGCTTTCACCGAGCTTCCGAAGCTCCGAGAATTTGGCCAGAGCTCGGGAGAGCTCGGTCGCTGTGCGAGCCGAATCAAGCTCGGTCGCGAGCGAATTAAGCGCATTGATCGCTTTCTTTTTGGTGTTTCTCATGGCTGGGTTCTCTCTTCTTGGCGGAGCTTTGCTCCGCACGCTTTCGACGAGTAGCCCGGTCGGGCCGCTCCGGAATCGTGGTGCACTTGCCGGGCGCTAGCCTGGTCGCTTGCGCTTTCCAGTAGCGAGCTTCGCGCTCTAGCGCTTCGAGTTGCTTGATCGCCCGGTGCTTCGAAAGCCGCACGGCCCGGTCCAGCATATCCGGATCGAAGCCCCAACGGCGGAAGCCCCGGCGGATGGTATCCACGTATTCGGTGCTAGGGAATCCGTAGCGCCGGTCGAGCGAATAGCAGTCCGCGCTGATCTCTTCCTCCGAGCCGAGCATTTGCACGAGCGCCGGATCTCTCCGGTAAACGTGCGGTGCCCCTTCGCATGCATCCAGCACAGCGAGATCGCGAAAGCTGATCGCGTAGACCATTCCCACCACGAAGGAATCCAGGTCCGGGATCACGGTCGCTACTGCTCCGCCCCAATGGCGCGAGAAGCCTACGAACGCGAGCCGGTAGCCAGTAATCAGGCCGGCACCTATCGGGCGCGCGCTTGGGCACCGGCGCTTCATTTGCGCGTAATCCAGGTTGGATCCGTAGGCAAATACGTACATCCAAAGCTTGCGGATCCGCTTGTGGCCGTTTCGCTTCCGAGCCATTAGACCCAGCGCTCCCAACCGTGCCGGGTGACCCGGGCCTGCTTTGCGGTGAAGTGCGCTCGCCATTGGCCAGCCGGGACCAGCTCTTCCGAGCGGCAGCGCGGATTAGCGAGCAAGTAGATCCAGGCTCGTACACCGACCGAAGTGCGGACGCGCTTGCGAGTGTAGAAGTGCGGATAGCCTTCCAGCTGATCCAGCCGAGCGAAGCAAGCGTCGGATACTTCGTAGATCTCGCCGGCAATGCGCTGGTCTCCACCTTCCACAACCCCGGGAAATGCTCCAAGGTCCAGCATGGTGAAGCGGGCCGCTCCGGTCGAAGCCTCGCACACTAGCCGGGCGCCACTATCGCGCAAAAGGCGATGATTGCCGAGCCCAGCTAGCAGGCTCCCATAGACAAAAACCAAGTGTTTCATGCGGTGGCTCCTTTTCTCGTACTGTAGTGCAATCGCTATGCCAGGTCAAGCACATTGCCAGAGCCGGCAGTCTGCCGGCTCCGGCATGGTGGTCGGATTAGGCGGCCCGGTTGCTCCGCCGGCGGGTCGAAGCCTCGCGGCTCCCATTGGCCCAGCTCGAAGAGCCGGTCAGCTGGGAAAGCGTGTGATGCCGCAGGGTCTTGAATTCCGAGCCATTCAGGCCCAAGCGGATCATGAAGACCCGGAATGCATACTTGGTGTGCGCCGCATTGAAAACCCGCCGGCGGGAGGAAGCCGCGCGAGCGTTCAGAGCCTTTGCGCCTAGAGCTAGAATGAAGTGAACCCAGCTCTTGACCTTGCCAGCGTGCGTCGTGCTAGCGAACCAGCGGAATTCAATCGTCCCGCTCTGGCCCAAGTGCCGGCGGTAGAAGTAGGAGTGCAGGTTTAGCCCGTGGTATCGGCTGGAATCGTAATGGTCGGTCTCGCTGTATCCGCCGTTGGTGCGGTACCAAACCGAGCGAAGCTGATCCTCGTTCCGCACGCTATCGATCTCGGCCATGAAAGCAGCCGGGATCGGTCGGCACCATCGGCCGTTCTGCTGGCGAGCCTTGACCTGCTCCAAAGCTTCAGCGATCAGCTCTTCTTGCTGATAGACCAGCTTGCTGAGCCGCACGATCTCCGGAATCGTGAAGCGTCCGCCGTCAAGGTGAATGTGGCAACCGCAAGTGGCGTCCGCCTTTGCGCCGGCTCGGCGGAGAGCTCGCACGATCTCCTGCAGGGTTTCGATCTCTTCGAAGCTGAGAGGGGGGCTCACTACCTCAGCGCTGTTACCGGCTGCATCGTGGACCGAAGCATCCCGGACCACGCTCCAGGTCTGGCCATTGGCTCCGTGGATCTTCCAAGGATCGTAGCAGTGAGGAGTTCCCACATGCTCGACCGAGCCACCGATCACGCTCTGAATGGCGCGAGCGGCCCGGCTTCGGCTGATCCCTACATATTCCAGCTCGATCCCGAAGCGGATCGTCTTCATGGTCTCTAGCGCGTAGTAGGTGGAAGTCTCGGTGGTCATTGTCGGTGGCTCCTTGATTCCCAGCTATTGCACACGCTATGCCAAAGCTGGCAAGGGCGCAACCTTTCCGGCCTTCGACCGCGACCGCTTCGGTCGCACGACCGAATTTTCTAATGGTTCCAGCGTGTTAGGCTCGAGTTTGCCACGCAAGGCAGAGCCGGCCGGGAGGAATCGCCCGGTTTTCACGCTAATCCGGCCGCTCGCTCAGATCTGCCAGCTATGACAGCTCTGTCATACTGAATGCAAAGCGCCGAGCTTTTCGCTATGACAGCTCTGTCATAGCCGACCAACGTCCGAGCTTTCGCTATGACAGCTCTGTCATAGTGACGTTTGTTCCCCAAAACAACGGGGCTTTTGGTACTGAACGCCACCGGGCCGGATTGCTACCCAAAGCGGTCCGAAGCGGCCTAGATCCGCTTTGCTGGATAGATCGGCCCCACCAAGGTCGAGCTTTCCCGCAAAAGCGGCCCGTCCGGGCGCGCATGCGGCCGCTGTCAGCGCTTGATCCGTTCCGCTTATCCTGGCAAGCTGGATCCGAAAGGCGCGAGACGCGCCGGCTGAGCCACCCGGAGCCACCATGAGATCCGAGCCTGACCGATTCCGAGCCTACTTAGCAGCGCTCGCCAGAGCGGAGCGGGCCGAACGCTCCGGCCGCGGGGGGAAGGCCCGGTCACTCCGGCGGGCCGCGGCCCGGCTGCTTCCCCGCCGGCGCTTGCGCTTGGCCGATCTCCGGGCGATCGAGCTCGCCGGCTGATCCGGCGGGGTTGGCGTCTACTGATCCGCGCGCGCGCGAGCGCGCATGCGCGCATGCGTTCGCGTGCGAGGCTTCGAAGCACCAAAAGCAAGCCCCGACCGGGGCCGGGGCTTGCAGCGGAGGGGAAGAGCGGAGCCACCGCGTTTCACCTACCGGCCGGAACGATAGCGCGGCCGCGGCGTTTTGGCTATCCTCCCGAGTATCCCATGGCGGATCGGCTGGTAGCCGGTCCGGCTTCCTCCCCGAGCCCCCCGGATCGCTGCTACCCAACAGGCCGAAGCCGGGGGGCTCGCCTATCCGTGGCCGGGCGTTCAGCTTCGCTGCAATCTCGAGCCGATCTCGAGCCGGGCGTTCAGTGACAGAGCTCTGCCACGGCTGGCATAGACCGTGCAACAGGGGAGAGCATGAAGCGCACGGCCCGGATTCTGGTAGCAATCGCATGGACGGCGGCTCTGCTCGCCGGCGAGTGCCGACCGATCGGGGCTTTCACTGCAACCCGGATGATTGCGCGAGCCGAGCTCGCGAGCTGAGCTAGGAGCCACCCAATGAAGCATACGATCAAGAGCTACCGTGATCCGATGGACTGGTTTTCTTCGTGGACGGTCGAGCTAAGCGACCGGACAATCCTGATTACTTCATGGTACCGCGGAAGCGTGGCCGGGAAGACCGCGATCGGCCGCACGATGGACCCGGAGACTGGTCATTGGCCGGACAATACGATCATTCTCGGAAGCATTCACACGGACGCGGAAGCGCTGGCACTGGCAACGGCTGGGCTCGAAGGCTAGCCCCCCGGCCGGGCGGAGCCGAGCCGGCTGGCTTGGCTCCCCCGGCCCGGTATGACAGGACTGTCATAGCGAAACCGCGGACGTCTTACGGTCTATGACAGCTCTGTCATAGCGGAAACCACGGAAACTCGGATCCGCTATGACAGCTCTGTCATACTTGCCGCTTTTCGGCCGGCGGGAACGTGGCCGGTTTGGCTATGCCAGCGCTGGCACACCGATTGCAATAGCTCCGACCATGGCACGGCACACCGAAAAGCAAGCTGGTAGCAAGGCCCGCCCGGGTGCGTGTGGACAGAGTCGGTTCGATTCCGATCCGTGCCTCCAAATTCGAAGCAGCAAGAGCTACGATCCCAAGCATGCCGGCCAGACCGTGACCTTCTGGCGCAACGGCCGGCAATGGGAAGGAACGATCGGGCTGAGCGGCAAGCTGGTCGGGAAGCATACGATCGGATAATCTGCCAGCTTTGGCATAGCTTGTGCAATAGGTGAGATCATGGCACGCAACACGAACCGAGCAGCCCGAAGCCGCAAGCCCTATCAGATCCTTTGCATTCCCGGCCGAGAGGCAGAGGATCCCGGAACGTGGTTTGTGGTGCACCGCGATAGCGGCCGGGCCGCGGCTCCGGTTTGCGGGATTGACCGGGCCGGCCGGCTCGCAGCGATCGAGCTTGCGGCTCGCCTGAATGGTTGACGCGCTATGCCAGGGCTGGCATAAGAGAAGAAAAGGAGCCACCCAATGAAGAACGCACCTACTCCCGAAAGCCTGAAGCGAGCCGGCCGAGTCACGCTCTACTTCCGATCGATGCTCGGGGTTTGCAAAGTGGAAGCAAAGCAGGTCGAGATCACGGTCCGGCCTTACGCGCAATATCAGCGAGCGGTCGAGTTCCGTTACCGCAAGCCACGGCAGAGGATCGATCGCGGTGCGGTGCAAACCTATCAGCCGAGCCTGCTAGTGCTGGACGGCTGGAGTCATCCCGAGCCGGGCGCGCGCTTCGAGCCGGTTAGCAGCGACGGCGATATCACGGTCAGCCGAGCTCTTTACAGCGCTTGCGATCCACGCTGGCAGACCGACTTTGATGCGATGATCGCGGCACACATCGAAGCGACCGGCGCGCGAGTGCTGGCCGATTACCGAAACCACAACCCAAGCTGAGCGGAGCCACACAATGAAGGCCCGATCGCTACTCGCGGTCGGGCCTTTACGCGTTTGGTGTAGCAGCGTGCGCCCGGGAGGCCGGGTTTCTGGTCGAGGGAGAGAAGGGCCACAGCTAACACCGGGCACACGCTGAGAGAGAGCCTAGCACGATCGGCGATAGATTAGGCGTCTAGGTCCGATCCCTAGCTTGCGTTCGGCTTTGCGTGCTTGCTTGACTGCTTTGCTGAGCCGCGCGAGCGCTTCGTGGGTTTGCTTGTGATCCCAACCGGACCATGCGCGCACGATCTCGCAAATGATCTCATTCGGTTTTTCGAGCGCTTCATAGTAGCCAGCGATTCGTGCGCGCTTCTGCTCTTCGAGATAGGCTTCTCGGCGCTTGGCTAATGCGTCCGTTAGCCGCGCGAGTTCAGGAGAGCGTGAGATTCGATTAGCTAGCATGCTTCGGCTACAGCCGAGCTCCGCGCAAACCTCGATCAGCGTGCGGTTGGCGGAGCGCTTCAATGCTTGCGCGATCTGCTCGTCGGTGTAGACGCTGGTCATCGCTTGCGCCTCTGCTGTTTGCGCGCGCGCTTGTGCTTGTTACGTGCGGAAGTTTGTGAGCTCGAGTTTTTTCTTGTGTAAGCTTGTGCGAGCTCTGCAAGTTTTTGCTCCAACTCTTTAGGTGAGATCGGAGCCTCGCGTTTCACTTCACGCTTTCGGATCTGAGCTAGCAAACGTTCACGCTCGGCTTTCTCTCTGCGACGCTGAGCTCGCGGCTTCGAGCGCTCTTTAGCCCAAGCGATCCGTTCTTCTTTGCTCATAGTGCGGACGCGAGCTTCCTCACTTTTAGGGATCGGGATTAGACCGCGCTTGCGCGCTTCCTCCGGATCCACGTTTTCGAGGATCTCTCCACTATTAGGATTCACTGGCTTGGTCCTTCTTGATCACTTGTGATCGATCGGTTTGTGTTTCGCTTCTACTTTTGGAGCTATCCAAAGCAAACCGTGAGCGGCTCTAGCCAGGTTGGCGCTCGACGCTTCGCAGGCAAGTCGAGCTCGCTCCAATTGATCGCGCTCGCGCTGATCGACGCTGCTCTCTTCGTATTGCTTGGCGATCTCTCCAAGCCTTGCGGTTTGCTTGGAGAGATCGGTCAGGCGATAGATCACGGCCGCGATCTGCTCTGCTCTTGATTTCATGGCTCCGCTCCTTTGCGGCTTAGCGCGGAGCCGCGAGCTCGGAGCTCCCCCGAGTCCCGCGGCTCTGCTCCCGGAAGTGACCAGCGTGAAGCCGCGCGAGAAGGGTAGCACCGGGCGGCGGAAGCTGGACCGGGCAACCGACGTCCAGCCGGCAACGGATGTTCACCATGGCACCAAACCGCTTGTTTTCTGCTGGATCTCGAGCGCCGGCGCTTTCTTTTGATCCCGGGATTTTTTCGGTTGCTACGGACCGCTTTTGGTACTAAACCGGAACATGAAGGGAGCCACCGCATGAAAGCCAAGCGAATCGAGATCACGAAGGACGGCAAGAGCTACGCCGCGCGGGTCGAGCAAGAAGCGGTCGCGGCTAGCGTGCGGCTTTCGGTGTGCGCGACCGATACCAAAGCAGCAAGAGGGATCGCGTATCGTATCGCAGCGACCATTTGTGAGAGCGGAGCGATCGAGGGAATGCGCGGTTGCTTGTACGTGGAAGCGCAAAGCCCGGTCGTAACGATCGAGACGCTACGCGGCACAAGCGGAGAGCTCGAAGCCGCGGCTGTGATTCTCGTGGGAGCCGCGCGCGCGGTCAGCGATCAGCCATGAGCAGCGAAGCCGAGCAGCAAGCGAAGAGACGGATCAAGATCCACGAAGCGATCGATCGCTTGGTGGCTTGGAATGATCGGGAAGCAAAGCGCGCGAGCTTGCGCGCAGAAGGGACGCAGCAATGCCAGCAGCAGTCGAAGGAATGATCTACGTTGGTCAGGAACCGTGGCACGGTCTCGGGGTGAAGCTCGACAATCCGCCCACGATCAAAGAAGCGATCAAGATGGCCGGTCTTGATTGGACCGTTCGGTGCGAGCCGGCGCACACGATGATCGACGGGAAGCAGGTCCCGATCCCGGGGCAAGCTACGATCCGGAGCTCGGATGATTCGGTCCTTGGATGCGTCGGTCCCGGCTATCATCCGATCCAGAATCACGAGGCTTTCGAATTCTTCGAGCCTTTCGTTGAGAGCAAGGAAGTTTCGATCGAGACCGCTGGCTCGCTGAAGGAAGGCCGAAGGATCTGGGTGCTCGCGAAGATCAATCGCGATCCGGTCGAGATCGTGAAGAATGATCCGATCTTGGCTTACTTCCTCTTGGCGAATTCACACGACGGCACGCTCGCCGGACGCGTGGGCTTCACTGCGACGCGAGTGGTCTGCAACAATACTCTGCAAATGGCGATCGGCGCCGGCGGATTGCTGAAGGTGAAGCACACCAAGAACGCAAGCGAAGCGCTGAAGGCGATTCGTGAAACCGTGGACATGACTCACCGGGAGTTTGTGGCTAACGCGGAGCAAATGCGCGCTATGGCGCGCTTCGGAGTGACCACCGAAACGCTCGACAAGTACGTCCGGCGCGTATTCAAGAAGCGCGAAGAGACGAACGAGGAAGCCGAGCAGGGTCACGATCGCGTGCTAGCGCAAGTGGTCCCGCTCTTCGAAGGTGGTCGCGGCTCGGATGTGGTGAAGGTCTCCGGTACCATGTGGAACGCTTACAATGCGGTCACCGAATTCTTGAGCCACGAGCGCGGTCGCGATCAGAGCACGCGGGTCGATCAGCTCTTCTTTGGTGAAGGGCGGCGGCTCGGTCTGCGAGCTCTCACGGTCGCAAACGATATGATGCAGGCGGCCGCCTAGATCACGCTTGCTACTGCAGAGCCCCCCGGCGCTTCGGCTCCGGGGGGCTTGGAGGTTTGGGCACTTGCCCGGCCGGAGCCGGCCGGAGAGAGCTCGGAGCAGAGCTCCCCGAGCTCTGGCCCGGACCAGAGCTGAAGGCCGGGAGAAAGGCGGACAGAGCCGCGAGATTAAGCGGTCTTTTGGGGTTGCTTGGGGCCGCTTTTGGATGTAAAACGGAAGTATGAAAGGAGCCACCGCATGAGCTACCAAAACGCACCCGCTACCCGGATGCTCGCGAGCCATTGCGCGGTTTGCGGCAATCCGCTGGTCGATGCTCGAAGCGTGGAAACCGGAATCGGTCCAGTGTGCCGCAGGCGTCACGGATACGGATCCGCGCAAGCTGATCCGGATCTGGTAGAAGCGAAGCGCGCGCTAGCTGAAGCCGAACGCTTGGGAGCGCCGGGAATCGAAGTCGGAGAGGATCCGGATCCTCGCCAGCTCGCCAATCGCGCGGTCTATCACATCGCAGCCCAGCCAGAAGCGCGCTACGTTGCTTCGCTGGTCGAAGCGATCTCGGTGCTCGGCTTTCGCAAGCTTGCAGGAGTGATCGCTTGTCGAAGGCTCGGCGCGATCACAGTGGAGCAGAGCGGAGACGTGCTCACGGTGAAAGCTCCGTTCAACCAGTGCTTCAATGAGCGCGTGCGTTCGCTACCCGGTCAGCACTTCGATCGGAAAGCACGCGTTCGCAAGATTCCGATCCGGCATAGGCGCGCGCTTTGGAGCGTGCTCCGCGAGTGCTTCGCAGCCGGTACGTTAGTGGTAGGAAACAGAGTTGCGCGCATCTAGCGCGAGAAGGGAGCCACCCGTGGTCAATTTTGGAAGCATCGAAAGTGAAAGCGACGGAGTCGATCCGCGCCAGTTGCGGATCTTGGAAGGCGGGGAGCCGGTCCCTTGTCTAGATCACGATCTTTGGGTCCGGTGGATGTCAGAGCACAATCCGCCGCTCTGCCTTTCACGGGTCGGGGTCTTCGTGATCGAAACCGTCTTCACTGGGATTTGGGAAGCCGGCTGCCTTTGGGAGACTCGGATCACTCCGAAGCTCTCCGAGGATAGCGCGGAAGTTTGCGCGCACAGTAGCGCCGAGAATGCGGTCAAGTTTCACAGCGATCAGATCGCGGTTGCGGTCGAGCAAATGAGAATCCGCGAAAGCTCCGAAGCCGAGCTCTTGACCGAGCTAGAGGAAGAGAAGAAATGACGGTCTATGCTGAGCGCACTCGAAGGCCACCCAAAACGCTCACGGTAGAAGAGCAAAAGAAGCTCTTACGGATCACCGGTGAGAGCTCGGATACCTACCGCGACCATATCATTTTTTCGGTCGCGCTAGGGACGGCGCTTCGTGAGACCGAGATCCTCTCTCTTGATTGCGGCGATGTGTTCGATTCACGCGAGAAGGCTCGTCGGCGCGTAGCGCTTCGAGTCTTCAAGCGTGGAAGCAAAAACACGGTCGCGGTCCCGCAAGAGGTCTACCTTCCGGATTCACTCCGCTACAAGCTGGACAAATTCCGAAGGTGGAAGCAAGCGCGCGGGGAGAGCGTGGCCGATGACGCTCCGCTCTTCGTAGCGAAGATCGGGAAGTATCGGATCGGAGCTCGCAGGCTACGGAAGATCTTCCGAGCGTGGCAAGAGAAAGCAGAGTTTGCCCAACCTTTCAGATTCCACGCGTTGCGGCACACGTGCTTGACCAACCTGTATCGCGCGACCCGTGACCTTCGGCTCGTGCAACGTGTGGCTCGGCACGCTTCGATTACTACGACCACGATCTACGCTTGCCCGAGCGACGAAGATATTTCAAACTCGGTCCGCGACCTGGATTGCTGAAGCATGGACCTACTCGAATTGATCCGCGATCGGTTGGTGAAGCACGCGCACGAACGCGAGAAGCCGGCCACGATATACGAAGCGGTCGAAACCGTGCGCTCAGCGGTGGCAGAATTCGCCAAGCGAGAAGAGTTGACCAACCTGCTCGAAGTGCGCGACGAAACCAAGCGCTGGTCGGTTGCGGTGCATATCACAAAGCAGCGCTTCACCTTCGTAGCTCTGCGACCTGACGGATCAGAGGCGTCGCTAGGCGATCTGCAAGCCGCGATGCGTGAAACGTGCCGACCAAATTAGAGCAAGTGCGTTCGCTGATCGCGCTTGCTGGGAATGAGAGCACACCAACCGAGGAAGCGCGAAGCGCGGCGCATACAGCGGCGCGCGTGATCATGCGAGAAGGTTTCGAGATCAGCGAGAAGCGATCCGCTGTCTCGAAGTTTTTGGACGATCTTTCTTCGGTGGAAGCGGCTCCGCGACGAAGATGGCCGGAAGCCGGACCGAGTCCGCGCGGCGTATCACGCGAAAAGAAACAGCAGGCGCAAGGGGACGTCGTAATCACGGCCAAATCAGCCGGCTTCTGTGCAGAGTGCGGCGATGCATATCCAAAAGGTGCGCGCGTGGTCTGGCAGGGCAAAGATCGGCGGATTGTGCACCGGGAATGCCACTCGGCTAGACGGGGAGTCCCGAGCGATTTAGGGTGAATCGCAAGCGGTTTTGGCTCGGCTCTTGTTCCCGGGTCTCTTGCCGCGCATACTCTGAGCGCTAACA
>Ga0272442_10002615_pt1 | contig 25955 bp, 14 predicted proteins | sample SSMForm2O_FD_200262 | JGI IMG/M metagenome (GOLD analysis project Ga0272442, IMG submission 200262) | Marine sediment archaeal communities from Little Sippewissett salt marsh, Falmouth, MA, United States - SSM-Form-2O | ecosystem: Environmental > Aquatic > Marine > Wetlands > Sediment ... | reverse complement strand
TCCGACAGGTCGTGTGAGTAGCACAATGCCACAGGCCCAAGACCAGCCAAATTCCGCCACAATCCCTGGGACGATTACCCCATATGGCCGTCGGTTGACAGGATGATGGCACTGGCGGTATAATGGCTAATGGAGCATTGATTCCTACGACATCCTAAAGGCGCGGCTACCAAGCGAGTTACCTTGCACGAGCAGGTACTGCGCAGCGGTCGGATGGGACCACTTCCGCTTTGAGCTTCGCGCGGCGTTGACCGGAGGTGTTGGTGGATGAGTAGAACGGTGTTGGCAGTGGTCGTGGGCAGCGCTGTCTGCGTCTGGGCTGGGGTGGGCCCTACTTCCGCAGAGCCGTTGAGGCGTGTGAGGATCGAGCACGCCGAGGCGGCTGCTCTGGCGGGACAACTGACCGACGCCGGTTTCGATGTGCTCGGCGGGGAGACTACCCAGGAATCCTGTGAGGTCATCGTCTCCGGCACCGAGCTGCAAATCCTGCAAGACAGGGGCTTCAAGCCGCAGGTTGTTAGCGTGGGGCGGCCTTTCCGGGAGGTTCAAGAGCGCGGCATATCCGTTTCGGCGGTGCCTTCAGGATACCAGGACTGGGCGGGCATCCTGGCCCAGATGGACGCTGTGCAGGCCGCGTTCCCTTCGCTGTGCCAGGTTGTGGATCTGACCGAAACTTATGGTGTTCCGCCTACTTTCGAAGGGCGGCATATTGTTGCGCTGCGAATCTCCGACCAGGTCAGTGAGGACGAGGATGAGCCGACGTGCCTGATCGTTGGTGCGCACCATGCCCGGGAGATTGTGACGCCGGTGATTGCTTTGCATGCGGCCGAGCAGTTGACGCGGCAATACGGCAGCGACCCGACGATAACGGCTCTGGTCGACGAACACGAAATCTGGGTTGCGCCGGTCTGGAACCCGGACGGCTACGAGCACGTGTTCTATCGGGACTATTTCTGGCGCAAGAATCGGCGCGTGTTTTCCAGTGGCGTTGGGGTCGATTTGAACCGCAACTATCCCTTCGGTTGGGACTCGGCGTGCAGCGGCACGACGAACGTTACGTCGCAGACCTATCGCGGTCCGGACCCGAATTCTGAGCCTGAGACGCAGACGATGATGGCGCTGGCCCGTGATCGTCACTTCGCCAAGGTCGCCGATCTTCACTCTTACGGGCGGGAGGTCCGCTACGGGTACGGGTGCTGGCATCACCCGTTCGGCTCTTTCCTCGTGTCGGAGGCCAGCCTGTTGGCTGCGGCCGCCGACTACCGTGAGCGTCCCTCGTGCTGTACGGGAGGCGACATCCATTTCCATATGGCTGCCCATGGCAGTTATGCTTTTTTGTGGGAGACGCACACCACCTTTCAGCCCGGTTTTGCCAGTGCTCAGGCGGAGGCGACCCGGGTGTTTCCCAGCCTTCTGGCACTGCTGCGGCGTCCTGTTCCCGTGGCGGGTCACGTCATCGATGCCTTGAGCGGGCGTGCTGTTGCCGCGACGATCACTCCGGTCGAGGCGTCCTTTGAAAACGGCGAGACCAACGGTAGCGAGCCGCGTTGGGGACGCTACCACGCGTTCCTTCCCGCGGGAACGCACACCCTGGAATTTGCAGCGGAGGGCTGTTTCTCGCAGTACTGTGTCGTCGACGTCACTTTCGATGGCGGACAGATCGTGGACGTTCCCATGGTGCCGGTGGTGGGCGATGCGAACGGTGACGGCCAAACCGACCTGGTGGATTTCGCCATTTTCTCTGCCCGATGGCGCCAGACGGATTGCAGTGACTGCGGTGACGTGGACGCGACGGGCGATCAGAATGTTGACTTCCACGACTTGCAGTTACTTGCAGAGAATTGGCTGCAGAGCCCCTGTCCTTGCGAGCTAGCCGTCACGGTGGTCGGTGGCGGAGGGGGCGTCGCGCCCGCAGGGGGTTTGTTCCAGCGTGGAACCGTGCTAACTGTGAGGGCGGCCCCCGATCCCGGCTACCGGATCAAGGGCTGGAGCGGGACGGACAACGATCTATCGACAGAGCCTGCCAATACCGTGACCATGGATTCCGACAAGGTCGTGTGCGTCGAGTACGAACCCGACGCCTGAACTGCGACCGAGCACCGCTAGTGGTGTCAAACCGAAGAGATGCTGGCGCGTGGCCAGATATACGTGTCTGTTGAGTCAACTTCTGAAGGAGATGCATCATGTACAAGAGAGTGACTGGTTCGATCTCCGTCATATTGGCCCTCTGCCTGCTGCAGGCGAGCATGGCCAGTGCTGCCGATCCAAGCCTGGTCGGGTGGTGGAAACTGAACGAGGGTGCCGGCAGCGTGGCGAATGACTCATCCGGCTACGGAAACAGCGGCACCCTTGACGGTGGCCCGACCTGGGCGGCGGGTCAGATCCTCGGTGGGCTGGCGTTCGACGGATCGGATGATCACGTCGATTGTGGGAACGATCCGAGCCTGGATATCACGAGTGCGATCACGATTGCCGCGTGGGTTCAACCGACGGGGCCCGGCGGGAGCAGTTATCCACGCATCGTCGACAAGTCAAATGGCACGGGGGGCGCAGATCCCGGGTACAAATTGTATCTCAGATCCGGGGAGAATTACCTGGTGACGCTCAGTGCCGGCGGGACGTACTTGAACTCCAGCTCATCACTTGAGGTGAACGCCTGGAATTACCTCGTTTTCATCACGGACGGAACGCAGCGGAAGCTCTTCTTGAATGGCACCTGGCAAAGATGGGATGACGGCAATCTGCCTGCGTCGTCGACGAATCCTCTGTACCTGGGAGACGGCCCGGCCGGTAGCCGGCCCTTCGAGGGTATCCTTGATGAAGTGCGCGTTTACAACCGTGCGCTGGCGGAGGAAGAGATCGAAGTGATCATGTGGAATCTGGATGAAGCCACCGAGCACGCCACAGATCCCAGCCCGGCGCCCGGGGCGACGGATGTTCCCCGCGACGCGGTGCTGAGCTGGACGCCCGGCGAATTCGCCGATACCCACGATGTGTACCTGGGCACTGCGTTCGAGGATGTGGACCAGGCCAGCCGGGCCAATCCGATGGACGTTCTCGTCAGCGAGGGCCAAGCCGAGGCGAGCTACGATTCGCCCGCCCTTCTGGAATTCGGACAGACGTACTACTGGCGGGTCGATGAAGTCAATGCGGCGCCGGACAACACCATCTTCAAGGGCGAGGTCTGGAGCTTCACGGCCGAGCCATTTGCCTATCCCGTGGCGAATGTGATCGCCACCAGCAATGGGCTCTCGGAAGCCGGTGCAGGTCCCGAGAACACCGTCAACGGTTCCGGGCTCAATGACAATGGTGAGCACTCGATTGAGTCTTCCGACATGTGGCTGACAACTCCCAGCGGCGCCGATCCCATCACCATCCAATTCGAGTTCGACCGAGCCTACAAGATGCACGTGATGCTGGTTTGGAACTACAACGTGCAGTTCGAACTGATGCTGGGATTCGGTATCAAGAATGCTACGGTGGAGATTTCCGAGAACGGCGCGGACTGGACGACGGTGGGCGATGTGGCGTTTGCCCAAGCGACGGCCCAGGAGGACTACACTGCCAACACGACGGTGGACTTGGGCGGCGCGGTCGCACGGTACGTCCGGCTGACCGTCAACAGTAGCTTCGGCGTCATGGGTCAACTTGGTCTCAGCGAGGTCCGTTTCATGTACATCCCGGCCCACCCGCGAGAACCTCAGCCGGCTGATGGAGCCACGGGCGTGAGCCCGGATTCCGTGTTGAGTTGGCGTGCGGGTCGGGACGCGGCTTCTCACGAGATACAGCTCAGCACCGAGGAAGCGGCTGTGGTTGCGGGAGAAGCCCTGATCGACACGGTCAGTGCGGCCAGCTACGCACCGACTGATCTCGAGTTCGGGGGCACGTACTACTGGAAGGTCGATGAGGTCAACGAAGCGGAGGCGATCCCTGTGTGGGAAGGCGAGGTTTGGCGTTTCTCCACTCTTGAGTACGTTGTGATCGATGATATGGAAAGCTACGACGACGATGAGAACGCCATCTTCGATACATGGCTCGATGGCTTCGTCAACGGAACCGGCTCGACGGTCGGGTATTTCAACGCGCCGTTTGCCGAGCAGAGCATCGTCAACAGTGGCGGGCAGTCGATGCCGCTGGAGTACGTTAACGACGCGGCCCCGTTCTACTCGGAAGCGGAATACGATTTGGGTGGCATGGACCTCGAGACCCATGGGGCTGACACCCTGAGGCTCTTCATTGCCGGTCAGACGCCGGCTTTCATGGAGACGGCTGACGGCACCATCGTGATGAACGGGATCGGCGCCGACATTTGGGGCACGGCCGACGAGTTCCGCTATGCGTACAAGACGCTCAGTGGCGACGGTTCGATGGTGGCCCGCGTCGATAGCCTGGCGGACAGCGACGTCTGGGCCAAGGGCGGCGTGATGATTCGTGAGACGGTGGAGCCTGGCTCGGCGTTTGCGGCTGTCTACATGACCGGTGACAACGGCGTGCGCTATCAGGCGCGGCTGACAGCCGATGTCGACGCCGTCAGTGACAGTTCCGTCGCCACACCCGAGCAGATCGCACTGCGTGAGCCGGTCTGGGTGAAGATCGAGCGGGTGGGCAGTACGTTTAACGGCTACTATTCGATCGACGGTGAGAACTGGACCGGCATGGCCTGGAATCCGCAGACGATCGCCATGGCCAGCGATGTGACCATCGGTCTGGCTCTGACCAGTCACAATGCTACGGTGACTACGGGCGCCGCCTTTGCGGGCGTTGCTGAAGAAGGCGGTGTCAGTGGGAACTGGCAGATCGCGGAGATCGGCGTGGCGCAGCCGACAACGACGGGCAATGCGATCGAGCCGCTGTATGTGGCGCTCGAGGATACGTCGGGCAGCGTGGCGGTGGTGACTGCCCCGAACCCAGTGGCTGTGGGCATCACCTCGTGGCAGGAATGGCTGATTCCGTACAGCGAGTTGAGCGGCATCAACCTCGGCCGCGTGGCGACGATGTACATCGGTGTCGGCGACCGGGACAACCCGAGCGCCGGCGGCAGCGGGCTGATCTTCATCGACGACATTGGCTACGGCAAGCCTGCCTCGGTCGAATAGTGCCCGTTGTCAGGCGTGGCGGATTGCCCTAGGGTGGCATCCACCGTATCCAGAGCATACACCGGGGCCTGCGCCAGATCGGCGCGGGCCCCGAGTCATGCGCCTCCTCTGATGATGCGCCTCCTTGCGATTCTCTCCTGCAAAAAAGACAAAAACGTGCTTCTCTTTCTGTGGGTCTACGAAAATGTAGATTTGTGTCTGTTCTTGTTGCGCATGCCGAAGGCCGTAAAGTGTTCTTGGGAAAAGACATATGAGATATGTAGCCAGTTTGGGTAGTCTGGCACGCTGCTTGTTAGGGATGTGTTCATGAGTCTGCTGGCGTCAGTATGACACGATCAGGAGCGAAGGAGCCCGTGGGGGGAGGCTCCGACGTGGAGGCACAGAAGTGATGGCGAAACGAAGTGGTTCGAGTCTACGGTTGGGTTGGATGTCCGTGGTGGCGGCGTTCTTTCTACTCTCGGCGACGGGTGTTGCGTCCGCCGAGGACGAGGCGGTAACCGTTGAACAGATCAGTCAGGGCTTGAGCACTGTCTGGGTGCTTGTGGCGGCCTTTCTTGTGTTCTTCATGCAGGCCGGCTTTGGCATGGTCGAGGCGGGTTTTATCCGTGCGAAGAACGCGTGCAACATCCTGACGAAGAACTTCCTGGATTTCTGCATGGCGTCGCTGGGGTTCTTCGTCATTGGCTACGGGCTGATGTTCGGGGACGGGAACGCTTTCATGGGTTTGAAAGGGTGGTGTCTGCTTGGGCTGGAGCCAACGGCCAGCGGTATTCCGCTCTATGCGTTCTGGCTTTTCCAGGCGGCGTTCTGCGGTGCGGCGGCAACGATCGTGGCCGGGGGCATGGCCGAGCGAATGAAGTTCCCTGCGTATCTGATCTATTCGTTTGTCATTTCGGCGGTGGTCTACCCCATCGTGGGCCACTGGATTTGGGGTGGCGGCTGGCTGTCGAAGATGGGATTTGCTGACTTCGCCGGTTCGACGGTCGTCCATACGGTTGGTGGTTTCGCGGCATTGGCCGGGACTTCGATATTGAAGCCGCGAGAGGGCAAGTATGGCCTTGACGGCAAGCCCAACGTGCTGGCCGGCCATAACATTCCTCTCGCGTCTCTGGGTGTCTTCATCCTCTGGTTTGGCTGGTTTGGATTCAATGCAGGCTCGACGCTTGGCGTCGGTGATGGTTCGACGATTGGTCTGGTGGCCATCAACACCAACCTGGCGGCGGCCCTCGGAGGCATCTCGGCGATGCTGACCGTGTGGAAACGGTTCGGCAAGCCCGACCTGTCGATGGCGATGAACGGTGCGCTGGCGGGTCTGGTGGCTGTGACGGCTCCGTGTGCTTATGTGGACCCATGGGCTGCCATGGCTATCGGCGCCATTGGGGGCTACATCGTGGTCCGCGGCGTCGAGTTCCTCGATGCCCTCAGGATCGACGATCCTGTCGGGGCGGTTCCGGTCCACGGGATGTGCGGTGTGTGGGGGACTCTGGCGGTAGGGATCTTCGGGAAGTCGTCGCTGGGCCTGGCCCACGATGGGCTGATCTACGGGGGCAACCCCATGCAGTTCGGCATTCAGATGATTGGCAGCTTCATCACGGTGGTATTCGTCATTGTCTCGATGGGAGCCGTGTTTAAGTTAATCGACAAGACGATCGGCTTGAGGGTCAGCCGGCAAGAGGAATTGCGTGGTCTCGACATCGGCGAGCATGGCATGGAGGCCTACGCCGGATTCCAGATTTTCACGACCAGCTAGGTCATCGTCTTGCACAGGGAGTAGAACGGTGAAACTGATAGTTGCCTACGTCCAGCCGCACAAGCTCAACGACGTGAAGCAGGCTCTGTTCAAGACAGATGTCCACAGAATGTCGGTGACCAACGCCCTCGGTTGTGGGGCCCAGCAGGGATACGAGGAGAGTTACCGGGGAATCAAGTTCGAGGTGAATCTGCTCAAGAAGGTGCGGATCGAGATCGCGGTGAATGAGGACTTCGTCGAGAAGACCATCGAAGCGATCATCGCGGGGGCGCGGACGGGGCAGATCGGCGACGGGAAGATACTGGTTTGCGACCTCGCCGAGTGCGTCCGGATTCGAACGGGCGAGCGTGGTGGAGAGGCCATCGGATAGAAGCGTGTCAATTCAGAACCCAATGCAAATGGAGAAAGGAACAGAAAGATGACATCAAGTGAGTTCTTCGAGTTCGCCAAAAAACATGGGGCCAAGATGATGGACCTCAAGTTTGTGGACATGCTCGGTACATGGCAGCACTGCTCGTATCCGATCGATACGATCAACGAGAGTGTTTTCAAGGAGGGGCTGGGCTTCGATGGCTCTTCGATCCGTGGCTGGCAGGAGATTCACCAGTCGGACATGATGGCCGTGTGCGATCCCAACACCGCCGTGATCGATCCGTTCTTCCGGGAGCCGACGGTTAGCGTACTGGCCGATATCGTCGATCCGGAGACGCGCGAGCTTTACGACAAGTGCCCACGAACGGTGACCAAGCGGGCGGCCGAGTATCTGAAGCAGACGGGCATCGCCGATACGTGCTTTATCGGTCCGGAGCCGGAGTTCTTCATTTTTGACGAGGTTCGCTACGAGCAGAATCAGCACACGGGCTATTACTCGATCGACTCGGTTGAAGGCGCCTGGAACACGGCGCGATTCGAAGAGCCGAACTTGGGGTACAAGCCCAGTTTCAAGGGTGGCTACTTCCCGGTGAGTCCGACCGATACGTACCACGACTTGCGTGGCGAGATGGTCTACGAGCTGATGAAGCTTGGCATTGCGATCGAGGCGCATCACCACGAGGTTGCGACGGCCGGGCAGGCTGAGATCGACATGGAGTTCAAGGAACTGACCAAGATGGGGGATCAGTTCATGTGGTACAAGTACGTCATCAAGAACGTTGCCAAGCGCCACGGTAAGACGGTGACGTTCATGCCCAAGCCCGTCTTCGAGGACAACGGCAGCGGCATGCATAGCCACATCTCGCTGTGGAAGGACGGCAATACGCTGATGGCCGGGAAGGGGTATGCCGGCCTGAGTGAGCTGGCGCTGCACGGTATTGGTGGTATCCTCAAGCATGCTCCGGCGATTCTAGCCTTTGCCGCTCCGACGACGAACTCGTATCGTCGGCTGGTGCCGGGCTTTGAGGCGCCGGTGAACCTGGTGATGAGCGCTCGCAACCGTTCCGCCGCGGTCCGGATCCCGATGTACTCGGCGAGTCCCAAGGCCAAGCGGGCGGAATTCCGTTGTCCCGATCCGACGGCCAACGGTTACCTGGCCTGGCCGGCGATGCTCATGGCGATGCTTGACGGCATCCAGAACAAGATCGATCCGGGCAAACCGTTGGACGAGAATATCTACGAGATGAGCGCCGAAGAACTGGCCAAGTTCCCCCATACGCCGGGCTCGCTGGCTGAGTCGATTGACGCGTTGGAGAAGGGCCACGAATTCCTCAAGGCTGGTGGCGTGTTCACCGACGCGTTGATCAACTCGTGGATTACCTGGAAGCGTGACGAAGAGCTGGCTCCGCTGGCGTTGCGTCCGCATCCGCACGAGTTCGCCCTGTACTATGACAGTTGATATTCGGGCAATGGGTAAGAGAGTCTGAGGCATCGCCTCGGGACTTTTGAGAGGTGTTTGCTGCACATTGTTGTGCAGTTGGCATTGGGTTGTGGGTGAGGCTTGAATGTCGTCGGCTGGTTCTGCTGGGGAGCGGCCGTGCGGCGCAAGCCTCGCCCCTTTTCTTGCGCCGTGTTCGTTGTAGCAGCCTAGGCCGGCAACTCGTCAAAGAGGGGCAGTTCCACATCCACAGGGGCCGGTGTCGGTTCGGGGGCTCCCAGTGCCTCGAAGCCGCCGGGTTTGTTGGCCTGCCGCAGCAATCGCCTCATTTCGGTCATTAACTTGGCGGTATTCCATTGGCCATATCGGCAGGTCCAGTCCTTCTGCAGACGCAATAAGGTTTGGCACAGGATATACTTGCGCTCTTCCGGCGACAGTCGCTTCATCGACATACTCCATGTGAATCTGACGGGTGGATACCTTCGAGCCCGTCGGTGTGGAACCGGTTTCAACATTGCAGCTTCGGTGGGGTTATTCTATGGGCGGTGGCTGTCGTTTTCAATGGCCATCTCCGTCGCGTTGCCAGCTCGCCGTCTGCAGGACTCAGAGCGGGCAAGACAAATGGTGATCGCGGCAGACTTGCCGGGATGGACATGCTACAATAGTGCAACGGGAATCTTGGCATTGCGAACGGAACAGCAGATTAGAGAGGCCCCATCATGTTCCCTCGGTGGAGAAAGGCATTCACGCTGATCGAGTTGTTGGTTGTGATCGCTGTCATCGCCGTGTTGATGGCGATTCTTATGCCGGCGTTGCAGCGGGCCCGAGAGGCGGGCAAGACGGTGAAATGCCAGGCCAATCTGCGCACTCTGACGACAGCCTGGTATACCTACGCCACGGACAACGACGATCAGTTGTGCGGCTCGTGGAACTACAATGGGGGCAGCTGGGGTCAGCCGTGTGATTGGGCGTGGGCGCCTTGGCAGGTCGGCGGGGAGGCTGCCGTGAGCGATTACTTCAACGCCAAGCGCGAGGAGCGGCACGAAGGGATCAAGCGTGGCACGCTCCATTCGTACGCCGGCAGCGTGGGCTGCTACCATTGCCCGAGCGACCAGAGTGTGGGTGACAATTTCCGCAGCTACTCCATGCCGGACAGCCTCAATGGCTGGTGGTCCACTGACAAGCCGGGCGGATTCGCCAACTGGGGCAACGTGACGCGTCTTTCCCAGATCGCGAACCCCTCGCAGGTGTACGTGATGCTCGAAGAGAATGACCCGCGGGGCTACAATATCAACGCCTGGGTGATCGATCCCAGCGGTGCGACCGAGGCGACCAACTGGTCCGATCCTCTGGTGGTCTGGCACGGGGCGCGCAGCAGCTTTGGGTTTGCCGATGGCCACGCGGAAACCTGGAAATGGAGCATCGAGACGCTGAAGTTCTTCCGGGACTTCACGAGCTGGCAGCAGCCGACACCGCAGAGCGTCGAGGGCATCGAGGACCTCAAGCGCACCCATCGTGGCTGGCCCGCGCCTCGCCGGCGTGCCGGCCGCCGTTCGTAGCAGTCAGCGTCTGCCATTCTGGCGGACGGCGCTGCGTTGGGTGTGTCATATCCGGTCAACGAGATCGTGCGGAGGGACATCGGTCACTTCGATCCATTCCGTTGATGGCCCTAACGGTTGTATGCGTAAAAGGTTAGGTTCACTTCGGAGTCGTGCTGAGGTCCGGGCCCGTTCGTGGTACATGCTTTGCATCGTCCTCCACTGACGCGGGTGGCGAGGAGCTGCCTGGAGACCGTATCGTTTCGTGCGAAGGGAGATGCGACCATGATCAAGCGCGTTCTGTTCGGTATTGCGGGGGTCGTGTTGTCGGCCGTGTGTGCGTTGGTGTTCGGAGGACGGGCGTCTGTAGAGTCGGTGCCCGAGCCGTCGGTTGCCGAAGAGCGCCGGGAGGCGATCTCCGAGACAACGCGGGTTCTGCAGGAGATCATCGAGATACGCCAAGCGATTCTGGAGGAGACGGAGGAATCACACAAGATGGGCCGGGCCGATTCTGCTGAGGTGGCCCAAGCGCAGATCGACGTTTCTGAGGCTCGCCTCCGGTTGGCGAGGGCACAGGGTCGGCAGGAGGCGGCCGTGAGGGAGCTTCATACCATCCTGGCCGCCCGGGAGGAGACGGTCAAGTCCGTCCAGGAGCGCCAGGATTTCGGGCTGGCCACGCAGGATGATCTGCACAAGGCTCGGATCGCTGCCCTGGAGACCAGGGTTCGCCTGGCTCGGGAACGGCACGCCTAGAGATACGATTCGGGCAGGACCTGGACGGGACGATGATCTTGACAGTAGAGGGCAGCGAGTGTAGGATCGCTGCCCAGTCCAGTGCATGCGGCAAGCGCGGCATCTCACCTGCTTCTATGATGTGTCTGTCCACCGATTTGGCTGGTTTGAATCTGGCGTCACCTTGTTGCTGGAAGGGGTGACGATCCGATTGCGGTGGGGCGTGCGATGGCATTGGCGAGAATCGCTGAACTGAGAGAGGCGATTGTCGGTAGTATTTGTTGGTTTTGGTCCGGCCTGACGTGACAGAAGACTAGAGGAGTTTCAAGATGCCTGAGAATATGACGGGAGCATTCGGTCGCAACGTGTTCAATGAGGCGACGATGCGGGAATGCCTGCCGAAGAACGTGTTCAAATCCCTGAAGTGTACGCTGGACGGCAAGCAACCGCTGGATCCGGCGACGGCCGACGTGATTGCCAATGCCATGAAGGATTGGGCGATTGAGAAGGGTGCCACGCATTTCTGTCACTGGTTCCAGCCGATGACGGGCTCGACGGCCGAGAAGCATGACGCGTTCATCTCTCCGACATCCGACGGCAAGACGATCATGGAGTTCAGTGGCAAGGAACTGACCCAGGGCGAGCCGGACGCCTCCTCGTTTCCGTCCGGTGGTCTGCGTGTTACCTTCGAGGCCCGCGGCTATACGGCTTGGGACTGCACGTCACCGGTCTTTGTCAAGGAAGACGGTAAGAACATCACTCTGTACATTCCTAGCGCCTTCTGCTCCTACACGGGAGAGTCGCTGGACAAGAAGACGCCGCTGCTGCGTTCTATGGATGCTCTGAACAAACAGGCGATGCGCGTCTTGCGGGCTCTGGGCAATACGACGGCGAACCGTGTCACGGCGACACTCGGGCCCGAGCAGGAGTACTTCCTGATCGACCGCTCGTTCTACGCGAAGCGACTGGACCTGATTCTGGCGGGCCGGACGCTGTTTGGGGCCAAGCCGCCGCGGGGCCAGGAGTTGGACGATCACTATTTCGGCTCGCTGCACGAGCGTGTGGCAAGCTTCATGAACGAGGTCAACAACGAGCTGTGGAAACTCGGGGTGACTGCCAAGACCCAGCACAACGAGGTTTCGCCTGCCCAGTATGAGTTGGCTCCGGTCTTCTCCACGGTGAATGTGGCGACGGACCACAACCAACTGACCATGGAGACGCTGCAGAAGGTGGCGCTGCGTCACAATCTGGTGTGTCTGCTGCACGAGAAGCCCTTCGCCGGTGTCAACGGGTCCGGCAAGCACAATAACTGGAGCGTGGTGACCGACGACGGCGTGAATCTGCTGGATCCGGGTGACACGCCCCATGACAACATGGTTTTCCTGGTCATGTTGTGTGCGGTGGTCAGCGCGGTCGACAAGTATGCCAAGCTCCTGCGGGCCAGCGTTGCCAACTCGGGCAACGAGCACCGTCTCGGGGCCAACGAGGCACCGCCGGCTATTGTGTCTGTCTTCCTGGGTGATCAGTTGACCGACATCTTCGAGCAACTGGCCAAGGGCAGCGCTAAGAGCAGCCGACAGGGTGGGGAATTGAAGCTGGGAGTTTCGACATTGCCGCCGCTGCCGAAGGACTGCACCGATCGCAACCGGACGTCGCCTTTCGCTTTCACGGGCAATAAGTTCGAATTCCGCATGGTGGGCTCGACGCAGTCGGTTTCCGGGCCGAGCTTCGTGCTGAATACGATGGTGGCCGATGTGCTCAGCGATATCGCGGACGAGTTGGAAAAGGCCGACGATGCAAGGGCGACGGCCCAGAAGATCCTCCAGAAGATCGCCATCGAGCATGCCAAGATCGTATTTAACGGTGACAACTACGCTTCGGAATGGGTCACTGAGGCTGAAAGTCGTGGTCTGCCGAACATTCGCTCGACGGTCGAGTCACTCAAATCGATTCTCTCCAAGGAGAACCTCGATCTGTTCTCCAAGCATGGTGTTCTTTCGGAGCACGAACTGAAGGCACGCACAGAGGTTCTGCTCGAGGCCTACAGCATGCAGATCAACATCGAGGCCGAGACGATGTTGAATATGGCCAAGCGGCAGATCTTGCCGTCCTGCTGCGTGTACTCGACACAACTGGGCAACGCGGTCGCGGCGGTATCGGCTGCCGGTGTGGGGGCGGAGACCCAGACCAAGATGCTCAAGCACGTCTGCGGATTGGTCGCTACTTTGGAGCAGCAGACCGAAGCGTTGGAGAAGGTTACGGCCAAGGCGGCGTCGGTTGAGGACTCCGAGGCGCAAGCCGAGAGCTACCGTGATGACGTCGTTCCGGTGATGGCGGCCGTTCGGGCGGCTGCCGACGAACTGGAGATGGTTGTCGACGCCAAGCTGTGGCCGCTGCCGGTCTACGCGGAAATGCTATTCGTGCGGTAGCCTCATTTGCGGAATAGGGTTTGGCTGCCAGGTACGCCCACTGAGTTTTCGTTTCCCACGGCCAGGGACGATCACACCCTGGGGCGGCGTCGATTGCTGCTGCCTCCGGCGTTCGAAGATGCCTCTTCCTGCGGGAACCCCCTTCGTAGAGGGCACACGCCGACGGTGCCTGGAGTTGAAGGTGAGAATCGGATCGGACAGAATGGATGTAAAGTCTTCTTTTGAAATGCCTTGCGTCGATCCAGACGTTAGCGGTGATGAAGGGTGCGACGAAAATATCCGTGTGATGTACCGCTACGTTATAGAAAAATCCTTTATCGATATATTTCCGTGGCTTATGGTGTTGATAAGGGGAATCGTCAGACAACACATGGAAATGACCTGTACAATAGTGTATGCTAGAGGACTTGGTCTCCCGGGAGATTGGGGGAGGCCTGACTCTGTCTTTTCAACCTTTGTAGGGCGTCTGGAGTGTTGATGGACCTTAACCCAGCTAATCAGGGTCTGTACGATAGCCGTTTCGAGCATGATGCGTGTGGCATAGGGGCCGTAGTTGACATCAGCGGCAAGCCGGACCACGCCATTTTGCAGTACGGCAAGCAGGTGCTGAAGAACTTGCGGCACCGCGGTGCGGCCAGCGCCGATAACGTGACCGGCGACGGGGCGGGCATTCTGCTGCAGATTCCTCATGATCTTCTTGCGGCGGAGTGTCACAAGGCGGGTGTTGTGTTGCCTGAGCCTGGTCATTATGGCGTGGGGATGGTGTTCACCAGCAAGGATGCGTCGCTGCAGGCCGCATGGGATGACGTTCTGGCGGAGGCGGTTTCTCACTGCGGTATGAAGGTCCTTGGATGGCGTGATGTCCCGACGAAGCCGGATTGTCTGGGCGAAATCGCTTTGGCCGCCGAACCGGCGATCAGGCAGGTTTTCATTCATGGCAATGGTTTCACGGAGGTCGATCTCGAACGCCGTCTCTACCTGGCGCGCAAACGTGTGGAGCGATTGGTTGGGGAGCGTTACGGTGAGAACAGCGAGGAATTCTATGTCACGAGCATGTCCTGTCGCACGATTTGCTACAAGGGCATGTTTATGGATTGGCAGTTGTTTGCGTACTACCCGGATCTGGAGGACGAGCGGGCGCGGTCGGCGTTGTGTATTGTGCATCAGCGCTATAGCACGAACACGTTTCCAAATTGGCGTCTGGCGCAGCCGTTTCGCTGCATTGCCCATAACGGGGAGATCAATACGCTCAGCGGCAACCGGAATTCGATGCGCGGGCGTGAGCCCAAGATGGTGTGCGAGACGCTGGGGGATGACCTGACCGATCTGTTTCCGATCATTGAGCCGAACGGCAGTGACTCGGCTGCCTTCGACAACGCGGTGGAGTTGCTGGTGCAGTGCGGGCGGAGCATGCCGCACGCGCTGATGATACTGATCCCGGAGGCCTTCGGGCCCAAGTACCACATCAGCACGGACAAGCGTGCTTTCTACGAGTATCACGCGGCTGTGATGGAGCCATGGGACGGTCCGGCGGCGATGGTCTTCACGGATGGGCGGGTCATCGGCGGTACGCTGGATCGCAACGGCCTGCGGCCTTGCAGGTACCTCGTGACCAATGATGGTTTGGCGATCATTGGTAGCGAGGCCGGCGTGGTGGACTTCCCTCCGGAGAAAATCCGGTCCAAAGGGCGTCTGCGTCCGGGGCATCTGTTCCTAATCGATACCGAGGAAGGCCGGATCATCTCGGACAACGAGACGAAGAGCAAGATCGCCCGGCAGAAGCCGTATCGTCGCTGGTTGGAAGAGAATCGCATCGAGCTGCGGGGGCTTTTTGACGCGCCCGACGTTGTGGAGACCGATCCGAAGGAGACGATCAAGCGGATGCGGGCGTTCGGTTATACGGCTGAAGAGAAGCGTATGATCCTGGGGCCGATGGCTGTCAATGGCCAGGAGCCGGTGGGTTCCATGGGTAACGATACGCCGTTGGCCGTCCTGAGCGACCGGCCAAAGCTCATGTTCAACTACTTTCGGCAGTTGTTCGCCCAGGTGACCAACCCTGCGATCGATCCGCTCCGCGAAGGGCTCGTGATGAGCCTGATGTTGTTTACCGGAAAGAAAGGGAACCTGCTGGGTGAGTCGCCGCAGCACTGTCGGCAACTGAAGCTGCCGCATCCAATTCTGACCAGCGCGGACCTGGCGCGGCTTCGGTCGGTGGCGCGGCCTGACTTCAAGGTTGCGACTGTGCCTATGCTGTTCGATGCCGCTAAGCGCGGTCCGGGGAAGGCGTTGCGCAAGGGTCTGCAGTCCCTGGCCAAGGCGGCCGAGAAGGCGGTTGGCGACGGTGCGTCGCTGGTGATTCTCAGCGACCGGGGGGTATCGGATTCGCAGGCGGCGATTCCTTCGTTGCTGGCTGTGTCCACCGTTCACCATGCGCTGCTTCGCAAGGGTCTGCGAAACGAGACGGGGCTGATCGTCGAGAGTGGCGAGCCGCGTGAGGTCATGCACTTCTGCCTGCTGGCCGGCTACGGTGCCAACGCCGTGAATCCCTACCTGGCCTTCGATGTGCTGCAGGAGATGAACCAGGGCGGGGAGTTGGCCAAGACGATGGAGCCTGTGGAGGTTTCGGATCACTTCATCGCCGCGATCAAGAAGGGCATTCTCAAAACCATGAGCAAGATGGGCATCTCCACCCTGCGCAGCTATATGTATGCCCAGTTGTTCGAGGCCATTGGGTTGAGCAAGGCCTTCGTGGACGAGTACTTCGCGGGCACGATCTCGCGTATCGAGGGAATCGGCTTGGACGAGGTGGCGAAGGAGACGTTGGACCGCCACGCCTATGCCTATGGCAACGGCGATTTCAGCTATCCGGCGATCGACATGGGTAGTGAATACGCTTTTCGGTTCGAGGGAGAACGGCATCTTTGGAATCCTACGACTGTTGCCAAGCTCCAGGAGGCGGTGCAGAACGAGGATGCCAAGGCGTATGCGGAATTCTCGCAGGCCGTCAATGAGCAGGCCAAGAGGCTCTGTACGCTGAGGGGACTGTTCGATTTCAAGAACGGCTCGGCCGTGTCGCTGGACGAGGTCGAACCGGCCAGCGAAATCGTGAAGCGTTTCTGCACGGGGGCCATGAGCCATGGTTCGATCAGCAAGGAGGCTCACGAGTGCATGGCTGTTGCCATGAATCGCATCGGGGCCATGAGTAACACGGGTGAAGGGGGGGAAGACGCCGCCCGTTATGAGTTGGAGCCGAACGGTGATTCCAAGAACAGCGCCATCAAGCAGGTGGCGAGCGGGCGTTTCGGGGTGACGATCAACTACCTGGCCCATGCCAAGGAGCTGCAGATCAAGGTCGCCCAGGGGGCCAAGCCTGGCGAAGGGGGGCAGTTGCCCGGTCACAAGGTGACGCGGGAGATTGCCGAACTGCGGTTCTCGACTCCGGGTGTGACGCTGATATCGCCACCGCCGCATCACGACATCTACTCGATTGAGGACCTGGCCCAGTTGATCTACGACCTGAAGTGTGGCTGTCCGGGCTGCAAGGTCTCGGTCAAGCTGGTGTCTGAGGTTGGGGTTGGCACGATTGCGGCCGGCGTGGTCAAGGGCAACGCCGATGAGGTCCTGATCAGTGGGCACGACGGCGGTACGGGAGCGAGCCCGCTGTCTTCGATCAAGCACGCGGGCTCTCCCTGGGAGTTGGGACTGGCCGAGACGCAGCAGACACTGGTCCTTAACAACCTGCGCGGGCGTACAAGGCTGCAAACCGATGGTCAGATGCGCACCGGACGCGACGTTGTCATTGGGGCGCTGATGGGAGCAGATCAGTTTGGGTTCGGCACGGCCAGTCTCGTGACTTTGGGTTGCACGCTGCTGCGCAAGTGCCACGAGGGGGCTTGCATCTATGGGATCGCCACGCAGGATCCGGAGCTGAGAAAGCGATTTGCCGGCAAGCCCGAGTATATCACCGGCTATCTGACCTTTGTGGCTGAAGAGGTTCGGCAGATCATGGCCCGACTTGGATTCACGAAGTTCGAGGACATGATCGGGCGCTCGGATTTGCTCAAGACCGCCAAGGCCATCCGGCATTGGAAGGCGAAGGGGCTGGATCTGTCGCCGATCTTTCACCAGGTCGACACTTCCGACGGACGGCCTGTGCGGCTCTGTGAGAAGCAGCTCGAGAAGCATCAGGACCATATGGACTGGAAGATCATCGAGATGGCCAAGGGCGCCATTGAGGAGAAGAAGCCCACGACCCTGGACCTGCCGATCAAGAATACGGATCGAACCACGGGGGCGATCCTCAGCAACAAGATCGTGCTCACGCACGGTCCCGACGGCCTGCCCGACGGCACGCTCGAAGTGATTCTGCGTGGGTCGGCCGGTCAGAGTTTCGGGGCTTTTCTGGTGAAGGGCGTGACGCTGACGTTGATCGGCGAGTCCAACGACTATCTGGGCAAGGGGCTGTCCGGCGGGCGCATTGTGGTCAGGACGCCGGCCGAGGCGACGTATTTGCCGCACGAGAACATTATTGTGGGCAATACGCTGCTCTACGGCGCGACCCGGGGCGAGGCATTCATCAACGGCATGGCCGGCGAACGGTTCGGGGTGCGCAACAGCGGGGCGGTGGCGGTGGTGGAAGGCGTTGGCGATCATGGCTGCGAGTACATGACGGGCGGCTGTGTCGTCGTGCTGGGCAAGACGGGCTGTAATTTCGGGGCCGGCATGAGTGGGGGTACGGCTTACGTTCTGGACGAGCGTCAGCTCTTCGACACGCTGTGCAATCTGGACATGGTGGATTTGGAGAGCGTGTGGCGCCAGGAGGACAAGGACCTGCTCCGCGATCTGGTCCAGCGTCACCATGAACTGACTGGCAGCGTTCGGGCCCGGCATATCCTGGATCATTGGTCGGGCATGATCGGGCGCTTCGTGAAGGTAATTCCCATCGATTACCGAAAGGCCCTGGAGCGTATGCAAGCGGAAGAACAACGCCACACCGAGACGACGCCTGCGACCGAGGAGGTGTTCCATGGGTGAATCGCGCGGCTTCATGAAATACGCTCGGAGTGAGGTCGGTCATCGCCCGGTGGCTGAGCGGATACACGATTTCAGGGAGATCGACCTGCCGCTGACCCCTGAGGCCCTTCGTCAGCAGGCGGCGCGGTGCATGAACTGCGGAATTCCGTTCTGCCAGGGCGCTGGCTGTCCGGTGGTCAACTGCATTCCCGATTTCAATGAGTTGGTCTATCAGGGGCGTTGGGAGGAGGCATGCAGTCTCCTGCATCGGACCAACAATTTCCCGGAGGTTACCGGTCGGGTGTGCCCGGCGCCGTGTGAGAACTCCTGTACATTGAATGTGAACGACGATCCGGTCCTGATCAAGCACATCGAGTATCAGATCGTCGAAAAGGGATTCGAAGAGGGCTGGATCGTGCCGCAGGTGCCCAGGACCAGAACGGGCAGGCGGGTGGCGGTGATCGGCTCGGGGCCTGCCGGTCTGGCGGCTGCCCAGCAGTTGGCGCGCGCTGGGCACGACGTGGTAGTGATCGAGAAAGATGAACGTCCCGGCGGTCTGTTGCGGTACGGCATCCCGGACTTCAAACTGGACAAGAAGATCATCGATCGGCGTTTGGAGCAGATGGAGGCCGAGGGCGTGGAGTTTCAGTGCGGCGTGGCGGCTGGCGAAGACATCTCCGTCCGCTACCTGCGTAAGCGCTTCGATGGGGTTTTCCTGGCCATGGGAGCTGGTCAGCCTCGTGATCTGGTGGTGCCAGGTAGAGGATTCGACAATGTTCTCTTTGCCATGGATTACCTAGCGGTTCAGAACAAGATTTGTGGGGAGGAGTCCCTGGAGGGCTGCAATCTGGTCTCGGCCAAGGACAAGGTGGTCATCGTGATTGGTGGGGGGGATACAGGTAGCGACTGTGTGGGTACGACCCGTCGCCAGGGAGCCAAGAAGATCTACCAGTTAGAGATCCTGCCTGAGCCCCCTGAGCAACGTCCTCCGGATACGCCATGGCCGATGTGGCCTCGTATTATGCGAACGTCGAGTTCCCAGGAAGAGGGATGCGAACGGCGCTGGTCTGTGATGACCAAGAGCCTTAGCGGGGCTGATGTCCATGTCAGTGAGCTGCATGGGTGCGAGGTTGAATGGGTCAACGGCCGTAGGGGATGGAAGGTCAAGGAGCTGCCTGGTACGGAGTTCACGCTCAAGGCCGATCTCGTTCTGCTGGCGATGGGATTCGTCCACGTTACGCACGCCGGACTCGTCGAGAATCTTGGCTTACAGCTTGACGAGAATGGCAATATCCTGGTAAACAGTTACCAGACTAGCGAGCCGTGGGTCTTCGCGGCCGGTGACAGTGTGCGCGGGGCGTCGCTTGTGGTCCATGCGATTCGGAGCGGACAGGAGGCTGCTGCAGCAATGAGCAGGTGGCTGTGCTAGGGATAAGGGCCGGTTGGCCATTGCATTCGTCATGGAGTTGGATTACAGGGACTGCACGAGTCGATGCCAAAACGCAAAGATATTCACAAGATCCTGATCATCGGTTCAGGCCCGATTGTCATCGGTCAGGCCTGCGAATTTGACTATTCCGGCACCCAAGCCTGCAAGGTTCTTCGGCGGGAGGGCTACGAGGTCGTTCTGGTCAACAGCAATCCGGCCACGATCATGACCGATCCGGAACTGGCCGATCGCACGTACATCGAGCCGATCACCCCCGAGATCGTCGCGAAGATCATCCAGAAGGAACGTCCGGACAGCCTGCTGCCCACTCTGGGCGGCCAGACGGGTCTGAATACAGCCGTGGCGTTGGCGGAATCGGGTGTGCTGAAGAAGTACAAGGTGCGCATGCTCGGTGCGAACCTACGATCCATCCGCCGGGCCGAGGAGCGGGACAGGTTCAAGCAGATCATTCAGGACATTGGTCTGGAGGTTCCCAAGAGCGGTTACGTGCATTCCTGGGATGAGGCCAAGGACCTTATTGACTTGGTGGGCTTCCCGACGATCATCCGGCCTTCCTATACCCTCGGGGGGACCGGTGGGAACGTGGCCTACAACATGGAGGAGTACGAGAAGTACATGGCCTGGGGTCTGGATCTGAGTCCGAACCGGCAGTGTCTGGTGGAAGAGTCGGTGGCGGGGTGGAAGGAATATGAGCTCGAGGTGATGCGGGACCGCAAGGACAACGTTGTCATTGTCTGCTCCATTGAAAACCTCGATCCCATGGGTATCCATACCGGCGACAGCATCACGGTGGCTCCCGCCCAGACGCTGACCGACAAGGAATACCAGATTATGCGCGAGGCCTCGCTGAAGATCATTCGCGCTATCGGCGTCGAGACGGGCGGGTCCAACATTCAGTTTGCCGTGAATCCAGCCAACGGCAAGCTGTACGTCATCGAGATGAACCCCCGTGTCTCGCGCAGTTCGGCTCTGGCTTCGAAGGCGACTGGCTTCGCTATTGCCAAGATCGCTTCCCTCCTGGCGGTGGGGTATACGCTGGACGAAATCCCCAACGACATCACCAAGAAGACGCCGGCGTGCTTCGAGCCAACGATCGACTACTGCGTGGTCAAGTGGCCGCGGTTTACGTTCGAGAAGTTCCCGCAGACTTCGCCCGAACTGACAGTGCAGATGAAATCGGTGGGCGAGGCGATGGCCATCGGCCGAACCTTCAAGGAATCGCTCCAGAAGGCCATCCGTTCTCTGGAGATCGATCGCCACTCGCTTGCCGGTAAGTATATCGATGAAGGCCTGACGCTGGGACAGTTGAAGGACAAGCTTCGCACCAATTGCTGGGACAAGCTTTGGTACGTGGCCGAGGCCATGCGGTGCAAGGTGTCAATCGAAGAGATCTTCAACTTGACGAAGATCGACCCGTGGTTTCTCAACAACATCAAGGATATTGTTGCGTTGGAGACACAGCTGGTGCGCCGAAAAGGCGCGCTGCCTTCGGCGGCTTTGATGCGCAAGGCCAAAGAATACGGGTTCAGCGATAAGTACCTGGCGTCGCTGAGCGATATCCCGGAGCCGCAGTTCCGCGGGAAACGTCAGTCGCAAGGTGTCAACACGGTCTACAAGATGGTCGACACCTGTGGGGCTGAGTTCGAGGCGGCCACCCCGTATCTCTACTCGACGTTCGAAACCGAGTGTGAGGCGCCCCCAACGGATCGCCGCAAGATCGTCATTTTGGGAGGCGGGCCCAACCGTATCGGCCAAGGGATCGAGTTCGACTACTGCTGCTGCCACGCGGCGTTCGCGCTGCGCGAGATCGGCGTTGAGTCGATTATGGTCAACTGCAATCCGGAGACGGTCAGCACCGACTACGACACATCCGACCGGCTGTATTTCGAGCCTCTTACCTACGAGGACGTCATGTCCATCGTGGAGCGGGAGAATCCCGATGGGGTCATCGTGCAATTCGGAGGCCAGACGCCTCTGAAGCTGGCGGTGCCGTTGGAGAAGGCCGGTGTCAAGATCATCGGTACGTCGCCCAACAGCATCGACCGGGCGGAGAACCGGGAGCGGTTCAATCGCCTGGTCAAGAAGCTGGGCCTGCGCCAGCCGGAAAGTGGCACGGCCACCTGTTATGAAGGAACGCTCAAAGTCGCCCGCAAGCTGGGCTTTCCCCTGTTGATTCGGCCCTCGTTTGTGCTCGGTGGCCGGGCCATGGACATTGTCTACGACGAGGATTCCCTCAGGGCCTGCGTCGACGAGGCCATTGAAGCCTCAGGCGAGCATCCCATTTTGATCGACAAGTTCTTGAACGATGCGACCGAACTCGACGTCGATGCCATCTGCGACGGCAAGCGTGTCGTCATCGGTGGCATCATGGAGCACATTGAGGAGGCCGGTGTCCATTCCGGCGACAGTGCCTGCTCGATACCGGCGATCAATATCAAGAAGAAAGTCTTGTATGAGATCAAACGGCAGACGAAGCAGCTCGCGCTGGAGCTGGACGTCAAGGGCCTGATCAACATTCAATTTGCCGTGAAGGACGACGTGGTCTATATCCTGGAGGTGAACCCACGAGCCTCGCGTACGGTCCCGTTCGTCAGCAAGGCCATCGGCGTGCCGCTGGCGAAACTGGCGGCTAAGATCATGGCGGGGATGACGCTCGGCGAACTGGGATTCACCAAGGAGGTGCAGTACGATCATTACGCGGTGAAGGAGGCGGTCTTCCCGTTCCTGAAGTTCCCGGGCACTGACGCCTTGCTCGGTCCGGAGATGCTCTCGACGGGCGAGGTGATGGGTATCGCGGACGATTTCGGGACGGCCTACGCCAAGGCGCAGATCGCTGCCGGCAATAGCCTGCCCACAGGGGGCAATGTGCTGTTCAGCATCAAAGATGACGACAAGGTGCGAGCCGTGCCTGTGGCCCGCAGGCTCCATGAGATGGGCTTCAAGGTCATCGCGACCAAAGGCACGTGCATTAAGTTCATTGAGAGCAACATTCCGTCGGAATTCGCGCTGAAGATGACGGAGGGTCGGCCGAACATTGTGGATTCGATCATCAACGGGCAGATCGACCTGATCGTCAATACGACGGTGGGCAAGCAGTCCATCGTCGATTCCTTCGACATTCGGCGCAATGCGGTCGATCGGCAAATCCCGTACGTGACCACGATCCGGGGCGCCGAAGCAGTGGTCGAGGCCATCGCGTCACTCAAGGCCAGGAAGATCGGCGTCAAACCCATTCAGTCTTACTACCGATAGCGAGGACGGACTTCGTGAAAGCGGTTCTGTTATTAGAAGACGGTACAATGTTCGCTGGCAAGGCGTTCGGCGCTCAGGGGCAGCGGTGCGGCGAGGTGGTGTTCAACACGAGCATGACCGGCTACCAGGAGATTCTCACCGATCCGTCGTACCACGAACAGATCGTCACCATGACGTACCCTCTGATCGGCAACTATGGCACCAACGCCGAGGACTGGGAATCGCGGAAGGTCTTTGTCAGTGGCTTCGTCGTCAAGGAGAACTGCGAATATCCCAGCAATTGGCGTAGCGGCGCAACGCTGGATGAGTACCTCAAGAAGAATGGCGTCGTGGGGATCGAAGGGATCGACACACGCCGTCTGGTCCGGCACATTCGCGATGAAGGGGCCATGCGGGGGATTATCTCGTCGACTGACGTCAGCCGCAAGAAGCTGGAGCCAAAGCTGCAAGCCTATCCGGGCCTTGTGGGGAGAGACATTGTCAGGAAGGTCACGGTTCGCAAACCGTATGCATGGAAGGAGGGCGTCATCGATGTCCTCAGTGACACCCAGACGATTCCCAAGCCCAAGTATAAGGTCATTGCCATCGATTACGGCATGAAGCGCAATATCCTGCGCCTGCTCGTTTCGCACGGGTGCGAAGTCACGGCCGTCCCCGCCAAGACTGCCGCCCGGGAAATCCTCGCCCTCAAGCCTGATGGCGTCTTCCTCAGCAACGGTCCGGGTGACCCGGCGCCGGTGACGTACGCCGTTGAGACGGTCAAGGCGCTGCTCGGACGCGTGCCGATCTTCGGGATTTGCCTGGGGCATCAGATTCTCAGCCTGGCGCTGGGTGGACGGACCTACAAGCTGAAGTTTGGCCACCGCGGCGCCAATCATCCGGTCAAGAATCTCAAGACCGGCCAGATCGAGATCACCAGCCAGAATCACGGCTTCTGCGTGGATCTCGATTCATTTGCAGGACTGGACGTGGAGTTGACGCACCTGAATCTGAACGACAACACGTGCGAGGGCGTGCGCAGCGAGAAGCTGCGAGCTTTTGCCGTCCAGTACCACCCTGAGGCGTCGCCGGGCCCGCACGATTCCCGCTACCTCTTCGACGACTTCACGTCCTTGATGGCTTCGAAGTAAACGGGAGCCTGCTGGGCTTAGCCAGCCGTGATGCCCAGCGCATCGAACGTGTCTCTGACCCACTTGAGTGATTGCTCGATCATGGGGCCGGCCTGTCCTTCGCATTCCATGCTGATCACCCCGTCGTAGCCGTGGTCGCGGAGGATCTCCAGGCAGGTGCGAATGTTGTCGGCGTTGACGCCGTCACCGAGCGCGCAGTGGCTGACGGCGATGCCGGTCTGGCCACCCCGAACGGCCGCGGCCAGCGATTCCGACACGTCCTTGATGTGTACGTGATTGACTCGGTCGACAAACTGTTTCAGAAAGGCCACCGGGTCCTGGCCGGCGATGAAGGTGTTGCCCGTGTCCATGTTCATGCAGAGGTAGGGGCTGTCGCAGAAGGCGAGCATTCTGGCCATCATCTCGGGCTTGGTGGTGAAGTGACCGTGCGGCTCGATGTTGACCGTGATCTTATGCGCTTCGGCAACCTTGATGATCTGCTCGTAGCTGCGCTTCATCAGGTCCATGGCCTCGCCGTCGCTGAGGCCTTCCGGGGGCTGCATGCCGTCGGTCGTGTCCACACAGGGGCAGCCAATCAGATGGGCCCATTGAATCGCCTTCATCACGTAGGGCACGCCTCGTAGTGGGCCATCCTTGCCGGATAGCGGATAGGCGGCGTCGACCTGTGAGAACTGCACGCCATACGAATCCATCTTCTGTCTGAGCAGGGCCGGGTCCTCGTACAACGCCACGTGTGGTTGATAACCCAAGCCGTGGATCCAGCTGACCCCGTCGATCAGGCCGCACTCGATGTAATGGACCTCGTTGGCCTGTGCCCACGCCAGGCACTTCTCGAAGCTGAAATACGCACTGTTGAAGGCATCCGTATGGAATCCGATCTTCATCGCTGGTAATCTCCTTATACCCCCATATTCGCAACGCGTCGACCTCGCGTCCTCTGAAGCGGCAGTAGCCTATCACATCGGTCTCCCGCTCGCAACTGGCACGGATATACGGCGCACATAGCAGGGGCGCGTCTACCTCGCTTCTGCGACGGGGCTCAGGCCGGCGGTCCAGGCTGTGCCGCGTCTGAACAGCTCGCCGACTGATGGATTGGTCAACGCCTTGGCATCGTGGCCGAGCACACAATGGAAGACCTTGCCCTTGCCATAGGTCAGGACGAACGCTATGGGGTAGTCTTTCTGATCGACCTTCGAGCGGGCAGTGGCGAGGATGTGGATGGGTGTCTCGCCGGCCAGACAAGTATAGAGTTCGTCCACTGTTTCAAACGCCGTCATCCCGCGCATGATGGGATGGGCGGCGTCTGCGATCTCGACGGTGAATGCTCCGTGCGGGTCGTGGCCTCGAAGTTCGGGGTCCCACGCCCGCCCGGCCAAGACCGGAAACCTGTTCCACTCCTGAAACGCTCCGCACGCGAAGTGCACAAGGACCAGGCCGCCGCCGTTGCGCACGAATGCCTCCAGTCTGGCACGGGCCTCGGGGCCGGGATCGGGGACTTCCCAGTCCATGAAGTGCAATACGATCGTGTCGTACTTGCCCAGATCGGAAGCGGCCAGGTCGCTCGGCAGTTCCGTGATGTTGACGGCCAGTCGGTCATCGCGGGCGATGGCGTTCGCAAGGACCGGTGTCGTCTCTTGCCACTTGTGGCCCGGGTAGTCGATGCCCGTAACAATCAGCACGCGCCTTGCGTCGCCTGAAGTGCCGTTCGGCTGAGCCAGGTCGCCGTCTCGCCCGGCGTGGCAGCCTGCCGCGGCC
>Ga0272442_10002614_pt1 | contig 25970 bp, 28 predicted proteins | sample SSMForm2O_FD_200262 | JGI IMG/M metagenome (GOLD analysis project Ga0272442, IMG submission 200262) | Marine sediment archaeal communities from Little Sippewissett salt marsh, Falmouth, MA, United States - SSM-Form-2O | ecosystem: Environmental > Aquatic > Marine > Wetlands > Sediment ... | reverse complement strand
TTTTCTTATTCCCTTAATGTGGAGGATCTGCCATGCGATATGAGATCGAAGATAGGGTTTTCACCACTTTTCCGGGTTACAAAAGAGCAGTGGTGATAGCTAAAGATGTTGATAACACCGGAGAGGAGAAAAAACTCGAGGATCTTTTGAGATCTTTCGAGGGAGAAGTCAGGCAGGATCCTCTAATGGAGCAATACAAGGAACACCCGAATATTGCTTCATGGCGGAATACCTTCAGGGCCATGGAACTCAATCCCAACAAATATCCCCCTTCCATTGCCAGCCTTATAAAGAGGACCCGTTCCGGCAAGGATCTCCCCTTTATAAACAAGCTGGTTTCCATTTTTAACGTGGTCAGTCTGAAACACATCACTCCCTGTGGCGGAGATGACCTTGATAGTGTTAATGGATCCCTCCGCCTTGGATTTGCGACCGGCCGGGAATCATATGTCCCCCTTGGCAAACCTGAGGTCACTGAAACTCCGGTAGAAGGGGAAGTGATCTATTTCGATACGGGAGATCTGGATGTGTTCTGCAGGGGATGGTGCTGGAAGAACGGGGATAGGAGCAAGATAACTCCCCTTACGAGAAATGTGGCTATCAACATTGAAGGTATGCCTCCAATAGAGGAGGGGAACCTGATCACCATAGCCGGAGAACTTGCGGAGATGGTCCAGGATTATTGCGGTGGTTCTAGCGAGGTGCATCTTTTAAAAGAGAGTAACCCTTTTTTCGAGATCCATCTTTAAGGAAAAGGAGAGATCCCAGTTGTTTAAAAATTACCAGGAAATGAAAGAAAAGGCCAGAACCCTTGGCAAGGTGAAAATGAGTGTAGCCGTAGCCCATGACCGCGATGTGCTTAAAGCTGTAAAAATGGCCCTGGATGAAGGCATTACTGATCCCATCCTTGTAGGAAATGGGCCCGTCATCAGGGAAATGATGGCTGAAATGGGATTACCGGAGGACATAGAGGTGTTACATGAGGAAGATGATGCAAGGGCAGCCCTTGAGGCGGTAAAGCTTGTATCCGGTGGCAAGGCTGACATATTAATGAAGGGACTTGTGAATACCAGTGTCTTCATGAGAGCTGTGCTGGATAAAGAGTATGGTCTCCGTACAGGCAGACTGTTGAGTCACCTTGCGGTATTCGAGACCCCTGGATCTGACAGACTGCTCTTCCACAGCGATGGTGGGATAAATGTTGCTCCGGACCTGGAACAGAAAAAGGAGATCCTCATAAACGCTCTTCTGGCTTTGAAGGAAATGGGACTGGAAAAACCGAACGTGGCTGTTCTTACCGCCAATGAAAAGGTCAGTGATAAAATGCCAGCCACAGTAGATGCTGCTGAGCTTGTGAGAATGAACAATGAAGGGGTTTTCCCGGTGCCCTGTGTGGTGGAAGGGCCTATTGCCCTTGATGTGGCAGTGGATCCCCATGCAGCTGAACACAAGGGGATAACCAGCGAGATTTCGGGGAAAGTGGATCTTGTTCTCCTTCCCAATATCGAAGCCGGCAATATCATGGGCAAGACGCTGATATACTTCGGGAACTCCAAAATGGCCGGTATCGTTCTGGGAACGACCCATCCGGTGGTACTTGCATCCAGGGCCGAGACCGCGGAAGGAAAGCTTAATTCCATTGCCATGGCGGCGCTTGCTTATAAAAGAAACTGACAGGCCTGACTCCAAAAATTGAGGAGAGCGGGATCATCCCGCTCTCCTCCTGCATTTTTAGATAGGATTATCTTCTCCCAGCCCGAATCTACTTTGCCTTGAATTTTAGCTGTTCAGGGTTTTCCTGGCGGTCCAGGCCCTTCAGATGGGCAGCCAGGGTTTTCCCGACACCTTCGTACTGGAAGCCCATGTTATACACCTCTTCCGGGTCGTACATGTTTCTGAAATCGAAGAAGTTCCTGCCCTTCATCAGAGATGCAAGTTTTTCCAGATCCAGTCGCCTGAACTGGTTCCAGTCAGTCAGTATGACCACGGCATGAGCATTTCGGCAGGCATCATATTCATCGTCACAGTAGGAAATGAATGTTTCATGATCCTTCAATGCCTTCATCGCCTCTGGAATTCCCTGGGGGTCGAAGGTCTTGACAAAGGCACCGGCCCGTATCAGTTCCGGAATTATCACCAGGGAAGGGGACTCGCGAAGATCGTCGGTCTCGGGCTTGAAGGTTAATCCGAGTACGGAGATCACTCTTCCCTCCAGGTTACCTTCGAAGGCTTCTTTTACTTTCCTGACCATACGCATTTTCTGTCTTTCATTCGATTCCACCACGCTCGATATGATCAGTTGGTCCACACCGTGTTCGTGGGCGATCTTGACCAGGGCACGGGTATCCTTGGGGAAACAGCTTCCTCCGTAACCGGGGCCTGGATGGAGGAATTTGGGGCTTATCCTGCCGTCCATACCCATGGACTTTGCCACCTTCTGGACATCCGCACCCACTGCCTCGCAAAGGTTGGCGATTTCGTTGATAAAGGCTATCTTGGTAGCCAGGAAAGCGTTTGAAGCGTACTTGATTATCTCTGCAGTCTCCGGGGTGGTAATTACAAAGGGAACTTCATTCAGCTTCAAAGGACTGTAGATCTTTTTCATGAAAGCCGTGGCTTTCTCACTGTTAGATCCTATTACGACCCTGTCTGGATGGGTAAAATCGTGGACTGCTTTGCCCTCCCTGAGGAATTCAGGATTGGATACGACGTCGAAATCACAAATGATGTTCCTGTTGCGGAGCTCGTCAAGGATGATATTCTGCACTCTTGCAGCCGTTCCGACCGGAACCGTGGATTTGTCCACCACCACCTTGTAGGTTTCGATGGTCTTCCCTATGGTGCTGGCCACATCCCAGACGTAACTGAGGTCCGCGGAGCCATCTTCCTGTGGGGGTGTGCCCACACAGATGAAGATAACGTCATTGTTTCTGATAAGGTCCTCACAATTACAGGTAAAGGATATCCTTTCCAGTTTCCTTACTCTTTCGAAGATCACATCCAGTGCAGGTTCGTAGATCGGGATGTCTCCCCCTTTGAGTTTTTCTATCTTTCCGTCGTTGACATCTCCGCAGGTAACCTGGAAACCGAAATCTGCAAGACAGAGCCCTGTTACAAGTCCTACATAACCGGTACCGATTATTCCGATTTTAATAGTGTTCATTTCCGCACCACCGATCCGTTCGATCTTGAGAGATAGTTTACGTAACAAGGGGACTTCCTTGTATTTCATGATAGCCAGGAATGAAAAGAAATATAAACCCTTTCTGTAACATCAGGGTAAATCCCTGTCAGGGAACGGCAAAAATTATACAACATAGAAGGATATTAATCTCATATTAACCTTTTGAGGGATCCCTTGCCGTTGTTACATTTCCGAAATACCCGCTGAAGGTTGATGTAACACATTGTTGATAACGTGTATTCGTATCTCCACAGCCATCCATGATGGAGGTAATTATTCTATCCTTGTTGAGGGGTGAAAGGTATATGCGAAACACGATGAAATTTCGGAAACTTGCATTCGCAGTGGTTACAGTAGCATTCGTTTTCAGTTTGGCCTTTGCGGCAGATATGCCCAGGGCATTTGCAGCAGACAAGGCAAAGTACGTCTTCCTTATGATCGGTGACGGTATGGCTCTCCCCCAGAGGAATGCTGCAGAGATCTTCCTTGCAGCTTCCCAGGGGAAAGATCTTAAGCCCGGTATTGTGAAGCTTAACATGAGCAAGATGCCAGCCCAGGGTATGTGCACTACCTATTCCTCCAACTCCCTTATTACCGACTCTGCAGCAGCAGGTACTGCTCTTGCCAGTGGAAGCAAGACCAAATCCGGTGTTGTAGGCATGGATGCCAAGGGAGAAAAGGCTTTCCCCACCATTGCCGAGATGGCCAAGGCTGCCGGAATGAAGGTGGGTATCATCTCCACCGTGGATATCGATCATGCTACCCCTGCCTGCTTTTACGCCCATCAGCCCACCCGAAGCAACTATTACGAGATAGCACTTGAACTGGCCAACTCCGGCTTCGATTATTTTGCAGGCGGAGATGTGAAGAAACCCACCGGCAACAAGAAGGATCAGCCCAGTGCTATTGATGCCATCGAAAAAGCCGGGTATAAAAGGGTCACAGACAGAGAAACCTTCCTTTCCCTTAAACAGGGAGCAGGAAAGGTCATGGCTGTCAATCCTGTGCTTGACGGTTCCAAGGCCATGCCTTATTACATGGATCGGACTGAAAAGGAGATAACAATTGCAGAATTCACCGAGAAGGGGATCGAACTTCTGGATAACCCCCGGGGTTTCTTCATGATGGTGGAAGGCGGCAAGATCGACTGGGCCTGCCATGCCAACGATGCAGTTGCTTCTATCCATAACACCATTGCCTTCGACGAGGCAGTGGGGGTGGCCATGAACTTCTATAACGAGCATCCCGGAGAAACCCTCGTGGTGGTTACTGGTGACCATGAAACCGGCGGTCTCACCATCGGTTTCGCGGGAACCCAGTATGACACCTTCTTCGATAAGCTCAGTGGCCAGAAGATTTCCTATGAAGCATTTGACAGGATCCTTGCTGAATACAGGAATAGCGTTGACCCCAAGAGTACCAAACTTGAAGATCTTATGCCCAGGATCCAGGAATACTTTGGTCTTGGAGAACTTAAGGAATATGAGTTCAAGCAGCTTCAGGATTCTTTCGCACAGAGCATGCTCGGTAAGCAGGAAAGGGCTGCCGATGATGAGACCTATCTTCTTTACGGCGGTTATGAGCCTCTTACAATAAGCATAACCCATATACTTAACCAGAAAGCCGGTCTTGCCTGGACTTCCTATGCCCACACCGGTGTGCCCGTACCAGTATGTGCTATTGGTGTGGCTGCTGATACTTTCAACGGTTATTATGACAATACCGACGTGTTCTTCAAGATGGCCCAGGCCATGGGTATCGAAGGACAGGAAGTGGCTTCGAAGTAGTGCCGTAGGATCAGGTTTAGAGATAATCTTTTGAATCTTACTATAGTTCCCTCGGGGCGGGCATTTCATGCCTGCCCCGAAACTTTTGAAGAAGAGGTGAGATTGACATAATGACAAAAAAAGCTCTGAAATGGTTCTTCACAGGGTCCACCTCTAGGGATGCTCTTTTTGTTCTGGTAGTGATGATCCTATGTATTGCCTTAACATTTCTTCCCACCGGTTTTGAAGAAAGGCTCGACAGGGTGGATCAGCATGTCCAGGGAGAGGTGGTCTCTGTGGATAACTCAACCATCGAGCAGTACGGACTTGTCAAGAGCGGTAGCCAGGTTCTGGAGATAAAGATCCTTGAGGGTTTTCATAAAGGTCAGGTAGTGGAAGCTGTAAACAATCTCATAGGCAAGATGGAGCTGGATAAAATCTTCGAGGAGGGTGACAGGGCCCTGGTGGACCTTTCCCTCGAAGGAGGGAAGATAGCCTTCGCAAATGCTTCTGACCATTACAGACTGGACGTGGAACTCCTCCTTCTGGGTCTTTTTGCATTGCTTCTTATTTTCTTTGGCGGGTTTACCGGTTTCAAGGCGTTGCTTTCCTTTGTATTCACAGCTCTGGTACTGTGGAAAATACTTATCCCCTTTTTCCTCAAGGGAATTGACCCCATACTTGTTTCTTTCTCGGTGGTGACCTCTCTGACCGGAGTGATCATTTTCCTGGTGGGAGGTTTGAACAGGAAGGGTTTCGTGGCCTTTCTCGGAGCTATGCTGGGGCTTGGTCTTACATGTATTCTTTCACTGGTCTTTTCAGGTCCCTTTCATCTTCATGGTGCGGTCAAGCCCTTTTCAGAAACCCTGCTTTATTCCGGTTTTGCCCACCTCAATCTCACCAGGATCTTCCTGGCCAGCATTTTCCTTGCTTCTTCAGGGGCGGTGATGGATCTGTCCATGGATATAGCCTCGGCTCTGCATGAGATAGTAGAGCATCACCCGAAGATAACCACCTTCAAGCTTCTCAGATCCGGGATGGTGGTAGGACGAATGGTCATTGGGACCATGACCACCACCCTTCTTCTGGCCTATTCTGCCAGTTATATCACCATGCTCATGGTTTTCATGGGACAGGGCATTCCCATGGTGAACATCCTTAACCTGAATTATGTGGCCGCTGAATTATTGCATACCCTGGTGGGAAGTTTCGGCCTTGTTACCGTGGCACCCTTCACTGCTGTCATAGGAGCATTTCTTTATACCAGGCATAGTGGATAGGGATGGATATTTACAGGAAAACAAGAATTGAGGCACCTCTCTGAAGGAGGTGCCTCCCATGCGTTTTTTCAGGGATCTTTTTGATCTTAAAGATCCAGTCTTTCTATAACATAAAGGATTCCCAGATAAACTATGGATACCACTACTATCACCATCCATGGGTCTGCTCCCAGAGCATCCGGGAGGGTGATCTTCCCGTAATTTCCTGCGGCAAGGAAGCCGCTCTGGGTGTAAGGATAGACTTCCGCAAACAGCATGGCCCCCACGAGCATTCCTGCCATTCCCACCAGGGCATCCATACGTCCCTCTCCAACAGCTCCGGCAGCAGTTCCCGGACAATACCCGAGGAGAGCCCAGCCACCACCGAAGATCAATCCTCCCACCAGGTTGTTCCCGACTATGGTGCCTTTCACACTCAGTTGCAGCATCCCCAGTTCTCTGAGTTGATAGATACCAAGGGTCCCTACGAGAATGGCCGAAAGCATGAATTTGACAATGGTCATGTCCATCAGTCTTACTGCGCCAACCTGGCGATCATATCTTATAACTTCCGATCTCTGCATGAGGATCCCGAAAAGGATACCTGTGATAAGACCGCCCCACAACTGGGTATTCATACAGCATCCCTCCCCCCGTAAAGGATCCTGGCAACGATGATACCTCCCAGGAAGAAGCAGATCAGGGAAATATATCCGCTCACCGACATCTGCATTAAACCGCTAAGGCCGTGGCCTGAGGGGCATCCGCCGGCCATTCTTGCTCCTAAGGCAGCAAATATACCCCCGATAAAGGCAACAATGATCCTTTTTCCTGAAGAAACTCCAAAATGCTCTTTCCACATGTCAGGCAGAAGGGTTAATCTGAAAGTTCCTGATACCATTGATGCAAGAAAAGAACCGGCAGTGATGCCAAGGAGAAACATAAGTTGCCAGTCTATCTTGAAGGAATATTTCTGAAAATAAGCAAGGGTTTTCACATGGTCTGGGGCGAAAGAACCTTCAATAGCGCCTCCAACCCTTGCAATGGTAGTGGAAGCACCGAAAAACTTCCCTACCAGTAATACTGAGCCCACTGCCAGGGCTCCTGCCAGGGCTCCTGCAATGTAAGGACTCCATCTCCGAGTCCTCTGTTTATCCATTAAAACCACATCCTTCCAAATATCAGTTGACCTAATTATACTATGACATCAGTATATATACATTGCTATTGTATATTCTTCTGTTCATAACAAAAAAAGACGCCTTAAGGCGTCTTTTTCGCGACATCGATTGATTTTGTTGTTGCAGATCCCGTAATTCGTTATGTTATTCCTCTTCCAGGGATCCATCATCCCCGCTGTGCTGGGCATCTTGAGATTCTACCTCCTGGAACGGATCATCCCGTTCCCTCAGGAATTTTTCCTTTTCTTCCTGGAAAAACTCGTTGATGGCTTCCTGTATCTCTCTGATTTGAGCCTTGGTAAGGTGTTTTTTGGTGACCCCTTTGCTCCCCTTTTCTTTGATCTTTACGGAGTTAAATTCTCTTTCCCCCATCAGGATCAACCCTCCAGCAGAAATGTCGGAATTTTCCCGCATTATAGTGACATAATTTACAGAAGTCAATAGGGTTGTCGACAAGTTTTGCCATGATTTTACATAGTGTTCATGGGAATTGAGGGATGATTTTCAGGGTTTTAGGGAACTTCGGTAAAAAGGAGAATAAATTGAGTCTTAAGAACCATCTTCGGGATATTCTCAAGAGCTTTTCCAGGGAGTATAATCCTCCGGAATCTGCTCAATTTTTCTGGTCTTCTGACCTTGGAGGATATGCGATCATGGACCCTTTGGGGTTGGTTCTAATCTTTCTTGCTCGTATTCTTGATGTGAGTTGCGGTACTTTACGTATCCTCTTCCTGGTAAGAGGACGCAGTTTCCAGGCATCCCTGATGGGTTTTTGCGAAGTTACCCTCTACATGCTTGTGCTTGGATATATTCTTGGAGGTGGAGGAACTCTTACTTTACCTCAATTGCTTGCCTATGCCGGAGGTTACGCTGCCGGGAACTGGGTAGGCGTCCTTCTGGAGGAGAAGCTGATGAACTCCTTCGTAATGCTGGAGATCATAGCTGAAAGAAGTTATCTGACCCAGGATATAGTTCAAACCCTTCGAGACGAAGGATTCGGAGCTACCCTGATCAACGGCAAGGGGAAAAATGGAATTCGGCACATCATCAAGGTTGTTTGCCGAAGGAAAGATATTCCGAGAATATCTTCCCTGATAGGGGACAGGAGCTGTGTTTTCCTTTCGGATGTGAAGGGATGCTGGGGAGGTCAGTTCCCCCTGCAGAAAAGGTTTTCCTTCAAAGGATAGTAATTTCTGACCGGATAGAAGAATAGAAGTGAGACCTTTAGGGTCCACTTCTATTTTTTTGTTATTTTTATGCAAATCAATCGCAAAAAATGATAAAATATCAATATGAAGAATCTAACAGCAAGAGAAATCCTTCAGAACCAGGAAATGTCAATTACCTGTTCCAGGATAGATATCCTGGAGGTGATCCTGTCTTTTTCATGTCCTTTTTCTGCAAAAGATCTGCATAAAATACTGGATGATCATTCAATAGACCTTTCCACTATCTATCGCAATCTTTCCCTTTTTGAAAAGCGTGGACTTGTAAGATTTGTTACCAGGATCAACAGGGAAAGATACTACTCGAACAACTGTGTTCATAATCCCCTTCATCCTCATTTTCACTGCAAGGAATGTGGAAAACTGTTCTGCCTGAGTCCTTTTACATTCGATGATACAAAGCATCTCCTCCAGCTGGTCAAAGGGAATTATCACATTGATGACGTCAGGGTTACCTTTGTGGGTTCCTGTCCCGATTGTATCAGAGGGAAGGAAGGTAATCTTAATCGGGCAAAGGCCCAACGAAAGGAGAGAGGGAAATGAGAAAAGGGGTTCTCATGTTGATGCTGTTAATGATCTTCTGCCTGGATAATTCTGCCATGGCTGGTGAACAGGTCTTTGTTTCCATTCCTCCCGTTAAATATTTCGTCGAGCGTATAGCAGGAGAAGAAGTGGAAGTGATCTCCCTTCTTGAACAGGGTGATGACCCTCATACCTTTGAGCCAAGGCCTAAACAGATGGTAGAACTCTCGAAGGCCAGGCTGTTTTTTACAATAGGCCTTACCGTTGAAGATTCCCTGCTGAATAAAATATTTTCCATGAACAGCAAATTGTCAGTGATCAGACTGGACGAGGGGATCGAGAAGATCCCTGTAAAGGGAAGGCATGATCTTCACGAGAAACCCAGCGAGGAGGCTGTCCATGATCATACAGAGGACCATTCTTCAGGTCATCTTATTCCTGATCCCCATATCTGGAATTCTCCTCTCATTGTACAGGTTATCGCCGAAAGGATCAGGGATTCTCTGCTCGAGATACTGCCAGGTAAGTCAGAAGAGCTGAACCGGAATTTCCAGATCTTTTCCAGTGAGATCATTGAGCTCCATCATGAGATAGAGGTTCTTTTCAGAAGCAGGCAGGGTGAAGAATTCATAGTTTTCCATCCATCCTGGGGTTACTTTGCCAGGGAGTTTGGACTGGAGGAGATCCCTATAGAACTGGAAGGAAAGGAGCCCAAACCGGCTGACCTGCAAAGACTTATCAATACTGCCATAGAGAAAGATATCAGGATTATTTTCGTTTCTCCCCAGTTCTCTCAAAGGTCGGCCAGGATATTGGCGGATCAGATCGAAGGTTCTGTCATTGCCATTGACCCCCTTGCAGAAAACTGGCTCGAGAATATGCGCCATGTGGCCTATTCGCTGGCTCATGCCATGTGAGAAGAGGTGTCGTTTTGGATATCATTTTTGACAGGGTGAGTTTCTCCTACGACCACAATCAGGTGCTTGAGGATGTGTCATTTCAGGTCCCTCATGGAGAATTTCTTGCCATTATCGGCCCGAATGGAGGCGGCAAGACCACATTGGTCAGACTCGCCCTGGGATTGCTTAAAGCGGACAAAGGGCAAATAACAATCTTTGGAGATATCCCTGAAAGGTCTGTCCAGAGAATAGGATATGTCCCGCAGGATATTTCCCAGGGGGAACGATTCCCCATCACGGTTCTTGATACCGTTCTGATGGGACGTACGGGTTACCCTGGCGGGAAGAAACCCTCATCGGAAGACATGGAAAAGGCTCTGGATTCAATGAAGATCGTGGGAGTTGAGGATATGTGTGATTCCCTGGTTGGAAAACTCTCCATGGGTCAAAAGCAAAGGGTCATGATCGCAAGAGCACTCACCTCGGATCCCGAGATGCTGATACTGGACGAACCAACCGCAAGTGTTGATCTGGATACGCAGAAAGCCTTGTATGATACCCTCCTTCGACTGAACAGGGAAAAGACCATTATAGTGGTCAGTCATGATCTTTTTGCAGTTACAGCTCATGCCACTGCTGTTGCGTGTGTGAACCGGAGAATATGTTATCACTCAGAAGGGGAGATCAGGCCGGAGATGCTTGAGCTTGCCTATGGTACCTGCCCGGTTGAACTGATAGCTCATGGTCTGCCCCACAGGGTTCTGGGACGTCATATGTCCCAGGAGGGAGAGAGTACCCATGATTGAAGCCCTTCAATACGATTTTATGCGGAATGCATTAATGGCGGCCTTTCTTGCCAGTGCCATATGTGGGGTCATAGGGACCCTGGTAGTGATAAAGAGATTCGTTATCCTTGCCGGTGGAATAGCCCATGCTGCTTACGGAGGGGTGGGGATGGCCCTTTTCTTTGGTTTTCCCCTGAGAGCAGGGGCCATATCTTTTTCCATGGTCATTTCCCTTATCCTTGCAAGAATAACTCTAAGAGAAAAGACCAGGTCAGATACTATCATAGGCGTTATCTGGGCAGTAGGTATGGCCCTCGGAGTGATCTTCGCAGATCTTACACCTGGTTACGGAGTACAGCTTATGAGTTATCTTTTCGGAAGTATCCTCTCCGTGAACAGCATTGACCTCTACCTTATGGCAGGAATAACAGCAGCGACCTGGGGTTTGTTTGCCTGGAATTACAGGGCTCTTCTTGTATATGCTTATGATGAGGACTTTGCGAGGATCAGAGGCATACCTGTTACTCTCTTCCACTATGGGATCGTTGTGATGATATCTCTATCGGTGGTAATGCTTATCAGGGTAGTTGGGCTTATCCTGGTGATAGCTCTGTTAACTATACCTCCCTATATGGCAGAAAGATTTTCCCGTTCCCTTATGGGGATGGCCTGGATATCCTTTTTGTTGAGCCTGGTCTTCAGTTTTGCAGGACTTATACTGTCATATAACATGAATCTTACTTCCGGTGCTTCCATTATCCTTGTGGCTGCCGTGAGCTATTTTCTGTCAAGCGTGATTTTCCCTGGAAACAAAGGAGGGACCGGTTCCTGAGAAGTCTTAAACAGCCGGGAATCCAGTCTATAGCAGGGTTTTACTGGTATAATTATTGAGTCGGATCAAAGGTGAGATCTCTCATGTCAGGTTTTGTCCAGGGAGGTGTTATCGTGCGGGAAAGATATACTCCAGAAAGGCACAGAAGAGAAAGGTACCCTATAAGCCTTTGGGATTCCAATGTGGACAGAATGTTTCAGGAAATGTCCAGGATGTTCGACGAACTTTTTGCCCCTACGACCCTCAAATGTATGACTGGTATCCCCACCATAGATTTCTACAGAAGAGACGGGAAAGTTGTTGCCGAGATCGAGCTTCCGGGTATCGATCCCAGGGATGTGGATATCAAGGTGTATAGGGACAGGCTTATACTGAATGCAGTAAAAAACCAGGAAAGTGATTACGAAGAAGACCTTTTTCTCTGTTCCGAAAGGTATTTCGGAAATGTTTCAAGGGTGGTCCAGTTCCCTGTTGAGGTCAATCCTGAAAGTGCAAGAGCATCCTACCGGAACGGGGTTCTAAGGCTTGAGGTGGATGAGCTGGAAGTGCCGGAATCAGGACGGAGCATAGAGATAGAAGTTGAAGATTAATATCTTCTAAAATAGTAAGGGCTAAAGTAATAAGGGGGGACAGGTTCTGGGTTTAATCCCTTGAATCGATCTCCCAGTTCTCCAGGTTCCAGATCCAGTCATCGAGGAACTTGAAAAGATCTTCGGGAGGCTGAAGCCATATATGGGCTGATGTTTCGTGATGGTCTTTGTTAACCAGTGCTGTCAGACCTCTTCCCCACAGGAAGTTGAACGGTTCTTCATCTGTAATATCCTTCCCGAGGTAACAACAGGGTATGTCCATGCCAGTATTGCTTAGTATTTCCCTGAGGGCGGAACCTTTGTCAAATCCTCTTGCTAAGATCTCCATATGCCCTTCATAGGTAAGAAGTCTAAGCCCATGAAGGGGTACCAGATGGATCCAGCTGTTTTCCAGCTCTCTCAGAAGATCTACCGTATTACCCGGTGAGGATTTGTGGAAGAAGGCCTTCACACTCAAAGGGTTCAATTCCAGGTTTTCTTCTTCAAGGATCTCTCTGGCCAGTTCAAAAGCCTTGACCAGGCCCTCCTCCTGTGAGGGATCTGGTCCATTGTATGTCACCTTGCCTTGAGGATCCCTTTTTTCGGCTCCGTAAAGGCCCCATATTTCTAAGGGCAGTGAATTGTCAAATTTCTCGCAAACCTTGCAGACCTTGCCCTTGCTCAGCAACACTATTCTGCATCCCAGGGAGGAGAGGCGTTCAAGTTTTTGGGATATCCCGCCATAGGGAGTGTATCCTGACCCCTTGATGCTGCAAGAGGTAAGAGTGCCTTCGTAATCAGCTATGAGAACACTTTTCCCGGTTTTCCTTATCTGATCAAAAAAAACACTGGTGATCTCCGGTCTTTCCAAAAATGATTCCTCCCCTGGAGAAAATACTAGCCTGGGAACATGCATATTTTACAGTGTTATAATAACACAACAGAGAGTTAAAAGGAGATGATCCCTGATCAAATTGAACACTTCTGAAATTCCCCTCGTATTGATACTTGTTTTCGGCGGCCTTCTTGTCAGTTTTCTTGGTGCCAGGGCTATAAGAATGGTGCTGATCGGGAGCATCCCCTCGCTGGAAAAATCCTCTTCCAGATTAAAAAGGTTTATTTCCCTGGCGCAGATCATCCTTTTTCTCATGATCCTGGGATTTTTCATCCCTCTGCTGGAAGTGCAACCATTCATGGATACCCTTTTCAGACAGGTGGTCAGGGTTTCCCTGGTACTGGTCACTGGTTTCCTTGCAGTTTGGGGGATCCTTCTTTTTGAGGAAGTCCTGCTCAAGCACTATTCCCTGGATAAAAAGGATAATCTTAAGGCAAGAAAGGTCCACACCCAGTTCCAATTATTCAAGAAGATCGTGTTTCTCATCATCGGGTTGGTGACTTTCATGGTGCTGATCATGTCCTTTGAATCTTTTCGGAAAATTGGCACTGCTCTTATAGCTTCGGCTGGAGTGGCCAGCCTTATTATCGGACTTGCTGCTCAGAAAACCCTCGCAGCCATTCTTTCGGGGCTTCAACTTGCCATAACTCAACCGGTCCGGATCGATGATGTGGTAGTGGTCGAAGGGGAATGGGGAAGGATAGAAGAGATTGCCTTGACTTATGTGGTGGTCAGAACCTGGGATTTGAGAAGGCTGATACTGCCTACCACATATTTCCTGGAAAAACCCTTTCAGAACTGGACACGCGTATCTTCAGAGCTTTTGGGAACAATTTTCCTTTATACCGATTACAGGGTGTCTGTGGACCGGATAAGAGAAGAAGTTTATCAGGTCCTTTCGGAGGATCCCAGATGGAACGGGAAAGCATGGGGAGTACAGGTTACGGACAACAGGGATGGTCAGTTGGAAATGCGAATACTGCTCAGTGCTTCTGATGCTGCAGATGCATGGGATCTGAGATGTTCCCTGAGAGAAAAAATGCTTTCCTTTATCAGCGATCAATATCCTGAAGTTCTTCCTGTGACCAGGATAATCCTTGAGAGTGGAAATTCAGGGCAGGGATAGTAGTCAACGAAGGAAAGAATTTATCGAACCAGGTCCCTTTAAAGCCCGGGGGCTGTTCTTAGATTAAATGTTCTGTTTTTCATGTTCCAGAAGCCACTCCTTCCTCCACAAACCTCCGCCATATCCGGTAAGTGTTCCGTCTTTGCCGATCACCCTGTGACAGGGAACAATGATACTGACAGGGTTACGGTTATTGGCCCCTCCTACAGCCCTTACAGCCCTGGGATTTCCAACCATGGCGGCTATGTCAGAATAAGCCAGTGTTTTCCCGTAAGGGATCTTTTCGAGTTCCTGCCAGACCTTTTTCTGGAAGGCTGTTCCGTCAAGCAGAAGGGGTAGATGGAAAACTTTTCTTTTCCCCCTGAAATATTCGTCAAGCTGAAGGGCACATTTTTTAAGCAGTTCAACATGGTTTCCCAGAGAAGAGTGATCTGTGCCTTCCTTGAGAAAGATCACTTCATGTATATAGATTGCATCGCCGCTTATCTTTAAAATTCCTATAGGAGAATCATAAAAGAGTGACGTCCTTCCCCTTTTCATTTTCCTTCAACTCCCTCTAAATGGAGGCAAGATACAGCACGGGATCAATTATACTTTAAGGAAAAAAAGACCTTATGATCTGGTCGTATTTTCGGAAGATGATCATCGGGAAATAGTATAGACCGTGGAAAAGGGGTTTGTCCTTTTCCCTTCCCATGGATAGGGAAATCCAATTTTTGGTGATATGATTTTATCATCAAGATTATTATTACCTGGGGGTGGAAGTATGGTTGATAAGTACGAGGGCGTGTCGGTTTGTAAAAAGGCGAATATCTATTTTGACGGAAAGGTACAGAGCAGAAGCATTTTCTTTTCAGATGGTACCAGGAAGACCCTGGGAGTGATAATGCCAGGAGAATATGAGTTCGGAACCGGTGATAAGGAGATCATGGATGTCATAGCTGGTAAGGCTGAAGTTCTTCTCCCCGGGAAAGATGAATGGGAAGCTTTTGAACCAGGGGTGAGTTTCTCTGTCCCTTCCCAGTCCAAATTCAAGATCCGCTGCAGCGAGGTCACGGAGTATGTCTGCTCCTATTTCAAGGAATGAAGTTCTGTCTCCCTTTGAAAGCATCATAAGCTCGGATTAAGGGCAACCGGTTTGCGAGAATCCTCAGGGGCTCCCACGGGAGCCCTTTTTTCCTGGTTTTCAGAAGGGTCCTGAGACCCATAATGGATGATATTGAGGTCCCTGGTTATCTGAACTGAATGTTTTAAGAGCGTTAAATTGAAAGTCACTGCCTGAAAGGTAATTCTCTGTTAGTCTTAATTCGGATACGGGGAGATCAACATGATGATACGACGGTAGAAACCCGATAGGTTCAGAAAGCATATCAGAATAGTGGAGGTTGGGGAGAAATGATCAGGATGATGGAGCTTGCCAACAAAGAAGATTGTAAGGAGTTTCTGGATCACTGGTTTATGGATGGGTTTAACGTCCTGGCCAGCCTTATGCCTGACCTCTATAACAGTTTTATGAATGTTCTCCTTGGTCCTCCGGAGATTCACAAGGGTGAGACCTTACAGCATGCTGTCAGGGTGGGATATCTCTCCGGTCTCATTGCCGAGGCCCTGGCCTTACCTGAAGATTTCGTGAGAAAGCTTAGAACTGCAGCGCCTCTTCATGATATAGGAAAAGTGGCCATACCTGATCATATTCTGCTAAAACCTGCAAAACTGAACCTTATGGAGTGGTGTATCATGACCAATCACACCACCAGGGGTTGGGAATATCTTGATGAAAGCCCGTCCGAGATCCTTCACTTTGCTTCCAGGATCAGTTTGTATCATCACGAGAGATGGGATGGTTACGGATATCCTTCAGGCCTGGGACAGGGGAGCATACCCCTGGAAGGGCAGATCGTGGCATTGGCTGACAGCTTTGACGCGATAGTCTCCTCCAAGCCATACAGAAAAGCCTTTGCCTTTTTCGATGGTATCGAAGAGATCCGGAAACAGAAGGGAAGACAGTTTGCTCCTCTTATGGTTCATGCGTTCCTGAGCAGGGAGGAAGAGATCAAAGTATTGTACCGGGGGGAATTGAGGGATCATTTCCCACTGGAAAGCAACGAAAGCATTGAAAACTGGGATTAAAGCATTTCTGGAAAATTCAAGTCTTATTCTATCCTGGGGAGGATCAGAAATAAGGAACACTGAGAGGGCGTCTCATCAATGGGACGCCCTTGTTCATATGGAACGGAAAGATGTCTGGTCAGGATTTTCCCTTCAGCTTTCATATAGTATGATTTTTCATAAGATTGCCGGGAGAAGTATCTTTCCGGATCTGAACTCGTGGGATATCAAGAAGCTATGTCAATGCGATGTCCGAAAAGCAGGGAAAGAAGAATCATCTTCTCTTATGCCTGTATATGAATGTTTTTCAGCCCTTTTCAAGTTTGTCTGAGTTAAGGCAAATGTGTTCAATTATTCAATTTCATACCTTCTTCATAAATATGAGGACTCTGAGTGGATGGGATGGCCTTAGCGCGGTGTTTTAACCAGTGGTGCCTTTCCAGCTATTGAGAAATCGAGATCTGGATATGACGTTTCCCGGATAAAAGGCTGCGGGTGCTTCTGATCGTAACCACAGTATAAAGAACCCTGCCATTGGAAAGGATCAGGAAATGGGCAGATATTGCGATATGGTTCTACGTATCTGTTGGGGGATGCGTTGTCTATAGGATCTTTTTGCCTGGTAGTACTTTATATAACCCTTTCATAAGATGATGTTTCATAGCTTCCCTGGCAAGTTCAGGCTGGTGGTTGCCGATGTGCTCTATTATCTCCTCATGTTCATCGATCATCCGTTCCCAATCCTCGGATGTAAGCTGGATGTATTTGTGTCGTTGAAGATCGATCTCGTGTCTTACGCTCCTTAAAAGTCTTAATGCCAATTTGTTCCCGGCTATTTCAGCTATGGTTTCATGGAAATCGGAATGGAATTTGAGATGTTCAGTGTCCCTTGGATGTATGTTTAAACCTCCATTGGTGCTGGAAGCAAGAATGGATCTGAGTTTAGCGACATCCTCCGGCGTTGCGTTTTCAGCAGCCCAGTAAGCAGTCTGTGCTTCCAGAAGGAGTCTGACCTGCATCAGTTCTGCCCACGAAGAGTCATCTGATATATAATTGATCAATTCCGTATTAAGGATCTTGCCTAACGCATCCCGGCATACAAAAGTGCCCTGGCCGGGTTTGGATTCAATAATGCCAAACACTGCAAGCGCCTTGGTTGCCTCTCTGATGCTGTTTCTTCCCACTTCAAAGTTCTGGGAAAGTTCCATCTCGCTGGGGATCTTTTCTCCAGGTGTCCATGCCCCATCCTTAATCGCTTCCAGCATCTGTTTCAGGACTTCCTGGTATAGGGTTGTCCTGCTGGCAGGCTTGATGACCATGAAGTTCATCCTTTCGTTCATTGATTTGATCAGTAAGAGTTTTTAAAAGCCGTATACATTATATCCAGAAGACTTTTTGTTGACAGTGAAATTGTTTATCCTTATTATAACAGATAATAGTAATATCCTACATTAGGATAGTATGAATACAGTATAATCGATCATTTTTTCACAATCTCCTTTTCATCCAGCTGTTTTTTAAATTTGTATTGTTTTCATCCAATTTTAACTTCGGGAGGGATAGATTTGCTTGAAAGCTCCAATGGCTCAGGCTTTATTGACTGGGCCGAGAAAGTGCAGCATATGTTGCTTTTTGGTCTCCTGGTCGCCATATCTGTAATGGTTTTCATCCAGGTTCTACTGCGTTATGTATTCAAGGCTCCCCTCATGGGAATAGAGGAACTTCTTCTCTTTCCCACGGTCTGGCTTTACTTTATCGGAGGGATGAACGCCTCTCTCGAAAGAAGCCAGATAGTTGCGAGAGTGCTGGAGGTCTTTGTGAAAAAAGACAAGGCCATCTACCTCATCAGGACTATTGCTTCCGTTCTTTCACTGGGAGTGGCATGCTGGCTGACTTACTGGGGATACGATTTCCTCAAGTATTCCCTTAGAGTAGATAAGGTTAGTCCCACTCTTTACATACCTACCATCTATGCGGATGCTCTGGTCTTCATCGGTCTTGTTTTCATGACCTTCTACACCCTTCTGGAGATCTTCCATAACTACGCGATCTTCCAGAGGGGAACCGCGGAATAAAAGGGGGAGGATATTGTCATGATGATGTCATCCGTTCTAGTATCACTGTTAGTTGTAGTTTTTTTTCTGACCTTTGGAGTTCCCCTTCCTTTCTGTTTCGGCGGAGGTCTTATGGTAATGAGCGTCATGGGCGGGGCCACCATGAAGGGAATGATGCTCTGGGGACTCGGTCAGATAACAAACCCTGTCCTTCTCTGTGTTCCCCTCTTCATTTTTGCAGGAACCCTTATGAGCGAAAGCGGGATCGCCAAGTATCTCCTCGACTTCGTTAATGTTTTTGTGGGTAGTAAAAGAGGAGGACTTGGTGTGGTAGCTTCTGTGAGCTGCGCTATCATAGGGGCTATTTCCGGAAGTGGGTTCACCGGGGTTGCCGCCACAGGTCCCATACTCATACCCAGGATGGAGCAGGAGGGGTATCCCAGGGGTTACGCTACTGCCCTTGTAACTGATTCATCCATCCTCGGTCTTCTTATACCTCCCAGCGTGGTCATGATCGTCTATGGATGGGTAACTGAAACTTCCATTCTTGCCTGTTTCCTGGCCACTGTGGGGCCAGGTATTCTTGTCACGTTCCTTTTTGCAGTTATCAATCTGATATGGTCACGTAAGTTTGATCTCAAACTGGAACCGAAGCTTTCTGCAAGGGAAAAATGGGAGCAGGTCAAGAACAGGACCTGGATGGCGATTCCGGCCCTGATGATGCCTTTCATTATTCTTGGGGGTATCTACGGTGGTATCATGACGCCTACTGAAGCGGCTGGTGTAGCAGTGATCTACTCCATCCCGGTGGGATTCTTCGTCTACAAGGGATTGAACATGAAGAATTTCTACGACATTGCATGGAACTCTGCCACCTCCGTGGGAGCCATCCTGGTCATGATATTCTTCTGCCTCATGCTGAGCCAGACCTATGTAATGCTCAGGGTTCCCCAGGCTCTGGTGCAGCTGATCTTCGGAATTACCCAGAGCAAGGTGATCCTTCTTATCATGATCAACTTCCTGCTTTTCTTTGTGGGAATGATAGTAAACGATATCACCGGGGTTATTCTGGTTGCTCCGCTGCTTCTTCCCCTTATGCAGGCCATAGGTGTCCATCCCATACAGTTCGCTGCGATCATGGGAGTAAACCTCGCCATGGGTGGAGTTACCCCGCCATATGCGAGCATCCTCTACCTGGGTATGAGGATAGGGAAAGTGGAATTCGTGGATATTGTTAAGCCCGCCATGGTTCTTCTCATCTTGGGTTACGTACCGGTGGTCTTCCTGACGTCCTTCTGGCCATCCCTCTCCCTGTTCCTTCCAAGGATCCTGGGATATGTCCAGTAGATTTATGCAAGAGAAAAAGATTGCGTGATTTTGCGGTTTTCAAGATACCCATGAGGAGGTGATAATGACAAAAAGAAATTGTGTGAAAGGTAAATACAGATCTTGTTACGTCAAGCGGGTTCTTTCGAGCAGATAGAAGCGAATAAAGACTTTGGATAAAAGTAAATCAACAGGGAACCAAAATTTAAGGAGGTATGGATATGAAGAAGGTAGTATTGTGGATAGCTGTTTTTGCCCTTGTTTTCTCTATGGCAGCAGGTGTGGCGATAGCGAAGCCCAAGTATGTATGGAAACTGTCTCACGTGCGTCCCCAGGATACAACCATTGACAAGGATGTTCACTGGTTCGCAGACAAGGTATTCGAGGCTTCTGATGGCAAGATCAAGATCGAGATCTATCCCGCCAGCCAGCTTGGTGATTACACTGTGGTCCATGAGAGGATCAGCGTAGGCGCAGTGGATATGGCATGTCAGCCTCCAGGAGTGGCAGCCGACAAGAGGATCCAGATCCTCAACCTTCCCTCACTCGTGGCAGACTGGGATGAGGCCAAGAAGAACTTCACCACCGGAAGCCCTCTTATGAATACTGCAGCGGAGCTTTTTGCAGCCCAGGATATCAAGTATCTTGCGGCATATCCCGTATATTTTGGTGGTATCGCTCTTAAGGCCGACCCCGTTTCACCGGGAGATCCAGATGTGAAAAAGGGTATCAAGGTCCGTGTTCCTCCGATGAAGTCCTTCCAGCTGCTTGCCAATGCCCAGGGATACCAGGCTACTCCTATCCCCTTCTCAGAGGCTTTTACCGCCATTCAGACTGGTATCGTCGATGGTGTTATCGGTTCTGGAGCTGAAGGTTACTATGCTAACTTCCGCGATGTCGTCAATTACTACATTCCTGCCAACACTCATTTCGAGCAGTGGTATCTCTACATGAACATGGAGACCTTCGAAAAACTGCCGGAAGACCTTAAGAAGGTCGTTCTTGATTGTGCAGCGGAGTTTGAGGCTATGAGGGTGGAACAGGCAGAGAAAGACCAGGCAGCTAACGAACAGAAACTTGCCGATTACGGTGTTGAAGTCGTGCGCCTGAGCAAGGAAGAGCTTGCTACCATTGCCAAGAAGGTCCGTGCTGAAGTATGGCCCGAGATGAAGAAAGATCTTGGTGAGGAGTGGGCTACGGAAGTTCTTGACAACATGCAGTAAGTCGGTTTACTGGTATCCAGGGGATTTTTACTCTCCCCTGGATATTTTATTTTTATAATTCTGTTCGGTGCGTTCTTCTCGTTTTTTTATTTTTCAAGAACTAAATGTAGGATATTAGTACTTTAGGACTTCCTGGGGATGTCTTAATCTTTAATATCCCTTGGTTTACGTTTAAAAGGTTTATTTTTGGAGGAGGAGAAGAAAAATGAAATTTGCAGTATTGGGTAGCGGAAACGGGGCCAGGGCCTGGTGTGCCCAGATAGCATCAAAGAAACATGAAGTGGTGATGTGGGAACCTCTTGAGGAGACAGAGGATTTCAAGAAGATCAGAGAAGAAAAAGAAATGTTCCTTGAGGGAGACATGAACCTTGGGGGCAAGCTCGCCGGGGCTACCATGGATATAGCTGAAGCCATGGATGGTGCGGAGTTCCTGCTCGTTATCGTTCCTTCCTTCGCCCATGAACCCATCTTCAGAAAGATGATCCCCCATCTGGTGGACGGTCAGAACGTGGTAGTGGTACCTGGAAACTTTGCAGGTTTCAGACTCAAGAAGATGATGAAAGAAATGGGCGTTGAGAAGGATATCACCATATCTGAAACGGCATCCATGCCCTATGCCTGCCGTATCGATACCTATAATACGGTAATGATCTTCAAGAGAAAGTTCGAGATGAAGATGGGAACCTCTCCCCAGTCAAAGAATTCAGAGATGTGCCGAATTCTCAACGATATCTTCGAAGGTTATGTTAAGTATCTGCCTGCTGAAAACCTGCTTGAAGTGGACCTGGAAAATATCAATTACACCCTTCATCCATTCCCGGTGCTTCTTAACTACGGAGAGATAGAAAAGAACGGCAAGACTTACAGGCATTACATGGATGGTATCACACCCATAATTTCAGGAAAAATGAAGAAACTTGATGACGAAAGAATGGCTGTGGGAGCAAAACTTGGTCTGAAACTCCAGGATTGTCTTTCCCAGTTGAAGATGTATTATGGGCAGAATGATACCGACACAATTTACGACTTTGTTAACAGTGACCAGTCTCCCTACAAAGATCTGGTGGGGCAGAGTGTTACGGGGCGATATCTCACCGAGGATGTCCCAGGTGTGATCGTGCCTATTCTGCTTCTGGCTGAAAAGGCTGGTATGGAACTTCCAGTGGCGAAGCTTGCTGTTGAACTTGCCTCTTTCCTTCACGATGTGAATTATGTTGAAAAGGGTACTACCCTTGAGACCCTTGGTTTAGCGGACCTTACTGTTGAGGAGATAGTTAAGCTGGTTTCCTGATCCTTTGAATAGTCATACTAAGAAAAATTATTCAAAAGGAGTTCTTTGAGAGATCATGAATAATACAAAATTTACTGTCCTCGGAAGTGGCAATGGAGCAAGGGCCTGGTGTGCCCAGATCGCAGCAAAAGGCTTACCGGTGGTAATGTGGGAACCTCTTGAAGCGACGGAGGATTATCTGAAGCTTAAAGAAGAAAAGGAAATGTACCTCGAAGGGGATATGAACATAGGTGGAAAACTGGCTGGTGTCACCATGGACATTGAAGAGGCCATGGATGGCGCCGATTTTCTCCTGGTCATCGTCCCTTCCTTCGCACATAAACCTATCTTTAAAAAGATGATCCCCCATTTGAAGGATGGGCAGAACATAGTAGTTGTTCCAGGAAATTTTGCTGGTTTCAGGCTCAGGAAGATGATGAAAGAGGCAGGGGTGGAGAGGAATATCACTATTTCAGAGATGACCACCATGCCTTATGCATGCCGTATCAGGAATTACAACACGGTTACTGTTTACAAGAAAAAGTTTGCTCTTGGAATGGGTACGTCCCCTAAAGAAAAGAATGGATATGTCACCGACGTACTCAATACAGTCTTTGCGGGGTATGTGGAGTATCTTCCATCTGATAACCTGCTTGAGATCGATCTGGACAACTGCAACTGCATAGTTCATCCCCTTCCGGTACTTCTGAACTATGGTGAGATAGAAAAAAATGGTGACACTTACAGGCATTACATCGACGGGATCACTCCTCTTATTTCCGAACAGGTTATGATGATGGATGAGGAGAGGCTTGTCATAGGCAGAAAGCTTGGACTCGAGCTTCATTCATGTCTTTCCCAGTTGAAAATGTTCTACGGTCAGAACGATTCCGAAACCCTCTATGATTATGTTCACAGCCCTGACTCACCCTATTTTGATCTGGTAGGACAGAGCGTAGACAGCAGGTATATTAAAGAGGATGTTCCCGGGATCGTAGTGCCCCTGATGCTCCTGGCAAAGAAGGCCGGCATGGAGGCTCCTATCTGTGAGCTGGTAGTGAAGCTTGCCTCTCAGCTTCATGGAGTTGATTACGTGGCTGAAGGAACCAATCTTGAGACCCTTGGTATAGAAGATCTGAGTATCGAAGAGATCGTAAAGATGGTTTCCTGACAGGAGAGAGTACTTTATTGAAATCATGCACCCTCTCGCATTTGCCTGCCCCTGCCCCTATTTATTTTTTTGGGGCAGGGGCGACCCTTTTGAAAGGAATTTTGTATTCTTTATGAGTGATAAAAGAACTACTCCCTTTAAGGGAGCTCTAAACCCCAGGATACTGGTTATACTTGCGCTCGCCCTTCCTATCATTTCCTGGGGTTCGGCTTTCCCGAGCATAAGAATAGCCTTGAGAGGATATACTCCAGTAGAAATTGCTCTTGTAAGGTTCATTATAGGGTCTTCCATCCTAATCCTCTGGTCTTCCCTTAAGGGTTTTCGTCTGCCGGACAGGGCAGATATTCCCATGATCTGTTTTCTTTCCCTCACTGGGATAGTGATGTATCATCTCCCCCTGAACATCGGTTCCAGAACCATTACGGCCGGGACAGTAAGCCTTCTTAATGCCACGGCTCCTGTTTTTACTGCGCTTTTATCTTGTGTTCTTATTGGCGAGAGGATCCACTTTAATGGATGGGCAGGTATTGTGTTGAGTTTTTTGGGAGCATCTCTTCTTGCTTTTAGTGGAGGAGAGGGTTTCTCTATTTCCTTTGGAGCATTATGGGTCCTTTTCGCGGCTTTTTCTGAAAGCTTTTACTTTATCTATCAGAAAGGACTTCTTATCAAGTACGGAGCTTTGCGCCTTACGTCCTATGTTTTTGCTGCCGGAACATTGATGATACTGCCCTTTTCCGGCGGACTTGTAAAAGCTGCTGTTGCAGCACCAGTCGTTTCAACGGTGGCAGTGGTCTACATGGGGATCTTCCCCACTGCTATAGCCTATGTTCTATGGGCATATGACATGTCTATTTTCCCCGCTTCAAAAGTGGCAAGCCTCCTGTATCTTTCTCCGGTCCTGTCGATCATACTCGGGTGGTATTGGCTTGATGAGATCCCGACCGGGCTCTCCATTATGGGAGGGGTATTGGCCATCCTGGGAGTATTCCTTGTCCAGAATGCAAGGATCAAAGCATCGGAAAGGGAGAAAAAATCGTAAGCCGCTGGTTGAAAATAAATGACCACAAAATGTTATGATAGCCCCGTAAGGAGATATTCTTTCCGGAGGTCCTTCAGGTGAAAGATCCGTTCGGAGTCAGAAAAGGCCAGATACCCATTCTAGTTACAAACCTGATCATTCTTTCTGTCTTTTCGATCGTCTTTTTCAGAAGAGAAAATTACGAGTTCCTTGCTTACATTGGAGTAACCCTGTTTTTTCTCCTGTTGATAGTGTTTACCAATAAACGTGTGTATTACCCTAATTTCCTCCTCTGGGCCCTGACCTTGTGGTCCCTCTCCCATATGTGTGGTGGAGGGGTCTTCATCGGAGATCATAAGCTTTACGATCAAATGATATATACCTTTGTGGGTGAACCTTTCTGGATATTCAGATATGACCAGCTGGTACATATTATAGGTTTTGGTGCCTCAACCCTCGCCATGTTTTATGTCCTGAGACCCAGCCTGAAGGCAGGGCATGGATGGAAGGGAGTACTGGTGGTGGTTGTCATGGCAGGGCTTGGGGTGGGAGCCCTTAACGAGATCGTGGAATTTATCACTTCTCTGTTGGTAGAAGATACAGGAGTGGGCGGATATATTAATACTTCTCTCGACCTCGTGGCAGACCTTATAGGTGCCATACTTGCAGCCTTTCTCATATTTTCCAGGGAATCAAAAGGAAAGGATAGCTATCAGTGATAGAGCAGCTGGTTTCACTTTTTGCTCCTTACGGACTGGATGCTCCTGCGTTTTTCCTGTTCATCACCGCCGCTCTCCTCAGCGGTTTTTCAAAGACGGCCCTTCCCGGTGGAATAGTTCTTGTGGTGCCCATAATGGCAACCATTTTTCCCGCAAAGATCTCGGTTGGACTGACCCTTCCCATGCTGATGATGGCAGACCTCTTTTCGGCAAGGCATTACCGGAAGAATGTCAGGATAAAGCATCTCTCCTTTCTTCTCCCTTCTGCCTTTGGAGGTGTTCTTGCCGGTTATCTGCTGATGGGACGGATTGAAAGTGCTACTCTCAGGCCCCTGATAGGTATTACAGTTCTATCCATGCTGGGCATATATTTCCTGCTAAGCTTCTTCGGGCAGCCTGACTCAGGTGAGAATGAACCTGGAAAAGCAGCTTTTTCCCTTCCCGTAACTTTGATCTTCGGAGTTGTTGCGGGTTTGACCACCACTCTGGCAAACGCAGCTGCTCCCGTGATGACCCTGTATCTGATAGTCTGCAGGTTGTCCAAGAAAGATTTTATCGGTACTGCGGCATGGTTCTTCTTTATCATCAATTGGGTTAAAGTGCCTTTTTACATCAAACTTGGGCTAATAACGGGGACGAGCTTTCTGGTTGATCTGACCATGCTGCCTTTCATAATCGTGGGAGCTTTTCTGGGAATATACCTGGTCAAGTGGATATCCCAGGGTATGTTCAACCGCCTGGTCCTGATCCTCGCTTTTGTCTCTTCCATCAACCTGATCCTTTAACGCGAAGATAGCGTTAAAGGATCAGGTTTTCATCTTACCGGTAGGAGGATC
>Ga0272442_10002613_pt1 | contig 25982 bp, 22 predicted proteins | sample SSMForm2O_FD_200262 | JGI IMG/M metagenome (GOLD analysis project Ga0272442, IMG submission 200262) | Marine sediment archaeal communities from Little Sippewissett salt marsh, Falmouth, MA, United States - SSM-Form-2O | ecosystem: Environmental > Aquatic > Marine > Wetlands > Sediment ... | reverse complement strand
GAAAAGTGAAAAAGATAGAATTTGAAGAAGTAGAGGTCATAACGGAAGTTCCTAAAAAAGTAAGAGAACTGGACAAAGTTCTCAAATTCAATATATTCCCTACAAAAAATCGGAGTTAAGGTTGTAAATGAACGAGGTTCAATATTTTTTCAATTTCATCTTTATCTATTCCTTCCTTCTCTAATATTGAACGCCTTTTGCAAACATCTCTTACCTTCAAAAGTTTTTTAATCATTTCATCCATGTAGAAAAATAGAACGATTAGCATAATATAAATTTTTGCTATTGACACTCCTTATTTCCAGATCAAGAAGAGACTTCATCCTGAATACGAAAATACCTGAAAGGGTGGTAGAACAAATATAAATTACAGTTTAAACCTGGTCAACATCCATCTCACATTTTCAACCTTTCTCTGAATTCAGCATGCGGGAAAATTCATTCGCTGTCCTCCTTGCTCGGCAGGCTTAAAATCCACATATCCGTAAAACAGCATCTTGGAGAAGGACCTGATAGTCCAGTTTTTGAGACCATTGAGTATGATATTGAAAATACAGTAAACTATAGTCCCGAACGTAAATAGTTACACTTACATTATAACCACGGAAGACACAGCAAGCACGGGGGGATTGTTCCCTAATTTCCTTGCTTTCCTTGCTTTCCTTGCTTTCCTTGCTTTCTGTGGTTAAACTTTCACTTGAGATCGGTGAAAGAAATTTGGGGCCTTAACTATATTGAGGAAGCACCAAAAAAGTGGATACACAAAAAAATAAAAAATAGAGAAAAAAGGTAGGAGGAAATGGTAGGGGGAAATGGTAGGGGGAAGTGGTAGGAGGAAATGGTAGGAGGAAATCCGTTTTTTAACACGGGAGTTTTTCAATGGACTTGTTTTTCCCTGATGATTCGAGGTTTGAGTTGCTGGTTTCAGTGGATTGTTTTTGATCGCTTTTAGTGGTTTGGTGGTGGGCTATTTTTGATTGCTTTTAGTGGTTTAGTTGTGGGTTGCTTTTGATTGCTTTTGTGGTGTGTCGTTTTTGCAGTTGATCGGGTTCAGTGGATTGGACCTGAATTTTGTACCGGATTTAATTCTGATGAATTTATTGTAAGAAAACCTGACCTGCAGGCTTGATGACCTGCAGGTCCTTTCGGCAGATGCGGTTTTTGTGGTCTCAGTGGCTTTGTAGGTACTGGTTTTACCGGTCTTACTGGTTCTGTGGTTTTCATCGTTTTGTGGTAGTTGAGGATGCAATTTGTTGCAATTTTTTAGCAGTATCTCTGCTTATGGCAGTCGCTTATTTCTTATTGAAGCATCGCTTGTTGAAGCCGTTTATCACTCGATCCGGATCTTCTTTCCGGCTTCTTTTTTAAGCTTCGGGAGGGTGACGGTTAAGACCCCGTTGTGGAGTTTGGCGCTTGCTCCTTCTTCGCTTACACCTTCCGGAAGGAGGATTTCCCGGTGGTAGCGGGTGAAGGTGCGCTCTTTTCGGATGTAGCCTTCCTTTTCGCTCTCCTCTTCTTTCCCGCGGCCTGCACTGATTACCAGGGCATTGTCTTTCAAGCTCAGTTCGATGTCTCCCTTGTCGATTCCGGGCATGTCGGTCGTGACGGTCACTTTGTCATCTTCCTCCATCACGTCCGTGAGGGGAGATAAAACATCCCCGCTTACCCTGCTTTCAAGAGCCGGGAAAGTCCTGAACATCTGGTCCATATATTCCTGCATTCTTCTGATCTCGTCAAACGGTTCCCAGGTGTATACGTCGCGTGGTGTTCTTCTGATAGGAAGTTTCATTTGAGCTATCCTCCGTGTCTGATTACTGGATAATTTGCTTTTTAGGTTTTCTGCTAACAGCAGTTATAGCAGTTTTTTGTTGATTTTGGATGAATGTAAGGCGATTTTGCTCGAATTTAAGGTTGTTTTGCTTGATTTTAAGTTATTTTTGTGCAGTTCTTTTCCTCTCATGCAGGAGGCTGCTTGTGAAAACGGAAATATTCAGCCGAGGGATGGAGATTCGTTACCGAAATTAGTTTTTCCGCTTTCACAAACACGATGGCATGGGAGTTTGGAACTTTTTATCCGCTTCTTGCGGAAGCGGAATTATTTTTGAAGGCGGGACTTTCCGCCTTCGATCTTTCTTGTAGGTCGTTTATGTTTAACTGATGGGTACTATCACACAGTTACTGTCTTGCAGTTCATGTCCTGTGGTTACTGCCTGCATGTTACTGTATGGTGGTTATGTCATCCAGTTACTAACCAATAGATAGTATTGATACTATTTATATTTTTCTCTTATAACTGCCTAAGTATTACTAATTGGTCTTTAATATAGCTGCAGGGCCGGGTTTTCCAGCAATCGGCTGCAAGGTTTCTTTTTCCCGGCTAAAAATTCGAGCATACCCTGTACACTTCGGATTACTGTGAGAGGGGTTTCCGCGAGGGGGTCTCCGCGAGAGGCAAAAGATAGGATCAAAAACCCGTAAGTTCTTCGGTTTCGGAGAAGAGGTCTTGCTCTCCCGGCTGCTTCTCTTCTTCCAGTTCCATCAAAAGCTGTTTGAAGCCGGTGTACTCGTCCGTTTCTTCGGCCACGGGAACAAATCTGCATTTTTCGTAAAAGTGAAGGGCATTTCCGTTTTCCAGGTAAACTTTGAGGGAAAGGTCCCCTTTCAGGGCTTTAGCGTGTTTGATAAGGGCTGTTCCTATCCCTTTTCTCTGCACTTCGGGTTCGACAAAAAGGGCGCATATCCTTTCGCCGGCAAGGGAGATAAAACCAAGGACTTCCTCTTCTTCCTCAAAAACCCAGTTCTCGACAGCTGGCAGGTAAGTGTTTTTCATCGCACCCTTCTGTTCCGCCCAGAACTCTGCGGGCACAAAGGCGTGAGCAAGTACGGATGCTTCATACCATATCCTTACAAGAACTTCAAGGTCGTTTTCCCTGCCTGCCCTGATCAATTCAATTAGCCCCCAATTTTATTGACTATATTTTCATTCCCCTAAAATTAAAAATACACTTTTATATATCTATGGATTGAGGAAGCAGATTAACCGGAGCATGATGAGCTATTTCCAAAAGAGAAACTTCGGTTCCGCCAGCTTATGGGCCTGCCGGCAAATACAATATAGTTAAAACTCAAAAAACCATTAAAAACTCAAAAAACCATTAAAAACTCAAAAAACCATTAAAAACTCAACAAAACCATTAAAAACTCAACAAAACCATTAAAAACTCAACAAAACCATTAAAAACTCAACAAAACCATTAAAAACTCGAAAAAACTTGGTTTATGCCCGTCTTCAAAAAGGAGTTAAATGTTGAAGTATCCGAAAGAAAAAGAAAAAGTCGGAAAACTTTTTATCTTTTTTAATTTCCCTTTACTTTTTTACTTTTACTTACAGTTTATGTCGACTCGATTTTGTGTATCAAGTCATTGGCATAGCTTCTTGCCACTCTCATACAGTTCTTGGCTGACTTCCCGCGGGAATCGCAGGGTACAACTCTCACCAGTTCACCGAACTGGGACACGTGCACTTCAGGCCCGTGGGATGTTTCCACTTTCATGAAAGAGTATCCGTTCGGAAAGGTCATTTTCTTAACCTCCACTAATTACTATGTAACGCATGCCATATAAACATTTTTTTAAATTATAAATCATTACAAATTCCGGCTTCGCAATTTGAATTTTTGTTCATTGGAATGGAGTATTCAAGTACTCCAAATTTTCGAAAATGAAAAATTTTAGGGGTAATTCAAAATAGAAAGTCATTTATATGACTGTTATCGGCGTTAATTCTCTTTTCATTTTTTAATACATTTTTTGAAATAATAATGGAAATAAAGTCGATAGTACCGAACATCTGTTAATATATGTGGGTTAAATAGAAAAAGATATATGAGGTGAAAAACGCAAAGTGCCAAAATTAAGTAAAAGAGAAAGCCCTGGTGCCCGGATACGTGATAATAAGTAATAAGTAAAATGAGGCCCGGATACGTGATAATAAGTAATAAGTAAAATGAGGGATGGGGTTAGCGGAATTTTTCGAGCGCTTCCAGCAGTTCTTCCTCATTCCTTACAAGGGTTTTTGCGGCCACTTCAATCATCAGGTTCACTATGCCATTCGAAAGTTCCCTGAAGTCGGTCCGAAGCCCGATTATTGGTTTAGCTTTTGCATAAGCATAGCCGATTTCCCAGGCGGTTCCCGAATCGACGTCCACACCGTCAAGGACTGCGACCACAAAGTCCGAACCATCTACGCCTTCCACGCAGCGCTGGAAAATATATTCCTGGTTCTGGCGTTCATGCTCCTTTTTTACGTCTTCGGCATCTTCCTGGGGCAAAAACACGGCAAAGCCTTTTTCCTGAAGCATATCCCTTAATTTCCGGTTGAATTCAAGCTCCGCATGGGTAAAAAGGGGGCCTGCAAGATAAATTGTCTTTTTTTCGTTCAATTTTTTTCCTCCTCCATTTTCTTGGACTATTTATCAGGGGATTTCCTGGGGATGAAAGGAAATGGTTCGTGAAATACTTTGCTGATTTTAATAACATTTGAAAATTAACAACTTTTAAACTTTTTAAGAAAATATCCTTATATACTAAAAATTTTAAATGTATTGTCTGAATTTCTTAATACTTATTCTAATATGGTGGTGTTGTGTGTTCCGTATAGAAAAGCTGCTTAATAATTCTAAGGCTTTGGGTCCTGCATTTAGAACTTTTATATCTATGGTATTTATTTTAATCCTGGCTGCCCTCTTCGCTGCAGTAGTTATCCCGGGATTCAACGAGTACTCAGGCGGTCCCTGCCCGACGGCGAATCTTGACATTTTCTTCGTTAATGAAAATACGATAGAGTTCAGGCATATGGGTGGTGACTGCCTGGAGTTCGACGGCAGTTCCCTCAGGGTTTTCCTGTATGTTAACGAAAAAGCTTATCCTCTTGATGCTGCTTCCCTCGGGACCCTCGACGTTGGGGCTTCAAAATTCCTTTGCCTGGATGAGGCGGGGCTCCCGGCCATGGAGTTCGGGGCGGGGGATGAAGTCATCATAAAAGTCGTTGACCGCAATTTCGGCACCCTTGTAAGCTACCGGAAACTCGATGTACCTGTTCATGTCATGATCTCGCCCTGAATACTATTGCATTACTTCATTTTTTTAGGTATCCGGTTCAATTCATTTTCGAGTTTTCGCACCTTCTCCGTTGGCTTTCCCAATAACAAGTTTAATTACGTGGTGCACACATTACACAGATGAGTGAAGACCATGATCAAGGCAGGAATTATAGGAGCTTCCGGATATACAGGAGGAGAACTCTTACGTTTACTGGTTAATCACCCTGACGTTAAACCGGAGCTTGCAACTTCCCGGAGTCTTGCAGGAAAGCCCGTAGAAGTCACCCACAGGCACCTGGAAGGTTTCCTGGATCTCCGGTATGAAAACCCGGACCCTGAAGAGATCAGGGAGCGCTGTGATGTCGTCTTTGTGGCGGTGCCCCACGGGACTGCAATGAACTATGTCCCCGAAATACTCGACGGCAGCACGAAGGTTATAGACCTGAGCGCTGATTACAGGCTTGAGACCCCGGTATTCGAGAAAGTTTACGGCATGACCCACGTGGACCCGAGAACTGCTGTGTACGGGCTTGTGGAACTTCACCCTGAGGCTGCAAAAGAAGATCTGGTTGCAAACCCGGGTTGTTTTCCCACGGGCGCGATCCTCTCGGCAGCTCCCCTTGCGGCAGCAGGGCTTATCGACATGGCGATTTTCGACTCCAAGACAGGGATTTCAGGGGCCGGCATAAGCCCTTCGGGAACCTCCCATTATCCCAACCTTGCGGAAAACATAGTCCCTTACAAGCTCACCGCACACAGGCACAGGGTAGAAATTGTCCAGGAACTGAACCGGCTTGACGGAAAGCTCGAGAACATCAGTTTCACCCCCCATGTGATCCCCACCATCAGGGGCATCCTCACGACCGGCCATATCTTTACTAAAGAGCCCCTTTCAACAGGGGACGTACAGGCGCTTTATGAGGACTTTTACAGGGACAAGCCCTTTGTGCGGCTCCCGGGAGTCCCGTCCCTCACCGCAGTCCGGGGTTCGAACTTCTGCGACATCGGCTTTGAGGCGGATTCCGAAAACAACCGTGTGGTGGTGCTTTCGGCAATCGACAACCTGGTAAAAGGCGCATCAGGACAGGCAATCCAGAACATGAACCTGATGTTCGGGCTTGAAGAGACCCGCGGGCTCTGGATACCCGCAACTGCGCCGTAAATAAATAATAGTGAAAATAGTGAAAAGTCTGCAGGCAGCCGGACAGGCGAGAACATATAACTGGTGACGTATAAAAATAAAGAATGGAATCCATTTCAGGGGTAGTCTGATGAAGGTAAAAGATATCATGAATTCGGATGTAGTCTTCTGTAAGCCTGAAGACAGTGTCCGCGACACTGCAAAAATCTTGAAAGAAAACAATATCAGCGGGGCTCCGGTCCTTGAGGACGGAAAACTCGTGGGAATCGTGAGTGAAGCTGACCTGCTCAAGCTCCTGGTCCTCCCCGAACACGGGGGGCTCTGGCTTCCGAGTCCTTTTGAGGTTATTGAGGTCCCGATAAGGGAACTCCTTAGCTGGGAGGAGACAAAGAAAATGCTCTCGGACGTCGGCACAAAGCAGATCGGGGAGATGATGAGAAAAGACGTTTATACGATATCACCCGAAGCGTCCGTGGAAGAGGCTTCCGAACTTATGATCCGGCACAGGATCAACAGGCTCCCTGTGGTGGAAGAAGGACGCGTAGTAGGCATTGTCACCCGCGGAGATATTATCCAGGGGCTTGCAAAAATCTGAATGCCTGTATATCTGATGTCCGAATAGGCCTGATATTGAATTGATTTGATGTTCGAACAGGCCTAACGTTTGAATAGGCCTGATATCTGAATTGATCTGATGTTCGAACAGGCCTAGTATTTGAACTAATCTGAAGCCTTAATAGGCCTGGTTTGAATAAATCATGTTTGAATGGAACTATAGAATGGAAATTGTTAAACCGAAGGGAGATTTGACAGGGGGTTTTCCATGAAGAAAATAGATGGCGGTATCTGTGCGGTCCAGGGTGTGTCCGCTAACGGGATCAAGGAAGGGAAGATGGGGCTTGCGGTTATTCTTGCGGAGGGGCCGGCTGCTGGCGTCTTTACAAGGAACAGGGTCTTTGCGGCTCCGGTGCTCCTGACCCGGGAACGCATCGAAACCGAGAACCGCCTTTCTGCCGTGATCGTGAACAGCGGGAGTGCAAATGCTTTTACCGGGGATGACGGCTACTTTGATGCAATGGAAATGGCATCCATGCTTGCCGGAAAACTTGACCTTGATCCCCAAATGGTTGCCGTTGCATCCACGGGTGTAATCGGAAGGAGGCTTGAGCTCGGGCTGATCGAAAAGCAGCTTTCCGGAGTACTTGAAGATATTGGAAGTTCCCCCGGCTGCAGCCAGGCGGCCGCAAGGGCAATCATGACCACGGATACGGTTTCCAAAGAAGTTGCCGTGGAACTTGACTGCGGGGTCAGGATAGGGGCGATTGCGAAAGGTTCCGGGATGATCGAGCCTAACATGGGGACCATGCTCTGCTTTGCATACACTGATGCTAACGTGCCGGCCGATGTGCTGGATGCGGCTCTCCGCAAAGCCGTGGACAAAAGCTTCAACATGGTCGTTGTGGACGGGGACACAAGTACTAATGACATGGTGCTGTTCACCGCCACTGGCAAATCCGGAATCAAGCCCTGCCTGGAATGCCTGGACGAGTTTGAGGAAGGGCTCCTGTACGTGCTCACCGAGCTTGCAAAAAAGATGGCAAAAGACGGGGAAGGCGCTACAAAACTGGTCGAAGCCAGGGTAACGGGTGCGAAAAAGTACGAAGACGCCAGGCTGGCTGCAAAGGCCGTAGTCCGTTCTCCCCTGGTTAAGTCCGCGATTTTCGGGAAAGACCCCAACTGGGGCAGGGTCGTGGCTGCGGCCGGGTATTCCGGAGCCGAACTCGAGCAGGACAAGCTTTCCCTTTCCTTTGCAGGCGGGGGAGAGGAAGTAACGCTTGTGAAAGCAGGGGAAATTTCCGGCTCTGCAGAGCTCGGGCTCCTGAAAAAGATCATGGAAGCTGAGGAAATCGTCATTAACCTTGACCTTGGACTGGGAAAGGAATCGGCAACTGCCTGGGGCTGTGACCTTACTTACGACTACGTCCGGATCAATGCCGAGTACACCACCTGATAAGTACACCACCTGATAGCCTTAACAAGCTGCAGAAATGGGCTGGCTACCGGGGTTCGGGCAATGTTATATAAAATGAAAATAAATTAACCTGAAAGATAAATAAACTTAATAAAGGGATTAATAGAATAAAGGGCCTTTTTTATTGTCTTTGGTGGGTATAAAGGCTCTTTAACCTTCCTATTGTTTCATTTAATTCTCCAGGGGGTTTTTTGCGTAAGTGGACCTAGCAGAATGGGATCAACGCCACAGGGATGCATTTTACAGCGTAAAGGAAGCTCTTCCTTACCTGGAAGGGGTCTTTGTTGCCTACAACAGCAATATTGATGCTATCAAACATTTGAATGAAGAAGACCTTGCAAAGCTGCTCGAGCTTTTCGAAGATGCCGAAATCCAGAAGAGGATTTCCGCATACCCGAGGGAGATCAACGAAGCTCTCGATTTCCTCGCCCGCCTGATGATTTCAATGCGGGACGGGAAAGCAGCCGAGGTCCCGACATATACTGCCGAAACCCATGAATGGTTAAAGGGGCACCTGGGCTTCGACTATGCCCGCATGGGGGGCCAGGCCGGGATTATTGCGAACCTTCTGGCTCACCTGGGCCTGAAGAAAGTTGTCGCCTACGTGCCCTGGCTTTCGGAAGAACAGGCAGGCTACTTTGCTTCCTCGGAAGGTCTCTTCCACCCGAAGGTCGAGGGCGGGAAAGTCTTCCTGAAACACCCTCGTGAGGCCTATAAACCGGGAATCGATTCCAAGGTCAACTGGATCCTCGAGTATTCGAAAGACCTGGAAGTCAGCTGCGGGGGAAACAGTTTCAAAGTCCCAAGGGATAACCGCCTGATAGTCTCCTCGCGTCCGAAATGGCTCCGCCTGGACATGGATAAGGAGGTTTACGAACAGCTTGACTCCCTTGGACCTATCGACGGGGCGATGCTCTCCGGCTACCAGATGATCAAGGAAGAGTACGAGGACGGGACCACGTATAAGGACTATGTGGCAAACTCAGTCAGGGCAATTGAGAAACTGAAGTCCCTAAACTCCGAACTGCGCATTCATGTCGAGCTCACGTCCATCCAGAACAGGGTGATAAGGAAAGCCATCCTGGAAGATATCGTTGCCGGACACGTCCATTCCCTTGGCCTGGACACCGTGGAGGTGGCAAATGCCCTGAACGTCCTGGGACACGAAGAGCTCGCTTATGCGGTGATCCGTAAAGGGGAAAACGGGATCATGGCGCTTTACCAGGGCGCTGTCCAGCTTCTCGAAGACCTCTCCCTCGAGCGCGTCCACGTGCACTGCCTTGGCTTTTACATCTGCGCCCTTGCAAAAGGCCACCCCCTGACCCTGAAAGAGCACAGGGACTCCCTGCTTTTTGCTTCCTCCCTTGCAGCCACCCAGGCCCTTGAAGGGAAAATCGAGAGCATGGACGAAGCCGAAGCCGGGCTGGAAGTCCCTGTTTCGGAGAAAGGGCTCGAAGACCTGGAAAATTTCAAGCTCTACTGCATTGGCAGGAAACTCTGCTCCCCTGACGAGTTCGAGTACGGTTATATCTACGGCCCGGACCACGACGCGGTAATTGTCCCGTCAAAGGTGGTCAGCAAACCGAAGGCCACCGTGGGGATAGGGGATGCGATTTCCGCAGGAGCCTTTGCGGCCATGCTCGCCAAAATGAAGCAGAAGTGGGCCGGGAAATAAACCCATCTGCCGAAAAGAAGTAGATTCGCCTGTCTGAACGAAAACTTCCCTGGCTGAAAGAAAGTGAATCACCTGGCTGAACGAAAACTTCTCTGGCTGAAAGAACGTAGACTCACTTAGTTGAACCAAAATTCTCCTGTCTGAAAGAACGTAGACTCACTTAGGAATGGTGAAAATATAACTTCAGATTTTCAGATCGGGAGTTCTCTATGGGTTTCCCGTTAAAGAACCACGGATGGACACGGATAGACACAGATTTTAAGCCATCCGTGTTCATCTGTGTTCATCCGTGGTTTATTCTCAAATTTTGAGATCCTTGATATTATATGGGACTCATTCCTTAGTTGAACAAAAATTCTTCTGGCTGAAAGAAAGTAAACCCACTTAGCTGAACGAAAATTCTCCTGGCTGAAAGAAAGTAAACCCACTTAGCTGAACAAAAATTCACCTTGCTGAAATAAAGTAAACTCACTTAGTTGAAAAACCGATTAATGAGGGCCTTTTCTGATGAAAATACTCTGCGGCTACAACGTGAACATCGATTCGGTATACAGGATGAGCGGAGCCGAGCTTTCCGAACTGCTGGAGTCCTTCGAAAGCTCCGAGATCCTTGACAAAATAAATTCTCCTCCCGGCAGGATTGATTCGGTATCCGATTTTGCGGCAGGGCTTGCCTACTGCATGAAAAATGGCTGTGGGGCCGAATGGCTGGTTTTCAACCCATCGGTTTTCGAGTTCCTGAAAGGTCGCTATTTCGAAAGGTCTTTGGTGAGGATGGGAGGTAACGCCGGGATCATGGCCAACACCCTCTCCGAACTTGGGGCTTCACTGGTCGTCCCGAACGTTGCAGTCCCTTCAAAGACCCAGCTCTCTTTGTTTTCCAGGAAAAGTGTGTATTTTCCGGGGAGCTCTTCGGCGAAGGAACCCGGTGGGGATGCAGTCATGAATAAGGTTGGTACTCCTGCCCCCGGACAGGACCCTATCCACTTCGTCTTCGATTTTTCGGAAGGTGAGGGCTTTTCCATTTACGGGGAGCAGTTCACCGTTCCAAGGGAAAACCGCTTCATAGCGACCTGCGACCAGCTTAACTTCAGGCTTTTCATAAATCCTGATTTCGATTCTTATGCCCTGCAGCACGCCGGGGAGATGGACGGGGCTTTGATTTCGGGTTTCCATCTCATGCTCGAGGAGTATCCTGACGGGGGCAGCTACCTGGAAATTGTTGAAAAAACCCTTTCCTGTGTCCTTGCCTGGAAGGCTGGGAACGAAAGGCTCAGGGTCCACCTGGAGTTCGGGCATTTTGCAAGCCGGAAGCTTGCATGTACTGTCTTTTCAAAGTTTGCCGGAGTAGTTGATAGTCTGGGAATGAACGAGGACGAACTTGCAAGCTTCCACGAGCTGCACGGAATCCCGGTAGAGGCACTTCTCCGGATGGATTCGGAAGCCGTTGGAAAAGCCGCTTCCTGCCTGGCTTCCCTGCACGGGCTTCGAAAAATTGTTGTCCACACGAGAGAGTTCGTGCTGGCTGCTGTCAGGTGGGACGAAAGCGAGTCCTGTGCCTGCGGCTGCCCGGAAGGCCCCGGGCTAAAAAATGAGCCTGAGTTAAGCAGAAAGCCGTTTTTTTCCAGGGAGGTTGAAAACGAACTCAAGGCACTGGAGTTCGGGGTCAAATCTGCGGGCACTTATGCAGCTTCCGGAAGTCTTGATGGCCGGGACTTTGTGGAAAAAGGAACCTCCGGACTTCAGGAAAGCGAACCCGGAAGGAAAGAGCTTGCCCGCTTCCTTGAAGCCTTCGGAGGGGAAAGTTCCGGAAACGGGGCTTTTGCTTTCAGGGGTGGATACATGCTTTGCATGCTTCCCACGCTGCTTTCAAAATCCCCCGTGACCACCGTCGGGCTGGGTGATACGCTCACAGCAGCGACTTTTTTAAGGAGGCTCGAGCTCGATGTACAGGCTTAAGCCCGAGCTTTTCGACCTGAACTATACCCTGGACTGTGGGCAGGTATTCCGCTGGGACCGGGACGGGGACTGGTGGACGGGAGTTGTGGAAGGAAAGGTCGTCCGCCTCTCCCAGGAAGAAGACAGCAGGGAAGTTCTCATAGATTCGAAGTTTTCCCCCGAGTTTTTCGTGAATTATTTCCGTCTGGACGACGACCTTTATTCAATCTGCAAAAGCTTCAACAAAGACCTGTTAATCGACAGGGCTATTAACAAATACTGCGGGCTTCGCCTGATCAGGCAGGACCCCTGGGAATGCCTGATTTCCTACATGCTCGCCACGGCTTCGAGCATCCCCACCATCCAGAAAAGGATTTATCTCCTGAGCAGGTTTTTCGGGGAAGAAATCGAAGACGGATACTACAGTTTCCCTGACCCGGAAGCTCTTGCAAATGCAGACCTTTCCATGCTTGATAAGTGCAAGCTCGGCTTCAGGACAGAACGTATAAAAGCCGCTTCAGAAGAGGTGCTTTCCGGGGAACTGGAATTTGACGTCCTCTACAGGCTTGAATACAAATATGCCCGGGAGCGCCTGATGCGGCTCAGGGGCATCGGGGAAAAGGTTGCGGACTGCATCCTGCTTTTTTCCTTTGGAAAAATGGAAGCCTTCCCCGTGGACACCCACATCCGGCAGATCATCCAGCACTACCACATTGACGACGAGTACTTTGAAAATTGTAAGAATTTAAGCAGGATGGGAGAATGGGGCAGGGAATATTTCGGCCCCTACTGTGGCTATGCCCAGCAGTATCTTTTTTACCAGAAAAGGGTAGAGGGTTTTGTCCCTCTTTATTGAGCTTTTATCTTGATTTTTAGGGTTCAATCGTCCATTTTTTTGGGTTCAATTTTCCTCTTTGGATTTTCCAATTCCTTTTTTTGATTTTCAATCCCTTTTTTTGATTTTCAATTCCTTTTTTTGATTTTCAATTCCTTTTTTTGGGTTATCAAAGCCACTTCCTTAAAAATACCCTGAAACCCGGCTCTTTTAAGCTCAGGATCTCTGCGTTTTCCAGAACTTCAACTTCCTGATTTATGCTTTTCAGGACGTGTTTTCCAAGGGAGTGCTGTCCTAGCTGCTCTTTGAGGAGTTCGGCTGCCAGGGGGTACTTGCGGCGGATTTCAAATACGTATTTCCCGTCTTCGATATAGCCCGAAAAGACGTCTTCTGCGTTTTCGTACTTTTCTTTGAACTGCTCGGCATGTCCGGGGACCCAGACCGGGGGTCCGATGTGTTTTTTGACGTTAGGGAGAGTGTTTGAGATAAGTTCGAGCATAATTACGTTTTGCCGGCTTCCTGCCCAGACTCCGGTCTTGATTACGGAAAAACCGCTTCCTTCCAGGAGGGATGCTGCGGCCTGTTCTGTCTTGTAAAGCTGAGGGTAGAGGACGTCTTCCACTACTTCCGGGGTTTTGAAGACAACGGCGAGCTGGCCACTCCCTCGCATTTCCATCTTTTCAAGAATTTCCTCATCTCCGACCGCGGAGGGGGCTTCGGGGAAAAAGGAGTTCAGGTCCGGGTTTTTGAGAAACTCCCTGCAGTGGTCGATGAACATGCAGAATTTGTCCAGGGAAAGAGCAGCTGCCACATTCCTCTTCGGGTCCGTCGGGTCGACCATTACCAGGGGTTCTTCGTGCTCGATTTCGGCATGTTTCATGATGTCGATTTTTATACCGGGTTTCCAGGTGCAGGCTGCCCGGACGGTTTTTTCGAAGGAGCCGTAGCGGATGACCAGGAGTTCGGTCAGGTAGCCTGAAAAGCCCCGTGTCCTCAGTTCCGAGCCGTAGACTCCGCCGCCGCGCATGAACTGTTTCATGAGGAGGACGTCGTCTTCCAGGCCTGCTATGCGGGCCTTGACAAACTCGTTATGAAAAGGTGTCCTGTCCACCGCCGACTTAAGCTGACAGGCCGAAGCGACCCTGAAACAGGGGACCAGGTCGACATCAAAACCTTTGAACCGGATGTTAAGGTAAGGGTGTTCGGCATGGCGGTCTTCGGCATGTTCCGCATCTTTTGCAATTTCCCTTGCGATTGCCATGCCCCGGGTTTCAAGCTCTTCCCTGGAAGTCTCCTCCGGGAAGCTGATGAAGACATCGATATCATGTGTCCCCGAAAGCCAGGTCCCCCGGGCGGCTGACCCCACAACTTTTGCAAAAACGTCAGGGGCATCTAGCTGCTCCGCAGCCTTGTTTACTTTTGCGACCAGTTCTTTCTGGACAGCCAGGAGCCTTTCTCTTTCGGCCTGCGAGGGCTTTATTCTGTCAAGAACTGCAAGTTTCAAATTTTCAGGGATGATATTTTGTGTTTCCATGCCGGGGTTGGCTCCGTATCCTTTTTACATTCGTGTTTATAGTCAAAGACCTGAATTCTTTCACCAATCTCAGGTGAGTGAAAGTTTAACCACAGAAAGCACGGAAAACACGGAAATAAAGGAAAGGTAAGGAAACGAAATCGGGTCATAATCCTTCTGTGCTTTCTGTGTTTTCCGTGGTTATAATGTAAGTGAATATCTACTTTCGGGACTACAATTCGTTTTTAATTCGCTTTTAATTCGTTTTTAATTCGTTTTTAATTCGTTTTTAATTCGTTTTTAATTCGTTTTTAATTCGTTTATCCATTTCGTATAGTTCAAAATTGTTTTTTTGAACTTATAATTTGTGTATTTCGGGAATATCGGGGCAATTTCGGGTATTTCCGGTTTTTCAAAATTCGTACTCTTTCACGGTGACCTGTGGCATACTGGGGGAGGGTTTGCAGATTCCTGAACAATTTAAATAAAATGAAATATATTTACAGCAACTTAATCCGAAAATTCCCTGATCATTTTATCTTATCTGTCTTTCATACCTCATGCTTACTCCATACCATACGTTTCCCTGCTTTCAAAAACCCGGTTGTGATCGAAAAATGCTTGTCTGGTTGTACTGGATCGTCAGCTTAACTATTGCCACTTTTGCATCGGTTTACATAATCAAAAAAATGCCCGAGAACGGCTTTACCGTGCTCACAGCTTTTTACGTGGTCTACCTCCTGGCATCCCAGGTGATGGCTACGCGAATAATAGTCTTTGACCTCGGCTTTTATTCTTTCTTCGCCCCTGCGGCAGTCTTCATCTACCCGTTCATTGCCCAGGTGGTGGACATGATCAACGAAGTTTACGGGGAGCGCAGGACGCACCTTTCCATTCTCATAGCTTTTGCGACCCAGGTACTTTTCGTGCTCTTCATAGGCATGGCAACAACCCTCAGCCCTGCTCCGTTTTTTGAGCTTGAGGATGCCTGGATGAGCCTCTTCGGGTTGAGCGTCAGGATTACCATTGCAAGCTGGCTTTCCTTCCTGGTCTGCTCGAACCTTGACGCCTGGGTCTTTGCAAGCCTTAAAAAGCGCTTTGCCAAAAGGGAGAAAAACTTCAAGCACGACACCATGCTAAACCCCTACATCTGGCTCCGCTCGGGGGCAAGCGACATCATCAACCTGACACTGGACTCCCTCATCTTTGTCTTTGTAGCTTTCTACGGGGTAATGCCCGTACTCCCCCTGGTCATAGGGCAGCTGATAAGCAAGAACATTATCGGTTTCCTTGACAACCCCTGGTTTGTCCTGTACAAGAAGATTTTGAACGATTGAGTGGAAAAGTCTCATTTTTCTTTTTTACTTCTTTTCTCCTTCTTTTTTACTTCTTTTCTCCTTCTTTTCTCCTTCTTTTCTCCTTCTTTTTGAGACTTTTTTCCCTTTTTCTCCTTCCTCTTTCTTTGAAGGTGCAGAAAATGCATATACCTGGAAAAACAATTGTAATATATTTACATGCTAACGGAAGTAATTTTTATTTTGGAAATTCTTCCTCAATGGAAATTTTCCGCAACGGAAATTCTTCCGAAATTTCGAAGTTAAAAACAAAAAGGAGGCTTAAATTGGGGATTAAAAATTCTACTAAACTATTATGTGTATTATTCACTATCGGCTTGCTTCTTGGAACCGCAGCAGCGGCTTCGGATACGGGGGACCGTATCTGGGACGAAAATGCAAATCAGAGCCTTACATATACCTGGACACCGCAGACATATTCGGGTTTCTATTATGACCTGGATACCGGGGAAGGCTCGGAAAACCTGACCGTCCAGCTCGAAGAGGGCAGCCGGGTCATTGATGATGAAAATCTGCAGTATTTCACAAGGCCCATAGAAACGGAATTCGAATATGATGACTGGGGTTCGTACCAGGTCATAGGGTTCATGGCAGAGCGTTACTTTGCGGGATATACGGAAGACTCCGGCTTTGTGAACGACGATATCAGCATGATTTCGGAGGGGCAGCTTTCGAAAGTGCTCCTTGATGAAGACGAGGAACGTTCCCTTTATTCGGGGTCTTCTCTTTTGCTTTCCGAGGGCTATTCCCTGAACATTGTCGAAGTTGACATCAGCGGGGACAAGGTATGGGTCCAGCTTGAAAAGGACGGGGACGTTATCGAAGATGCTTTCCTTTCTTCGAATGATGATTTCGTTTATGATACCGATCTCGGGGATGCAGATGACGTACCCCTGATTGCGGTCCACTTCTCAGAGATTTTTACCGGCAGGGAAACTACCGCTGTCTTTGTCGAAGGCATATTCCAGGTTTCGGACGAATACGTTAAAATCGAGGGTGGAGACGAGTTCGGGGAACTTGAGGTAAGTTCAATTTCAAGTTCCGGCATCAGGATGGAAAATGAAGATTCCATTTCCCTGGGGAAGGGCGATACCGTGGACATCATGGGCAGGCTCGGTTTTGAGGTTGCAGACGCCGATGAGTTTCGCTTTGCCCCTATTGTCGAGACCTCCGAGCCGGGAGTCTATGAGGTAAGGGGTACGGTCTACGATGAAATTTTCAATACGACGGTCTGGACGCCTTACAACTTTGAAGGTTTCTACTACAACATCGATGAAGATGTCTCAACCGAAAGACTTGTCATCAAAGAACTTGAAGGGCGGTCGATTGACGACGAGATGCTTGCCTACTCCACAAAACCGGAGCTCGTGGAGTTCGAGCGGGAAGACTGGGGAGGCTATGAAGTCATCGGTTTCCTGGCTGAAAAGTACTTTGCCGGCTACCCTGAAGGCGCCTTCGGAGACTCGGACCGCGTGAGTGTGCTTTCGGACAGCATCCTTTCAAAGGTCCTGATTGACGAGGACGATAAAAAGTCTCTTTTCACAGGTTCCTCCCTGATCCTCGAAAATGGCTATTCCCTCAAGGCAGCGGAAATCGATGTCAACGGGGACAGCGTACTTTTTGAACTTTCCAAAGACGGAGACCTGCTGGATACGGGCATTGTAAGTTCTAACGGGAACTATGTTTACGAAGCCGACATAGGGGGTGCCGATGATGTCCCGATGATCGCGGTCCATGTAAGCACGGTCTTCAGGGGTACGGAAGTTGATGCCGTATTTGTGGAAGGGATTTTCCAGATCTCGGACGATTACCTTGAGCTCGAAGAAGGTGATTCCTTCGGAGAGATGGAAGTAGTCTCCGTATCCTCTTCCGGTGTAATAATGGAAAATGAGGACTCCATCTCGCTATCGAGGGACGACACCATCGACATTATGGAAAACGTCAAATTCAGGGTTGCCGATTCTTCCGAACTTCGCTTCTATCCTTTTGTCGAAGTCGTTAAAGGAGATGGAGGGCAGCTGGATATTGAGATGCCCGATACCCTGCTGGTCGGAGAAGAGGTCGAAATTCTCGTTACCGCAAGAGGTGTTGCTGTCGGCGATGTCGAGCTGTTCTTTGAAGATGAGGGCATAGGTCGCACCGGAGATGAAGGAAGTCTCAGGTACACACCTGACGCCGAAGGCAGCTTTTCGGTTTCTGCGGAAAAGGGCGGATACGTTTCCGGAAGCAAAGAAGTGGACGTCCTTGCGGAAGGTTCCAGGAAACTGGAAATTGCAGTCTCTCCAGACCCCATCCAGGAAGGGGACACCATAAGCATAAAGGTCACGGATTCCATTAACGGCGATCCCGTCTCCGGGGCTGCTGTCTCCTTCGGAGGGGAGGATCTCGGAGAAATGACGGATGAATCTGGTATCGTTTCTTACTGGGTGACCGTGCCAGGGACTTATAAGATAAGTGCTTCCAAATCCGGCTATGAAGAAGGAGAAACTGTCGTCGAGGTTATGGAACACAGAGCCGAATTAGTGTTCACAAACCTTACAATCGAGCCTGCTTCCGTAGAAGCCGGGGCTGCAGTTACGGTCACGGTACAGGTTGAAAACACCGGAAACGCTGCAGAAGAAAGCACCGTGGAACTGCTCGTCAACGGCGAAACCGTAGATTCCGAAACAGTAAGCCTGGAACCCGGAGAGAGCACAACCCTCGAATTCTCCCTCACCGAAGAAACACCCGGCACATATACAGTTGAAATCGGGGATCAGAGCGGAACTTATGAGGTCACGGAAAAAACTCCCTTCATGAGTGTTGTCCTGACCCTGGGAATACTGCTTACGGTGTTCGCGGTGTTCAGAAGAAGAGAAAGAAAGAAATGAAGGATTAAGAAAGAAAGCTTTAGGTTGGAGGGAGTCAAATTCCTTCTTCCTTTCCTTTCTGAATCAAATCCTTCTTCCTTTCCTTTCTGAATCAAATCCTTCTTCCTTTTCCTTCCTTTTTTCTTATTTTTTTGCTCCGTATGAATCCTGTCACATTGCTTGAAACGGCCCTGGGTTTTGTTAAGAGGCTTAATATTGAATTCAATTATGAGAATTTACTAATTGATATCGATAACAAGGGCCCTCACCGCTTGCGAAGCAAGCGGCCCTTCCCGAAATTAATGAAAAAATGTACATGAAATTCTCAGAATAACAGGATTCTTGTTTTTTACTTATTTAGACATATCTTTTGACAACTTCCATACTATTTTTAGTCTTTTAGATATACTTTATGGAAAAGCCGGTCGTCTTCGCCGACCGGTGAGAGTGCCGCTACCTTGAAAGCAAATCAAAAAAAGGTTTTCGGGGATAGTTGAACCGGAGAATCACAGCTAAACTTTCCGGGTTGATTTAGATCGGTTTTTTACAAAGTCATTTTTCTTTTCCTTTTCCTTTTTCTTCCCCTTTTGTCGTCTGCAGGTTACGTCGTAAAATTACCGGCTATAAATGAATAATAATTCCGTACAAAGGAATAAGTAATCAGCTATGAACGGCTATAAATAGGATATAGGGCAGAATGTAAGAACCTGCACAATACAAGATTTATGAACCCCGGATAAGGACCGATACTATGCTTGAGTTTTTTTATGATTTCATCACCGATTACGCTTACCTGAACCTTTTTGTCCTTAGCTTTCTGGCTTCGACGGTTCTTCCTTTGGGGGCAGAGGCACTGGTAGTTGCTCTTGTCTACCAGGGTTTCAATCCTTTTTTTGTCGTTATGGTGGCGACAGTAGGGAATTTCCTCGGGTCCTGCACTACATATTATATAGGGCTGAAAGGCCGTGATGCTCTTGATAAGTACTTTTCTCCCTCGGAAGAAAAACTTGCTAAGAGTGAACGCCTTTTTAAAAAATACGGGGTATATACTCTTCTCTTCACCTGGGTTCCGGGGATAGGGGACGTGATCACCATGGTTGCGGGGCTGATGAATCTTCCTTTTGTAGTATTTTCTATCCTTGTGTTTGCAGGAAAGTTAGGGCGTTATGCTGTAATTGCCTATTTTATCGCGTTCCTTAACCAGGTTCCTTCGCTATTATCTGCTTATCTTCCCGGCTAATTTTTCAGCTGGATAATTTGGAAAGAATCTTTTCTCTTCTTTTCCTTTCTCTTCTTCCCTTTCTCTTCTTCCCTTTCTCTTCTTCTTTTTTCATTTCCTTTCTCTTTTCCTTTCTTTTCTTCCCTTTCTCTTCTTCTTTTCCTTTTCCTTTCTCTTTTCCTTTTTTCTTTTTAAATTTGTCCTCTCAGTTCCCTAAATCAAGTGTAGTTTATTTAATATACATTACTTTTTCTCATTGGGGTTGTTTTTTGTAACGGATGTTCTGAATGCGATATTAATCGAAATCTTTATTTACTATTATGTTCAATATTTATTTGTAAAAACAAATTAAGTTGATTTTCCTTCTAAAACGCTCTGCCATCCTGGGCCTTTCTTCCGGGTTCAAAAACGAAACCAAACTGCGGTTATAACCTCCATTTTTTTCTTTTTTCTTTTTTTCCTTACTGTTGTTTTTTTCAAATTTTTAGTCACTTTTCCTTTTTCTCCTCCGTGATTCAAGCTATTTAGGAGAGCTTCAGGCTGTTTCTATATTTTTTTATTGTTTATGCTTCATTTGCATAATATTCTTTGCTTTTATTCTTCTTCGAATCAGATTTACTTGTTTTCCCATTGGCTTTTATTCGATTTTGCATATTTATGTTCCGGATTATCTTCTGATAGGCTCTGATGTTATTGTTTTGCTCATTTTTGTTAACGGCGTAACCTTTTTATATATTATTAGCGCTACTTTACTTGTCTGGCAGTAAATAATATTTACTTGATTTGTTAGTGGCTTTCAGGTCATAATACTTGTATTAATTATTAAAATGGTGATTCAATGCACGTGATGGAAGGTTTTTTACCTACTCCCTGGTGGCAGATCTGGTTTGCGATCTCAATACCGGTGATCGCATTCGGGATTTATAAAATGAATAAGCTGGTAAGCGAAAAACGCGAGATATTGCCCCTTCTGGCTGTCGCGGGTGCATTTATCTTCGTACTTTCTTCCCTGAAACTGCCTTCGGTTACGGGAAGCTGTTCTCATCCTACGGGGACGGGGGTTGCAGCAATAATCTTCGGGCCCGCGATTTCCGCAGTGCTGGGGACGATCGTGCTTCTCTATCAGGCCCTTTTCCTTGCCCACGGCGGGCTGACCACACTTGGTGCCAACGTTTTTTCCATGGGCATCGTGGGTCCTGTGGTGGCGTACCTTGTCTATAAGGCAGGGATGAAGGCCAAGCTGAACTTCTTCCTCGTAGTCTTCCTGGCTGCCACCCTTGGGGACTGGGCAACTTATGTGGTCACTTCCGTGGAACTTGCCCTGGCTTTCCCTGACCCGACCGGAGGGTTTGTCGCTTCCTTCGGGAGGTTTGCTACTGTCTTTGCAGTAACGCAGGTCCCCCTGGCAATCATGGAAGGGGCGGTTACGGCGTTGCTTTTCAAATACGTGATTAACGTTAAGAGCGACATCCTCGTGGAACTCAAAGTAGTTGAGGAATCGGTCGTTCGCAAACTAAGGGGGATTAGCGCATGAGCCGGAAACTCGAACTTATCGTACTTGCCATTGTCCTGGTCTTTACAGTCCAGTTCCTTTACATGTCTTCAACAACAGACGCCGAATACGGTGGAGCTGACGGGGAAGCCGAGGGTGTGATTGAGGAAATCACTGGCGGAACCTACGAACCCATAGCAGACCCCATCTGGGAACCTCCAAGTGGTGAGATCGAAAGCCTTCTCTTCGGGCTGCAGGCAGCCATCGGGGCAGGGATTATAGGCTACTTCCTCGGGTATTACAGGGCAAAAAACCTTTATGAAAGTGGAGCTGCTTACAAGGGTAAAAGCCGGGACAGCGAAACTCATTCATAATGTTGATAGGTAATAATTCCAAATAACATTGCCAAATAATGTTGACAACTGAACTTTCCTTTTAACCCGTGTAAAAGGAAAGTTTTTATCTTTTGTTTTTTATTTTTACTTCCCAATTCAAATTCATCCTTAGTGGGTTACAAAATGGCAAATATACTTGATGACTATGCTCTGATGAGTCCTCTCAGGTACCGGAATAACTGGCTTAAACTGACAATCGTAGCTTTCGGCCTGCTCGCAGGAGTTTCGGCCTCTTCTCCTATCCCGCCTTTTTTCATAGCGCTTTGCATGAGTTTTGCAACGGTTTTCCTCGCGAAAACCCCTATCCGTTTCTATCTCAAGCTCCTGCTGGCTCCCATGGGATTTGCACTGGTGGGGGTCTTGATCATCGCTTTTTTCTCCGGTACGGGAGCTGAACTTTATTCTTTCAGGCTTGCAGGTTACTCCTTTGCTGTCCGTACTGACGGCCTTGAACTTGCCCTGCTTGTGCTTGCAAGGTCTGTTAGCGGGATGTGCTGTCTTTACTTCCTGGCTCTGACCACCCCAATGATCGAGCTGTTCTCGGTCCTTAAAAAATCCCATTTGCCTGAGTCCGTGGTAGAACTTTCCATGCTGATTTACCGCTATATCTTTGTTTTCCTGGACATGGCAGTCCAGATAAAATTTGCTCAGACCGTAAGGCTCGGCTACGGGGACTTCAAAAAGTCTTTCCGTTCCTTCGGGATGCTCGGAAGCACACTTTTCATCCGGTCCTGGGAACAGGGTGAAAAACTCTTCGTATCCATGAATTCGCGGTGTTATGACGGGAAAATGACACTATTTGACACCCAAAGACCGGTAAAACCGCCTGAGCTCCTGTTCACGTTCGCATATTTCCTATCCACTCTTGCACTCCTCTACCTTACAAGAGGTATGTCCATCATCTGAGGTAAAAATCATGACCATTCTTGAGACCAGAGGGCTTACGTACTCCTACCCGGACCGGACAGTTGCTGTCCAGGATGTCGATATCAAAATTGAGAAAGGTAAAAAGATCGCATTCGTAGGTCAAAACGGGTCCGGAAAATCAACGCTATTCCTGCTCCTGAACGGGACCATGAAACCCGAGAAAGGTGAAGTCTTTTTCCACGGCAAACCTTTCAAATATGATTCAAAGTCCCTCCGGGAGATAAGGAAATCCGTCGGGATCGTTTTCCAGAACTCCGATGACCAGCTTTTTGCCCCTACCGTCTATCAGGACGTGGCCTTCGGCCCGGCAAACCTTGATTACCCGAGGGAAAAGCTGGAGAGCTGTGTGAATAGGGCGCTGGAACAGGTGGGGCTTTCCAATTTTAAGGACCGTCCACCCCACCACCTGAGCGGAGGACAGAAGAAGAGGGTAGCAATCGCGGGAGTGATGGCAATGGAACCCGATGTGCTTATCCTCGATGAGCCTCTCTCCAACCTGGACCCTGTGGGAGCGGACGAGATCATGGACCTTCTCAACGAATTCAACCATTACGGAAGCACGATCATCATCTCGACCCACGATGTCGACCTTGCATACCGCTGGTCGGATTATGTTTACCTCATGTCGGACAGCGAACTTATCGGGGAAGGGACTCCTGAGGAACTTTTCAGGCAGACGGAACTCCTGAAACTTGCCGGTCTGCGTTCCCCTTCGTCCCTTGAAGTCTACCATGAACTCGAAAGAAGGGGCCTTGCAAAAGGGGAACAGTCCCCAAAGACTCTGCCTGAACTCGTAAATGCCCTTCGGCCTCCCGAGTTGATGTGGGTTGACGTGCCTCATGGGATCAAAGAGGGTGATACTCTGAACCTGGGAATCCTTTACGGGGAATATTCTCCTAACTCGCCCTATGAAGCCGTTAATGCAAAAGTCCTGCACATCCATCCGGAAGGCAAAGCCATCGTTGAACTGAAACGCCGCAGCATCAAGGCAGGAGGCATCCTGCTCTATGACACGGACAGTTATTCTTACCCTGAAATCCTGAACATTATCGAGGACGGGGATATCACCTTTGTCGGGGCTATGGGCAAAAAGAGTAAAACCCTGGCCGAAGAGGACGGAATCTTCCTGGACGTTACCTCGGGCGTCATCGACAGGTCCATTCTCACAGCCCTCTGCGGTAAACGCTGCCTCATCCTCACAGGCGGGGGCATGGTGGAACATGCCTTCAAGCGCATCCGCGAGTACGTGGAATTGAGCGGAATCGAGTTGAATGTCGGTATATTCAATACGGAAGAAGAACTTCCCTGGCTGGAAGTGTTAGAGGAATCTGCTGAAGTTTTCCGGGTTTAAACTCTGGATGTCCTTCCTCTAAATCCCTTTTTAAATCGATTCGTAGCTTCTCTTCATGAGAAGCGCGTCTTCTTCAAGGTTCGGGCTTTCGCAGATTAGCAGCCCTTTGACCCTGAATTCTTTGAGGGCTCTCAGGAGTTCCGTGAAGTTAAAATCGGATTCTTTAAGTACGAGGTGTTTCTTTTCCCCGTTTTTGCCGTAATCGATCCCTGAGACGTGCATATGCATGTTTGAAAGCCCTTCTTTTCCAAGCTTCTCTTCGACCCTGGTGAGGATTGCCTTAAATTCGGGGTAGGAATTTTCCTTTCCTTCCCTTGCATGCAGGTGGGAAAAGTCCAGGCAGGGCATGACCCCTTCGATCTCCGCGCTCAGGGAGAGTACTTCTTCAAGGGTCCCGAACTGGCTGCGTTTGCCCATGGTCTCGGGACGGAGGACTGCCGGAATTCCTTCGTCTCTTAATTGTCCGCTAAGTTCCAGGAGGGCTTTTGAAACTTTCGAATAGGCACTTTCCTTGCTGCTCTTCTGGTAAAAAGCTGCATGCAAAACCACGGACTTCGCCCCGCAGAGGCTGCCTATCCGGGCGGACTGGTAGATCCTTTCCATACTTGCCTTCAGTTTTTCCTCTTCCGGGGAGTTAAGGTTGATATAGTAAGGGGCATGGACGCTGAGGGCTACACCTTCCTTTTCCGAGGCTTCGAAGACGTTTTTTGCCCCTTTTTCCTTCATGCGCACTCCCTGCACGAACTCAAGTTCCATGCAGTCCAGGCCCAGTTCCCGGACTCGCTCGATACCTGCGACGCTGTTTCTCCCACTCGAACTTCTGGGGACCCCTGCAGTTCCGAAATACAGTTTTTCAGGCGGCATGTTTTTCAAAAGAGTTTTCGTTTTTTGCTGGTTTTCTTTCTTTCTTTCTTTCTTTCTTTCTTTCTTTTTCTTTGGATTTTTCCCTTTTTGGCGGGCTCCGGAAGCTCAGACAAGGCCCAGGAAATCTTTCAGTTCCCTTGCCCTTTCAGGGGACACTTTTTCGCTAACAACTTCCAGAAGCTCGTCCAGGTCTTCGTCCAGGGACCTGACGTCTTCCTTATTTTCAAGGGCCAGCCCTACCAGGTAGTCCAGCTCTTCAGGGTCCAGCCTTTCCAGCCTCTCTCTGAAATCCTCTGCAGACTCGGCAAACTTGTGCGAGACGGGGCGAAGGATGTAGGGAAAATGGTGTCCTGCTTCCCTTGATATGAGTTCTCCCCCGGCTTCCGGGGCCAGCTTGTTAAAAATTTCGATGTCCTTTTCACTGAATTCTCTAGGCATGTTATCACTTTATAATCCTGTCCTGATTTATATTTGTTGAATACATAAACAGTTTTAAAAAAATAAAATTTCCCGGATTTGTCGGGAGATCTCGAAGGTATTCCGGAAAATCTTCCCTGCCTAAAAAATCCGCCCTGCCAAAGAAATCTGCGAGATGCGAAATATCCGTGAAAAAGAATTTTTGAAATCTCAGGAATTTTTCTTCAACCTGCCGTGCCTGTTTATTTCTCCTTTTGCTATCCTTGTGGAAGAGATCGGGATCCCGTCTTCTGCCATTACGTATTCCACATATTCTATTTTCAGGGGTTTCAGTTCCATCTCTTCACGAAGGCGGTTAATCTCCAGGGCCACGGGATAGGTTTCCGGGGAGACGATGATAATGTCAAAGTCTTCTTTGATGGTGGGGCCATAGGGGTCGTTCAGTTTCTGGATCTCGTATTTTTCTTTCGGAATCTGAAGGTTTTCGATGTACTCCTGTAGCAGGGACTCCCTGCTTTCATAATTTTCTATACTGTGGTTTTTGCTCAACATCTCGTCCGAGGTGAGCCCTACGTATACCTTTCCGTCTCCAGCTACCTCAAAAGCTTTTTTTATAAGTTTGGTGTGTCCATCGTGCATGTACTGAAATGTACCACCTATGGCGACCTTTGGCATGAAGGGTGATATTATATCAAATAAAAAGAAGTTTTTGGTTTTTTTTTCAGTTTTTAGAGGTGTTTCATATTTTTTCTTCAGTTTTTCCCTTTTATGGTTGTATGGGGAATGCTTACTTGCTTCTTTTTCATTTTTTATTTTGTCGCGTTCTATCCTCTCTTTTTTACTTTCTTCATTATCTCGTTTCTTATTTTGTTCCTGA
>Ga0272442_10002612_pt1 | contig 25982 bp, 16 predicted proteins | sample SSMForm2O_FD_200262 | JGI IMG/M metagenome (GOLD analysis project Ga0272442, IMG submission 200262) | Marine sediment archaeal communities from Little Sippewissett salt marsh, Falmouth, MA, United States - SSM-Form-2O | ecosystem: Environmental > Aquatic > Marine > Wetlands > Sediment ... | reverse complement strand
AAAGACCACCTTGCGCACCGCCTCGCTGAGGGTGACCTCCATCGTACCCAGCGTGGCAAAGGTCTTCGTCACCTCGACATCACGCTCCTGGTCATTGCGCTTGACGGTCAAAACCACAGGAGACCCGACGTCGCCCGGCATCTCAACGAATCGCTCGTACAGGACGTGCCAATCCTTCTCCGTAGCGGCCCGGTGACCGTTGACGGCAACCAGCACATCGCCGACGTTGATCTTACCCTGCGCGTCACTGTCCTCTCGCACCGCGGTCACTGTGCCTGTCTCGTCGCACTGCAAGCCAAGTTGACCGATTTGTAGTGGAACGTCCACTTGATTCGAATCCGGTCGGCATTCTATCAGACAGAATCGCCCCTCATCATTCTTGACAGCCTTGATCAACCGGTAGGACACGCTCAATGTCGGTGCCTCCACCGTAGCCAGGTCACCGAACATGAAGAGGGCCGAGCCGCTCCATGCGTCACCTGGGCTGACGGGCTCGTCAGGAAAGCACAGGTTGTGGGTGCCGCCCGTGCTCCATACATAGCGATCGGACACGATCAGGTCGGTAGACTGGGCCGCTTCGGCCTTATCCCTCATTTCGTCCGCCGTTTCCTTGCTGAAGGTCGAGCGGCCCCAGCTCACGCCGGCTTTCGTGCGATACCCCTCACCGGTCTGTTCGACGGCTGTCATTGAGATGGTCATCTGGCTCCTCTCATTGCCCTCGCTGAGCCACCGGCCGTTCTCGAATATCTTCTTGTCGAGATTCATGAAGACATTGTACTTCAGCGTCTGTCCCACCTGCGGCGTATATCGCAGCAGCACGTCAGACAGCGGTTCGCCCTCCATCACATCCGGGCCTTTGCGACAGCCGGCCAGTGCCATCGAACAAGCCATCACAACACACAGAAACCAGCGTATGGCCTTCGCGTCACCTCGCATCGTCCTCAAGCCTCCCTTTGGGCAATCATCGCCGAACGCGTTCAACCATCGCCTGCCGATGTCGGTGCGATCTCGATCTTGCCGATGTCAAACGGCCCCGTTGCATCCGTGGGCGTTCGAAGCTCCTTCTTCACCGTCTCATACCCCTTGCCTCTGATGCGTATTTCACACTTCCGCCCCGCCGGCACGGGATAGATCGTAAACCGCCCTGCCGCGTCTGTCAGGATGCGCTTGCTCGCGCTCAAGTTCAACCCCCACGCCTGCTCCTGCCCCCTCAGCCACGAACTGACCCGCGCGCTGGCGACAGGCTCGCCCTCGGCATCGACGACCGTCCCCGTCAGGCGCACGGCCGGTTCCAGCGCCACTCGAACCATTCCCGCGCCCTCCTTCGGTTTCAGCGTACCGGCCCTGCCCCCCTGCCCGTCCAGCGCGATCAGCTCGAATGTCTCGCTCCTGGGTCTCCCATAGTCGTTGTACCACTTGTCCCAAGTCATCGCGAATCGCCCCCGCTTGTCCGTGTACACCGTACCGACCGGACTCGGCATCAGACTCACCCGAACGTCGGAGACGCCCCGCCCTGCCGCATCGACGACGACCCCCGCAAGGCGTTCGGCCTCCCGCAGCGTCACGCTTCGACGCACCGTCTCTCCCACCTCGACATCAACGACGTCAAAGAAGATATACGGCTCGTACGAATGGTAGCCATGCTTGCCCACATCGGTCAGCTTGTACGCCCCGGCCGGCAGGCGTACCTTCCACAATCCCGTCGCATCGGTCCGCCCCTGCGCCAGCCTGCTGCCTTCGCGGCCAAAGACCGTCAGCCCCGCCCCCTCGATCGGTCGGCCCGCCGAATCATCAACGTCCACCGCGAACATCCCCCCACGCGTCAGCTCCAGCTTGACGCCCTCGGTCGTCTCTCCCGCCTTCGTCCGAATCGAAACGGGCCACCCGGCCCAGCCCGTATCGGGCACGTTCAAAGTCGCCGGGCCCACCCAGTACTCGCCGTCAGGAATCCCGCGAAAGGAGAACGCGCCGTCCGCATCGCTGGTCGCCGACTCGAAACCGTACGCCACCCCCGTCTCCGTCCGCCCCACTCGTACCTCGATCCCCGCAAGCGGCGCTCCATCCGTCTCGCTGACCACCTTGCCGCGAATCCGCGCCTCCGGGCGCATCACGAACCGAATACCCGCCTGCCCCGGCACATACATCGTGTACAGGGAGTCGGGCAAATGCTGAGTGCGAAGCGTAGCATAGCCGTCCGCCTCGATCACGAAATCCACCTGCCAATCGGCGGACAACATCTCAAACCGAAACCGCCCCGCCTCGTCCGTCTCCGTCGCAAACAGCGCTCTCGCCAGAGGTTCGTCCACGTAATGCGCGCGAACGCCGCTGCTGCGCAGCGCCATCAGCGAGACCCGCGCCCCCGCGATAGGCTTCGCTTGCTCGTCGACCACGGCGCCCGAAAGCTCCACGGGTCGAGCCAGAGCAATGTCCGCTTCCTCATCGCCGAGCATCGACCACCGCCGGCAGTTCCAAGCCAGCCCCGCCTTCTGCACCACGATCATCCCATACCCGTTCGGCGTCTCGGCCTCCACGGCAAAGCGATATGCGCCATCGGCCCCCGTGGTCTGTTCCCCGTGAAGCTGGGCCACGCCCCAGCTTTCCCTGATGTACAGAGCGACACGGGCCCCGCTGACGGCCTGGCCACTGGGGCCGCGCACCACCCCTTCCGCCTTGTAGTTGGGTGAATCACCGGCCGCGGCCAAGGCTGCCATGGCCAAGACACACAGCGTTCCCGCTATCCGCACGTATCCGCTCATCTCGCACGCTCCCTTCGTCTGACCATCTGCCCAGAAGAAACACTCGCGCCGCCACATCAAAACCTGAGGTTGCGCGAAGGACACAGACGTTACGGGATTGTCAGATCTCATCGCCTGTTCTCCTCTATACCAAGCAGACTTCTCCGTCGTGGGTGCGGCCACAGATGTTGACTCGTCCCTGTCGTGCTGGACCGGTGAAGCCCTCGGGTACGGTGTCGACATCAGCGGTGCGAATCCATCCCTCGACCTGGCCGAAATCCCCGGTCGCCTTCGCGCCGAACCAGCCGTTTGCTTCTTGCCGTTTGACTTCGAATCGCTCCTGTGCGCCGGAGACGGCCATCACGGCCGCGATCCGGACGACGTCCGATTCTTGCACGGTCTCGGCTGTTACGTGCCAGTGATTGGGCCGTCGGCGGTGGTAGGCCTCGGGGATGCCGTGATTGTAGGGCGTGTCGAACTGATCGGTCTGCGTCAGAGTCAGACCTTGCGGGCAGGCGAGATGCACGTCCAACTGCGCGCTCTTGCGGCGCGAGATGATTCTGTTGTCGGCGATGTCCATTTTCTCGAAGGCGTGCAGCATCCATTGGAACTGGCTGGGGTTCGGGGCGGTGATTTCATCGAGGAGCAGAAAGAGGCCGGGGCGCAGGAAGAGAATGCGACGCGTCCAGTTCTTGAGCTTGCCCACATAGGCGGGCGTGGCATCGCCGGCGACGTAGGAATAGCCCGGTCTGTCCTTGAAATCGACGATGGCGCCGCTGGCGGCGGCCGAGCGGATTGTCTGCCCCTCGCCATTGACGAGGATACAGTTGTTCGCCTTGGTCGTCCGGGTCCACTGGGCGTGGTGGGGCTTGCCGTAGGAGGGCCCGTAGTACCCCGAGGGAATGGCCAGCGCTGCGCCGCCTTTCATGATCGCGAAGGCATTCTGGTCGGCGTGGCTGTGTGAGACGCTGCCGTAGGGGCTGCTCTTGAGTATAAGACACGTATCGCTGGCCGGGTCGGACAGATCGCTATGGAGGCCTGCCCAGCCCACGCTCTTGAAGGCGCGCGAATTGGGCAGGTCGGTCGGCGCCTTGGAGGGCAGCTTGTCCTCGTACAGCAGCGACAGCGCGCCACTACCGCCACCGCGGTAGCCCGGAATCTGCTCGACCCACCACCCGACGTGGGGGTCCTGGTAGCGATGGGCGTGAAACGCCATCAGCTCGGCATAGCCACTGCCCCGGCCGACCCCGGGACCGCCCCCCTCGGCACTGTCGCCGAAAGGTCGGATCTCACCGTGATTGGCGGTGCAGTAGAAGAAGAAATAACGCACGTTGTTGAAGAACGGCCGCTGCCACAGGTCATAACCGGCCAGCTCCCGCAAGCCTTCGAAGGCCGGGATGTAGAAGGTGTTGTACCAGAGGCCGTAAGGGGTTCCCTCCGCCCAGCCGCCGTCGATCCCACCCCAGTGGGGATAGAACGTCAGCAGCGCCTTCAAGGAATACGTCAGCCACGTTTCCGCCTCGTCCGTCTCTCGCGCCATCGCCAACGACATGTCGCTCAGATAGGCAATCAGGCGCCCATCGTGACTCTCCCCGGGCATGGTCAGGTAGTCCTTCCTTGCGAGCCGGCGATAGGTCTGCCCCGCCCGCTCCCGACACATCTTGAACACGACCCGCCTCTCGCGCTCGTCCAGCGCCCCATACAACCAGTCGTAAGCGATATGGGCGCACTTGGAAAACGACAGGCCCGCCTCGTCGCCCCACCGCGCGCTGACGGACGTGACGTCATCGTCGGCGGTGGGCCAGGAGGCGATTTCAAGCAGGATGCGCTTGGCCGCGTCGGCATACTTGCCGTCTTCCGTCATCAAGTGCGCCAGTGCCAAGTGCATCAGGGCACTGTCCACGTACCCCCGGAAGTAACTGAAGTATTTCCCGTACTCGAGCCGTCGCGTGCCGGCGTCCTCAATGCGATGATACGTGGGGAAGTCGGGGACGCCCTTCGATAGGGCCCTGTCGGCGGCGGCTTTGCAGGCGCGCCAGGATTTTGCACGGGTCGTCGAGAGCGTCGCGCGGACATTATCAAGGCGCGATCTCGGGAACAAGATGCGCGGATGCCCCTCGGGGGCACGGCGCAGAATCTCTTTCGGGTCGATCCATGGCAGTTCGGCGGCTCCGTCCAGAATAGTGAAGCGGCGTTTGCCATGGCGGGCGATTTCGGCGCCGCGATTGTTCAGGGCCACGACATCCCAGGTGTACCGCCCTGGCGGGAGGACGCGGTCCGGGCAATGAACGGGGTCCTTCCCGGCGTTCTTGCTGTAGACCCGCTGACCACCCGCATCGAGGATCTCGACGCGATAGCCTACCGCCCCGGGACACGGCAGCCAGGCCAGGCCGACGGGTGAAATCTTCACCTCGGCGCCATCGTGGGGACGGGGGAAGAGCATGCGGTCGGAGGTTTTTTGGGTCAGGAATGCGGGTGGGTTCTTGGCCATGACTTCGGCCCAGGGCATGGCGGCGGCGAGGCCCAGGGCCCCGGTGGTCTTGATGAAGGTGCGTCGTTTCATTCGTTACTCCTCTTTGAGCTTCAGCGTGGCCAGTGCGGCGTAGCTGGAAATTGGCTTTGTTTGGGTTTGTTTTCCGGGGCGATCGGCGTTTTTGGGCCAGAAACGGCGAAAATTGGGTTTGTTTGGCGCGCATGGGGACAGTGCAGACCGGTGGGCAGATCCGTTCGACTGCGCTGCGCTCCGCTCAGGACGGCTGCGCCGATTGGGTTTGTTTGGCGCGGCTGGGTACAGCGTTTGGACTGTTCGGGACCCGGGGGAACCGGCGGCGAAGCTCGATTTGCCACGGTTTCTGATTCTGCCGGTCATGGGCGGTGGACCTCTTTGGTGGCTGTCGTCAGTTGGCGATTTTTAGTCCGCTTTCTATAGTTAGATACCTATCCTACCGGGGGGTGTTCGCGCCTAAATCCAAAATTCCGGCCATACTCTAAACCCTTTTCAGTACAAGACTAATGCCTATATCAGGCCGGGTCCTTCACGGCGTTTGGAGCGGCACGCATCGGGCGCATAGAATCAGTTTTCGGAGACGGCGTAGTCCAGGATCCGCAGGGGCGTGGGCTCGTGTGGTGTCCTGGGCGATTGCTGGACCATTACCGAGAGGACGCCGTCCTTGGCCCAGCGATAGGGGTCGCCGAGCATTTCGTTGACGAAGGGGCCTGTCTCCCGATGGGCGAGTTTCCAATCGGTCCAGCCGGAGGCGGCGGTGGCGACGGCGATGACGAGATCTCCTCTGACGTGGAGGTGGCCGTCTGCCATTTGGCTCGCGATGCCTCTTGTGCTGTAGATCACGCAGGCGTTGTCGCGGTTGTCCAGGAAGATCTTGGGGCGGTTGCCTGCGGTCCAGGGCAGTTCGGTGTGATGCCAGCGACCTTCGGGGTCGCGCCAGTAGTGGTGGTAGCGACGGGCGTCGGGTGGACCCCAGCGATGCTCGCCCGGCTTGCTGCCAGCGGCCTGGAGCGATTCGTCGGTGCAGTGCCACATGACGACATGGACGCGACCGTGGGAATCGACGGCCTGGCCGTGGGTGTTCATCAGGCCGTAGGCGCGGCTTATGTTGACGACTGTGATGCCGGGTGAGTTGAGGTGGGCCGGCTCGGGAAGGGTCTGGCCCTGGTTGTTGAGCCAGGTCCTGCCTGCGTCTTCGCTATAGGCGTACATCAGGTCGTGATTGGCTCCCTGGGCGTGCTCGCGCCAGACCCAGGTGGCGTGGAGTTTGCCGGCGGGTCCGTAACCGTATCCGTTGGGATAGGAGCAGCGGGACTTGCTCTCGCCCAGAGCGTCCTTGAACGTGCCCTGGCTCGAATCGATCTGGCGGGTGTTGCGCCAGGTGCCGGTCGCGGCGTCGTAGTCGACCAGCATGCGGTCGCCATTGCCGGAACCGCCCTGGCGGTAGCAGAACTGGAGTCCGCCGTCGGGGGTCTGCCAGAAGCGGGGGTAGGTTATCCTGATGGGCTTGCCCTTCTCCAACTCGGCGGTGACGGGGCCGAAGAGGTCGGCGTTCCATTCGACGTCTGCCGGGTGGGTGGCAGCACCTTGTTGAGAGGCGCGGTAGTGGAGGGGGTGGCCGTGATGATCGAAGGCGAGGTGTATGCTGCCGTCTTTGGGGCAGATGCCGAGGGAGATGGTGTTGTGGGCGTCGTTGCTCTGGAAGTCGTAGTCGGTGAAGCGGACGATCTGCCAGGGTCCGGCCGGCAGTTGTCGCCTGGCGAGGCAGACGTGGCGTTTGGCGTCGTAGTAGGCGACGTATTGATGGGTGCGGTGGGTGACGACGGCGTCCTGCTGGAAGGCGAGGCCGTTGATGCCCTGTCCGAATCCGCCTTTGATGGTGAGGGCGGCGGGATCGACGAGGGAGTCTGCGATTTTGGTGACGGTTAGGTCGGCCCGGGCTGTGGACGTGACAATAGTGGTCGCCAGTAAGAGTACGGCGAAGGGCCTGGTCGCTTTTGTCATGCAATCCTCCATCGAGACTATTTGTGGAACGTGCACACTGCGTGTGCTGCCCATACTACCGGGCGGGTTCGGCGTTCTCAAGGACTTTGCGTGTGCATGACCTATGGGGGATGGGCTGGCGGTTTCTTGTTTGGCGAGCGGGAATCGGTACAATGCATGATGATCGTCCATGTGAGTTGAACGAGAATATCGGATGAGGATGACGGCTATGTTGAGCAGGCGGGCGTTTCTTGGGCGTGCGGGACGAGCAGCGGCAGTGGCGTGGGCGGGCGGCGGCGCGTTGGGCGCTGTAAGCGCCGCAGGGCAGAGAAAGCCCAATATCCTTATTATCATGGGGGACGACTGCACGCACAGCGACCTGCCGGTGTACGGGGGGCAGAACGCGGTGACTGCGAACATCGATCGGCTGGCGTCGGCGGGGCTCGTTTTCAATCGGGCGTTCTTGGCGTCGGCGATGTGCCAACCTTGTCGGGCGGAGCTGTACACGGGGATGTACCCGATGGGCAATGGCTGTGCATGGAATCATTCGGCGAGTCGGCCCGGTGTGACGAGTATGCCCCATCATCTGAAGGCGCTGGGCTATCGCGTGGGGTTGGCGGGGAAAGTGCATGTTGAGCCGGCAAGTGTGTTTCCGTTCGAGACGGTGAGAGGGTTTGACGCCAATTGCGTTCGCGACCCGACGCGGCCGCATGACACGCAGTACATCCGGCGGTTCATGACGCGCGACGCAGATGAGCCTTTCTGCCTTACGATTGCGTTGGTGGAGCCGCACGTGCCGTGGGTGATGGGCGACGCGTCGAAGTATCCGCCGAAGCAGTTGAAGCTGCCGCCGAATATTGCGGACACGCCGCGTACGCGCGAGGACTTCGGGCGTTATGTGGCCGAGATTACCTATATGGACGAGCAGGTCGGTGAGATACTTGACGTGCTGGAGGCGTGCGGTCATGCGGATGATACGCTGGTGCTGTTCACGTCGGAGCAAGGGAGTCAATTCCCGGGGTGCAAGTGGACAAATTGGGACACGGGGGTGCATACGGCACTGATCGCGCGCTGGCCAGGGAAGATCGCGGGGGGTCGGCGGACGGATGCGCTGGTTCAATACGCGGATGTGCTGCCTACGTTGGTGGATGCGGCGGGGGGTAGCCCAGCGGAGCATGCGTATGACGGGACGAGTTTCTTATCTGTGCTGCTGGGCAAGAAGACGAGGCATCGTGAGTATGTCTATGGCATGCACAACAATTTGCCGGAGGGGCCGGCGTATCCGATTCGCACGGTGAGCGATGGGCAGTACCGGTATATTCGCAACCTTCGGCCGGAGGAGATCTACATCGAGAAGCATCTGATGGGATGGTCGGGCGAGGGCAAACTGAACAATCCGTATTGGGCGACGTGGGTGCGCGAGGCGTGGGCTGACGATCACACGTATGATCTGACGAAACGATATTTGCACAGGCCTGCGGAGCAGTTGTATCACACGGCGGACGATCCGTACGAATTGACGAACCTGGCTGGTGATCCAGCGACCGGTGCGATCCAGGCACGACTCAGCGAGGAACTGGACCGGTGGATGAAGGAGCAGAACGATCCGGGGGCCGCTCAGGATACGATGAAGGCCCTGGAGGCGTCGCGACGGGGAAACCATCTTTACGGACCGGCTGTGGTGCGTTGAGGGCGGGATTGTTCGTGACAATCGGAGGTGTATCTGCTAGGCTGATTAGTGGATGCGGGACGATGGCTTCTTTGTTCGTCCGCGGGGAGAACTTTTGCGAGATAAGGAGAGGACGATGAAAGAGATTCCGTTGGGCAATGGTCAGAACGCTCAGGTCGATGACGAGGATTACGAGTGGCTGAGCCGGTATCGGTGGTATGCGCATTTCGATCCGGCGCAGGGCAAGACGTTTGCGGCGACGGACACGCCGAGTGGGCGGCGCGTTTACATGCACGACGTCATCATGGGGAACGACTCGCTTGAAGATGAACTGCTGAACTGAGACACGGACGACTGCGGCTTCTCGTCAAGTCTTCAAGACGTTAAGCGATTGGAAGCGACTGCCCAGGACAGCGTAGCTGTCAAAGCCGAGCCAGCGGTCCAGGACAGTGGCGTAGACCTGGCGAAAGTCGGTATGGAACTTCAAGCCGCCGTTGTCGAGGTCGGTCAGGCTCGGGTGCGGGCCGACGCGGCCGCCTTTGACCTTGCCTCCGACCAGAAAGACGGGAGCGGCGGCGCCGTGGCCTGTGCCACGCCGGCCGTTCTCTTTGACCGTTCGGCCGAACTCTGAGAACGTCATCAGCAGTACGCGATCGAGCAGCTTGTCACGCTGGAGATCACCGACGAACGCGCTGACGGCTTCGGCCAACTGACCCAGCAGGGCGCAGTGGTTGCCGAGTTGGTTGGCGTGGTTGTCGAAGCCACCGATGCCGCCACCACCAATCTCGACGAAGATGACGCGGATGCCGATGTCGGCGCGGATGAGGTGCGCGGCCGTGCGCAGGTCGCGGGCTAAACCGGAAGACGGATAGCCGCGCGAGCCGGCGTTCGCCTCGATGACGGCCTCGATCTGCTTGCTCTGGGCGTGTGCGGTCTGCGTGGCTTGGCGAAGAAGTGCGAGCAGGTCACTATCAGGGCTGGTGGCGGCGCGATCGGCCAGCGCGTGTTGACCGGCGTTTTCGCCAGGCATGGTGCGCATGATCAGGTCTTGCGCTGTGCGGATGCGCGGTACGGTGGCGTGTGCGGCGTTCAGGGCGAAGGGGCGGACGATGGGTCCGACGAAGACGGCGGTTGTCTCGACGGCGCTCGGCTTCCAGGCGTGATCGGCGGCGCGACCCAGCCAGCCCGTTTGTCGCTCGGGCCGTTCGGGGTCGGCGGTGTGCCAGATGCGCATGGCGCGATCATGGGACTGATCGGGCTTGGGGTGGCCTACGCCGTGGAGGATGCTGAGATGGCCTTCCCTATACAGGCGCAGGAACGGTTCCATGCGCGGATGAAAGGCGACGTGCTCGTCGATCTTATGTAAGTCTGCGGTCGGCAGGCGGAGGGTCTTGCGGTTGCGGGCGTAGGCGTCGTCGGTGTAGGGGACGACGGTGTTGAGCCCATCGTTGCCGCCAGAAAGCTGCAGGACGACCAGGACGGTGTCACGGTTGCCGGCGCGCGAGGCGGCGAGGATACGTGGGGCAACTGGTCCGAGAGACAGCAGTGCCGAAGCGCCGAGGCCAGCCTTCAAGAAATCACGTCGCGTATGGGACATAACGAAAGCTCCCTTTCTATGCCAACTGATATTCCGGTAGTGTCACTGCCATGTGCGCGAGGCGACGCAAGAAAGTGGGCGTGTCGCCTTCTGCATCCCGCGCGGCTTCGAGCAAGACGTCGCGCACGTCCGGGTCGACGTCGTCCTGGACGAGCAACTTCAGTAAGAACTGCGTGGCTGATTCCAGGCTCGCCTGTTCGTGTCGCTGGGCCACGGCCCAGGGATCGAGCTTGTTGCCGTAGGGCTTGTCGCCTTGCAGCAGGGCCAGAGCCAGATTGTGACGTTGCGCGAGCGCGGCGCTGTCGATCCAGTGTCGCCCCCCGGCCCAGCCTTCGACCGTCGGGGGGTGACAGAGGTCCTGGCCGAGTTCGGCCAGGTCCTGGGCGAGCTGCGTGGTGGAGACCATGCCCTCCATCGCGGTGACGATGCCGACGGCGAACTCGACGGGGCACTTGACGCGGGCACGATACGACTGCCCGGAGAAGAACAGGTTGGAACGCAGCATTGTCTCGACCACGGCGGCAATATTGTAGTCCTCGGCAAGCGTGGCTGCCAGCGGCGCTACGAGGGTCTCGCTGGGCTCGTCCTGTTCGGAGATCAGCCAGCGGTAGAGCCTGCGGACGACGGTGCGCGGTGTGGCCTGCTGGTCCAGGAGCGTCTTGATGACGTCATCGCCGGTGACGTGGCCTTCGCGGCCGAGGAGGCGGACGGGTTTCTCGTCGTGCTCGCGGGGAATGTAGCGCAGTTGGTCGCGGAAGACGAACCAGCCGGTGAAGGCGCGGGCGGCTTCCTGGATGTCCTCGGTGGAGACATGTCCGGGGCCCAGGGTGAAGGTCTCCAGCAGGGGCCGGACGAAGCTGTCGTTGGGAGCGGCCTTGCGATTGGCGTCGGCGCCGAGCCAGACGAGCAAGGCCGGGTCGCGGGAGATGTCCTGGAGCAAGGGCGCGAAAGAGCCGAGGGCATGACGGCGGAGGAGCCTGAGGTGATTGGTCATCAGGCCGGCCTGGTTGAAGGCACCGCCGTTGGTGGCGAAGTAGCTGTGCCAGAAGAGGGTCATCTTCTCCAGCAAGGGATGAGGCGATTCGATCATGCGGCGCAGCCACCAGGCGCGCAGCTCGTTGACGGAGCGGACGGCATCTTCGTAGTCGTCCTGGGTGCGGTTGTAGATGTCCACGTCGGCTTGCGGGCGGAGCAGGCGGTCGATGGTGCGCTGGGGTCCATCGGAAAGCGCTTGCTGGAGCTGCTGCCAACTAGCGCCGAAGGCGGCCCTTCTATGCAGGTGGGCGGCCAAGGCGATGTTCCAGGGGCGGGCAGCGCTAGGCTCGTAGGCGGCCCAGGCCCAGGCGGGGTCGGCAAGCTGGTCGGGCGATGCCAGGCTGACCGGTCTGGAAGGGGGAGGTCCTGTCACTTTCGCGGGCGAGGACACCATCTCAGCTACCTTTCTATGGTACAGGTTACTGCGTCATCTCATTTACGGTTTCGGCAGGTCCAGTTTCAGTTCCAGGGCGGCCTGGGTCAGATCGTTTTCGGTACCGATATTTAACTCGGCGTGGTCGACGCACTTGAGCAAGGTGATGAGCATGTCGATGCCGGCGGCGGCCTCTTGCTGGGTCTTGCCTTTCTTGACCATGTCCTGGCGGACGAGGGTGTCGCGGTTGGCCTGTAGGACGGAGGCCACCTGCGTTCCGGAGATTTCGAGCAGGCTATGGGTCTGGGGCAAGGGGGCGAGTTGCCGGTCGGCCGTGTCACCGAGGGCGTCGATGAGGTCGCGGGCCAGACCGTCGGTCGAGCTGAGGACGAGGTATTCGCCGGGCAGGGCCAGGGACGGGCTGATATTGAAACGGGTGTCGAGTTTGGTCTTGTCGGTGACGTCGGTGGTGGAGAAGTAGGCAAGGGTGAACTTGGTCTGGCGGTGGGTGGGCCGATCGATGATCAGGCCGGGCAGGGCCTGCTGGCCTCGTGTGAAGTTGATCAGGCCGACGGCCTTTTGCCAGGCCTCTTCGACGACGCTGCCGAACTGCTCGGGGTCGCGGAGTCGCAGGATGACGGCGAAGGCGGGCAGCTTGACTTGCGGGGTGCCGACGTCGGGATCGTATTGCTGCTCGGCGACGACGAGCTGGATTTGCGGCTCGGTCTGGGCGAGGACTTCGCTGGTGAGGTCGCGACCGGTGAAGAAGATGCCCATCATGTTCTCGAAGAAAATCAGGCCGGAGGTGCGCTCCGGGAAGAGGTCGTCTTTGGCGGCATAGAAGGCGTGCAGGTCGCGATGCAGGCTCAGGGCGGCGATTCGCCTGGGTATGCGGGCGCCGGGTTCGACGCCGTCGCCGGCCTGTTGGGGCAGCGCGAAGGCGGCGGGGCTATCCGGTCCGGCGAGCTTGCCATCGGTCAGGGCGCGGAGCGTGAGGGTCCTGTCCTGGACGTCGAGGTTGAGGGCCAGCCAGCTCGAACTGCCGAGCGATTCGGTGATGCCGGCGAACATCAGCGAGGCCAAGGGATTCGTGCGGGGCGATTCGATGATCTTGGCGAAATCGGGAAGTGCCATCAGAGGTTTGAGGTGCACAAACGCGGTGGCCACCGCGTCGGGCTGGGTGGCGCGGCGGGCCGCCTGGAAGGTGGGGCTGCTGGCCAGGGACGCACCGCCGGGCTGGGCCTGGAGATCGAGGGTGGCTTTGAGCATTTCGGAACGATTGGAGAAGATGAGTCGCTTGCCGATGATGGCATGGGCTTCGTTGCCATCGAAGGTCCACATCGTGACACCATTGTGCTGACTGGAGGCGACCCTTTCCGCGTCGCCCTGTTTCTGGGCCTCCGAGCGAGCGATATTGACGAAGATCTCGTGGAGGCGGTTGAGAAGGCTCTCGTCTTCGGCGTCGACTACGGCGACGACGGTATCGTTGGGGCAGACGGCCAGGGTGATGCCTCCTCCGGTCAGTTGGGTCAGGGCGGTTCGCCAGTTCGTCTGCAATGTGGTTTCGAGGAAGTCGATGACGTTGAGGAACTCCTTGAACTCGGGGTTGGTCACCTGCTGCTGATAGAGAGGCAGCGAGGTGATGGCCTCGATCATCTCGGCGTCGGCGAGCTGGTCGATCAGGACTTTGGGTTTGGCGAGGTGGAGACAGATGACGGCGTCCGGCGGGATGCACTGGGCGGCCGTGGGTTGAGCGCTTGCCGGCGCCAATGATGTGAGAAAGGCGATGGCAAATATGAGTGGTGTTTTGGTGGACATGTCGGGCCTCCTAGGCTGCTGATTGCGGACACCCCCTCATTGTATCGGCGATCGTATCGAATCGACACGACAATTTGCTGCTGGGGCTTTGGCTCTGCCAGTGTAGTCGAAGGCGAGGTGGGATTGTTGCGGGGAAAGTGGCGGAAACGGGGAGCGATGATGGAGAGCAAAGGCCGGCGAGCGTGAGGTGTATCCCGGTCGAGGGGTCGAGAGCAGGCACGCTTTCAGAGATGACATGGGGGTTGCGGTGTGCGTGATAGGGCTTAGGATGGGCGGCTATGTTGGATGAATTTGGGATAATGAATACGGTTATTCTGGTGGCCTACCTGGCGGGTATGGTTTCGATCGGGGTGTGGCTGGCCGGGCGGCAGAAGAGTACGGAGGACTACTTTCTGGCCGGGCGGAATATGCCGTGGCTGGCGGTGGGGATGAGCATGTTTGCGTCGCTGACGAGTGCGACGACGTATATGGGGGTGCCGGCGTTTGCGTACAGCCACAATGTGGCGATGATCTTCGGGGTGGTGATGAGCCTGGTGGCGGCGCCGATTTTGGGGTGGCTGTTCTATCCGGTGTACCGACGGCATCGAGTGACGACGAGCTATGAGTATATCCTGTCGCGGTACGGGCAGGCGGCGCGGGGGGCGGTGTCGGGGCTGTTCGTTCTCAGTCGGCTGGGGTGGCTGGGGATCGTGATCTACGCGCCGGCGAAGGCGATGGCGGTGGCGTCGGGCGTGCCGTTGATGTTGGCGATCGTGATGATGGGACTGCTGGCGGTGACGTACACGGTGTTGGGCGGGCTGTCGGCGGTGATCTGGACGGACGTGGTGCAGTTCGTCATTCTGTTCGGGGGGGCGGTGTGGCTGGTGGGGACGCTGGTCGTGCACGTGCCGGGGGGCGTGGGTGAGATCGTGCGGGTGGCGGGAGAGGCGGGTAAGTTCGACGTTTTCGACTGGACGGATTTTGGCAAACTGACGGCGCTGTCGGCGACGATCGGCTGGTTCTTCGTGTTTCTCAATGACTACGGGACGGATCAGGTGACGGTGCAGCGGCTGCTGGCGGTTCGGCAGGAGAAGGGTGTGGTCAAGGCGATTGCGTTTAACGCGGTTAACGACGTGGTGATCAACGGGATGCTGATCTTCATCGGGATCGGGATGTTTGCGTACTTCAAGGCGTTTCCGGACCGGCTGGACGCGAGCGTCGAGGCGGACGGGATGCTGCCCTTCTATATCATGCACATCCTGCCGGCGGGGGTATCGGGGCTGCTGGTGACGGCGATCTTCGCGGCGGCGATGTCGAGCGTCGATTCGGGGATCAATTCGCTGTCGACGGTGATCGTGAATGACTGGATCAAGCCGTGGCGGCGCGGGGCGCATGCGGATCGCAGCGACGTGGCGCTGGCGCGGTGGTTGACGGTGGCGCTGGGGGTGCTGGCGACGGCAGCGGCGATCTATGCGGCGCGGATCGGCGGTATCGTGGAGATGTGGATGAAGGTGATGGGGCTCTTTGCGGCGCCGGTCTTGAGCGTCTTCGTGCTGGGTATGTTCACGGGGCGGGCGCACTTCGTGGGCTGGCTGGTGGGGGCATGCGTTGGGGTGGGCTTGACGGTCGTCTTACAAGTGTGGTGCGAAGACCAGCTCATGGCGATCTGGCATTTTCCTGTTTCGTTTGCGGTCACGACGACGGTGGGTTATGCGGTCAGTGTGTTGACGCCGGGGGTTCGGGGGGTGAGTCGTTGAGGGTGTCGTTGCGGCGCTGCTGTTTGGTGACGACGCGGTCGATCCAGAGGTAGGCGGTGAGTCCGGCGAGGATGTTGGCAAGGGAGAGGCCGCAATAGAGGCCGGCGATTTGGGCGAGGTGGGCACCGAGGAGGGCCAGCGGTATCCAGAGGGCGAAGGCGAGGAGGGACTCGAGGAACATGGCGTCGTAGGGGCGGTGGAGTACGTTGAGGGCGGTCCAGGTGATCAGGTGGACGCCACGAAGGCCCATGCTGGCCGAGACGATCCAGAGGTAGAGGCTCGCGGACTGGACGACGAAGGGGTTGTTGTCGAAGTAGGTGGGCAGCCTCTTGCCGAGGAGGAGGAAGGTGGCGAGGAGGAGGGCGCCCCAGGTGAGGGCGAAGCGTTTGGCGAAGCGGAGGCCTTCCTGAATGCGGTCGAAGCGGGCGGCACCGAAGTTCTGGCCGACGAAGGGGCTGATGCCGGTGGAGAGGGCATAGATTAGGGCGAGGCCAAATGACTCGATGCGGTGGGCGACGCCGAAGCCAGCGACGGTCTCGGGGCCGAAGCCGGCGACGATTCTGGTGATGATCCCATAGGCGATGGGGATGATCGCATTTGAGACGGCGACGGGCAGGCCGATGCGGAGGATGGTTTTCCAGGAGTTGATGAGCGTGTGGTAACCGGGCCAGGGGGAGGTGAGGAGATGCTCGCGGTGGTAGAGGACCCAGAGGGCGACGATCAGGGTGATGCCGCGGGCGATGACGGTGGCGACGGCGGCTCCGGCGACGCCCATGGGCGGGACGGGGCCCCAGCCGAAGATGAGGATGGGGTCGAGGACGGCGTTGATGACGACGCCGACGATCATGACGACGCTGGGGGTGAAGGTGTCGCCGGTGGCTCGGATGATGTTGTTGCCGACGATGGGGACGATGTAGAAGACCATGCCGGGATACCAAATCATCATGTACTGCTTGATGAAGGGCATCATGGCGTCGGTGGCGCCGAGGGCGCGGAAGAGGGGCTCGATGGTGGTGAGTCCGACGGCCATGAGGAGGGCGACGCAGGCGGCGGCGAGGGTTAGGGCGTCGGTGCTGAGGCGGCGGATGCGGGTGCGGTCTCCGGCGCCGATGCCCTGGGAGATGACGGCCATGGCGCCGACGCCGAGGCCGAGGGTGAAGGTGCCGATGACCATGACGACGGGGAAGGTGAGGGTCATGGCGGCCAGGGGTATGGTTCCGAGTCGACCGACGAAGAAGGTGTCGATGACGTTGAAGGCCATCATGGCGAGGATGCCGACGAGCATGGGGGCGGAGAGGCGGACGAGTGTGGAGGCGATGGGGCCGGAAGTCAGTTTGGCTGAAGTTGGTTCTTTGGGCATGGCGGGTATGGTACGACAGTGCCGGCCCCGACACAATCGCCGATTCGGCGTGTCGGCTTTGAGGCTTTCCCTGGGTTCGACGAGTGGTTACACTGTAAGGGATGTCTTGGCACACTGAAACCCACTAGGAGGAATACCAATGACGAGCAAGGTGATTTCGATGAATCTAACGGCGAGTGCTCTGCTCTTGCTCATCGGGGGTATGGCCAGTGGGATGGGTTTCGAGCGTGTGGTTATTGACGAGGCGGTCGGGGGGCGGACGGCGATTGGTGATATCGATGGGGATGGGCTGAACGATATCGTGGTACACACGTGGTCGACGGACAGAGGCAAGCAGAACGACGGGAAGATCGGGTGGTACAAGTATCCCACGTGGCAACGGTACAGCATTGTCGACAGCGGGCATATCTTCGGCGACGGGGTGCTGGCGGTCGATCTGGACGGCGACGGTGACAACGATGTCGTGACGGCCAAAGGCAACGACGGCGAGGCGCACGTGTTCTGGTATGAGAATTCCGGCGATGGCACGTCGGGCTGGGAGGAGCACAAGCTGGCTACGGTGGAGCTGGGCAGCGAGGTGAAGGACGTCGAGGTGCACGACATGGACCACGACGGGAGGCTGGACGTGGTGGTGCGGACGAAGCACAAGTTTGCGGTGTACTTCCAGGAGTCGCCGGATTCGTGGGTGGAGAAGATGGCGGACAATGCCGAGCGGGAAGGGATGACGATCGGTGACGTCGACGGAGACGGCGATTACGACGTGGTGATGAATGGGTTCTGGCTGGAGAATCCGGCGCGGCCGCGCGAGGATGTGTGGAAGCGATACGATATCGATCCGACGTGGTATGAGGACAAGACGGGTGGGTGGCAGGACCATAGCGTGATGGCGGCGGTGGAGGACATGGATGGTGACGGCGTGGCGGATGTGGTTCTTTCGCATTCGGAGAAGACGGGGTTTGCGGTGACGTGGTATGCGTCGGCGAATCCGAAGGGTGGGCCGAAGGCGTGGACGAAGCATGAGGTCGGCGTGATCGATTATTGCCATACGCTGCGGGTGGAGGATATGGACCTGGACGGGGACATGGATATCGTGGCGGCGACGTTGATTCGGAAGGAGGACCCGGAGATTCGTGTGTTTGTCAACCGGGGGACGGGGCGGACATGGGGGAAGGTGTCGCTAGGGGCGATGAGTGCGTACAAGGCCAAGACGGGGGATATCGACAACGACGGGGACATGGACATCGTCACGGCTCGGAGTTGGGACCAGCCACCGATTCAGTTGTGGCGGAATACGGCGGGCGATGCGAAGGGCGCGGCTTTGGGCACGATCGGGCTGGGTGCGAAGGCGCCGGCGGGAGCGGATGTCTTGATCGACGGGACGCGGGAGTTGCTGGACGAGAAGTGGACGTATTGGGAGGGGCCGCGATTCGCTTCGTCGCTGCCGATCAAGTGGAAGCTGGTGGATGATCCCGTCGATGCGGGCCAGGCGCTGGTGACGTCCGATCCGGCGGCGGCGGGTGGCAAGTACGGAGCGGCGGATATCGTGACGAAGAAGAAGTATCGCGACTTCCGGCTGCACATCGAGTTTCTGGTGCCTCACAAGGGCGGCAACAGCGGGGTGTATCTGCAAAACCGTTATGAGATTCAGGTGCTGGACGGGGACCCGGGGAAACACGGGATGGCGGCGGTGATCAATGAGGCGGCCGGGCCCTACGATGCGTACAACGGGACGGGGAAGTGGAACGCGTACGATATCGTGTTTCGGGCGGCGCGATTCAAGGGCGGGAAACTTACTGAGAAGGCGCTGATGACGATGTACTTCAATGGGATCAAGGCGCATACGAACCATCGCATCCAGAAGGTCTGGGGCGGGAGGAACTCGGGCATTGACGGGGGCAATCGGGGCGGCGAGGGGATTACCGACGTACCCGGCGGGCTGAAGCTGCAGTGCGAAGGTCACGAGGTGCTGTACCGCCATGCGTGGATCAAGGAACTGAACCTGGAGGCGCCTGATACGTCTCTGCTAGAGCCCTAGAAACATGACAAACGAGATGGGAATCGCGTGGGGGAAGAACATAGGAAGGAAGGTGCGGTCTCATGAAGCGGCTTACTTTGGCGTGTTGTGCCTGCCTGGTTTTGGTTGGGAGTGCCTGGGGGCAGATGTGGGAATTCAACACAGACAATGACAAGGAGGGATGGATCCCCAGCCATATCGCGGATCTGGCGGCGCGGGAGGGGACGCTGGTCGCGACGGTAGCGGAGTCCACCAACGACCCGTATATCACCGGGCCGCTGGGGCCGTGGGATGCGAACGACATCGCGGGCATTCTCCTGCGGGCGCGGGTCTCGACTGACGTGAGCAGCTACTCCGGGGGCGCCGGGCCGGCGATCTACTATTTCAATCCCGGTCCACACGCCAAGGGGTTTCTGCTGCCCGATCCCAACGAATGGGGCAGCATCCTGATCGACATGACGGAGGAGGCCGGCTGGACCGGCACGGTCAACAACGTCCGCGTCGATCTGGCGGACAACGTGCCCGAGGCGTACACGGTCGAGATCGACTGGATTCGGTTCATGGGGCTCTATCTGGACAATGAGAGCTTCGAACAGTGGGACGACGTCAACAGCGTTCTGGCGGGGTGGGACGTCAGCGGCGGTGACTTCATGGAGCTTTATGACGCGTACATCGATGCGACGGTTGAGCCCAACAACGTGCGTTCGCTGGGCTGGGCGGTCAAGCACCTGGGAACGGGGTCGTACCATGCGCTATCGCAGCCGATCAAGGGGGGCCTGGAGGTGGAGAAGGGTGTGCCGGTGACCTTGCGCGGGGCGCTGAAGATCCCGGCGGAGGCATGGGACGAGAATGCCTCTATCTGGTTCCGTATCCGGGAATTTGACGGCCAGACCGAGCGGCTGAGCGATCCTATCGAGGTGACGGTATTCGACGAATGGTTCGATTTCGAGCGTACGCTGGAACTGGCGTACGAGCCGGGCGAGCGGGAAGCGTTGGAGGTGCAGCTCTACGGGCGTGTGGGCGAAGGGACGTTCTTCTTCATGGACGACGTCTTCGTAGAGATCGGCGAGTTGGTGTTGCCGGATGAGGATCTGTATTGGCCTTACAACCAGACGCACTGGGAATTCGAGGTGCCGGGGGACACCGAGGGATGGTCGGCCAAGAACGATCAGGACATCACGTTTTTCGATGTGAACGTGGTGGATGTGAATACAACGCCGACGGGCGCGTTGCTGATGGATCTTCCCGGTGGCACTTTCGATCCCTACGTCAACGGGCCGGCCGGGCCGTACTACGCCGGGCAGACTACCGGGGTAGCCTTCCGCATGCGGTACAATGGCCGCGAGGACGACCTGGTCAAACCGACCGATGGTGGTCAGCATACGGTCTACTGGTTCTACGTCGGCGGGGGGCATGGCAATTCCGTGCAGTTCGAGATTCCGGCGGCGAACGCGTGGTTCATTGCCTATATCGATTGCTCGGACCGCTGGAGTGGATGGGTCAACAACTTGCGGTTCGATCTGGGGCACTATCAGGAATTCATGATGGTGGACGTCGACTGGATTCGTACGTACGGCCAGTACATCGGGAATAACGGGTTCGAAGGGAGTCTGGAGCCGTGGTCGGCCGTCGGGGAAGGGTTCTCGCTGAGCGCCGATCAGGTGCAGACGGGGGAGACGGCCCTGAAGATCGAGGGGCAAGGCATCGGCGCGTGGCATGCAGTCGAGCAGCGTGTCGCCGGGTGGGACACGAAGATTCCCAAGGGCGCCCGAGTGACGGTGAGGGGCTCGTATTTCGTGCCGGCGGATTCATGGGCCGAGGGCGCGTTGCTGTGGCTGCGGGTCAACGAGTTGGAGGCGGGCTCCGCCAATGAGAACATCGACCCTGCTGCCGCCCTGGCAGTACCCGTTTTCGGTGCGTGGACCCCGTTTGAGGCGAGTGTCACGACGCAGTACGAACCGAGCGAGCGTGGGCACCTTTCGGTGCAGTTGTTCTCGCAGACGCCGGCGGAGGCGCCGATCTACGTGGATGACGTGTTCGTGGAGGTCGTTGCCAGTCCGGAGGACGGGGGCGGTCTGCAAGGGGTGACGTTTGTCGAGCCGTAGCCTGGATGACCGGCCGTTGGAGCGGGATGACAACATCGCGAAGCAGCGTAGTGGCAGTTACCTAGTAAGGAGCACATTGTGCTATGGATGTGACGGAGCGTCCCGCATCGACCTTGGCCAAGCTCGAACGCATGCAGAAGGCCCTGCGGCATGAGGAACCGGACCGCGTGCCGATCAGTGACTTCTTCTGGGGAGGTTTCCTGAATCGCTGGCGGCAAGAACTCGACCTGCCGCCCGAGACCGATCCTTACCGCTACTACGACCTGGACTGGATCGTCACGATCCCGAATATGGACCCGCACATTCGATCCTTCGAGACGATACGCGAGGACGAGAAGGAGGTGTGGGTCAAGACGGGCTTTGAGACGGTCCTGCGGAAACGTCTGGACCTGCCGATGCCGGAGCAGATGTCGTGGGAGACGGACAGTATCGAGAAGCTGGAGGCGTTGGAGTTCGATGATCCCGGGGACCGGCGGCGGTTCTTCGAGGCGGGTGACAACCAGATCGCCGGCGTGGGTGACGGCTTCCAGCGCAACAGCCCGGCGTGGGTGGATACGGTTGACAGTCTGTGGCCGGACTTCCCCGTGTTCGGCAGCATGATCGAGGTCAACGAGTGCCTCACCCGGCTGATCGGCCAGGAGAACACGCTGCTGTGGATGGGCCTGTATCCGGATCGTTTGGGGGCGTGCATCAATCGCATCGGAGCGTTCTATCTGGCCTGCTGCAAGGCGGCTATTGAGGCGGCGCCGGGGCGACTCGATGGTTTCGTGATCTGGGGTGATGTGGCCTATCGCAAGAGCATGTTCTTTAGCCCGGACTACTGGCGCGCGTACTTCAAGCCGTGGGTCAAGGCGATGGTCGAACACTGTCACGCTCACGGGCTGCCTGTGATCTACCACGGCTGCGGCAACGTGACAGCGATTTTCGAGGACTACATCGAGATGGGCATCGATGCCTACAATCCGCTGGAGGTCAAGGCGGGTATGGACGTTGTCGAGCTGCGCCGCCAGTACGGCCACCGCATCGGGTTCTGCGGGAACCTGGACGTTCGGACGTGGGAAGTGGGTGACCGCGAGGCGATTCGCTCCGAGATCCTGCGCAAGCTCCATGCGGGCCGAGGCGGTGGGCTGATTTTGCAGTCGGACCACTCCGTCACGAGCGCCGTTTCCGGGCGGACATACGACTATGTGGTGAAACTGATTCGAGAGTACGGGACGTACCCGTTGGATCCGGATGCGCTGAGCAAGCCTCTCAAGGACGCCAGGTGACGGCTTTGCCGCTCAAGAGGAAGCCAAGGAGATCGCTATGACCCCAGTCGTCGTCAATCCCCTTTTGGGGACCATTCTACACGCCGTGGGGGCCACCTCGGCCGCGTTGTGTTACACGCCCCAACAGAAGCTGCGGGGCTGGTCGTGGCAGACGTACTGGCTGGCCCAGGCGTCGATCTGCTGGGTGGTGGCGCCGATCGTGGTGGCTTGGCTGACGACGCCGGACCTGGGAGGGGTCCTGCGTGCAGCGCCCCCGCGTGCTATGCTGGTGACATTCGTTCTGGGCATGGTCTATGGGATTGGCGGGACGGCATTTGGCCTGGCTATTCGCTATATCGGCTACTCGCTGACCTACGCCATCGCCATCGGCATCTCATGCGTCCTGGGGACATTGACGGGGCCGATCCTGGCCGGATCGTTGGCGAGCATTCTGGACAAGCCAGGTTCGGGCTGGGTGATGGGCGGAGTGTTCGTCGGGCTGGTCGGCACGCTGATATGTGGCTGGGCCGGGCGGCTCAAGGAGAGGGAACTTCAGCAGAAGAGCGACGACGACGGCGGGCGTTTTGCCCTGGCCAAGGGTTTGGTGTTATGTGGTATCGCCGGGGTGTTTTCCGCCGTCTACGGGATCGCGGTTAATGATGCCGGCGCGCCGATTGCGAAAACGGCGGCCGAGTTTGGGGCCGGCCATTGGCAGACCAATGTGGTCTATATTTTCGCCAATACGGGGGCGTTCGTGACGACGGCGGTGTATTGCGTGTACTTGAGCTGCGTGCAGAAGACGTTCGGCGAGTTCCGTCGGCCGACGGAGGCGACGGGGCGGGCGCTGCCGGTCAACTATCTCATGGCGCTTGTGACGGGCGTCATGTGGTATGGGCAGTTTCTTTTCTATGGTCTGGCCCACGTCCGCATGGGGCAGTTCAAGTTCTCCAGTTGGGCGATTCACATGCTGATGCTGATCCTGTTCAGCTCTCTGGCGGGGCTGGTAATGCGGGAGTGGCATGGACGGAGTGCGCGAACCAAGGGGACGATGGTGGCGGCTCTGCTGATCGTCGGAGTGGCGGTGCTGGCGCTGACTTACGGAAACTATCTGGGGCAATAGTGGGTGGATGCGATGAAGCGATATGGGATGGTCGTTGGTTTGAAATCAGAAAGAATCGAGGAGTACAAGCGACTGCACGCGGCGGTCTGGCCTGAGGTGCTGAAGATGATCTCGGCCTGCAACATTCGCAACTACTCGATCTACCTGCGCCGGCTTGCGGACGGGCATCATTATCTTTTTAGCTACTTCGAGTACACGGGCAGCGACTTCGAGGGGGACATGGCCACGATGGCGGCGGACTCTACCACGCAGAAGTGGTGGGAGGTCTGCATGCCCTGTCAGGAGCCGCTGGCGGACCGGGCCGAGGGGGAATGGTGGGCCGGGATGGAAGAGGTCTTTCACGTCGATTGATCCGCCACAGGTTTTGATGTATCGCTGCGTTTGGCGAATGGGATGGGGAAGGTGTCCGGTCCCTTTTTCCGTCAACGTGGGAAAAAAGGGACCGGACACCGCTTAGAGTTCCGTGGGCTAGAGTTCCCAGCCGGGGCGGTATTGGCGCCGGAGGTATTTGTTGGCGTCGGGGGCGTTGGTGATCTTCATGTTGTCGCTATCGAAGAGGACCTTCTTGCCGGCGCGGAGGGCAACGGTTCCGAGGTTGACAGCGTCGGTGATGGCGGCGGCGTTGAGGAAGCTGCCCGGTGAGGGGTCGCCTCCTTTGCAGGCGTCCAGCCAGGGATTGTGGCGCTGGTCGCGGCCGGCATACCGACTCGAAGGCTCCGGGATGGAGAGGGGCTGTCGCTTGCCCTTGGTGAATAGCTGCGGGTCCTGGCCGTGGAAGCCGGCCAGGATGGCGCCCTGATCGCCGACGAACAGGATACCCTCCCTTTCCATCTCAACGTTGTGGGCCTCGACCTCGTCGGGGAGGCGGGGCTTCATGCCGCCATCGTACCAGAACAACTCGACGGCAGGTCTGTCTCCGCGGGCGGCGAACTGGAAACGCAGGGCGCAGGCGATGGGATAGGAGAAATCGTTATTCACGGTGCGGCTGACGTTGTCGGCGATGGTGCAGGTGTGGGTGGCCCAGGCCTGGGCGCTCGTGGGGGCGTCGAGGTCGAGGCCTACGAAGACGGGCCAGAGGCTGTAGATGCCCATGTCGGCCATGGAGCCGCCGCCGAAATCGTACCAGCCGCGGAAGACGGTGTGGGTGTAGTGCGGATGGTAGGGGCGAGGCTGTGCGGGTCCAAGCCAGAGGTCCCAGTCGAGGCCCTTGGGGACGGGCGGTTTGTCGGTGGGGATCTCGGTGTATTGGGGCCAGACGGGGCGATTGGACCAGTTGTGGATTTCGCGGAGCTTGCCGATGACGCCCTGCTTGATCTGTTCGACGATGCGGCCGTTGCCGGCGCCGCTGCCATAGGCGAGCAGGTGGGTCGCCTTGCCTGTCCGGCGGGCGGTCTCGAGGACGAGGCGGCCTTCGTGGAGGCGGTTGGCGATGGGCTTGTGCATCAAGACGTGGAGGCCCTTCTTCATGGCGGCGATGGAGATGGTGGCGTGGTGATGATCGGGCGTCATGATTTTGACGGCGTCGAGGTCGTTTTCCTTTTCCAGCAGCTCGCGGAAATCGGCGTAGGCGCGGCAGGCCTGGCGGCTTTGCCCGGCGCGATTGTTGGCATAGTAGGCGTCGACCACTGCGCGGCCTACTTCGCGGCCTCCGGGACAGCCGCTCTGGCCTTCTCGCCATTTCGAGTTGCCCATGTACGTGCGGATGCGATTGCGAATGCTGTTTTTGCCCCACTCGACGTAGTCGTTGCTGTCTTTGTTTGGATCGCAGACAGCGACGATCTGTATGCCCGGATCGGCGAGCAGGCCACCGAGCTCGCTGAATCCCTGCGTGCCCATGCCGATGTGGGCGAGCGTGATACGTTCGCTGGGCGCGGTGCGTCCGCTTCCTCCCAGTACGTGTCTGGGGACGATGGTGAAGGCACCGGAGGCGGCGGCGGTGCCCAGGAATCTGCGACGACTGATATTCGTAGTCATGAGAACGCTCCCGAAGAGAATGTTACAGTCAACAACTCACGGTGCCCTACTTCAGTTCCTTGAGGTAGATGTTCTTGAACTGGAGGAGGCTGGGGGGGCTGGTCCACTTGCCGTTGCGCTTGCTGCCGTGGTGCTGGAGAGCGATGGGGCCACTGGCGGGCATGCCCGGGATCAGCGCGTTGTCGATGACCTTGATGTCGTTGAGGACGACGGTGACGCGGTCGCCTTTGACGGTGATTTCGAAGCGGTTCCACTGGCCTACTGGTTTGTCGGCCTGGTGACTCGGGGTCACGCCAGCACGGACTTCGGGGGGCATCGATTTGTCCATGCGGATGCCGTAGAACTCGCCGGAGCCGATGGGCCAGCACCAAATGTTGACCTGGTTTCGGCCGGCACCGCGGAGGTAGATACCGCTGTCGGAGTCGGGCAGGGCCAGCTTCATTTCCTTGCCTTTGACGTCGCGGGCATGGGTGCCGTCGGGCAGGATATAGGGGATGTTGGGGTTGATGTAGGGCGTCTCTTTGATGCGCCAGTCGACGCGGAGGACGAAGTCGGTGAGCTCCTCGGTATGCCAGAGGCTCTTGTCGCCCGAGGCTTCGCTTTGGGCATCGTAGTCGATGACGCCGTTGATGATTTTCCAGTGTCCGTTGTCGCCGGCAGGAACTTTCCAGCCGGTGAAGTCCTTGCCGTTGAACAGGGCTCGAAAGCCG
>Ga0272442_10002611_pt1 | contig 25983 bp, 19 predicted proteins | sample SSMForm2O_FD_200262 | JGI IMG/M metagenome (GOLD analysis project Ga0272442, IMG submission 200262) | Marine sediment archaeal communities from Little Sippewissett salt marsh, Falmouth, MA, United States - SSM-Form-2O | ecosystem: Environmental > Aquatic > Marine > Wetlands > Sediment ... | reverse complement strand
TACCAGGGCTGTTCCCCTGAGATCCAAGGGTGCGTTCCCCAAATATCTGAGATCGACTTCCAACCCTATGGCCTCACTCAATTTGACCCCCCAGTCCAGCTCTTCTTGGAGGGAACGCCTCTTCGATTGCATTCCCCTTCGCAAGAAGTAACCAACGTCCAGGTCGCTGTCCGGCCGGGGGGTTCCATGTACTCGGCTTCCAAAGGCATAAGCCACCAGCACCCGGTCAGGATCCAGGATGCCTGTAGCAGCCTTCCTGAGTTGTTCGGTCCGTTTCCCATCCATTTTGCTACGAGTCTACCAGGGCATGAGCCGGTGCGTCCAGGAAGCCATTATCGCGTTTCTGAGCGTTTGGGAGCGGACGATGAAAGGGAAGCCCTGATTTTCCTGGCAAGAGCCAAATTCTCAGGGTCGTAGAAGATCTCATCGTCGTTGGGAGGCGTCGGATCGAAGGGACGTTTTCGGGTGAGACCTGCATCGTAGCTTGCTTTCCAAAGCCTGAAGCAAAGCTCTCTCAATTCGCTGATTTCTCGAAGCGCTTGATCCGGATTTTGACTAGGCATCGTTGGACTCCAGCTTTTCGATATCGGCCAGATCCTGTGTTGCTCCGCGTAGCCTCTTCAATTGAATGAGATGATCGAGTTTAACCACCCTTACCGTCCTGTTCAGCATAGGAAGGGCACTTGCCTCTTCAATCATTTGGAGAAGGGCAGGTTCCGCTGTTGTGAGGGCGTCTACGACAAACAGGCTCTTGCTCTCGGGATCCGCCTTAACGAAACGCCAAAGAGTCATCTTGGATTCCTTGAACGTCCAGGGTTTATGCCGCTGCTCATAACCGAGGCTGAGAAGGGCCTTGCTCAAGTTTTCCACGTCACCGGGGTCTATCAATAGATCGACGTCCTTGGTGGCGCGAACGTGGCCATACATGCCTACGGCCAGAGCACCTATGACCGCATAACGGACCTTCGAGTCTTCCAACGCTTGGGTGATGATATCGAATTCCAGGTACAGGTTCATCATCCGCCATTGTATCGCACAGCGCTTGCCCCCTTCCGCCAGATTTTTTCTTCTACCCCTTGTATTACCTCGCCACACGAGGTATATTGCCTAGGGAGGCTAGGTATAAAGCATCCGCCCGGAGGTGAACCGATGGAGTTCAACAGCGATTTGACGCGAAGCGTGGTCCAACCCATCGTTCTCAAGCTCGTACAGGAGCGTCCCATGTACGGCTACGAGATCATCAAGGTGGTGAACGAGAGAACTCAGGAAGCCTTCCAATGGAAGGAAGGGACGCTCTACCCGTGCCTTCATCGGCTGGAAGGGGAAGGACTCATCCAAAGCGAATGGCAAGAGTCGGACAACGGAAGAAAGCGCAAATACTACAGCATCACGCGGAAGGGATCCGCGGTCTTAGCGGATCGTCTCGAGGAGTGGAGCCGTTTCAGAGAGGCCGTGAGCTGCCTGCTCATGGCTCCTGTGGGGATGAGGACGTGAAGGATCCACGGCTTCGAGAGCTCGTAGAAGAAGCCACGGCCGGTCTTAAAGACGACCCAGAGCTCAGGCTGGACGTGCAGCAGGAACTCGCCTCACACATCGAGACGGCTGCGGAGGAATACCAGGCCAGCGGAAGGGACGAGGAGGAAAGTTGGAACGCCGCCTTGAAGGATTTCGGGGGTCCTGTGGATCTGGCCCAGAGCCTTGTGGAAGGGAATAGACGGAGAATGAAGCTCCGGGGCAGCCTTCGTTTGGCTATTCGAGCCCTGGTAATGCCTGCGGCCTTGGTTTCCGCCCTTTGGATCTCGTTTGAGGGCCTTCAAAGCTGGTCCTTTCTGCTACCGGCTTTCCTGTCTGTTTCCTCGCTGCCTTATCCGTTTAAATCGATTCATCCTCAGTTGACCCGGGCTCCACTCAAGAAAGAAGAAAAACTCCTTCTTTGGGGCGATAGGACGCGCGATACCCGTTCGGAGCAACAGCATGCGATTGTAGAACTGGAGCGTGGAAATGCCGTCTATTATGGAAATTATATGAGCTGTCTCTTGGCAGAACGTCGGTGGGATCGGGACGGTCATCTGGAAGAAAAGGCGTCGCTTGTAGCTGCAACGCAGGAAGGGGCTAGACTCGATCCAAACAACGCGCGATACGATTACATAGCAGCGTTTCTTCTTCTCGAGGAGGCCTGCAAGGAGACGAGGATAAACGATGAGGACGCTGATGATGCTTCTGCACCCTGGCGACTGGAAATTTACGATAGGCAAGCAGTAGACCAGGGAATGGCTAGATTTCTTCAAGGAAGCCATAAGCCTTTTTGTAAAAGCTACATGAGCGAACTGTTGGCTATGCGTCTGTCTATTTTGCCTCCCTCTCAGGATCTCGGTGAGATGTGGTCTCGAATCGAGCTGGCAAGCGAGGCTCTTTTGCCTTTTCTCTCTGATTACAGGCACCTTGCGAGGATTAGTATTCGCTATGGAGAACGTCTGTTGGAGGAGGGGCATCCTGAGGAAGCACAGCCTTTCCTGATTTCTTGGCTGACACTTTCCCGGCAGATGACAGAAGCTTCTTCCACCTGGATTGAAGAGCTGGTGGTCTTTTCCATCTTGGAGATTGGTCGTGATGAAGCCGTGCCACTCCTAAAAATAGCGGGACAGGAACAATATGCGGAAGAGATTTCCTCGGTTGTCCAAGAGATGCTTCAGCCTTGGGAGGAACAGAAAAGCAAGGGAGAGAAAGACAAGGAAATGGTAAGAAAACTCATGAAGTCCAAAGGATCCATACTCGACGCCATGCTGCTTCCGGCGTTGCATTTGGGGAAGGACGATTTCAACCTGGAAACCGGGCGTCTTCTGGACCAAACCATTCTGGAAAGGATGGGACTTCTCTTCTTTAATGCCTTGTTTCTGCTCCTTCTTGTTTTGACCTGTCTAGCAGCCATCCGTTGGCGAAGGGCGCCTGGAGCGGGAGCAGCCCCTCTTCTTCTTTTGCCGAAGGGACGTGAGTTGCTTTTCACGCTCGTGTTCTCAGTGGTTGCTCCTCTTGGACTCTTCTTTATCTATACCCGATGGAGCGGACTGGCCGGACGAGAATACTCGGTTGTGGAGGGATTGCCCAGATTTGTTGCAGAGCTTTTTCTTCTTTCGGAAGTGATTTTTTTCTTGGCCGTGCGAAGGTCCATGCGACAGGTTCGCGAGCGGTGTGAAACCCTGGAAGTTGGTTGCCCCAAAAAACTGAAATCCTGGCAGATCGCTCTGCTGCTTCTTTTACCTGTAGCGTGGTTCACCTGGCTTTTGAGGGGGCCTCGAGAGGTGGGCACCTATAAGGGCACCTTGGCTCGTTCCCTAATTCCGGTTCTTTGTCTGGTCCTCCTTCTGACAGGCCTTGTCTGCCATCCCTATCTGCATCGCAGGGAAAGGGATCTGATTCAGTCCAGCCACTACCTCTATGTCATGGACGACCAAGATCCGCCTGTGATCGGATTCACCCGTCCCGAGGCGGAACTGGTGGTGCGGCTCAAACGAGAGGTGTTGGAAGCGGCGGCGCGCCACCCTTCGGTATTCGAGAAAGACGGGTAGCCCTGTTGCGAAAAGGGAAGTTGGCACCGCCCTGGGAGGGGGAGGACTTGTCTTGACGGGTTCGGGGAGGGGCAATTGTGTGATGCGAGACTGCTCAGCGGAGATGGAGGGATGGTCTTGGAACGGTTTGAAGTCGCTCCCACTACGGAATGAACAATTCCGTTCATGGGAGTGGCTTCACGGCGAAGGTGCGCCCTATTTTACTCAAACGCACCGAGCCGGAAGTGAGAAGACCATCCCTTCAGCTCCGCCCGCGCAGGCTCGTATTGCGACTATTCCAACGAGCCGAGCATGAGGCAAGACAAGCCCTTCCCCTCCCAGGGGTATGGCAGCAAGTTCCCTTTCCGTACAGAAACCGGCTAGTCCGTCCGCCAATTCCGTTGTTTGCTTTCGGGCGTGTACTGATGAAGCTCAATGCGGTTCCCGTCCGGATCGGCAAGCCACGACTGCCAGCTTTGGTCCATGCCGAGCTTGGGATCCGTGACCTCGAGTCCCTTGTCTCGAAGTTCCGCCACCATCTCCTCGAGATTTTCCACCTCTAGACAGAAATGCTTGTACGATCCGGCGTTCCCTTCCTCATAGTCTCCCTGGAAGAGCTCCACAAAAGAATTCTCCCCAACATGAAGATACACGCCGAAGCGAACGGCCTCTTCGTTGATGAAGTCGAAGGCTTGCTCCATACCGAGAAGATCGGTGTAGAAGGCGGACGCCTTGTCGAGATCCTTCACAGTGAAGCAGACGTGAGCGAGTCTCTTGATCATATGAACCTCCGTGGGTCGATCGGATAGATCCCCCATTCGTCGCGAACCCGTTTCATCTCCAGGATATTTTCCGGCCGGGCGTCCACAGCCAGAGAATGGGAAGAGCCCATGATGAAGCCGCCTCCCGGGGCCGCGTATTCGAAGGCATAGCGGGCATCCTGGCGTATATCTTCCACAGTGCCCAGGATGATGTGCTCGTGCCAGATGCCTGCCCATAGCGTCATCTTGTGTCCTACCCGCGGCTTCAAATCTCTGAGATCCATCCCGCCGCTATGCTGAATCCCTTCGTATGCGTCATAGCCGGCGCTCGCCAAGTCTTCCACCAGGGCATTGGTGTTGCCGCAACAGTGCTTGAGGACCTTGAAGCCCATGGCATGGGCCTTGTCGCAGTAGGCCCTGTGCCAAGGCCAAACATGCTCCCTGTACCAGTCAGGACTCGCCAGCGGGCCTGTCGATGATCCCAGATCTCCGCACGGCATGAGGCCGTCCACTGGAAGTCCCTTAAATATCTCCAAGTTCCGCACCAGTCTCTTCCCTGCGATCTGAGCGATCAGAGCGCATTGTTCGGGATAGAGAGCCAGGTTCATGAGCTGTTCTTCGTCGGTGTGACCAAAGGAAGGGAAAGAGATGTCCCCTGTCAAGAAAAGGATGAAATGGGTCTCGCCCATCTCGGCGATAGCGTGTTCCACGAGTTCCCATTCCGTGGGATCTGGCGCGGGGATCTCTTCCTCGTCCATTCTTTCCAGTTCCGCTTGCAAGTCTTTCAGTTTGGGGGGCTCTACTGGAGGACGGTTGATCTTGAAAGGCATCAAGTCATGGGTCGAGGCAGAGATTCGGAAGAGGTCCCCATGTTCGTTCCTGTAGGTTTCGTCGTCCACTTTCTCCAGAGGAGCCGGATGGTATCCCTTGGCCGGCACGCGAGAAACGAAAACGATGTCCATTTCCAGCGCCCTAATGAGGTCTAGACGGTCTCTCTTGACAGATGCCACCACCTCATCTCGTCTACCGTCCCAGAAGGCTTTCGTGGTTCTGAACTTGGCTTGTGTCAGGGTGGGACGTCCCAGAATATCCTCATACACGTTGTAGTCGATCGAATGTTCGCCCCATGGAATTCGATCCGGCTCTTTGTGTTCAAGAGCCGCGCAAACGCGTTCTTTGGAGGTCAATTCCGTTACACCTCAGTAGCCCACGTTGGCCGATCCGTGCCATGACTCGATCATGAAGCTGTACCCTGGTTTGTCGATGGTGAGTGTCTCCGAAGTGGAGGAGGCCTTGACCATGATTTTGCCCCCGTTGGGTACGGCAGCCACCCCCTCCGCGAGGGTGTCGTAGGGGTGCAGGAAAGAACCGTCTTCCGTGCCCGAGTAGTAGAAGTCTACCCAGACATAGTTGGTTTTGCTGGCCAGAACGCAGTCGTAGGCGTTCACAAACCCCCAACCAAAGTCGGTATCATAGCCTGCAGTGCCTAGGTCCACGCACGTGGCCGCAATGATGTCTTCAACATTACCTGGAGTCAGGGAGCTATCCAAGGAAAGCATGAGCGCGGCCACGCCAGCGGTATAGGGAGAAGAAAACGACGTGCCGTTCTTTGTGCAGTAGTCGTTGACCGTATAACCGTCGTTTCCAGTTCTGTCGCACATGTAGATGTCGACGCCTGGCGCCGAGTAGGCCAATCCCACACCCCAGTTGCTGAAGCCTGCGCGCGTCCCATCCCTGTCCAAAGCGGCGATGGAGCACACTGTGGACAAGCTGGAAGGATAACCGATGGTGGATACCGAATCGTTCCCTGCGGAAGCGAAGTGAACGATGCCGTTGGCGCGCGTACTGGCGTACTTGTCCTCAATGGCGCTGGCCGTCCAGCCATAGCCATTGCTGTTATTGGTTACCCGGGCGCCGATCGTTTCCGCCCAGTCCAACGCATCCACGGTCCAACTGGTGGAACTGGTCCACCCCCCGTCGCATGGAACGTTGCTAATAAAGGTTCTTGCCGATGCAGCACGGCAGCCTCCTGCGATCCCCACCGTTCCCAAGCTGTTGTTGATATAGGCCGAGATACAGGAGGCCACGGCGGTGCCATGATTGTCGCATGCGTTGAAAGGACCGCCATCCCCGGGGTCGCTTGTGACGTCCGTTCCTGACCTTTGATGAAGATCGGGATGATCTTGCTGGGCTCCGTTATCCAGGACCACTGCGACGATACTGGTGCTACCTGTGGTGAGGTCCCATGCCTCAGGTCCATCCATGTCCATGTCCACAGTGCCTCCGTCCTGCCCAGTATTGTGGATCCCCCAGCAGTCAGTGAAGCCAGGATCATTGGGAATCCATTCGGTCCTTCCTGTGAAGATCATATCCGGTTCCGCGAAGCGCACTTCAGGCATACGGGCCAGGGCATTCGCTGCTAGAAGAACGTCTATGCCATTCTTTGCCTTGCTACGAACCTTATAGGCGCCGGGCATGTGCGCCCAATCCTTTTCCACTATTTCGCCGTTGCCTTCGGTCTCAATCAAAGCCTGCGCCTTTTCAGAGGGCATGCCAGCCTTGAAAGCGACGAGAATCTCCGGCGTGACCAAAAGAGGTCCTCCAAAGTTGTCGACAAAAACAGGAGATACGAAGGTGGCTTGGCTTTTCCCCGCCAGGTCTCTCGATAGTTGTTCGATGGATGCTGCGCTTCTTTTCCCTGCTGGGATCTGGAAGAGAGCCCAGTTCTTTAACGCAAAAGGTTCTGATACAGCATTCGAAACGCCTGTTCCCGTCAAGAGGGAGGATCCCACTGCAACGGGAGCATTTTCATCAAAGAAAGCGATTCGGTAGACATCCAGCTCCATCGGCTTCTTGCGTGAGAAATGGTAGCAGTGATATCCATTGGGGAAGGTGGGTCCGCTGGTCGCGGTCCGCTCTTGGGCCAAGGCACCAGTCAGAAAACCCAGCGGCAGAGACAAAAAAGCGATTCTTTTGGAGATTTTTTTTGCTGACTGCACAGTTTCACCTTTCTGTAATGCAATATGTATCGGAGTAGTGTTATTCAGACGGACATTACCACGGCCATACATGCTAACTTGCCTTTCGTGTTTATTGCCAGTACCCCGAATAGAATATTTTGTTTGTAGGGGCCGACTGGACGAGTCCACAACTGCTGTGTATGTATCTCTTTTGAGCATGGAGCGGTCTGGAGGGCTGTATCGGTGAAACGGTATACTGGTAGATATCCCAATCGGACATCGCTCAACAGAACGCTTGACCGAGAAAATTTCATGAAAACAGCGCCCCCTCCCAATTTTCTCTTCTTTTTGCCTGATCAGCACCGGTGGGACTGGACGGGTGCGAATCCCAATTTGCCCCTTAGGACGCCAAACCTGGACGCCTTGGCCGGAAGAGGAACGCGCTTCACGAAGGCGTTTTGTCCCAGTCCTTTGTGCGCCCCTTCCAGGGCCTGCTTGGCTTCTGGCAAGGAATACGCTCGATGCGGCGTGGTGAACAACAGCGAGAGCTATCCCTTGGATCAGCCCACCTATTACCAGTCTTTGCGTGACCTAGGCTACAGGGTCTGCGGGGTGGGCAAGTTCGATTTGGACAAGCCTACCTTATCCTGGGGATTGGACGGTTCCAGGCTGATCCGCCATTGGGGGTTCACGGAGGGGGGGGACAGCGAGGGGAAGTTTGATGGGTCCAACGCCTACCTCCGGAACGGTCGCAGTCCGACAGGTCCCTATCTTCGATATCTCGCTGAATTGGGCCTGGCCGATGACTATGTGAAGGAGCACGACAAGGAGATCCGGAAGGAAAACAAGGATGCCTACACCACGTGTCTTCCTGACCATGCCTATTGCGACAACTGGATCGGGGAGAACGGAAAGCGCTTCTTGAAAGCCTTTCCCAAAGATCAGCCTTGGCATTTGGTGGTCAATTTCGCCGGTCCCCATAATCCCATGGACGTCACGGCTTCCATGAGAGAACGGTGGGAGGAGGTCGCCTTTCCGGCTCCGGTTGAAAACGATCAGACAGAATACCTTCCAGAAGATCATCAGCGGATCAGGCAGAACTATGCCGCGATGATCGAGAACATCGATCAGCTGGCAGGAGAGATGATCAACATCGTGGAAGAACGAGGGGAGCGGGACAGAACCGTTGTGATCTATTCCAGCGACCACGGAGAGATGTTGGGGGACTACGGGCGGTGGGGAAAGTCGACCCATCACGATCCTGCTTGCCGCGTGCCCTTGGTGATGGCCGGACCCGGCGTGGGAGAGGGACGCCGGGTCGAGGGATTGGTCTCCCTTCACGATCTGACCGCCACCTTCCTGGAATGGGCCGGTGCCGCGTCCTTGCCGGGGATGGATTCGATGAGTTTGGTTTCTTGCCTTCGGGAGGGGTCCCAGACGCCGAGGGATCGGCTGGTGGTGGGACTCAACGACTGGACCCGGGTCGTGAGCGAAGAGCGCCAGGGATGACAGAGGGACTGCAGAAGGAGGCCTCTTCCCTGCCCCGGACCGTGTGGGATGTAGCCATCGTAGGAGCGGGTCCTGCAGGCGCGACGGCGGCCCTTCATTTGTCCAGCCGGGGACATCGCGTCCTTCTCTTGGACAAGGCCGCCTTTCCGCGGGACAAGGTGTGTGGCGATGTGCTGACTGCGCATGCCTTGGCGGCCTTACATCGGGCCGGTCTCAAGACGATCGTGGAGGAGAGGGGCCACAGGACCGAGAAAACGCTTCTCTTGGGACCCAGCAGAAAGGGGGTGGAAGTCCCTGTTCCTTTCTTGGGCCTCAGGCGGAGGGAACTGGATTTTCTTCTGGCGGGGGCCGCCAGGAAGGCAGGGGCAGTCTGGGTCAAGGGACACGTTACAGGACTGACAGGTGTCGAAGACGAGGAGGTCCTGCTCAACGTGAAGGACGTCGAGGCGCCCATCCAAGCCCGTGTGGCTCTCTTGGCCACAGGCGCGGATGTCGGGTTGGCAAGAGATTTGGGCATGGTTGAGAAGCTTTCCGCCAGCGGCGTGGGGATCCGTTGCTATGTGCGGTCTTCCTTTTCATTCGACAAGGCGGTTTTTTCCTACGAGCGGTCCGCCAAAGCCGGATATGGCTGGCTTTTTTCCCTGGGAAACGGTTGGCACAATGCGGGCTGCGGCTATTCCCACCGATTGCCTAGAGAGAAAAGGCCCCATCTAATACGCGTGTTCCAGACATTCGTTCGCGAGGTGGAGCCGGTGCGCGCCGTCTTCGACAGGGCCGAGACCGTGACCGAATTGAGAGGGGCACGTCTGCGATACGGACTGAAAGGCGTTGATCGATCGCATCGGGGACGGCTCCTCCTTTTGGGAGAGACGTTGGGGGCCACCCTTCCAGCTTCAGGAGAGGGCGTGGGACAAGCCATGAGGACCGCGGAAATCGCGGCGGAGGTGGTAAACGAGGCGTTGCAGGGGGACGATCCGACGTTGCTGGGACGGTATCCTGAGATCTTGAAAGGGAAGCTTTCCGCGCAGCACAAGCATTACCAATGGATCGAGAACCTTGTTGCCCGAGCCTGGTTTGCGGAGCTCGGAGGACAGGTGGCCAGGAGGAGCGCATGGGTCAGGCAGATTACGGCCCAGGTGATGAGGGAGGAGTTAGATCCTGTGAAGACGCTGTTGTCTCGGGGAAGGGACGAGGACCCTCCTGGTGCATCCTAGCCCAATCGGAAGATGCGTCTGGCGTTTTCGCCCAGGATCAGGCGTTTCCCTTCGTCAGGGATCTCGGCGAACAGCACCTTGCCAATCTGCTGCGCCAGCGAGATGAATACCATGTCCGAGCCAAAAAGAAGCTTGTGGGGTCCAAGTTCACTGCAGAATCGTTCGAGAAGTCCTTTGGCCGTGATCGACGTACACGTTTCGAGATAGAGGTTGGGATGCTCCTTGGCCGCCTGAATATAGGACTCTACGTCCCGGGCGCCGGCATGTGCCGAAATGAAGGTGGCTTTGGGATATGCGTCCGCCAGCTTGCCGAGAATCTCCATGTCCTTTTGTCCCCAGGTGTGAGCCAGAATGGGAAGTTCCCTTTCGTGCGCCAGTTGGTAGACAGGCATGTATTCGTCGTGGTCATACGGTTTACCGTGAGAGGTGTGAATCTTGATCCCTGCCGCGCCTTTGTTCAGGCATCTTTCCAGTTCCGGCAGCGATCCTGAAGGGTGATTGGGGAACGGGGTTGCGTACGCCTTGAATCGACCAGGGTACGCTTCAGCGGCAGCCAGAGCTGTATCGTTTCCTTTCTGGAACTCGTTGGCCATAGCCACCATGCCGGACACGACGCTGAGATGGACACCCATTCTGTCCATCACCCGGAGCATGCTTTCCGCGTCCTGATGAAAGATCGGAAAACTGGTCCAGGGACCCACATGGGTGTGGGCATCGATGACAAGTATGTCTTCCAGCTTCTCTCCCCTTCTGGCCCGGTCCGCCAACAGGCTTTCTGAAACGGCGGGAGTTTTGCTGTCCGTGATAACCGCGGCCGCGCTCTGTATAGCGCGTGTTTCCCGACTCTCTTTCATGAGGCGCAAAAGATTGCTTCCAGCCACATTGGCGCGGTCCTCTCCGGTGAGGTCCGAATACATCAAATAGGTGACGGCCGCCCCTCCTTCTTTCTCCGGCCAGCCTGTACCCCATAGGAATCTATGGCTGCCGAAACGGGAAAGCAGCTCCTCGATCCCTTGGTGCATGGAAAAGGGGGGGGAGAGGGCCATGTGGAGCTGGGAATGCTGACGCAGCAAGGGGAAGAGGGAGCGGTTCACTCTATAGGAGACGCCAAGAAGAATGACTGGGAGGTTGGGATGGCCTTTCAGAACGTGATGAAGGTTGTCCAACTGAATCTCTTCAAACTCCAAGAGCGTCGGCAATCGGTGAGTCTCCAGAGCATTGAGCATAGGCCCCACGCACCAGTCCTGAAGGGCGTATCCGTGAGTGGAAGGATACAAGGCTACGGCTTGAGCGTTCCATTCCAGTAGATGGTCCAGAGCCTTGCTTGCCGATGGGATGTCTTCCGCATCTTCGGGCAACAGCGTGTAGCATGGGAAGAGCCCTTCTTGTCCCGCCAACGCATCCCAGAGGAGTCGGTTTCCCATCCTGGCGTCCGCCTGTTTGCAGGAAATATGCCGCACCAACCCTTTGTCCACTCCGAGTCTGAGCATTTCCTTCTTGAGATCTTCCACAGTGGCCTCTTCGGCCCATCTTTTCCCGTGGAAGGCCTGGGAGGGACGCCCCAAGCGGAGGTCCACGTCGAAGAATGTTGTCATCTTTTTCTCCTTTGTCAAGTTTGGGAATAGTCCGAGCTGGCATGATAGCGGGAATAGACCCACCTCTTGAGTATTCTGTGTTCAGGACGGGATAAATCTGGATCCTTGTCCAATACCTTTGCAGCGTCGTTTCTAGCCTTTTCCATGAGTTCTAGGTCCTCCGTTAGGGTGCTCGCCCGAAGGGGAGGAATACCGTGTTGTTTCACCCCCAATAAATCGCCAGGTCCCCGTATTTCCAGATCTCTTTTCGCGATTTCATATCCTTCGTCCGTCCGCGTGAGCGTCTGGAGGCGGTCTTCGCCCTCGGAGGTGGTCGCTGAACCCAATAGAATGCAGGTGGCTTGCTGTCCGTTCCTTCCGATCCTGCCTCTGAGCTGATGGAGCTGAGAGAGGCCGAAGCGTTGGGCCTCCTCGACCACCATGAGATCCGCGTCAGGAACATCTACCCCGACCTCCACAATGCTCGTGCAGCAAAGGACCCGAAGGTGTCCCTCTCTGAAAGCCTCGAGCGCCTCCTGTTGTTCCCCGGAAGAGAGCTTCCCGTGGAGAAGTCCCAGAGAGAAGTCGGAAAGAGGACCCTTTGCCAGCTCATCCAGCGTTTCCACTGCGCCTCGGGCTTTTTTGCCGGAGATGCTGGGACAGACCACAAACAGCTTGGCGCCTGCCTGGAGCTGCTGCCGCACGAAACGGTATATGCTGTCCCTCCCCCCTTCCTCTATCCACAGGGTTTCTACCGCGTCGCGTTCCTTTACAGCGCCTCCCATGTTGGTGATCTGAAATTCGCCGTACAGAGTGGAAGCCAGGGAACGAGGAATGGGCGTAGCGGAAAGAAGGAGAAGGTTGGGAGCGACAGCCTTTTCAAGAAGGGTGAGCCTGTGTTGGACGCCAAATCGGTGTTGTTCGTCCACGATGACGAGTCCCAACTGGTGGAAGCCGGTCGTCTCGGAGAGCAGGGCATGGGTGCCCACGACCACGCTGGATTGTCCAGTCCTTAGCCTCTCTCGAACCCGTTTTTGTTCCTTGGGAAGGAGTCCCCCGGTTAGAATCTCGGGTTGGATCCCGCATGCTTCAAACCATTCACACAGTCCCAGGTAGTGCTGTTCCGCCAGGATTTCTGTGGGGACGAGCAACGCGGACTGGAACCCAGCGCCGTGCGCCAGAGCCATGGCCAAGGCGGCGATGGCCGTCTTGCCGCTTCCGACTTCGCCCTGCAAAAGCCGTCTCATGGGAGGTCCCGCAGCCAAGTCCTTATGAATCTCTTCAAAGGCTTCTTCCTGCTCCTGTGTCAAGGGAAAGGGCAGGGCATTCTTTAGCCTTTTCCAGAGATGAGCCGGGTCCTTGAGATGGGCTCCCTCTTCAGCAAAGGAGGAGGATAAGCGAACGGAAAGCTGCAGAAGAAGGAACTCCTGGTATGCCAGCCTCCGCCTAGCTGGTTCATAAGCTTCAATTTCCTCAGGAAAATGGACGTCCGTCAAAGCTTGTCTCCATTCAGGAAAGCCTTCTCCTAAGAGGTCGGTTTCTCCCAAGGGATCCCAAAGAGGATCGAGTTCTTCGAGGATGTGCCATACCAGTTTCCGAAAGGCCTTGGTAGGGACGCCTGGAGTGAGGGGATACAGGGGGAAGAGGCGTTCCGCGTAAGGAAGGGCCTCCTTTGATTGCTCGGAGTCCATGGCGGGATTCACCAGTTGAAGTTGGCCCCTGTAAGAGGAGACGGGTCCCGTCATGTAGCGGATTTCTTCGGTTTGAAGGCGAGGAAGTAGATAGGGCTGGTTGAACCATTTGAGGGCTAAGGTGCCCGTGTCGTCTTCCAGCCGTGCCTCAAGCAGGGATTTGCCTTTCCGGGTCCAGCGCTGCCTGGTCTTGTCCACAGTTCCCTTGACTGTGACGAAAAGTCCTTCCCTGACCTCCGCGATAGGCGTGCTGTGTCTTCGGTCCTCGTGCGCCTTGGGAAAATGTCCCAAGACGTCTGCGGCGGTGTGTAGATCCAGTTTCTCGAGCAGAGCCGCCCTTTTGGGTCCCACCCCCTTGAACTTGACTAAAGGTCTGTCGAGCAAATCCTCCAAGGGACCTCTCCTATTTTCCCACGCAGAAGCGACTGAAGATGGCGTCCAAAAGCTCTTCCGGAGCGGTGCGTCCCACGATTTTTCCCAAAGCCTCGTGAGCTTCGCGAAGTTCCTGGGCCACCATATCCAGGGGTTGATTCGAGGCGCGGCAGGTCTGAACGCGTTGAAGGGCGTTTTTTGCTTGGGACAAAGCTTCTACGTGGCGGGCCTCGCATACCAGAATCTCGGAGACAGGATCCGGCACCCGTCCTGACCAGATCGCCTCGGTGAGAAGGTTTCTCAGTCCCTCCAATCCATCGCCGGTCAGGCATGATACTTCTGTCCTGGGCCATGTGGCGAGATGTGCAGGGAGATCCTTTTCTTCGAGACGGGCGGAAAGGTCGTTCTTATTGAGCACACAAATCCCAGATTTTCTCATGACCGTTTCAGCCAAAGAGCGGTCATGGAGGGACCAAGGTTCGGACCTGTCCAGAACAAGCAGCACGAGGTCGGCTTCAGCGATTCTGTTTCTCGCGAATTCGATTCCCATCTGTTCCACCGATTCAGCCCTGTCACGGATGCCTGCCGTGTCCGTAATGGATAATTGGAAGCCTTCCCATTCCACGGAAGCGTCCACAGCGTCTCTCGTCGTGCCGGGTTCAGGGGACACTAAGGCTCTTTCCTCTTCCAGAAGCCTGTTGAGAAGGCTGGATTTGCCCACGTTGGGCTTGCCTGCGATGACCACGCGCACCCCTTCGGCCAAGAGCCTTCCGTTGTGAGAGGATGTCAGAAGACGATCCAGTTCTTCGAGGAGTTGAGCGAGTTCTCTGTCCAGTTCTTTTGAAGCGGGAAAGTCCACATCGTCTGGGAAGTCCAAGGACCCCTCCACGCCGGATCTAATCTCCAAAAGGCGTTCGTCCAGTTCCCGAATCCGTTGGGAGAGTCCCCCCCTCAGCTGCCTCAAGGCCATCTGCTGGGCTGTTTCTGTGGACGAGCGGATGAGTTGGTTGACCGCTTCAGCTTGGGCCAGGTCGATTCTGCCGTTCAGAAAGGCCCGCAAGGTAAATTCTCCAGGCTGGGCCATCCGGACTCCTTCGCGAAGCAGCAGTCTCAGTATCCTTCTCGCCGCCATCGTACCCCCGTGGCAGTTGATCTCCACCACATCCTCTCTTGTATAAGTTTTCGGGGCTCGCATGACTGTAAGGAGAACCTCGTCTACCACCACATCACCGTCTAGGATGTGTCCGTAGCCCAGGGTGTGCGTGTACCATGTAGAAGGCTTGTTCTTATTCGATATAGGCATGAATAGCTGATCGGATACGGATAGGCTGTCCTTCCCGCTCAAGCGGACGATGGCGATGGCGGAGGGACCCGCCCCGGTAGCCAAAGCCGCGATGGTGTCGTGGTTGTTTATGGGATCCATAGTCCAAGTATACAGCGACTAGACAGACTGAGGCACATGAAGGTTCGAGTCCGGGAGAAAAAGTGTAAGACGCTTTTGGGTAAGTCCAAACTGACGGACTATACCTTAAACTGCTACACAGGATGTTCCAATGGATGCCGCTACTGTTACGCCAAGTACGTGGGAAAGTATGCAGGTCACGAGGGAGAGCTTTGGGGAAGCTTTGTGGACGTGAAGGTGAACGCTCTCGATGTATTGGCGAAGGAAATCGAGAAGAAGCGGCCTGGGAAGGTGTTCGTGAGTTCCGCGTGCGATGCCTGGCAGGAGCAGGAGGAGGAGTGGGGACTCAGCAAACAGGCGGTGGGTATGCTGCTGGATGCTGGTTTCCAGGTAAACATCCTCACCAAGAGCGAACGGATAGTGGGTGATCTAGATGGTTTGGAGGGCAAGCCAGGGCTTTGCGTGGGGGTGACCCTGACGGCGAGAGAGGAGACGTTGAGGAAGGCCTTTGAGCCCAGGTCGTCCTCCTACGCGGCAAGGCTTCATGTCCTTCGGGAGGCCGGCCGAAGGGGCATGGAAACCTTCGCCATGCTGGCTCCCCTTTGGCCCTTCCTGACGGATACGGAAGAGCACCTTCGGGCTCTCATGCAGGATTTGGCGGAGATCCGTCCCACGCGCATGGCTATGGACTTTCTCAACCCACGTTGGAACGTGTGGCCTGGTGTTCGGGAGGTCCTTGGAGAACGATATCCCTTCCTACTGAAGGCGTGGCAGCGTTTCCTTTTCGACGAGAGAGTCCGTGAGAGACGAAAAAGGGAAGTGAGCGAGAGCTATGCGAATCTGGCGGCGGAGTTTGGACTGGGCTGACGCGATGGACAAGGTCGAGACGGCTGCGTTGATCCTGGCGGCTTGCATTTCAGGGCTTCTCGGGTTGCTGGAGGCGAGGGATCGCTTGAGCGCGAACGAGGGGGTGGATGTGGATGCGGTCCAAATGGGCAGGCGTTTTCGCGTCGCCGGCCAGGTCCTCCCATCACAAGGAGAAGTGGGTTATCTCGGGGACGTTGGCCTGACCCATATACCGCTGGGGGCGTGGATCGGTCTCGCTGCCTGGCTGCTCACGGCCTTGGCATACTACGGCATCTACATCTTGACGCGTTTCCCGGTGGGGTGGCACATTTCCCGTTCGCTCGGAAGGCTCCTCCTCCAACTCTGGCCGATCGCCCTCTTCCTGGCTTTTCTTTTCATTGGAGAGAGGTCGGAGACGATTCAGGTCGCCGAGACCGGCACCACGGGCGTTGTTTCGGATACCATTCGGTAGGCGGTTTCGATGGTCTTGGGTTGGTAGACCGTCTTTCCTTCCTTGAGTCGGAGGGACTCTCTATCCGCGATTTTTCGAGCCACTTCCGCGAGTCGCCTTTGTCGCTTCGTCATGGCGCCCAGGGTCTCCTCGTACTTCTCCATCACGACCTGGGTGATTTCTCGCGCTCGATCATTGTGGGCGTGGGCCAAGGCCGCTTCAAGGAAGACCCGCATATTCTCGGCCCGCTTCCTCATCTCCTCAGCTCTTCGGGTCATGAAGTGATCGCAACTCTCTTTGAGGGTCCTATAGCCTCGAATGAGTGTGTCGCACATTCTGACAACGGAAGGTCCCCACTGGTCGTAGTCATAGAGAAATGCCTGCTTTAGAAACTGCTGCGACTCCTGCCCTGTGAAATGGGGATGACGAAACCAGATTCGGTGTTGTCCGTGCCATTCCTCAAAAGGGAGATCTGTTCTGAGAATGCCCTTGCGGTCATAGTCTTCGTATAGCTGCGTACCAGGCAGAGGACCCAGCTGCATGAACTGCAGGAAATCGGACTCCAAGTCCACAGCGAATTGGATGTCTTCCCAGATGGTTTCCTTGTCATGTTGCTCAAGGAAAAGGATGGCGGAAGCGATGACACTGATCCCGTGATCCCTTAGGCTTCGTAGGAGTTTCTTCAGATCCAATCCCTTGTTCTTCTCATACACCTCAAAGCGCGATTCCGCCCCAATCCAAATCTTGGTGACGCCCAGCCGCGCCAGAAATTCGGGTCCCAAAGCCACGACATTGTCTGCTGAACTGAAGAGTCCGAACTGGAAGAATTTGTTGTTTTTTTCCATCAGATCCATGAGTTCAAGGGCGCGTTCCCTTTGAATCAGAAAATTCTCGTCCATGACGAAGAACTCGGTAAGTCCCAACTCCTTTTCGATCCGAAGGCAGGTGTCAAAGACATCCTTTCCCGTCTCCAGGTATGGCGTGTATTTCTTGTGAAAGAAATGGCTTGTACAGCAGAAGCGACAGGCGTTGGGACATCCCACCCCCGGACACAAATGGGCGTTGCCGTCTTTTACCGGCATCCCCATGATGCGCCCCCCAAAAGAGGCTCGAACCACAGGATGACGGATGGAACGGTCGGGATCTTCTCCAAGGAGAGACCGGAACCATCTCACGCCTTCCCCCTCGCAAAGATGGTCGTGAGGAACGGTATCCTTCACGACAGGGATCTTCACGCCGTGGCCTCCAAGAACGATTTTGCTCCCGGGGGAATGCTTTCTCACCAATTCCGCCATATGCTTGGCCTTGGCATAGTTGGGGACGATGAAGGAAATACCCACGTAATCGTATCCCTTTTGAATTTCTTCAATGAATCTCTCTTGCGTGGGGAAATCTAAGACGAGGGTCGGAGGTTCGATGTTCTCCGCGATGAAATAGAGTCCGAAGCTCTGATGGAAGACGCGCACCGAGAAAACGCCTTGTTCTCTGGTGATTTGGTTGTGAAAAAGCTCCATAATGTTTTCCTTGCGCCCGTAGGCATCATCCACGCCGTAGGGGCCAAAGACAGAACTGAGTAAGACGCGCATTGGTGAGATCCTTTCAATCCAAGATCAGCCTTCTTGCCTTTTGAATGAAAAGAACGCTGGAATCCCTTCCGGTGAGGAGGTTGGCCAGCTTCCATGCATCGTCCCACCGGGCCACGGATCTGACGAAGGTCCCTTGGAGCCTTTTGGCCACCTTCCTGTTGGTATACAAGATGACCTGGACGTTTTTCTCCACGATGGGACGCGCCAAGATGTTGGCGCCGTGAGCGCCTAGGCTGAACTGACTTCGATCCAGGACGTCCCGCACCACTTCCGCGGGAGTCTTGGTCCGAAGCCATTTCAAGAAGGTGGGCTCGGCCCCCAGACCGTCGGGACATGCCGCGCAGAGAAGAATGACGCCGTTTCGGTTCACCGCTTCGGAGGCGGGAATGATGGCCTTCTTTCCCTGGACGAGATCGAAGTCGTAGGGCCATCCTCCGGGGGACGAGATGACGATGTCCGCCCGTTTGGAGGAAACCCGGTAGATCTTCTCCGAGCGTCGACAGCCCTCTTCGTGGGCAAGGATGGGATGTCCCGAGATCACGGAGATTAGCTCGTCCTCCGGTCCCACCACTCCGTACGTGATGAAGTGTAGGGGGAGATCCTCGGCGAATTCGAAGGCGTCGTCGCTCACAGGGTTTCCTCTGAGTCTTCCGATTCTTGTGTCCCGGTCTGTCAAAAAGAAATGGTTGTTATCTATGGATGCGTGATGGGCCACGCCAGGCATCAAGAGCTTTCTGCCCCCAGACCATCCGCAGAGATAGGATGGCTCGATGAAACCGCAACCCAGAACGAGGTCGTGATCGAAGAGCGCACGATGGACTCGGATCTCCGTGCCTCTGGATGTCCGTCCGCGATGAACCATGCTGTGCTCATCGAAGGGGTCGTGACACAGGACCCGACATCGTTTGAGCAGGTTGGCTCCGAGATGGACAGCCAGTTCCTTTTTCGTCATGATCCGGTGTCTTCCGGTGGCGATGAGAAGCGTGATGGGGAGTCCCTCTTTTTCGAGAAGTTCCACCATGGGAAGGAGAAGCGGGGTGGGACGCGGTCGAGTATTGTCCACAGTCAAAATGAGCGCTCGTTTCTTGCCTTTGGCTAGCTGCGCCAGCGAAGGCGAAGAGATGGGATGGGACAATGAACGGCGGACCGCCTTTTTTGCGTCCCGAACCGGTTTGGGCGATCGAGGGCTTAAGAGCCCCGCGACCCGTTGGGACGGCAGGTCGACAACCTGTTCCCTTTTACCATAGGGAAGGGTGTATTTCATGGATTTCTCCGTTTGCTGGCGGTTTCCAGGGCGTTTTTCCTAATCGAAGAGAATCATGGCCTTCCAGACGCCGTCTCGTTTGTGGTGAAGTGTTTCAATGGCTTCCACCGCCTGCTCCAAGCCGAAACGATGGGTGACGATGCTGGCCGCTTCCACGGTTCCGTCCGACAAGAGCTGGAGAGAAGTGGGAAAGTCCCAGGCGAATCCCATGGTCCCGAGCACGGTCATCTCGTCCAAAGTCAGCTTGCAGGCGTCAAAGGGCACGGGACCTTCGCCTGTCCACCCGATGAGCATCACTCTTCCGCCTTTTCTGCCCAATGCCGTGGAGAGAAGAAGCGTGTCCGGGTCCCCCACCGCCTCGATGACGCAGTCCGCTCCCACCCCGTCGGTTAACTCCAAGACCTTTTCTTCCAAAGACTCCTTGGTGGGATCCAAGAGAAAATGTGCGCCTATTTCTTGGGCCTTGGCCCGCTTTCGGGCGTCTGGTTCGCTTACCAAGAGACGAGCGCCGCTGTTGAGAACGTGTTGCGCCGCAAAATAGCCGATGGTGCCGCAGCCCATGAGCACCACGAACTCTCCGATTTGCAGCTTGCAGCGTCCCACCGCGTGAAGAGATCCGCTCACAGGTTCTACCAGTGAGCCCGCCTCCATGGAGACCTTCTCAGGCAGGGGATGCAGAAAACGTTCGGACATCAGAATGTACTCCGCGAACGCCCCGGGGATGCCATGTCCAATGATCTGGATGTCTCTACACAAATTATAGGTGCCTCGTTGGCAGGCGGGACACTTCTCGCAGACTGAAAAAGGCTCTACCACCACTGGATCGCCCTCCTCAAAGCGTTCCGCTCCCTCACCGAGGGAATCCACCACGCCGCTGCATTCGTGTCCCAAAATAATGGGATAGTGGATCCAAGGATGGGTGCCGAGATATCCGTCTACATCCGACCCACAGACGCCGGACGCTTGGATTCTCACCACGGCTTCACCAGGACCAGGGACTGGCTTGTCCACTTCGACGATTTCGATCTTCCCTGGTTCGTGGCACAAGGCGGCTTGCATCTTTGCCATGCTTACTCCTCCTATGGGCTGTGATATTCCAACGGTATTTGCTGTTTCACCGGTCCTCCCAGTATAGGGGACCTCCAGGCAAGAGGAAAGCGAAGTTGTGGAGGCAACCGTTGCACCTTCCTGTTATACTGGGGCGGTGGGATAGGGACAGGTTTGGAGGTCTTGATAATACGGCTCGTCGTTCGAGCAAAACGCAAGGAGTTCCACCATGGGGAATAGGTCTCTTCTTGGGCTAGTCTTGACTGTCATCGTTTTGCCCCTTGTGACCGTACACGCTCTGGGGGCTACACCGCCAGACGCCGTCAACTACCAGGGGATTCTGAAGGACAACGGGGGAAATCCTCTCACAGGCGTTTACGACATGGTGTTTCTCTTCTTTGAAACAGATTCGGGGGGGATGGCTATCTTGACGGATAGTCATATTACCGGAGGAACAGGCGGTGTGAGTGTAGACGATGGACTCTATAACGTCGTGTTGGGTACAGGTGTGGTTTCGGACGGACCGGAGACAGGGACGTACACGACGCTGGCGGATATGTTCCAGGATTATGGCGAAGTGTGGTTCGAGGTCGAGGTGGATGGGGAAACCCTTCTTCCGAGAAGCAAGATCACTTCGGTGGCTTACGCGTTGAATGCCAAGTCCTTGGCAGGATTAGATTCGTCTGAATTTTATAGCAAATTTGCGCAAGTGGTCACCGTTGCCAAGAGCGGCGGAGACTTCACGAGCGTACAGGATGCGATCGACAGCATCACAGATGCTGACATGACGAAACCCTACCTGGTTTGGATTGCCCCGGGTGTCTACACGGAACAAGTGGAGATGGCTCCTTATATCCATCTGCAGGGCGCAGGAAGGGGCGTGACGATCCTGAGCGACACCATTGCTCCGCCGGATGCAACGCTGGAGTTGGCCTCCTCTACCACTGTCAGGGACTTGACGGTGGTGAACGAAAGCATCACGGATGGCGTGGCCATCCTGGGGGGGACGGCCGTGACGTACGTGCAGGTCCACGGTGTGGCTGCAATGGGACGAGCCCAGACTCGGTCGATGGCTGTGTTGTTGACGGATATGGATACAGAAGTGGAATTCTTCGACGTGTGGTTCGAGTCGTACGGCGCCAGCGAGGAGAACAAGGGCCTGCAGGTGGAAAGCGGCGCCGAGGCCATGGTCAGGGATAGTGTGATCGAAGCTGTGGGTGGAAACTACGCCTACGGACTCGTGGCCCAAGGCGTGGATACCCAGGTGGACTGTATCTCGGTGGAGATTGTAGCGGAGGAGGCGAATTCCGCCTGCTATGGGTTGCGGGTGGAAATGGACGCTGAAGTCTATCTGCAAGGAGGACTGGTGGAAGGGGCAACTGCCCAGGAAGTCTATGGAATCTATAACGAATATGGCAACCTGGAAACCCGGGACGTGGAAGTGGATGCCGAAGAAGGCATGAATACCAGCACGGGCGTGTGGACTTCCGGACGAACTTGTCTCAAAGGAGGGACCTGCGGGGCCTATGGATCAGCCAGCATGGGAGAGGTTGCGGGAATCGAGGTTCGGCAGGAAGGAAACCTGGAAGTGTTCGGGACCGTGGTGGAGGCCAGGGATGGCGATAGCTGCTATGCAGTGAGGAGTATGGACGGGAATGTCCGGCTGGAGGAAGGCGTCTACCAGGCGTTCGAGGCAGGGAACACCTGCTGCGGGATTGAGCATCTTGGGGCGATGGGACACATGGAACTGGCGCGCGTTACAGTGGAGGCAAACGAAGGGTGGCTGGTTGCGGCGCTAGAGAATGACAACAGCAACGACACCATCCAGATTAAACACGGGGCTTTCACTGCTAGAGGAGGGGACGAGGTTTTCGGGATTCACTGCGGCTTCTCAGCGGCAGGGATCGATGCGAGCGAGATGACAGTACGCGCGGAAGGCTCGGAAAATATGCTGATCACAGGACTCTATTGTCGGGAAAATGCATACGTCGCTGTCCGTTCCAGCGTCATTGAAGCCAACGGCTGGGAGGCTTCATGGGCCACGGTGTGTGGGATCGACGCCTATATGGCCCAATGGGTGATGGGCGAGAACAGCACGGTGGGCGCTTATGGAGGTGACAGCGCCTATGGCGTTCGTTGTGACGATACGCCCTGTGAGCTGAGCGGAGGAAGCTACAGGGCGGAAAATGGACAGACATACAGTATGGGGGTCTTCGTTAGAGGCGAAAACGGATATTTGGTCCTTTCGGATGTGGAAGTCGCGGTGATGGGAGAGGGTATGACGCACTGTGGAGTCGAAGCCTCTTTCGGAGCGGACGTCAGGGCCAGGGACCTCTCTTCCGTTGTGGAGAGAGGGGACGCTTGCTACGCGCTTCGGGGTGTAGACGCCTCGGTTTCTCTTGAGGGCGGAGATCTCAGGGCGCGGGACGGGTACGCAGCCTGCTGTGGAATCAAGATGGACGGCACGGGATGGTTCTCCGCTACGGACCTTTCCGTGAGAGCCGAGAACGGATCGAACGATAATTTCGGACTGGACTACAGCCTGATGGATATGAGTGTCGGGATGTTGAAGGACGTTACGCTCATCGCGGAAGGCGGCTGGGTAGCCCAAGGCATCCGATGCAGGAGTAGCGTTCCGGCCAGTATGATGTCATTGGACCTGATCGAGGTGAGGGCTTCGGGCTCCTGGGCGGCGAACGAAAACGAAGGGTTGTACTTTTACGACGGGCAAAGCGTGTCCGCCCATTCCTGCCATTTCCAGGCGAATGGAGGAAGCGATGCCTATGGCGTTTACTTGTACGGAGATGCGAGTAACCTCAACGGAGATCGCGTCACAGCCATAGGAAGTGGCGCTACCAGCAACAACTATGGTCTCTACGGGACGAGCGGAGCCACGGCGTACATCACCCAGGCCCACTTGGAGGGAACAACCAACTCGGTTGTGGGTACGGGCCCAGGCTCTGTGAACCTTCTGACCAGTCACCTGCAGGGACCTGTGGACACAGTGAACTGTAACTGTGCGGGGATCACGCGGGAGGACGGGAATTTCTACAACAACAACTGCGGACCATGAGGTCTGGAGTCGTTAAGAAGAGAGAATGTTGATTCCCTTTAGGTCGAAATGCGGGGCTGCTGCCAAGAGATGTTTGTCATTGCTGTAGATTTCCTCAAAGCCATTATCCCTGGCACAGACCAGATGGACTGCATCGCCGGATCGTAGGTAGACATGGGGTGGGATGCGATTAAAAATGTGACAGCTTCTCGCACTCATTCCCCAGTCTTCATGTGGAGTTCTCGAATGGTCATTCTTCTCATGTGCACAATGCAACACATCCCCTCTCAAAGGACAATTTGCCACGCAAAGCGTCTCGCAACGCGCTCCTGTTGCGGAAAAGGTCCTGTCTTTGTCTGGAGTCACCGCATACAGCCGATGCCGGGAGAGGGGATGCGGAACCCTTTTCGAACGGTTTGAAGCCGCTCGCACTACGGAATGAATATTCCGTTCCTGCGAGTGGCTTCACTTTGGGAGCGCACATGATGGACATACAGAGGCGCTTCCGAAGGAAGTGAGAAGAAGGTTCCGCCTCCCCTTTACCGGCAGACGGATAGACAGGTGCCGGCAAAGATCGGACTTTTCCGCAACAGGAACTGTCTAACTCATGTCCGAGGCCGCGTCGCCCGCGGCGCGTTTGGCTCCTGAAACCAGGGCGTTGAGGAAGGCGGATTTCAGGGGTTTCACGGCCATGGCCGCGCGGAAGGGAGGGGACTTCTCCAGAAGTCCGAGGAGCCGTCCCAGGGTCCTGTGACTCAATTTCTCCGGATCCTCGAAGAGAAGGTCGGCCAGCTTGCCCCGTTCGATGGCCATGGATGCGATGCGATCGAAGGCTGTCTCAGGGGTACATACCCGTTGGGGACGGGATCTCATGGTGATGGCGCCGACTTTGCAGGTAGTGGCGCAGACACCGCATCCTAGACAGACTTCCTCGTCTCTCACTGCGACTTTACGCAAAATCTCCCCGCTCTCGTTTTGTCGTTCCTCCAGGTGAACGATCTGTATGGGACAGGCTTGGACGCAGAGTCCACAACCTTTGCAAGCCTCCGTATCGATCTCCGCGATCCAGTTGGAGGTGACGATGGCATTCTTCATGTCAAAGGTTCGGATCGCCTCCATCATGCCGCAGCAGCAGCCGCAGCAGTTGCAGATGTAGCTCACCCCCCGTTGTACGTTGTCCCCTGTCTGCGCAAGCCCTCTCTGTTTGCAGTCCTCTAGAAGGGACATGGCTTCTTGGGCGGTGATTCTCTTCGCAAGTCCGTTTCGAATCATCGTTTCAGCCGCAAAATTGAAGGTCATACAGGTTTCCAAAGGTTGGCCGCAAGCGCGGCCTAAGTGGGTAGCCTTGTGGCGGCAGGCGCACAACGAAACGCCATGGGCCGTGGCCGTTTTCACGATGTGGCTGGCCCGTTCCCAATCCAGAATTTCCGTGTGATCTTCGGGCAGCGCCTCCTCGTGAACCAGCGACCGTCCGATTTGGGTCTGTCCGCTGAAGACGGACCGAGCGAAACGGTCGTCTTCCGTCATATACTGCTCGAAGAGATGGGAGAGCTCCTTCATGGGCAACTCATCCCTGGTTCTCATGAAGGTGAACTCAAAGAAACCGATGACCACAGGGGCCAGACAGATATAGCGGGCTCCTTTCCGCTCAAAGTCCATGACGATGCCTCTTCCAGCCATGTCACGAACCTTGCTGTCCAGTTCTTCGATGGGGATGCCCAGTTTTCGTGCCACAGCAGGGACAGGGGTGGGACGCGTGGGAATGCGGCGCGCCAAGGAGGCATCCTCTTCCGAATAGACCATTCTCAGAATTTTCTGAAAGGTGGGGGAATCAGGCGCCCCTGTCACCATCTTGTCCAACCGCTGCTGCAGCAGTCTATACTCTCTATCTTGATTTACGATATGTCCCATATGGGCCTTTCCCTCTCTACGGAACGGCTTGATTCAGCTTGTTGCTGTTGCGGCCATTCCAACGAGCCGAGCGTGAGGCAAGGCAAGTTTTTCCTCGTCTTAGCGGCATGGAAGCAGTTTCCATTTCCGCAACAGGAACTGCTTCCCACGTTCTGAATTCAACTAGAAGGCGTCAACACCAAGGTGCCTTCCGCCTCCCGCAGGATATCTTCCTTGTCCATTAACATTTCATGGTATTCCAGGTCGAGCCAGTCCCGCATCTGGTCGGAGAAGTGTCGACTCATTCGCTGTCCTGCCTGTCCCGTGGTGTTGGTGATCATACCTACTGGCGGGTCGGACATTTCCACGATCATCCGCATCGATGGGCCCGATCCCACTTCGTAGGGAAGTGTTCCCCTACTGTAGCTTTGATTGTTCACCGTTTCGCGTGAGCCTGCACGAGGGAAAGGTCCGAAGGTAAAGAAGCCCTGAATCCCTTCCGGCAGGGGTAGATCTTTGAAAAAGAAGTGTTTCCATTTCATGACGTGAACGTCGCCCCAGAGCCAGGCGGACGGATCCGGCCCGAATTTCTCGATCAACGATTCGCATCCCTGCTGCAGGGCTTGAACGAGGATTTCTTCCCGGCTTTCGATTTCCGGAGTCGACAGATTGTCCATCCACTGCGGAAATTCTTTGTCCGCGACAATGTTGTCCAGTTGGGAACTCGTCAGCCAGCGGCATTTTTCGTGAAATCCGTCAGGGAAATGGTCGGCGAAAATGAGGTCGGGCAAGAAGCGGACCGACTCCTCAAAGATCGTC
>Ga0272442_10002610_pt1 | contig 25996 bp, 18 predicted proteins | sample SSMForm2O_FD_200262 | JGI IMG/M metagenome (GOLD analysis project Ga0272442, IMG submission 200262) | Marine sediment archaeal communities from Little Sippewissett salt marsh, Falmouth, MA, United States - SSM-Form-2O | ecosystem: Environmental > Aquatic > Marine > Wetlands > Sediment ... | reverse complement strand
TCACAGACAGGAGTCTGAAGGAGTCGGGGATTCTTCAAAAGACCGTACCGTACTTCGGAGCACACACGGAACCACGCCACGTAATCGCGCTGGATGTGTCCGAGGAAGTGAGTTCCGCCCGAAAGAGAGCAGCCGAAGACAACAAGAGAGTACAGGCTGCCGGACCCGCGCCAGTAAAGGAAGAGGAGAATGCCGAAGCCCAAGACGCCAGCGATTTCGACTGGTCAGGCCGAACCTGAGGAGTTCGAGTGTCAGCTCTGCGGTGAGAACGCTTGGCGGGGGCCGAAGTGCAAGGAATGCAAGCTCAGTGAGAAGGCTCACTACACGGAGGGAGTCGGCGGCGTCCCTGGCGAAGTCGACTTCTTCTGTGTAGCGAACTCTCCCTTCCTTGCCGGCCCCTCCGCCAGTCTCGTGAACCATCGTGGCTGGACACAGGACATAGAGAAGGTTGTTCGCTCAGCCTTCATTCGAACCGGTAAACTTAATCCCGTATTCCGTCCGCTCGCCGGGCGTTTCACGTACGCGGTGCGGTGCGAAAAGAAGAAGCCCGTGCTGAACAACATCAACAGTTGTCGTCCGCTCTTTATCGAAGAGCTGCTGGAGTACGCTCGGCCGGACGTTCCCATCATGGTCTTTGCCATGGGGGACGCGGTGCTGAAAGCTCTGGGACTTTCGATACGGAAGTACTCGAGCGTCCAGGAGCACTTCGTTGAGACGGAGATCCGGGGACGCCAAGTGTACGTTTACGTTTCCATGTCGAAGCCGCAGCTCGCGGCCAAGACAGGATACTTCGATCTGTTCAAGAACCACATCGACCTCTTTCTGTCGAATGTCGCAGAAACTCGGGAGGGGCGCGAGATCGAGATCGCCCCGACCCTGGAGAAACTCTCCAAGGATTACGTGTTCCCGAAGAACATCAAAGAGGTCGAGAAGATCATCGACCACATCATCGACTATACCGAAGGCGACACCAACCCGCGCAACTGGGTAATCTCAATCGATACAGAGACAAACACCAAGTTTCCACATCGTCCCAAGCTGAAGCTCCTCAGTGTAGTTGTGGGTTGGGCTACCGGTAAGGCGACATCCATTCCTATCGAGCATCCGGGCACACCCTGGTCCTTCGAGGACGTCGCGCCGCACATCCAGCGTCTCCTCTCCTGTCCGAAGCCTAAGGTTCTGCACAATATCAAATTCGATCTCAAGGTCCTGCGCCGCAAGGGGTGGGAGATTCGTCGGATCGCCTGGGACACCATGCTCGGAGAGCACCTCCTGGTAGAGGACAAGAAGGGCTTCTACGGCTTGAAGGATCTCACCAACACAATGCTCCCAGCCTACTCCGGCTACGAGGACAAGCTCCAATCCATCCTGACGCAGGGCGAAGGGGACTCGCAAATCGCGGACTCCAAGAAGAAGGATGCAAAGGCAGCGAAGGCGCCCAAGCTCAAGGGAGCAGCCAAGAAGCTCGCCGAGGACTCCAAGACCGAGGGCTTCCTCCACGTACCTCTCACCGACCTGAACGTGTACGGCGCGGTGGACGGAGACGTCACTCGACAACTGGTAGCGCTTCAGCGCGCCCGTGCTCGAGAGGAGAACTACGCGCTATCAAAACGTCGGGCGCAGCTCTCTCGCAACATCCACTTCCGGGAGTTGGCCCAGACGGGCTGCGACCACCAGGACCCCATTACTGCGACCATGTTCCACCGCGTGATCCCGACTACGAAGGTGCTCGCGGACATGGAACTTTACGGCGTAAACGTGGACCAGGACTACATCGACGAGCTGACCGTGAAGATGGAGCTGTCGTTACAGCACTCGCGGACTGAGATGCTCCCGATGATTCCTCCCGGCATCGACTTCAACCCCTCGAGTCCGCACGACCTACGGAAGCTCCTCTTCGGCACCGGTTTCAAGCATCCGGAGACTGGAGAAACAATCTGTTACGAAGGAGTCGTCGAGCCTCCGCGTACCGACACCGGCCTTCCATCCACGAACGCTCAATTCCTCCGGGCGCTCGCCACGCAGCACGACTGCCCTCTTTCGGGGGCCGTTCTGCGCTACCGCGCCACTCACAAGGCGTTGACGACCTTCGTGGCCAACATCCAGGCGCTGAGCGCCGAGGACGGGAGGATGCACACCAACTTCCACCAGCACGGGACCGCGACCTACCGCCTCTCGTCCTCCGACGAGAACATGCAGAACGTCCCGTACCGGATCGGTGAGCACAACATCAAGAAGATCTTCATCCCGACGAACCCGGACAGGGAGGTCATCTGCAACGCCGACGCCAAGGCGGCTGAGGTGCGGGTGTACGCGGCCTACAGCCACGACCCCAACCTCATCAAGGCGCTCAACGACGGCATGGACCCGCACTCCTTCTTTGCGGGGATGGTGTTCAACCCGGACGTGGTGCTGGAGGGGGTCGAGAGGTCGATGAGGAAGGTGGTGATGGACACCATCGGAATCGACGACGAGCACTCCTGGAACTACGACGACTTCAACAACCGGAGCAGCTTCAAGGAGACCGACCCGGTCTACGCCAAGCAGCTCGACAAGCTGCGGAAGAACATCAAGCGCGTGGTCTTCGGGATCCTGTACGGCGCGAGCAAGTACAAGATCTCGAGCATTGTGGGCATCTCCAACGAGCAGGCCCAGGCCATCATCGACGTTCTGGAGAAGATGTTCCCGTCGATCCCGCACTACGTCAGCACTACCAAGGACCAAGTACGGCACATCGGCGTCGTGGAGACTTTCCTGGGTCGGCGCAGGCGCTTCGACATGCGCGGCCTCACGGGCTACATGCGCAGCAAGGCAGAGCGGCAGGCGGTGAACTTCAAGATCCAGAGCACATCTTCCGACCTCGTGCTGGAGGTCCTCTGTGAAGTCGACGAGCCGATCCGGCACGACTTCGGAGGACACCTCCTCATCACGGTCCACGACTCAGTTGTCGCGGAGATCCCGTCCAAGTACATCTCGCAGCTCCCCGAGTTCTTCGAGGAGTATGGAGTACGGAGAGTGGCGAAGCGCCACCCCTGGCTGCCCGTTCCCTTCAAGTGGGACGTGGAAGTTGGTCCGTCGTACGGTGAGGTCATCGACATTCAGGAGTACATGAACGAAAATGACATCGCACGCCTTGCGCGAGAGGATCCTGACGACTACCTCGAGCAGGACATCAAGGCTGAATTCGAAAAAGAAGTTGCCGTAAGTTGATGGTATAAGAGACCGACTCGACCAGGAATTTCGCCACCCACACCCTGTGTCGAAATCTCTAAGCGACAGATGCCGGAGCTTCTCTTACTGGGAGACGCAGAGGATGTTACATCCTCAAACACCGTTACGTCGGGATTGCCCGGCCGCACGAGGATGACCATCCCGTGCGACAGCACACTCAGCGGCATGGTCCCCGTCACACTGACTGGTCGGGCATTCTCCTCGTGACCGCTTCGCGTTCACGTCGGAGTTGCCCTTCCCGGTCTCAGTGTGACCCGACACAAAGCGGCATGGTCTCGCCTCGAAGTACAGGACGCGACGCAAGGGGTTGCGACGCCTCCTACACTTCGAGACCAGCACAAAGCGGCATGTCGAGACAGGCCTCTCGCTGTGTCTCGAACCCGGCCGGGACTCAGGAGACACCCTCCCCCCGAGCCGAGTTCGAGACCCGGCGTACGGCCACGCAAAGCGGCATCAATGCTGATAGAACTTCGTATCTCCGATAGCGATCTTGTGCGCCACCCATCCGAACAGACCTGCGTGCAGGCAGTCATCGGGCTTGTGAGGGGAGTGGCGCCAAACTTTTTTGCCGTGGAGGGTCACCTCTTCGTACTCGTTGAGGATGTCTTCCATAGCCGTCTTCATTTGCAGTTCAGGACCAAACTCGACGGCCTTGTTCTTGAGCATCATGAAGTAGTTGTCGATCAAGGTCGTGCGATCCCCCAGGTAGCGGTCCTCTCCGTTCCACTTGAGAGCGCGGGCGTAGCTTCCGTACTGCACTTGCTGCACGCGGTGAGGCTCTAGGTAGCGCCGCAGGAGGCCGTTAGCTACGGCTCCTTCCCCGGCGTCTCCGACGACCATCTGAACGTTGTAATCCAGGCACGTCTTCGCAATCTCCTCGACTGCGTGAACAGGGTTTTTGCCGGGATACACTTTGTAGAAGACAGTGACGAGCTTCTGGTCGTCTGGACGAAATCCCCAGACCCACAGGACCGTGCGCGAAAGGCCCGACGTACCGCCTCCGGACCAGTCAACCCCTGCGACCGCACTGGTCACTCCTGTGAAGTGTCCTGAAACAGGCTTCTCCTTGAGGTCTACTCCGACGCATAACGCCTGTAGCTCCTCCAAAGAGATCATGCGTGTACCTATAGCGTCCGAGACTCCTAGCACCTCATTGCGGAACAAGGACGGAGGACTCTCCTCGTACTTACGGAGGATACGATACCAGCGCTTCAGCGCGCGTTCGTGGTCTGCTCCTCCCCGCTGCTTCATGGCCTCGGGGACGTTCTTCGGCATGATGAGCTGCGAGATGTGGAAGCCCTTGAGCTTCTGGGCCGGGTCCGGATACCGCGTTGGGTCCGGAGGAGAGAGGTCGATCCAGCGCCCGCTGAAAGGATTCAAGTACTTCCCGCACTTCACGCAAATGGGACCATACTTGCCGATGGACCGCTCGTCGTCGATGTACTGGTGACAACCGCACCCCTCGCACTTCATCACCCACTCAGTCTGCGTGGACATCTCCCACAGATACTGAATGGTATTTTCCATCGTTTTTGGGGTACCAGCATATGTCTCGTAGCCGTAATTGGATTCCGACATACACTCGTTGCCAACAATGATGACCGGGTCGTAGAGGATGTCCTGTACCTCGTCATACAGGTTTCGGTCGGAAGAGATTCCGCGGAGCCGGTCCGGATCGTCACAGGCGTAGGTGAAGTACATCTCCGCGCCGTTACGAAACTGTTTATGTCCCATCCGGTAGGACAGATCGGCGTGCAGAAAGCCGTCCTTGATAACCGGAGAGTACGTCATGGTCTTCGAGATACGAGCATTCGAGAAACGTACCGTCTGCTCTTTCGAAGGGCTCACGAACATCGTCCTGAAGTGCGGCAAAACCGCGCACTCGATAATACTGAAGTTCGCTAGAGTAGTGCTCTTGGCGACCTGGCGTGCCGTCTTCATCAGGATGCGGCGATAACGACCGTCGTAGAAGGCCCGGTGCATAGGCCAATCGCGCAGGTCGAAGGGCTTACCGTCCAGCAGGAGCCATCTCTCAGCAATGACAGAGAGAGGTTTTTTAGGTATTTTTGTCACTCGAAACAATATAACGAACGAGGAGAAGCATGGCAAAAGGAAAAAAGGAAGAGGAAGGTCTCAACTATCCTCAGTTGCACGACATTCCGCAGGTTTCCATCGCAGACGCACAAGAGCAACTCCGCCTCTCGTGGAAGATGAAGCAGCACCGCGGCGCGTTCATGCTGGTGGGAGAAGCCGGTATGGGCAAGAGCCAGGTGGTGCACCAAGTGGCCCAGGAGGTCGGCGCTCGCGTGTGCGACATCCGCACCGCGCACTACGGCCTGATGGGCGCGGGTATCCCGTCCACCAAGGAAGCCAAAGTAGGCTTCTTCAAGACGCTGCTGCCGGAGAACTTCCCGGAGACCAACGAGAAGGCGATGCTCGTCTTCGACGAGCTGAACCAAGGTCTCCCTCACGCGATCTCGATGTTCTTCTCCCTCATCGAGGACCGCCGCATGTTCGACTACCTGCTCCCCAAGGAGTGCATGGTGGTCGGCATGATGAACCCCGCGACCGACAAGTACAGCGTGACGCAGATCGAGACCAACGCCGCGCTCCGGCGCCGGCTCAAGTGGCTCTACTGCATCCCGTCCTACGAGGCGTGGTATCCGCACGCCAAGTCCAAGCTGTTCCACTTCAGCGACCAGGCGTCGCTGGGTGAGCCGCTCCCGTGCCACCCCGACATCCTGGGCTTCCTGGAGACCTTCCCGAAGCTCATCTACGACCTGGACGCGCAGCGCGTGAACAAGCAGTACATGTGCCCGGCGACGATCCAGACGATCTCGCTGGACGCATACCTGATGGAGCGCGCCGACATCGACCTGACGGGGCGATTCGCCGAGACACGCTTCTCGGCCTCCATCGGGCGCACGGTCGCCAAGCAGCTCGTGGACCACCTGGACGATTCCACGCTGAACATCAAGCCCGAAGCGGTCCTGACCCAGTACAAGGGCGACACGCGGAAGGCCGTCAAGAAGCTCATCAAGAAGGACCGCACGAAGCTCCTCGACCTCGGCTACGGGATCCTGACGATCCTCTTCACGAAGAAGACGGCGGTCGAGAAGATCGCCAAGAACTTCGTCCTGTTCCTCGGCGACTTGCCGCCGGAGGTGGTCACGCAGATGCACACCACCCTCAACCAGATGGCGGCGGAGTCCAACGCCGACGAGTACCTCGAGGACCTGATGTACGAGATGGCCGAATATCCGACCTGGCGCGAGGTACACGCGAAGATCGACACGAACACGCGCAACGTGGACGACGATCTGGACGCCGATTACAAGTCTAGGAAGTAGTGAAAGGCCCGATGTCCTTGGCCAAGGACTCGGCGCGCTCTTCGACAAAGAGCTTGCAGCCTGCGAGATAGGCGAGCTGAACTCCGAGAGGATTCTCCGGGAACTTGCGTTCCTGGAGGTCCTCTTTTTTGACCTGAGCCCAAGAGTTGGCCACTTGAGTGGCGAAATCCTTCGCGGTCTTGGGGTACTGGTACTGCAGGGCATCCTTGGCGTAGGTAAGCTGCTCGGGAGGAATCACAAAGCCGTCCCGCTTGAGGCACACCGCAGTGTAGGACTGCACGTCCTCGTCGTAGTCGGGAGTCACCGGGACGTCCAAGTCCAGGCCTCGAATCACCGACGCCTCGTAGACCGCCCAACACTGGTCAGGAGGCGCTACCTCCTGCAGCGCATCCGGGTCGAAGGGCTCTCCGTTGAGGGCCTGCGCGGTGCGCTGAAATACGAGGCTATCCCAGTAAAACGCCGGGTTAACCACCAGCGTTATCGCTGCCTGGAGCTTGTTCCGGGCCAGCTCGCTCAGTTCAATGTCCTCCGCGCGCTCGAGAGTGAGCCAGATCGTTTCCGGCTCCCAGGCCGTGATCTGCACTCCGAAGAGAGTACGTGCAGCGAGGTAGATCGCAGTGGCACACCGTTCATTCGCTGTGCGCAGGACCTCCTTCGCGTGAGTGTCCCGTGACGCGGTCTTGACGAGTAGCTGCTCCGACAGCTTCGGAGCCAGCGCCGGAAGTACCTCGAGGTTCATGCGAGGTGGGCGAGTTGCCTCTGCGCGACAATCGCCAGGTCCTGGGGCAGAGTGGGGAGGATGGGCGCGAGCTTGTCGATGTCCGGCTCCCCGTCCGTGGAGATCTCCTTGGCCACGTCATCCCCGAGGAGACTCTGCCAGAAAGAGAGCGGCAGACCTGCAAGCTTGGCGCGGTCGATCATCAGGCTCCCGATCATGATCTGGTCCGCGGCCACCTTCTCGGTGTTGAAGACGGTCTGGAGCGGGTCCGGAAGCGACTTGCCGTAGTACTTATTCACTCCGGACTGCTCATCCAGCTCGTTGATGAGCGACGCGAGCTTCATCTGCGTCGGCCGGTCGATGATGAAAGGAGAGGCGCCCTTGTAGGCGGACGCGAGCTTGTCATAGGCGCTGGCGACATTGGACTGCAGGTTCTCCGCGGCGGCCTTTCGCGCCTCCACCCAGTCCACGAGCTGACGGGTACTCGTGACCGTAAAGCCAGCCAGTTTTTGGGTAGAAGGTTGTAGAGAAACCTCGAAGTGGCTTGCCACTTTACCGAGGTTCGTGAACGCCTCGGCGCGCTCCTGCGGAGTAAGCTGGGCGTACTTCCGAATCAACGCTTGCTCCGCGTACTCGACGTCCTCTTTGGAGGCGACGCGGAACCGTCCACTCTCCAGCAGGAAGAATTCCTCAGACGCGACCTTCACTTCCTCCGGCTCGTCGAACACCGCAGTGTCGATGCCGTAGGCAGCCGCCGCCTTCTTCAGTTTTTCATCCACCTCAGACGGGACAGCACTCGCCACCTTGCGGTATCCCAGCGAGATGGCCGTGTGCGCCTTGTTGTGAATCGGGAACTTCCGACGGCTCTCCCAGGCAAACGCCGACGCTGGGAGATCCGCGAACTCATTCTCGTCCAGTTCAGCGGTCTTTGCCATCTCCTGGAGTACCGGAAATCTCCGAGCCACAGCCACGAGGGTTCCGAAACCGGGATCGTTTGTCTGGTCGATAGTCATACCTCACCCCTGCGTCAAAAAGGCGTGTTACACGCTTCAATAAGTATAGTCACAAGGAGGCAACAGTGGAAGAGCTAATAGAAACAACTGGCGAGACCATGATCAGTGAAAACCTGCAGTGGGCCGTCAGTTTCAAGGGAGGCAACAACTTCCTTGGCCGAGTGCTCAACGGCTGCAAGTTCATTCCCCAGCCTGGACTGGGAACTTGCGGCGTCATGGTCGGACGCGATGGGCGCAACATCTTTCTGTATGATCCGGATTGGCTGATTCAGCAGCCGCGGGCCAAGCAGATTCTCGTCTTCTTTCACGAGGGCGCACATCTCGCTCTCAACCATCTCGCCCGGATTCTGCGCCTGCGCAAGCGCATCAAAGACGATGCACGCTTCCAGCGGAGGTTCGCGGTCCTCAACGTCGCTGCCGATATGGCAGTCAACGACACCGCACTCCGTGTCTTCGTGGAGCAGAAACCCAAGATCTTCAAGGACGCAATGTCTACCCTAATACTTCCCGAGGAGCGCAACTACCCCAAGAACGAGTCCTTCGAGCACTACGCTCACCTCCTGTTCCAGGACCTGAAGGAACACGGCTGGGCGCCCGACGACATCGAGGACATCCAGGATGCCATCCAGAAGGCCGTACAGGAGGCTCTGGATGGGGAGGGGGACAGTGACGGTTCTCAGGCCGCTGGGAGTGGCCAGGAGGGCGATGAGGAGGGCCAAGGAGACTCTCAGGCCGCTGGGAGTGGCCAGGAGGGCGATGAGGAGGGCCAGGGAGGCTCTGCTGGCGGTGGGGGCACCCAGGAAGCCGCGGGACAGCCCTCAGGAGGCCAAGGAGGCTCAGGGAAGCCAGAAGAGGACCCCACGGGACAGCCTAACAACGGCTACGGCCCGTACGATCCCCAACAGGACCCGAAGCTTCCCCAGTGGTTCAAGAACATGCTGGCTCGCCAGCACGCCCCCATCGACATCTCCATCACGTGGGAGAAAATGACGGAGTCCGAAATGGAGCGAGCCATCGACGACGCCCAACGCGAGGGCAAGAAGCTCGTCCAGCAGGCGCTCGACCAGACCAAGAAGAACCGCGGGCTGATCCCTCAGGCGCTCCAGGGGTACCTGGACGAGTTCCTGACTCCGCCGACCGTTCCGTGGGAGCTTCTGTTCCGCGGGATGCTGCGGTCGTCCCTCTCGTCGAAGCTCACCGAGAGCACCGTGATGCCGAACGTGGCGCTGATGCCGTCCCTCGAAGACGGCCTCGAGCCCTACCCGGGACTCCAGAAGGAGATCGGGATCCACATCTACATCTGCGTCGACTCTTCCGGCTCCGTCAGCAACGCGGAGTATCTGAAGTTCATGTCCGAGATCCAGGGCATCCTGACCACGGACAGCACCGCGAAGGCGTACCTCATCATCTTCGACTCCGCCATCCAGTACGAGCAGGAGTTCGAGGAGGACGACGAGATCCAGGCTCCCGGACAACACGGCCTCAACCGTTACTGTGCCGGCGGCACGGACTTCTGTCCTCCGCTGCGACGCATCTGCGGCGTGGATAGCGACAGCGACTGGGAGAAGGGCGTAGAGGGCATCAAGGGAAAGCTCCCGAAACCCGACCTCGTGGTCATGTTCACGGACGGCGAGGCGCCGGTCGCCTCCCCCTCTGGGCCGATTCCCGACCTTCTGCCCGCGTGTCCGCTCATCTGGGCACTCACCCCCACAGGACGAGAGGACCCCGCGATGGGGAGCCGCGTCATCAAAATACAGGAGAACTGAGAATGACGAAAAAGAAGCCGATGAGCTTCCGACGTGGAAATATTTACCACGTAAAGGTGGCGCAACGGAGCATCCGCGAAACCACCAAACCCAAGATCGACTACTTCCCCTTCGACCACGCATACCTCGTACATCGAGATGACGAGGACCGGGTCCGGCGTCTGTTCCGGTACTACTTGGTGATGGACTGCTCTGAGACGATCCTGCAGATGCTCGGCAGCCTGTGGTTCGAGAACGAGCAGCACATCACCATCGAGCGCGACGACGAAAAGTTCAGGGGAACTTATCCGAACGCCCGAGAGCGTGTGCGCCTGCGGCGTCCGGAGGAGTGGCTCTTGGTGGTACCCACCCACGCAACACCCCGGACACGAAAGGGGCGCAAGAATCCCGACGCTTCAGGCCTCGGCTACGTGGCCTCCCGCATCCTGAGCGGAAACCACAACAAGAACGTCTCAATGCCTGCCATCGCAGTAGAGACGCCCAACGGGCGCATCCCCCTGCTGTGCTCCATTTGCACGAAGCTCCCGGACTACTACGAGGGGAAGTGCAGTCCCGCGACAGGGACGTGCCGCTCGAAGTCCCTGACCCGAGTTCCCCTGGACCTGGACCGCAAGCGGTCCTTTGACGCCTCGATTGAGGAGCAAGGAGACGCGTCATGAGCGTAGGCTTCTCGGAAACCTCCCTGGTGAGGATCGAACTTCCCACGATTTCGCCCGACATCCCGTACGTAGTGGACGATTGCAGTCTCGCGTTCCAGCTCGGATACCGCACGAAGACTCTCTGGTGGGTCCTCCACGACAAGGAGAGCCACTACACGGTGCACAAGATTCCCAAGAAGAAGCGGGGTTTCCGCGTGATCCACGCGCCGTCCACCTTCATGAAGGGGTTTCACCGACGCCTCCATACCAAGTTCTTGGTGCCGCTCCAGAATCAGCTCGGGTCACACGTCACGGCGTACCGGAAAGGCTTGTCCACGCGCCACGCGGTGCTTCAACACATCCCTCCCTGTGAGATCTGCGACAGCATGGAGAAGGGAGAGACCCCGAAGAAGCACGCGTGCCCGCGCAAAGGAACGGTCATTCAAATGGACCTGCAGGACTTCTTCGGGAGCACTCGCAGGTCGTGGATCCGGAACTACTTCAAGGAGCAGGGGTACAACCACTACACCGCGGGGCTGCTCGCCAGCCTGCTGACCGTGGACGACATCCCGAACCAAAAGCCGCGCAAACAGCGGCGAAAGGACGAGCCGGAGGAATTCACGGGGGTTCCGCAGGGAGCGCCCACCTCGGGCGCCATCTGCAACCTCGTCGCCGACTGGCGGATCGACCACCTCATCATGGATTACCTCGAGGAGCTGAACGAGAAGATGCAGCTCGAGGGGGATTGGCGGTGGCGCTACACTCGGTACTCGGACGACCTGTGCATTACGTGCGGGAAGAACGTCTCGGTCCAGGACAAGCGAGAAATCTGCAATCGAGTCACGCGCATCATCCAGAAGGCGGGATACCGCATCAACCCGAAGAAGACGCGTCTCGGACACGCCTACTATCGGAAGACGCTTCTGGGTATGGTCTTCAACGACAAGCCCAACATTCCGCGGGAGAAGTACCTGAAGTACCGCGCCATGGTGCACAACGCCCTCACGCAGGGCATCGAGAGCCAATACAAACGGGCAGGATTCAAGACGCCCGAGGCATACCTCGACCATCTCCGCGGGAACGTCAACTACATCATTCAGGTCATCGAGCAATCCAACAAGGACCGCGCCGAACGACTGCAGATCGAATTGGAACTAGCGGTCGAGAACTTCGAAGAGGCTCAGAAAGAGCAGCCATGGGTGTCCAATGCCTGATTACTCCGGACTGAAATACCTGTTCACGTATGCGACGGGGAATCCTAACCACTACCGTAGCACGTACTCTCCTGCCCTCATCTTCGCGTGCCTGGATCCTACGGACACCCAGTTTCGTAGCCTGGAAACTCCCCAGACTCTCGCGCGCCATCCGCTGGTGAAGGAGGTCATGGGGGACACATTCTTCGTCCGGTATTTCTCCGGAGAAGATGAGCAGTGGCACCACAATCACGGTGTGCAACGGTGGGTCTTCACCCGGGACATCTCCTCCGTCTTGCGAGCAATGGACGCCCAGGAATACGACTCCGTACTTCTTCAGCTCGGCGGAAAGCCGTTGGGTTCCATAACCCCGCGGGACATCCTCGACGAGTGCTACCTGCCCCACAAGTACACTATGACGTGTCTGGATTGCGCTACCGGGACTACCAAACACGCTCAGTCCGAACACAATTGCGTCCTGAAGAACTTGTTACGCCGCTACGACTCTGGGCACGTCATCACTCCCTTCGTACCCTCAAGCTGTGACCTGAGCGATATCCGGGAAGACCACGGACTAGTCAATCGAGAAACCAAGATTGATAAGTTCGTGTTCGTCAGTCCCGCTCTGACAACGAATACGGTCGGATCTTCAATCCGTCCCGTGCATAATCACGACTTCAAGGGAATTCAGGACGCCTCGGACGAGCGTGCCGATGCTCAGCACGAGAGGCGTCGCTTCGTCCGGTTCCAGGAGGAAGTGTGCCCGACGTGTTCTATGCACACCCCGTGCAGACGAACGCGCTCAGAAACAAGTCAGCGGTACTGCTCGGGGCCTTATCCTCCCGAGAAAGAGATCATCGACGAGATCCTGTCGAACGTCACAATTCCCTTCTCGAACGCTCAACTCCGGACGCTGCTCGCCCACAGCGGGTTTCTGTCCAAGAGGTATCACCGAAGGATTGTCTCCGGAACCTTCGGCATGGACGGCAATACTCTTGTCTATCGGATTCGACGCAAAACGAAGCCGTACAGACACGACGACGCCGCGCAGTTCAACAACTACCGAGAGGCTATCAAGTTTCTCCGGAAGCACAACGAAGAGGCATCAAGCCACTATCTTCCGCCGATGACTCGAGAACTGAAGGCGGTCCTTTGTGAACTAGCTTCTCACGAGAGGAGTCCTCGCAACCACTACTACTGGCGTACGGTCGAATACCCCGTGCTCTACATCCGCTGCTTTGGCGGCGTTTTCCGGACCACTTACAGCTACCACGGGAGAGGAACAACGGGGTTCGGCATGGAAGTGCGTACCCTGCAAGACGTTTACAACCACTTCGAGAGGCTCAGCTTCGGACCACACAGGAAACACGAGTTGGCGCGAAGCAGTAGGTGGTAGAGCCTACGAGGGAACCTCGTAGTCAGGACATACATCTCGGAGTGCGGTGAGGGCAGCGTCCTCGGCCGCTTGGGCAGAGGCTAATTCAGCCTCTGCCTCATTTTTTGCTGCGACAGCCGACGCTACGCTCGATTCCGCTTGGGACACTCCAACCAAGGCCGCGCTATACGCCGCAGTTGCCGTACCGCAGAAGGTTCCGAGGGCACTCGTTATCGCGTTGGTGGTAAGGGTGACCGACGACGAGTAGTCGTTCAGCGCCGTCTGGAAAACACCCAAGGTTGTCGCCGGATCCGTGTACGGGCCGTAGTTGTTTACGAGAGTCTGGTACGCGGTGATCAACGCGTTGTAGGTTGCAGGCTTCCCGTCGTACCCCTTTAGAGTGTTGTAGAAATCATTCCAGTCGGTAGCCAGCGTAGGCGGACCGTTGTACGCAGGATTGGGAGGCCCCGTCGGAAATCCGTTATAATCAACTACCAAATCGTTAAAAAAAGTACTCGAGTCAGAATAGAAAGTGAGGGACTCGTCCTTGATTGTCTTCGAGGAAAGCCAAAAACTCTTACTATCGCTGAAGAGGACCCCGAGGGCACTCCCAAGAACTGTCTCCAGGTTGAGCAGCTCAGGCCAGAGGGCTCCATTGACCTCGGCACAGAAGTCCGACTCTTCTTTCCGGATACCGGCGATCTCTTCTGCGTGGTTGAGCAGGAGCTGGGCCGTGTCGAGCGCGGTGTCCGCGTCCTCAACAGCCTCCTCAGCGGCGATGCGCGCGTCGCGTGCCGCCAGGTACGTGTTCTCCAACTGCTGCTCGTACTCGGGGTCGGTGCCCGGGTGCAGCGAATCGACGATGCCGACGAACTCGGTCTGGTAGAGGTACCACTGCTTGATGGACGCATCCACTCGAGACTTAATCGCGGCCTTGGCCTGGATAGCAACCTCGAGGTCGGTGTACTGCTTGACCAGGCGGAAATAGAGGTACTCCTCGTCCCCTGCAGCAATGGCCGCATCGCGGTCACGTAGCATGAAGTTGATGTCCTTCGGCTGCCCTACGCGCTGGAAGGCATCGTCCTTCGGCTCTGCGGGATCCACGATCTTGAAGACGAACATGCCCGTGTCCGGGAGGACACCAGGAGCAGTCACAGTAGTCGTGATTTGATATGCGGGGGTCGAGTCGGGCAGCGTGACTTCGACGGAATCTTGCTCTATACGTGTCTTTTCCATCTTAACCTGCGGTGTACGAGTGCGTCGTCACCCCTTCGAAGCCGTCTGTGAAGGCTACGAAGGTCTTCAGAAGTCCATCTACTCTGCTTCGTACGTGGGCCGCGAACAACGCTGCCGTCTCGATTGATTCGTACCCGACTTCGGCGACACTCATGCGATACCGCTCGGCGCCTGCCGCGTAGGCCGCATCGTAACCCACCGGGAGATTCATCATCTCCCACACCGAGGCTACGTTACTGAATTCCTGCGTCTCCGTCTCGAACACAAAGACCTCGGAAGCAATTCCAGACGCGTAGGTAATCTCGTTTTTGACCTTGTAGACAGGCCCGGGGTCGACCGTATTGGTCTGTTTGAGATCTAGTTGAGCAGTCATTACTCGTACGTTTCCGTGAACGTCCCCGTGAACGTATCCTCGTTGGTCGCGTTCACGAGCGACTGGGCCTGTTGTCGAAGCGCCGCCACCTTGTTGTTGGCAATCGTCTCATCCTCGAAGATGTCATAGTGTTCGGCCGTCCGGTAAATGGTTCCCGGTGCACCGCCGTAATCCCGGTCCATGACCCCCGAGATACTGCTGTGCTGGACTACCGCGAGGGTATCCACGAAATCCACGACCAAGTTCCGGTCAGGAGTAGGAGGAAACGCTGTTGTCGGGCCAGTAGGGGTTACAAGGAACTCGCGGTTAAGCGGAGCATCCAAAATCGACACGACCTCGTAGTACAGGAAAGACGCCGGCAAAAGGCCCATGACCTCCACCCAGATCGGAGGAAAGTCCGCGCCGACATAGATTTCCCATCCAACCTGTACGAGGCCTGCAGGGAGACTCGCGTCGTAGAAGTGGTTTACGTCTTCGGGAAGTTCGGGAACGGTCATTGGAACCCCGACGATCCAGGCACTCCCGTTCCACCCATACTCGAGCTGCTCATCGATGACCCAGATCTTCATGCCCAGCTCGGGTTCGATGAAACTCCAAGTAGCGCCACCCCACGTCGCAATCTGGTTATCCTTCCCCGCCCAGAGCCCAATTCCTGGAGGGTTTACGACGTAACGTTCTCCGGCCGCGGGGGAAATCGCTCCGGGGTTTCCGTATGCTTTGCTCTGAATGACAATGTCGTTGAGAAGGGCGACCTCACTGAACTCGGCGATACGTGACAGGCTCTCCGGCTCGGAAACACCCATCTCCTGGACGACCAGGCACTGGCGAATCGGGTCCGGAGTGGAGAGGTCCTCTACGGTCGTGTGGAGGAAGAACAGATCGGGTGTCCCCGTAAGTATCTTCTTCTCGAATTCTATGACTAATTTCGCAGCCATACAGTAATTGACCCTTCTCGGTTTAACTGTAAAAATAGTAGGTCATGTCTACAGAAGCGTCAAGGAAGTACGTCGGAATCGACCCCTCTCTACGCAGTACTGGATGCGCGGTTCTAGGGGAAAATCAACACCCTCAAACAGCTCTTTTCACAGCTCCTAAGGCTCGCGGAGTAGTTCGTCTTGCACAACTACGAGACCAATTCAAATCGTTGCTTCCCGGGACCGCTACGTACGCATGCATCGAAGGGCCATCCCTCGGATCAATCAACCGCGCAGATGACCTCGGACAGGTACGGGGAGTCTTCCTTCTCACCCTCCATGACGCCGGCATCCCCGTGACTGTGATCCCGCCACAATCCCTGAAGAAGTTCGCCTCCAAAGGAGGGGCCAGTAAGGAGCGCATGATCGAGGCCGCCGAAAAAGAGTTCGGACTAGAAATCGACTCAGATGACATCGCGGACGCGTTATGGCTCGCGCGTCTCGCGCACGCCCTCCACGACGACAACATCCGACTTACTCGCAAACAATTGGAAGTTATCTACGGTATAAGAAACCCGAAGAACAAGAGAACAATTTCCGACCGCGGAAAAACAATAAACATCTGAAGAGGAGACCCATGATCAAGATCGCACGACAATTCTCGACAGAAAATGCAGACCCCTTCGATTCGGTCGAGTGGGTCCACGCCGACGTCAAAATGACCGACCTCGAAGGAAATACTACGTACGAGCTTCGCAACGGGGAGTTCCCGGCTTCTTGGTCCGCCATTTCCCGTAACATCGTCGCCTCTCGGTACTTCCGGGAATCCCGCATCAAGACCGACAAGGAGACGAGCGTGAAGTCCATGATTTCGCGTGTAGTCAAGAGCATCACTCAAGCGGGAACTGCTCAAGGATATTTCGACAAGGACACCTCGAGGGTGTTCAGCGACGAACTCACACACATCCTGCTGCACCAGATGGCCTCCTTCAACAGTCCCGTCTGGTTCAACCTGGGCGTCGAGGGCATCGAGGAGAAACCGCAATGCTCCGCCTGCTTCATCAACTCCGTCGACGATAGCATGGAGAGCATCCTCGACCTCGCCACCAAGGAGGGCCTGATCTTCAAGGGCGGCTCCGGCAGCGGCGTGAACCTCTCGCCTTTGCGGGCCTCTACTGAGTCCATTCGAGGAGGAGGCACCGCCTCAGGGCCCGTGTCCTTCATGTCCGCCTACGACGCGGTGGCGAACGTCATCCTGAGCGGAGGCCGAACGCGCCGCGCTGCGCGGATGGTGATCCTTGACGCGGACCACCCCGACATCGAGAAGTTCATCTGGTGCAAAGCACAAGAGGAGGACATCGTCGAGATCCTCGCTGAGGCCGACATTCCGACCGACTACACGCTCCCCAACAACGCCTACTCCAAGGTCAAGCACCAGAGCGGCAACAACAGCGTTCGGATTCCCGATTCCTTCATGGAGCACGTCAAGCACCACATCCAGTACGGCGAGGACGCCAACTGGGACCTCCTCAATCGCAACGGTGGTGGTGTGGCGCGTACTGTGTCTGTGAAGGACCTCTTCCGTCAGCTCGCCGAGGCCGCCCACAAGTGCGGCGACCCCGGAGTACAGTTCCACGACACCATCAACAAGTTCAATACCTGCGCGAACGACGGTGAGATCGTCGCGTCGAATCCGTGCTCGGAGTTCGTCTGGCACAACAACTCAGCGTGCAACCTGGCGAGCATCAACCTGCGCAAGTTCGACAGGGGGAATCACGCCTTCGACACCAAGGCGTTCCGGCACGTCGTGAACCTGCTCATCATCGCCCAGGACATCATCGTCGAACTCGGGGGCTACCCTACTCAGATGATTGAGGACAACACGCACAAGTACCGCCCGCTGGGTCTCGGGTTCGCCAACCTGGGAGGCCTGCTGATGTCGTGGGGCTACCCCTACAACAGCAAGGTGGGGCGTGAGATCGCGGCGTCAATTGCGGCGCTGATGACTGGGCAAGCCTACCTGACGAGCGCGGAGGTCGCCCAGCAGATGGGCGCCTTCAAGCGCTTCGCACCGAACCGCGGACCCATGGAGGACGTCCTGGACCGCCACTACGCCTACACCCGGAAGCTTCCGAAGGACGAGGCAGGGATACAACCACAAGCCGTGCGCGCATGGCAGGAGGCGATGGGTCTCGGGTTCGGACGAAAAAAGAAGATCGAGGGCGAAGGGGCCGGCTTCCGTAATTCTCAGGTGACACTCCTGGCGCCTACCGGAACCATCGCGTTCATGATGGGCTGCGACACGACCGGTATCGAGCCGGACTCGAGCCTCACCAAAATGAAGACCATCGTCGGAGGTGGCACCGTCACCTACGAGAGCAACGCCGTGGAGTCCGGCCTGCGATATCTCGGCTACGAGGGCGAGCACCTGGCGGACCTCCTCGCCTACGTGGGAACCCACGGCCACTTCGAAGGATCCACCCTCAAGGCCGCACACCTCCCCGTCTTCGACTGCGCGTTCCGGCCGGAGGACGGCGAACGGAGCCTCTCGGTAGATGCGCACCTCGACATGGTCGCGGCCGTGCAGCCCTTCCTCTCCGGCGCCATCTCCAAGACGTTCAATATGGACAACGGAGCAACACCGGAGGACGTGGCGCGTACCTTCCTGAAGGCTTGGGAGAAGCACATCAAGTGCGTCACCATCTATCGCCGCGGCTCCAAGATGTCCGAGGTGATTCGCACCAAGGAGATCAAGGCCAAGCAGCTCATTCGGAACATTCCCCAGAGGATGGAGCTGCCGGACGACCTGGACGGCATTCCTCGCCACAAGTTCCGGGTCGGGAACCACAAGGGCTACCTGCACGTCGGCGTCGACCCCGAGGACCCCACACGCCCGATAGAGGTGTTCTTCCGGATGTCCTCAATCGGTTCCACGGTGTCGGGGCTGCTCGACAGCTACGCCACACTTCTGTCCATCGCGCTGCAGTACAACATTCCACTCGAGGAGCTGCTCGAACACATGGCCGGACCGAAGTTCCCGCCGCAGGGCATGACTTCCAATCCTCAGATTCGTTCCGTGGACTCTGTCCTCGGCTACCTCTACCACTTCCTGCGTCTCAAGTTCGTCGACAACGACGAGGACGTAGTCATCGAAGGAACCTCGAACTCCATCGTCCCGAGCGCCGACGACGGCCTCTCCATCGACGGAGAGCCGTGCCCCCGCTGCGGAGGACTGCTGGAAAAGACCGGAACTTGTGCCGCCTGCCGTTATTGTGGCTATAATGACGGTACGTGCTCATAGGAGGAGCCATGGACACATGCATTGTTGACGGGTGCGACCGCACCAACGGACCAGAGGACCTGGAGGTCTTCTACAAGGGTGAGTCCATCGGATTCATCTGCTCGGGTCACATCGGAAACTCGAAAGCGTTGAAGCTCATCGTCTCGAGGAAGAAGACCGGGGACTTCCGCCTCATCGAAGCCGCGGATATTCCTGGACCTCTCGACTAGATGCCGCTCTCTACTGCCATACCTAAGTTCGCCACGGACTTGGTTGCCGCAGAGGAGCAAGACCCTCCCGCCAGCTCTCCCGCGGAGGCTGCTCACCTGTTCGCAGACGCATTTACGACGTACTTTGCGAATGCCCAGGTGAGCGGCCTCCCGCTCATTACCGGAACCAATATTTTGCCTCAAGCAGTGAAGGCCCTTGAAGGAGGCCTTACGGCAGCGTTCGCGCAGCCGCAACTCGGTCCCGCCAGCGCGAACCTCATGCAGCTCGCCTTCGACGCCTACCTCAACGCGGCGCCCGTGTCCGCGATGTGGCCCGTCGCCAGCTCTATCGTTCCGCTCCCTCCCGGGACGCTGATGGGATTCATGATGCTGGCAGGGCTAGGAGGACTCTTCCCGGAGAACTACAGCACCAAGGTGATGGTAGCGACCGGGATAACGTCCTACTTTAACAGCATGCAGGTGATCGTAGGGAGTGCTACGCAGCCGATTCTCTAGGAGCCGAAGAGGCTACTGCGCCACTGGGAATACATGATCCGATGAAGGTTCTGACCCGCCGGGATGCTGATACCCCAGACATTGGTGCCGTCGAAGACCATCGGACCCATCGAGAGGGCGACACTGGGGACCGCCGTCACATCCGCCCATATCGTCAATCCCCGACGACGATCCGCCGCTGTCAACGTGATGGGATCCCAGAGACACGCATTCGCGGCAGGGAACTGAAGCAAACTCGGGGCAAATGCGGGACCAATGCCATCGTAACGATAGGACCCGGCCCACATGTTAAAGCCGTCGAAGACGATCTCAAGAGTAGGGTTCTGTCCCTCTGTGATATCCGTGCCGTAGTCGTAGGCATTGTCGACCCACGTTCCGAGTGCGGGTCCGCCGGGGTCGGCTGAGAGGAGCGCAGAACCTACTCCGAGCATCACATTCAGGCCGCCTCCGGACTGTGTCGTCAACATGTACCACACCTTGCGGCCGTCCGTCGCCATCGAGTGACATCGATAGATGTCGAGAGGGGGCGAAGGAGTAGGAAGGTTGTGACGCGTGGGGGGTGTCGTCCACGCATCCAACCCTGTGTTGTGGTTGACCGCTCCGATATAGCCCCCGCCTCCGGGGTCGAAAAACGAAACGTAGATGTTTTCCTGATCGATGGTCATTCCACCGTCGAAGTAACATGATGCCGAAGAGGGTACACCTCCGTTTGGAAATGAGGTGTAGCCAGGAGCTAGGGTATTCAGAAGCCCAAGCGGGGTCGACCCGGTGTTCTCACCACCCCACGCAACCGCGTACAACTGCAGTGTGGTTCCTGTAGACGCTAACGTCTGGATCTTGTTGTAAGTGCCTGGAGTCATCCCCGTAGCGATGTCGGTGTAGGTCCCGTCAAAGAGGTGGTCAACGCCCTTCCAGAAGCGGAGAACGCCATTATCGTACATGATCGCAGCCCCGTAACTATTGGTTGCGATACCGAGAGCCGTAACACCGCCTCCGTAGGAAACATCGTCAATTCCCACGGTTACAAGAGCCCCTGCGTGCGCGAGCGCCTTTGCTACGTACGTGGTTCCCGGAGAAGCTCCGTCGTTCGCTAGGACGCACACCATAGGCTGTTCGTTGTACGGATGGTCAGGCGTAGAGTAGCCGTCCACAATAGAGACATCCAAGTCGACGGCCTCGAGAGTCCCCCCTAGCTTAATGAGGTTGCCCTCTAAGCTGAGATTGGCCATAGAGACCAGAGAGGGAACGGTCCCCTTACCCCCGAAGCGTCCGTAGAGATGCCGACTCATGCCCCAGTACTGGGCATATGTGGCATGAGACCCTACATCCATCACACTCCCTATGAAGCGCGTATCTCCTTCGAACAGCCAATCCCCGGTGATAGTCCAGTCTCCAGGAACAAGCCAATCACCGGAAACAGTCCAGTCCCCAGTAACCCCCGTCTCATCTTCGTTCACACTCGCCTTGTCGTTGATGAACACCTGGAGATCGAGGAGCACCTGGCGCAACGTATTCCCTGGAATTCCCCACTGGTCTACGCTCGCGCCTCCTGGCGATGCGTTCACGCGTACTCCCAGGAGAGAGGCGCCGTCTTGGGGGAGTGCACTTGTAGATGCGTAAGCATCCATCATGTTGTAGAGGGCCGTCCAGACATCCGGAGACAGAAGCTGGTACCACATGTCAAACGGCATCCCTGTCACGACGCCGGGAATCGTGGCGCCGTCGAACCCCACCTTCGAGGCACCGCACAAGGGGAAAAGAGATGCCGGAGCAGGCGCAAACGCAAGGTCAGTTGCGAGCGCATCTACTGCGTCCTGCAAGCTCGGGGAAGCTGCGTAGGCAAGAGCGGTCAGTGCCGTATCGTCAAAGCTAAGTCTCGCCGCGGCTCCCGTCCCCGTTCCCGGTTCGAAAATCGGGATCATGTTGTCCCAAGCGTCCTGGAATGACGCCGCTCCAACGCCCATCCAGGGAGCGTAGAGTGTGTCGTCGAACACACCCCCACCATAGATGAGGTCCAGGACGTACCCGTGAGCACCGAAAGGCGTGGAAACCGGACTTGCCGGCAGAGCACCCGCGACCACGGTGCCGTCGATGAAGAGCAGGTCATCACCGATGCGCTTGCACAGCGGAATGGCGATGGGGATGCGCTCGGGGTGCGTGGTGAGGTTGGTGAGCTGCCCCACCGGGAGTACGGTGTTGAGGTTCGTGGCGCATGATTGCCGACGACCATCCGTGCTGGGGTCCGCCTCGGTAATCTCGTCGTACCAGATCGCCAGGGTATCACCGTCTGCCAGAGGAGCCGGAGTAGCGAAGTAGTTGGCGAGAGTGACAGGGTCAATGACGTGCAGCTCCCGCTCGAACGTCCCATCCATGATCTCGTCCGCGGGGAGAGGATTGATACCGGGAATCTGCGTCGCCGCGTTGCCGCCCGTCGTGTACTGGAAACCTGACGCAGGGAGGATCAACGCAAGAGCTGCCGCGACCTGTCCTACGGTCGAGGTGCCGTCGTTCTTGACGTAGATGGTCAGGATGTGGAGTGGGTCTCCACTGAGAACTGCCTCTGCTCCCAGAGGGAGTTCCGCGGGCGTCTTGGAGTCGTCCCAGATGACCTCGAGACGATTCGCACCGTTGTATGAGCGCTCAGTGGGTTCCGGGGAAATGGTGACCGACCCGGTGTTGATCCCGTCGTCGAAATTGTAGACCAGGCTGTCCTGCACATCAGCCGCAGGAGTTGAGAGGGGCTGCACTACGATGTTCGCAGTGATGGTGAAAATACCCGCGACAGGATCCCAATCGATGTAAGGAATCACGCTTCCGACGGCAGAGCCGTCAGCCGCGCCGCCCGCGATGACCCAACGCATGTCCGAGTCCTGCAGATACTTTTGGAGTTCCAGCTCAGTCCGGTCGACCTCTGTGCGATGGCGCAGATTCTCTACGGGACGACGCAGGACAGTCTGTCCTACGCGCTCTCCGGAAGCGACAGGCTCGATAGACTCTATGCCGTCGATACCTTCGCGCTCGCCTGTATCACCAGCATTTTTATAGATGACTTCCTGCTTAGCCATTGCGTCTCCTACACTTGGACCGTAACACCAAGCCGCCAGTCATACGTGACAGCCGTGGTCGGGGTCTTCAAAAACGGCGGATGGGCCTGCCGCGCATAAAGCCGAGAATCTGGGTCTGTGATGAGGCCGGTCTGCCCCTGGGTGTAGAGGCCTGCCTCTGCCAAGGTATACCCATCTGCGGTGCCCGCAGGGATGAGCTTGCTGATAACCACCTCGAACAGCACCGGGTCCGTGTAGATCTCCGCTGCCGCGGGGTCGATGTAGCTTCGGTAAACCTCCGCCAGAAGTGCTGTGTCCGTGATCTGAGGAGGAGTTCCATTGGTCCCGATGGCGAGCTGTCCGATGGTATTGTAGTCAGGATTCGCCTGTCCTGGCGTACCTCCAGCCCACTGATTGAGAAGCTCGCAGACAACCACTCGACCCACATTGGTGATCTGATTCTTTTTTTGCATGCGTCGAATTCGACGCTGTTTTTTTACGTCGTAAAGAGTGACCGTCAACTCACCGAAGAGTTGGAGTCGGTCCTCCCGTATTCTGGGGGCTTTTATGCAATTCTGCATCCGGTCCTCGCTTGTCACTTACCGTAACACACCCTTAGGGGTAAGTATACGGCACGCCCATGGGGTAGTTGGTATCAATTTTCAGGCTTAGAGCCCTGTCGATATGTTCCGTGATGGTAGCCACACTGGGCGGCACGTCCATGTCTCTGCGGACATACCCGGGGTCAAGTCCGTCCACCATAATCGGAGTGAATCCAATCGTCGTGTCGGGAATCGGATAATCCGCGAGGTTCACAATCTCTATGAGGAGCGCGGTGTAGTCGGTACCCGCCGGCTGAGCGTCCCAGATAGTCAGTGGAGTGATTGTCCATGGAGCAGGGACAGTAGCTAGTGGATTGTACACGAACTCGTAATCGATGCCCTCCCGGACCGGGAGACCTCCGATAGTCGCGTCCAACGTGATCTTGACAATTCGCTGCTCCGGCGGCGTAGGTCCAGGAGGAAGCGCCAGCGTCACGGGGGCCGGAATTGAGAGGCCGTCAGGTACGATACCCGTCGACACCGCAGTCACGTCGACCCAACGATAATAGTCGTCGATGCTCATGTAGGTCGGGGAACCTCCAATAAGCAGCTCGTTGCTGGCCAGTTCGATGGATTCCGCGGGACCGAACCCGAGCGTCAGCATCAGGCTGAGCATGTCCGACAGGACAATACCGTCCTCAAACGCGTCGTTGGGCTCCACGTAGGGATACGTGTAGGACGGCTTGGCTACGAGCACGATGTCTTCCAGGTCTTCCTTGAACTGCGCGTCCAACTCGAGATCCACGCTGAACTCGATGTAGAACATGTGAGCCTTCATGTACCTGTCGAACAGGATGAAGCCCAGAGAATGACGGAAAGGAGAAGTGGCGACGTCTGTTGCGATAACGCCGTCGTCGTCTCCGTCGATGTAGAGGCCCGGGTCATCGATCTGCGCCTGATCCGCAGGGTCGATGATGTGTGCAACAAGGCGGTCCGACGCTCGACGTCGAGCCAGCGATGAATCGAAGAGGATCTGCGGGATTACCTTGTTGTGCCACCAGTTAGGATCCTCGATGTAGTCCGCGACGATGAAGGCTTCCGTGAGCACCTCGAATGCGCTGAACTCCAGGACTCCCCAGTTTTCAGTGTCAGACAAGTCGTCGCGCATGGGGACGTTGTAGGGGTACTTGTAAATGCGCTTGTCCGTTGTCACGACGCGCTCGTAGTTACGGCTGAGAACCCAGTCCAGGCCACCCTCGACCACGAGGCCGTAAGACGTCTCCAGCTCCACCGTATTGGCATCCACGACGTTGAGAATCGTGAAGGCTCCCTTGTTCACGTCGTTGATAGGGTTGAGGATGATGAGCTGCCCTCCTACATCCAGCTCTGTGAACGTGTGAGAGGGAGTATGGAACTGGTTCGCAGGGAGGATAGTACCGTCACCAGTACCGGAGTCGTCCACGCCGTCGAAGTACTCCTGCAGAATCTCGCCGTCGTCTCGTACGAGGGGGTATCCTGCAGCGACATTCAATGCAGCCTCGATGCGCTGGAGAATGGGGCCGCTCATGTAGAGGTACATGATACCGCGGATGAACGCCCGGTACGTCTCCGAAGAAGCTTCGAAGCGGTTGAGTAGCGAACCGAAATTGTAGTACAGCGTAAAGCGGTCGACCTGAACCTCTGGAACCCACAGGGAAAGCTGCTTTACCTTTCCCTCGTCCTCCTCCACAACTTCGCCGCCCGCCGAGAGGAGAACCTCCTGCTGGTACTGGAAATCGCAGCGATTGACCGATGCAGCAAAGTCCCACTGCGTCGCACCCAGGGGGGTGATGGTGAGCGTTCCGCGGAGATAGTCGATAACGTAGTCCTCGCCCTCCACGACCGCGACTCCGCCGTAAGCCGGCAAGCGGCGCCCGAATACCTTCACGCTACCCGGAATGATGTTCCGGTAGCTCAAGTCCGTGATGTATGGAGGCGCAATCACGAGGGGGTACCCGATGACGTCCGGCTCCGCCACGTCGCGCACCACGGAGTAAACAAGGGGCTGCTGCAAGTCCGTAGGATACGCATCCTCGAAGTTCCCCATCATCTTCTCGTGGTCGAGGTAATCGACCTCATGATCTCGAGTGAAAGACGTGAAGTAGATGGCCTTGTGCCCTTCCCAGGAGAAGAGAGGCGCGCTCGTGGCTGTTGGGTGGTCGTAGGTCAGCTCTAGCTTCGCGCGCCGAGAGTTGACGACTTCGGAGATGACGTACTTTCCGCGATAGGCTTCTTGCCCCGCGGGCACCGCGTCAACGGTTATCGTGTCGCCTACGTCCGGACCAGGAGAGCCGAAGACCGCAGGCTCCAGCAGATTGGCCTGGAAGAAAAGCTCAGCGCCGATGTACTCGAAGCGGGCCAACGTGCCCGTCGCCAGGCTCGTCCCGCGGTACGCGAGGAGACGTAGTGTGTCTCCTGGGCGTACAGAGGTGTTGCCGTACCAGTCAAGGGGTACCTTCGGGTCTAGCAGGTAATTCCCGATTTGGATGTCGACATAGCGCCACGCCACTCCGGGGGTGGGCATCGGCTCTCCGTCCGAGTCTACGTGAGTACGGAAGA
>Ga0272442_10002609_pt1 | contig 25997 bp, 70 predicted proteins | sample SSMForm2O_FD_200262 | JGI IMG/M metagenome (GOLD analysis project Ga0272442, IMG submission 200262) | Marine sediment archaeal communities from Little Sippewissett salt marsh, Falmouth, MA, United States - SSM-Form-2O | ecosystem: Environmental > Aquatic > Marine > Wetlands > Sediment ... | reverse complement strand
TAAAATATTGTGTATCTGGATTATTTATTATATCATCAAGCCAGCCACTCCATGTGTCACCACAATCAGTGCTATACATATGAAAACAATCATCAAATACACCATTACGATAATCTTCAACTATATATCCAACATGAATTGTATCATTACCATCAATAGCAATAGTAGGATACCATAAATCATCAGAAACATCTGGTTCATTAGTAAGAATATTTTCATTAGACCAAGTAAGACCATTATCCTTACTACGAAAATATGCAACTTGGTCATCATTACTAGCTCCTTCACTACTTTGTTCACATACAAGATGAAGATTATCATTACTATCAACAGCACATGCTTGATAATAATCATAATCTTCATCATCATTTACTTGTGTTTTAGTATCAAACCAATCAGTGCTATCTACATGCATTAAATCATATGTACTACCTACATCTTCTGGATAAAAAACATGTACTGTATCATTACTATCTACACATAAACAACCATAAGGACTATCAGCAGCACCATTATAAATAAGATGCTCTGTCCATGTCTCCCCATAATCTTCACTATATGCTACATATTGTTCATCAATATCATATTCATTATATGTAACCCAAAGTGTACCATTACTCTGACGACCCATAGCACGCATATTTGTAAAACCAATACGCATATCACCTGCACTACTCTCAATAGTATATTGAGGGTCAAGGTCTACAAAAAAGTTTGGTGGAATATTATTCCGTCTAACTCGGAACCAAAAATAATCATCACCCGCTATATTTTTTATTCCATGATTAAAAATAAGTCCAGAGTATTGTAACATATCACTCCAGTTGAAAGATACGTTATATGGATAACCATCTTTTTCAAACCTTAGGGTATATTCATGGTCTCCACTACGATTAACATAATTTTTTACTCTTGTATCAATAGCAAGTGTAAGTCGCCAATCTGTACTTATATCATTATCAGGAGTAGTAAACTCAAGTCCTATTTTACAACTATTATCTTGTGTATAATTTCGATGAATAGTAAGTAAACTATTAGCATCCACCCATTCTTGTAACCCTGGATGATATGCTTCTAAACTCCAGAGTGCATGATTCTTAAATATTTCCCAAAACTTTGACCAATTAAACTGACGAGCTACACTTATCTGATATGGTTCTAGTTCAGGAAATATCCAAAAAGTTCCTTCCCCATCATCACCCTCTGGTGGTGTATCAGGTGGTAAAAAAATCATCCCTGTAGCTGCAATTCCGATTCCTGTACCAATTGCTAAAAGTTTTTTCCATTTTGTTCCTTTTATAAAATAAGCAAGTCTATTTTTGAAGATAAAAATGCCTAAAAAAATTAGAGATATGGCTATAACTAATATTATAGCCATAATTTGAGTATTCATAAGGTTATACTCCTTATACCGTAGATGATGATATTACTGACCATTCAAGTTGTAAAGTATCTGTAGCAGTTAATACAACATTTAATCCATCATTATAGAACCACATTTCTTCTGTACATGCTGCTGCTGGAAACATACCAGCTTCTGTAATTGTTGCTGTTCTACCTGTAAATGTTGTCAATACTGATAGATGTGTCGCTGATACTTGGCTTGTACTTCCACCACCAGCACCAAGGTCTGTCTGTGTATCTTTTGTTGCAAGTACATCTGCTGCTAAATCTTGTCCACTACCTGTACCTATTGCCATACCACGGATAAAATGTGCACTTGTACCACTAATAGCATCAATTACAAATTCAAAAAGATTATCTTGTACTTGATTATCAGCTACTCCTTCTGCAAAAACTGTTCCATCATCATGATATGCTCTATAAGAGAGTATTCCTCTCATTCCAAATCCTTCGTTCATATGATTATCAACTCCTTCCAATCAGGGTCTTTCTCTAGTTTTTCTATAATAGTTTTATCAAAACGAGTATCATATTCTTTACGTTTTCCTGTTTTTTTATTTAAGAATTTTCTAATCATTTTTTAATCACCATATAAAAAGAAAAAAAGAGAAAGAATTAACCTGATTATGGGTTAGATATCCATCCGATAGCACTTTGGTCTAAATGTTCTGCTCCCCAGTATTGCCAAAGAACCTCTTCATAACGGTCACATTTTGCATCATAGAACTCGTTGAAAGTTGGGCGTTTACCCCATACTTCTCCTATTGCTCTACTACTATCAATAACAACAGCCATTACTTCACCACTAGTGTCACTACATCTCTCTGCTACACCTGTTTCAATGACTTTTAATCCTGCTACTTCAAGTAGATTACCTTTATCATCGAATTTTATACCTGGCATAAATGCCATAAATGGTGCACTACCACTTTCTTTGAAGTATAGATATGCTGCTACTTCTGGATGCATGATTACATAATCTGGTTCATAACATTCTCCTTTCATATGTTGTTTTACTGTAACAATTGAGTTATATAAATCATATGTATATGTACAACAACTTGTTTCTATTACACCATCACTACATACAACAGCACTTTCTTGGTCTATATTTGGTGTTACACCAGTTGTAAGTCTATCCCAAATATATTCATCTCGACATTTTGCCATTCGTTTTGCCATCTCATTAAGTATGAGTGCAACTACATTACCTTTTGCTTCCCATATTGAATATCCACAAACAAGGTCATAATCTCCCCAAGGTTGTACTGGTACATTATATGTTCCAAATGTAGTTGATGTAGCACTAAGACATTCACAAACAGCATCTCCTGTGTGTGATGCACAACTATGTGTTCTTGGTGATACATATCTGACTTGTATGGTGTCTCCACCACCTGCTGTAAAATCATATTCCATAGCAGTGATTACACCAGATAGTTGTCCATAACAGACTACACCATCAAGTATAAGGTCTGCATAAACATCATCTGGTATCCAATGTCCAACACCACCTGTTCCTGCATCACTATCAGTTAATTCTTCAAAACTTCTCATATTGTTCACCACTTTAATCCTTTGTCGACAAGGTCTCTTATACGGTCTTCATAGGTTTTACCAGTAAGCCCATATTTTTTAACCATGTTGTGTTTAAATTGTTCTGCTTTTTCCATCTTTTCAAAAGTCTCTGGTTTTTCTTCAGATATTTCTTCCTTAGTCGCCATCTCTTCAAGTATCTTTGATTTTTCCTCAGCTCGTATTTCTTCTCTGAGTTTTAGTTCCTCTTCTTCTTTTTTTAGAGCTTCTTCTCTTTCTATTCTTGCTTTTTCTTTAGCAATTTCTCTCTCAAGATTTTGTTTTTTTAATCTTTCAAGTTCAGCTTGAAGCTGCTCAACTGTTTTTTCATCAGCCATTAATTTTCCTCCTTATATTTTTTAATTTGTTCCTTTAAAATCTCTTTTTGTAATCCTTCTATTTTTTTATTCATATTAACATAATCCTCATCTGGTATCGTTACTGTATCATTTTTTTCAAGACCGATACCACATCCATCTTCTGGACTACATGCACCTCTTGTTACAAGTGCAAGATGGTCTCCTTGAAGATTACGTGCAGTAAGACGTGTTTCACCATCTACTTCTTCTTCCATTCTGTCTACCCATACACCTATACTAACCTCTGGGATACTACCAGCTTGTAAACGACTAGCTATATATCCATGTGCAACTGGTGCTTTAGGCATATAATCAACTATTATTGGTTTCACTGTTATCTTGTTATTAACTTTATCATATACTGGTTTTTTTATATATCCAACTATATCCTCTATTTTTTCACTATGGTCAAGATTTATTGGTTGTTTATCCCATGTTTGATATGCTATTTCTAGTTCTTCTTTTGGAAAAAATAATCCATTATATGTTCCATCTCCGACAATTATTGTACTACGGTCAAATTCTACACTGTTTTGTTTTTCATCATCTCTTAAATCCAAAGGTTTAAACATACGTGTATTCAAATGTAAAAGAACTCTATTTTTCTTCATTTTGTTTTTCTCCTTACTTTTTCTCCATATGCTATGACATATTGCTGCTGCTTGAGATGTATCATCTGTCGTTCCTTCTTTTATAACATATGGGATACATCTACTAATGAAATCTTTTTCGCTTTCATTCTTTTTAGGTGTAGGCATATTTTTTTTCACCTATTTTCTAAATTTTCTTTTTTTATATTCATCTATTTCTTTATCGAATTGTTTTCCAAAGTTTTTGGTATATTCCTCTTGATATTGTGGTACAAATATTCTTTCATCTGGTGACATAGCACCATCAGCTTTCATGATTTTTCCTTCTTCTTTCATTTCTTTTGTATGTTCTTTTGTATCATGCCATCTATTCACATACCAATCTTTCGGTTCTACATAATATCTTTGTGTTTTTGGAAGTAATTCATCTGATTGTTCCATTAGTTTCGTAATCACATACATAAATATAGGACTATATGCAGTATCTTTATAGATAATCCAAAGTATTATCATTGGAAACTCTGTTGCTATCTCTTTTTGATAGTTTTCTTCTATTTGGTCTGCTGCATCACTTATTTCTTCCCATATTTTTGCTATTACTGGATTACCACAATTATCCATATCTTCTCGTACTTTTTCGAGTGTTACTTTATATTGTTTTTTAAGCCTTCTCTTTAGAAACCACATCACAGCTCGAAGTTCTTTTTTCATTTCATCTCCAAAAAGAATATCCATTATTTCACCTTTTTTTCTTCTTCAAGCTGTTTTTTTCTTTCTTCTAATTTTTTAATTGGTAAATCTAAATCATGTTCTAATAAATATCCACCAAGTGTTCTAAAAATCCACATCGCTGATTCATTCATGTAATCCTGTCTATGTCTTATCTGTCCTTTTATTCCTTCTATGCTATTAGTAAACTGTCTTTTTCTTTCTTCACTCCATTTTTTGAATTTTTTACTATTTGGATTTATTTGCACTTGCATATTTCCAAGTGAAGGCATAAACACTTTTGTAATTCGTTTATCCTTAACATCTTTTTCTATTGATTCAAGTTCTTTTAGTGCCATTTCAAATTTTGTAAGCTGGTCATAGAAACCAAGCATTTCTTTATTTAATTTTATTAAATCCTGAATATGATTTATTTGTTCTACACTAAAAGCATCTTTTTCTGCTGGCATTTTTTATATTCTCCTTTTATAATATTGATAAATCACTTTCTTTCAACATTTCTAAATGTTTTTCTGATAATCTCACTATTCCACCATAATCATCTGTTATAATATATTCATCTTTGTCTTTTTCTATCGTTGGACAACACTTTCCTCTCCCACATAATTTTATTTTCTTCATTTTATCTCTCCTTTACCTATTTTTTCAACAAGGTTTTTATAAGATATTTTTCTTTCATTAATATATATAATAGGATATTCTTCATCATAAGGTGGTTTATCAGGATGTACACAATATGGTATATTCCAATAATTCAATAAATCTTTACATTTTACACACAGTATGCAACCAGGCATAGTATGTATTACTATATCATTCATTTTTTTTCTCCATATATTTTATAAAATCTCTAAAACAAAGCCTTTCATTATCAATATAAATAATAGGATAATCATCATGATAAGCTATATCATGAACAATTTCATCAAATTCTATATTATTTTCCTTTAATATGTCTTTTGCTTTTTCACACTGCCAATCATAAGGTGTTGTAACTATCATAACCGTCATTTCCAAATCCTTACAAGTTTTTTATCAAATATTTCTGGTGCAAGTTTTGCTGCATGATACATCGCTGGTCTCATAAATGGTCGAAAAGCATATTTACCACTTGTACTAACTACACGCATAGGACTATTAACATCTCCAAATCCTGCTTTACGAATAGTAGGACTTATACCAAACTCGTTATATACAGCCCAGGGTGTTGCACAAGTAAGTGTAAAACTATCTTTTTCTATAGTAAGCATTATCTCACTTTCCATAACACCTGTATCAACTGGTGCATAGTTACGAGCAAGCATCTCCGCTTCTTTACCTATTTCCTCTACTAACTCATTTGTTTCTAACAAGCCTATTGTTTTTTTGCATTTAGCTATTAATGGTTTAACCCCTGTCATCGTTATACCGACCATTCTAATCACACCATCTATATCTACAATTTATACAACAACGGCAATCACAATTAAGATACAAATCCATATGTCCACATCTAGGACAAGTTTTATATTCCAAATAACCACCTTTTAAAACGATTAAAAAAAGAAACTTTTTTGGCTTGAATATGATAAGTCTCTTTTTTCGGTAGTTCTTTACCTATAAAATCATTGTAAGATAGTCCTTTACTTCTTGCTCTTCTTTTTCTTCGCCAAGCTTGTAACTCTCTTATTTTTTTGCTTTCGATTTTCTTTTTTACCATTCTTATCTCCAAACAATTTTTCTTGTTCCCTAAGAATTTGTTCACCTAATTCTTTTTCTCGTCTAGCAGCTTCATTAATCATTCTTTGTTGTTCTTTAGTAAGAGGTTTTATAACAACTGTTTGTTTAACAGTTGGTTTTTTAACAGGTGGTTGTGGTTCAACATTTGGTTGGTCTGGTATTGCTGGTTGTTCAGATTCTTTTTTATCAATTTTTTTATTAACATCAAGGTCTACAATACCATTATTAAGTTGTTGTCTAGCTTCTTTAATATCTATAATACCAGCATTATAATTATTCACAGCACTATAACTACGTGTCTGTGCTATTTTTGCTTCAGAAAGTTCATCTACAAATATTGGATTCCAAACAATTTTATATATCCATTTATAACCATTAGTCTCCAATAAATTTTTATAAATTTCTTCAATTATTGGTGTAAAAATAACTTTTTGAATATTTTCGATATCATGATAATAATCAGATACACCTACTTCACTATCGCCTTTACTAAGCTGAAGACCAGTAAGCATATGAGTAGGCATCTCCAATGCTGACGCAATATTTACATAAAAATATTCATAGAAAGGTTTAGGGTCTATCTGTGTAGGATTTTTTACATCAAGATGATATTTTTCATCATGAACATATGCATTTACATGTTGTTTAAACAAGTTAATCATATCTTTCTCTTGGTCATCATTCATATCATCAATAGTCATATCCAATATACCATGACTAAACCAAGAAAGAATCTCACCAGATGTGATATCCGCATCCATTTTTGATTTTAGAATATTAGCAGCTACATGTACTTTAGAAATGCCAAAAAAACTAAAAGGTAACTTATCTATAACCACAGGGATTATACGGTCAGGATGAATAAATAATTCATCACCTATCATTCCTTTCTCTTTATAGACATAATAAACTGTTTTATCTTTATCATCTTTTCTTTTACGACCTTTAAAATTCTCACTATTAAGAAGATTAAGACCAAGAGGTTTAGCACGTTTATCAACAGAACTAACTGCCTTTTTTGTTTTTGGTTCAATGAACGTTCGTTCTATATAACCAGTTCCATAAATATTAGCAGCACATCCACCTACAAAAAGTTTTTTCTGAATTTGTGTACGTCTCTCAAAATCAAAAATAAGTTTTTCAATAGGTTTAGGAATACTATTATCACCATCAATGGGTTTCAACACAAACCAGTTACGAATAGTATCCTTATTTTTCTTAAAAATACCTTTAAGAAGCAAAGGTTCTCTGAGAGCTATTTTTCTCAACATCTTAGGACTAAGTTCATCTACAGGATAACTCCCATCCCTAATATTAATAGCATTTTTTACTGTTCTATGGACTTTACTTTCTTCTGGTTCTCCAAAAGAAAAAACCTCTTTACCTAAAATTTTAAAAGTTCTCATTTTATCGCCTTACACCACTACAATATGTTGGTCTCCTAAAAGGATTGAAATTAGTAATAGAATAACGCAAAGCATCAACAGCATGGTCATCCTTTTTGATAGGAAGCTCAGTTTTATTCTTACTATCCCTATCTTTACCATAACGATAAGATTCAAGTTCTTTAATAAGATTCTTGCAATTCTTATCAATATACACTATGTCATTCTTAAAAAAGCTTTTAAGCTTAGAAATACCAGTTTCAACATCATTATTTGCATTAGCAACACGAATACGTCTATTTTTCAATGCCTGTGACATACTAAGAGCAGACGGGTCAATAAAAACTTTCTGAATGTGATATTTATTACATAAACCATCAATTAACTCAGTTTTTTCAGAATCAACCAACCCTGCTTCATAAAGCTCTTCTTTTATATACATATTCTTATCACTATCAACCCCAACAACAAGAAAACATGCAGGATTACGAGTGCCATCATCAAACCCTGCTATATGATACTGACACTCCCTCCTAATGTAATCCCCAACATGTTTCTTGTAATTGAAATCTTTATAAATTTGACCAGAAAAACTACCCCACTCACCATAGAGATAACGTCTTCCATAATCCTCATCAAAGTTCTCTTCACAACTTTTAATATAATCAGCAGGAAGAAAACTATTATCATAAGTTGTTGTATGAACCCAGAAATATTCTTTCCGTTTCTTCTCAATAAAAGTCTGATAAACCCAGTTCATACGACCAGCAGGATTACCAGCCATAATACACATACGTTTCTTACCATGAGTAGCACGTAGACGACCTTGTAACATGAGAAAAACTTGTTCATCAATATCTACAGGCTCATCAAGAGCTACACCATCAAGATTCAAAGATTTATATTTAGATGGCTCATCACAACTTCTGAAAAGGACTTCACTACCATTCCAAAACTTGAAATTCATAGTATGAATCATATATCTATCAGTAATCTTTATATCAATACCTGCTTTATTAAATTCTTCTTGATACTTATCAATTTCTTCAAGAAAAGTACGCACAACAGTATCCCTAATCATAGGAACAGTTTGAGCACCATAAAACCATAAACTTTTTGGGTGTTTAATACATTCACGAATTACAGCGTTACAAATAAGTAATGTTTTACCAGCACCATAAGCACCACTATAAAGAATATATTTAATACCTGGTTTCTCCATAGCATCTAAAATTTCTTGCTGTTTAGGCAAAAAATCTCTAGGTTTGATAACAATTGTATCATTTCCAGAAGAATTATATAATTCAGACATAATTAACGTAAATTAAGAGCAATACGGATTAAACCAAGTTCTTTTTCAATTTTTTTCTGACGCTTCTCAACAGATTTAAAAATTTTAATCAAATCCTCTAAATCATGTCTCTGGTTAATCCATTTAATATTCATATCTCCACCTATGGAATTGTGCCGACAAGCTGGCGGACTTGAAAACCTGAATGAAAAATGCGATATCGACTAATTTTGGCACTCTAAACGCCAGTTTGCTATCGGCATCCCATAGGAGAGGATAACCCACCATTTCCCGTCTCTAGCTTCGACACACCTAAATATTAACTATTAAAAGTAGAATATTTTCTACTCATTAATATAATTAAACAAGAAAATAGAAAAAAACTTGTTAATTAATATGTTAATTAAGTAAATTGTCGTTTAATGCCCAATTTTTTAAGCTCTTTTTTTACCATTATATGTTCAACATCAAAACGAGTACACATATGAGGAGAAAAAACAGAAGTGCCAAGTTTACGAAGTTTATCATGTTTTTTTATAGTATGCATTTTCCACCACATGGAATCCTGTATTTTTTTCATCATTTTAGCACATCTTTTACAATACTTCTGACTATTACTATTACGAAATATCAAATCCTGACATATCTCACATTTCATCATAGACATAATCACTCACTTATATGTACATCATGCTTTCTCGGATTAAACATCAACTTAACAACACCAGTATCAGTAGGAGGGTATCCCCATTTCTCGACATATGACGATACCCCTTCCTGATACCCTCGGAGGAAACAACCAGTAACAGCTAATATACGCTTACGAACCTTCAAATTACGCATATTATCCAAATAAAGAGTAGATTTAGTCTCAGTTTCCTTAATATGAGCATGACCCATAAGATAAACATCAGCATCAAACATACCAATCATATCCTCAAGACGATTAATCTTACCACCACCCTTACGACCAGCAGCAATACCATGTGTACTAAAAATATCAAAACTAGCACGATGACCCTTCCAATCATTAAAACGAAGACGAGTAATAGCACTATCCTTCAACATAGGTACACCAAATGCTTTCCACAACTCATACATAACATCATAATGATAACGTAAACGAATAGTTTCTTCATGATTACCACGATGCAACCCAATGCACTTATCACTAATAGGACTAAGAAGCTCAATCATATCCTCAATCTGACGTGGAACACAATTACTCAAATTATCCATATATTTCTTATCAACAGTAGACGGGTCAAACCTTTTATCACTATAATTAATACAATCAACATAATCACCCATACCAAGCCAATAAGTATTATCATGTTCCTTAATCCAATTAATCATTTCTTTACATTTATCAAGGTCACAACAAGCATTACCAAGATGAATATCACCAAGAGGAATAACATAAAACCAATCACTTCTGCTTTTAAACTTAATCTCCTTCTCATTAACTTCCATAACTAACCCTCCTCATGCTTATCAGCACAATCAATACAACGACAATCAATCTCAGGCATACGAATAATAATAACATCATCATCAAAAATAAGCCACCAACTATTATCCTTCTCCTTAATGGCATTAAGAGATTGTCCGATAACCGTTTTTAAATCATCAATCTTTAGGCTCATCATATTTCTCCTTACCATGTTCAACATAGTACATAAAACAATCACGACAACGGTCACCCCATAATACTTTCTCAGCACGCATAATCTCACGTTGAATACCAGCTCTAGCACAAATCTTACAAAAATCCCTTACTTCTTCACGTTTTCTTCTAGGCACATAAACACCTCATAAAAACTTACACATCAAAACAACCACAACAATCCATAACAACACAGCAAGAAAGATACGGAACATAGTACGCCTACCAATACGAACACGATAAATAAATTCCATATTATCAAGCTCTTTAGCACAACTACCAATACAATCAGTATCACAAACAGAAATCTTAGACAACTAACTCACCATCCTTATCCAAAATATGATGACGTTTCATATAACGAATATATTTAACCCAATAATCATACAAACCATCCCAATCAATAGGAGTATCTAAATTATCCCAAAAATGCCAAGGAATACGCTCATCAATATGGCTAATAACCAAGGTAGAAATATCTTTATAAGGACTATCTTTTTTTTGCATTATTCTTTAACTCCTTAACTATTTTCTCTTTAAATTCAATAATCTCAGGAATACAGATTTCAACATTAGAAAGATAAGTATTAATAATAATATTATGACACTCAGGACAATACTTAAAAAAACCACCATTAATATTAGTAATATCAATACCGATAAAACCACAATGAGTACATTCAATAGGATTAATTTTTAACTCCCCAAGTAAATCCTTAAAAAGAAGAGATTTATCAACATTATCCTTACGTTTACCCATACTAGCATCAGACTTACCACTAACTATATCACGACAATCAGTAAAAAAGAAATATTCATCCTTAATAGTATCATACTTACGAACAGTACCCTTCCTGCCATCAGCACGACTTATAAACTCCTTAACCCATTTACGAAGTTCTTTTCTTACAATCTTCTCAGAATCCTTATCAAGACCCCAATCCTTAACACGTTTAATCTTTTTTTTCCTTACCATAAAAACGCTTCCTCCTTTCATCAAACTCCCTATCAATATCAAACGCTTCTTTAGTCATCATAACCTCATGATAAACAGCACGATACTCATCCTCAGACATATCATAAATATAAATAGTACCAAGAACAACACCAGAATCAAACTCCATAGGACTACGAGCAATAATTTTCAACTAATACACACCTCTTTCATAACTATCACGAATAGCTTTATCATTCTTACTTTTACCCTCATCAAACTCATACTGCAAACTCAACCGTTCCACCATCTTCCTATCAAGCTCAGCCTGAGAACGAGCAAAATGGTCAATACTTAAAAACTTCTTATCCAACAACGACATCAAATCCACAAAATCATCATAAGACACAATATTAAAACGGTCACAAAACCAATAATGAACACGTTGACGCAGAGTAAAACGACTATCCTTCTTCTTCAACTTTATCAAAACATTCCACCTCAAGAAAATCAATCAACCACTGAATAGGAATAGCCTTATAACCAGACCTATACAAAACATCATTAACCCAAACAGCAGCACTAATAGCATCAATAGTAGAACCCTCATCAGAAACCTTTCCATGCCTAAAACTACCATTCTCCTCAATCCACCTTTTCATATGTTCAATATTCTCTAAATCCTCATCACTATGCTTAATCATAACTACTCCTCCTTAATATTAAAAACCTTCTTAATAAAAAACTCAACATCCAAAGGAACACCACTATTCAAATAATCCAACAACAACCCAATCAAATCATCACAATAAATAATACACTCATCCTTCCAAATAGGAATATTGTCACCATCACGCTCAAAACTAAGAACAGGCTGAACCTGAACAATATCATCAAGATTTTTCAATACCTTTTTTTTCTCCCTCACCATGAACCTTCTCACACTCCGTACTAATAACAACACGTTCCACATTATGAAACACAATCTTCATCCAAAAACCACCCTTTTACTCTTCTCCTCCTTCTCAAATTCCTTACTACTCTCACCAGGCTTACCACGCAAAGCAATCTGATTAGCCACACTATGCATATCCTTAATAAGCTGAGACAACGCCTTACGCATCATAGTACGCTCACGAGCATCAGTACAAGCCTCAATCTCTGTACGCTGATTACGAATCATACGCTTATACTCAGACAAGATATCCAACTCAAACTCCTCAACATCAACCTCCTTCAACTTCGCAAGCTGCTTAATATCATTCACAATCGTACCACGATTATACAACTCAAAACCAAACTCATCATGTAGACAACGCCTAATCTCCTCACGATTAGTCATACCACGCTCCATCAACAACATCTTAATAATCTTCCTACGTTCAAGACGAATATCATCAGGACTTTTACGAGCCATAATTATTCACCCACCCTTCATATTTATCAAGTAAAATCATTCTACACCTTTCACATAAATCATAACCATTAGAAAAATCATATACCTCTGTGCAAATACCAGTATAACAAACTTTATTTTTTTTCCCTTTTCTACCACACCTATCACAAACAGTAACCAATTAACCCACCTCCAAATCACTTTTATTCATCTACCACAACCCCCATACATGACCAAGAAACAAAAACACAAAAACAAACAAAATAAACAACACAACATAATCCCAAAAACCCAACCTATCATACATCTATTCCAAACCTCCTATTAATAATCTCTCTAATCTCACCATCAAGAATAACAGCTTGCCCACAAGTTCCACATTCATGTTTAAATCTATCAATAAAATCCTCAATCAACTTCAGACGGAGAGTATCAATATCCTTCAAAGTCTTCAAACCCATCTACTCATCCTCCAAATTAAAGAAATGTTTAATCCACAACTGTATAGGGTCATAAAGACTACCACAACTACAACACCTATAATTACCTTCATAATTCCATTCCATTTCATTATGACCACAAGAAAGACATTTAAAAGAATAACTATGAAACCAATCCTCAAAACAAACATTTTCATACCATTCACGAGCAGCTTCCTGCAATTCACTACGATTATAAATATTACGCCTCTCACTCTTTTCAACACCAGGAAGAGTACGAAAATCATTCAAAGTCTTCAACTTAGACATTAGCAACCCTCCTCAAACACCAAAATAAATAACAACCAACCACTATAAATAGTTTTTGAAAAAAATGTAACCACTTTGTTCAACAGGAGAAAAATAGAAAGTGGATACAAAAAATAAACAAGCCAACAGGAGAGAAATAATAAAGTGTAACCACTTTACCCTATTTCCCATACCCCTATTATTTTTTTTAACAAAAATGTTTGCGGGTATCCAAAAGTACCCAAAGTGGTTACAAATAAACACTCCAACAGAAGAAACACAATGTAACCACTTTTTAAAAAATCCAAAAATATATACAAATTAACAAGCGTTAATCATAAAAAATTATGCTAAACAAACAAAAAAATGGGAATACCCGCCCATTTATTTGTGTTTGTGTGTTACTTTTTGACGTGGTAGGGTTTGTCATGGTTGATTCGTTGTTTGTCGATGTTTAGGTATGCCTAAATTCGGCAATTGACATAGTGTTAACATTTGTATTAAAGAGAGTATAACGCTTTGCATGGCAATACTGCAAGGCAATACCGCAAGGCACTATGCTAACCATTATCACGGAAGGTGGCATATCCCTTTTATTACATTTTCTAGATATAAATCAGTGGCACGATTTGTTTAATTCGTGTTATGATTATAATATTTTTGGTATGCCTAAATTTCTTTTGTGTGTGTATCTGCATATTTATCTGCATATAAAATATATATAGTAGGGTTGTATTTGTTTATTTGTGGTAATATGAATATTGGAAAAAATGAAATAGTTATAAAATTGAAGCTAGATAATAATAAAGCTAATGCTTTAAAGACTATTCAGACTTTGAGAAGCATTGAAGGTTTTAAAGGTATGTCTTTTCATTATAGGGAATAGTTATTTTTTTTTCTTCTTTTTTTGTATGTATATGTTTATATATATTTTAGGTATAACTTTATATACTATTACTGGATATAGTATATTATAGGAATGTGAATATATGAATATGGAAAAAGATATTAAGGAATTTGATAAGCCTCTCCCTTGTGGTGTATGTGGTGAGAATAAAACGCTAGTATGGGCTATTATTAAACATCCAACTACTAACACTATTGATTATTATGAAGAGCTTGTACCTGCTATTAAGTGCGGTTGTGGTCTTGTAAGGGTTGGTTAATAATAAGGAGTTGGAATAATGGATAAGGAATTAAAAGAAATTGAAAAGCTTTTATCTGAAATAAAGGTTAGGCAGAAAAAACTTTTGGATATTGGTTATAATATGAAAATGAATCATGTTTATAATAATGCCTTTTATGAAATATCAGATTTAGTTGATTTGTTTCATAATATCGATAATAAGCATTTAATTGATAAACAGATTAAACTTATTTTAGAAGCTTTAAATAAGGAGGGTTAATATGGGATTATTACATTTTAAGAAAGGCGATAAAGTTCTTTATCTTGATAATAAAGCAGTGGTGGTAGCAGTTAATACAAAACAATGGTTTTATACAATAAGAACATTGAAAGATAATAGAGTCTTTACTTGTTCACCGTCAGAATTAGCATCAAGATTACGGGAGGCTTAAAAAATGATTCATAAACTTATTATTTCTAATTTGGATAATATTAAAATCAAGGAGTTATCTTTTAACTCCTTAGATAAAGCTTTCGAGGTTTATTCTAGTTTTGAGCATGGTAATTATATTATTGATTTTATTAGTGAGGTGGTTTAATTATGGTTTTAAGAAAGATGACAAAAGAAGAGGTTATTATTTATAATCAATATATTAAATATTTAAAAAAAGCTAGAGATTTAACTTTTTATGCTTGTGAGATTGAACAATTAAACGATTTGATTAGTTCGGCTTATAAACAGCTTGAAGATAAAACAATTTTTGAGGTTTAGTTATGTCTAACAAAATAATAAATCTTTTGAATGATAATTCTAATATTATTGTTTTTCCGATTGGTATTGACAAAAACGGAAAAGAGATTTTATTATCTCGTAGATATAAAAAGGATGTGAAATAAAAATGAAAAAAATAAAATATAATCAGATAGAAGGTATATTACAGGATAATATTATCTTCTATAATAAAAGCTGGTGGCTTACTAAAGAAGATATTAAACTTTTTCCTAATGAGATAACATTATTGGAAAAGGTGTTTTATTATTAAGGATGTGAAATAAAAATGAAAAAGACAAAAAAAGAAATATTGGAAAATATAAATAAAGAGGTTAGCAATTCTAAGTTTATTGCTAATAATACGCTAGAGATAAACTATAAAGATGGCTCAAAAGCAATTAGGTTGCATAATACTGATGTTATTACTTTTAAAAAGAATGGTAGTTTTATTCTTAATAGTGGTGGTTGGCGTACTCATACGACAAAAGAGCGTATAAATGATTTTTTGCCTAATAGTTTAACTCTTTGGCAATCTAATAGTATTTGGTATATTGGCGAATCTTATAATAAGGATAATTCTTTTTTGTTTTTTGATGGAATACGTTTTAATAAAGATGGTGTTATTATTGGTAAACCAAAAAAAGATATATCCGACAAAGTAAATCGTGTTAAAAAACAGATTAAAAAATTCGTTAATGGTATTGATAAATTGGATAAATTGCCTTTGCCAGATAGTGGCGATTGTTGGTATTGTCTTATGCATACCACTGAGGATAATATACCTCTTGGTGACAAAATAAATAACAATGACCATCTTAAACAACATATTAAAGAGGGTTATATTCACGGCTCTTTAATTGTTAACGCTCTTAAAGAATCAGGTTATAGAGATGAAGGTATTGGTCTTATTTTGCATATGAATAATAAAGATAGTGTTAAGCGTTCTTTAACAAAATATCTTCAAAAGCGTCTTTTATCTGAGGTGTTTTAATATGAAAGAAAATATTTCTTTTAATACTTTTTTGGATAGGTTTCAACAAATTAGACCCGACAATTTTTCTTATGAAGGGTTACAGGCTCTTTATGATTACCTTATTGAATATGAGGATAGTACAGGCTCAGAATTAGAGCTTGATATTATCGCTTTTTGTTGTGATTTTTCCGAGTATGAGAGTCTTAAAGAGTTTCAGGCTGATTATGGCAAAGAATACGAATCAATAAGAGATATTGAAGAGCAGACAACTGTTATAATGATTGATGATGAGAGTTTTATTATTCAGGTGTTTTAAAACTCTTTTTATTTTTTTTGGTGTATATGGTGTTTTTTATGGATATGGATAAAAAGTTTTTAAGACTTTGGTATCGTGGTCTTAATCTTAAGACTATTGCTTTTAAACTTGGTGTTAGTATTAATTATGCTCAAGATTTAATGTATAATAATATACCTAATAAAAGAGTTAAAAAATAATATGGATGTGTTATCTATGGACAAAATATGTTATGAATTGGAAAATTATGTTTTAGAGGCTGGTCTTGAACGGTGGCGACAAAATAGGCTTCGACAAAATAGGCTTCGACAAAATCGTCAAAAGCCGTTGATTATTTCGATGGTGTTATATATGACCGACAAAATAGTAGTTATGGAGATAGATAAATATGAATAATAATATTGATGATATATTAATTAAAGCTGATAAATATCTTGAGCATTGGGGTGAAAAGAAAAATCTTAATTGGTTTGATATGTCGCATTTGTTATCTTATCTTTTTCCTGATTATACAAAGGAGGAATTGTTAAAGAGGCATATGATTCTTTTTGATAAGGAGGTTGAACAAAATGATTAAATCAGGTTTTTGTCCAAAATGTAATAGTGAAAATCTAGATTATGATACTGTAAATCTTTATGAGGGTGGTTTAGATTACCCTTATGTTTGCAAAGATTGTGGTTTTGAGGGATTAGAGTGTTATAATATAGAGTTTACACACCATGAAAATTTAAACGGTGTGGAGGTTGGACAAAATGAGTGATTTTAAAGATTATTGTATTCTTTGTAATAAAGAGTTTATAATAGGTGAATCTGGAAATGAATTAGGTTTTTGTATTGAGTGTCAAGAAAAACCTAATTTTCCTTTTGATTTAGATAAATATTATAAAGATTATGATAAAGGGCTTGTAGTTTTTAAAGGATTTGAAACTATGTCTAGAGGTATTTTAAATAAATATAGGAGGTGGCGACAAAATGAGTAATATAGTTTTAGAGATTGAGAATTATAACGGGCAAACTATTTGTAAGGTTGATTTGCCTTTTTTTGATTTTGCCGACAAAGAAAGTAATGAGCATTTTCGTTTTCAAAGCGAACATATGAATAATAATTATAGTATTGATATTATTGAAAAGGCTTTGAAAAAGGCTCTTAATGATTTAAAGAGGTGGCGTTAAAATGAATAAAAAAAGATATGAGTTTTGTTATCAGGATATTAAGTTTGAGATTGAGGCTTGGGATTGGGAGGATGTTAAGGACAAAATACTTGATTGTATTTCACCTGTTGAGGAGGTTGAACAAAATGATTACTAAAGAACAATTGGAAAAAGCTGAGTTTAATGCTTTGTTTGGTGGTTGGGTTGAAAAAGAGTTGTTTAGACGATTGAAAGCTACTTATAAAACTGAACAAAAGTTTTTGGAGGTGGCGACAAAATGATTAGTGAAAATAGTTATGATTCTGGTTATATGGCGGGTTGGGAAGACCGTAAGGCTGAGGATTTGCAGAAGATTCGTAAGAAGCTTGGACAAACTGATGGTGATATTGAGTTGTTGGCGTTGTTGCATGATGTTCTTAAAATATTGGAGGAGTTTTAGATGATTTATGGTGAATGTTCTGTTTGTGGTTGTTTTGATATTCTTGGTATTGATGACCGTTGTAGGAGGTGTCTTGAATGATTTGTCCTTTTTGTGGTATTAAAGACCGTTTTCAGCATGAGGGTATTGATGAAGCTGGTGATTGCTGGTTTTTGTGTTTGGGTTGTGAGAAAGAGTTTACTATTAAGACTTCTGATAAAGTGATTGATTATATTAATAGGTTTTGTGATTAGTATGAGTTTCCCTGAGCTTGATGAGTTGTCTTTGGTGGATTTGAAAAAGTTGAAGCTTGATTTTATGTTGATGTATCGAGGTATTGATAAGATGCATCCTCATGATAGTGTGTTGTATAATCGTATTTGTGAGCGTATTCAACAAAAGGAGAGGGTTCGACAAAATGATTGAGATTTCTTATGACAAAATCAGTGTGTTGGATATGTGTTTTCTTCTTAGTAATTATTCTGGTTTTTGTGATGCCGACAAAAAGGTTGTGGTGATTAAATGAATGAAAAAATAAAAGAAGAAATATGTAAGCTAAAAAAGTTTATACGCTGGCTAGAAGAAAACTATCCAAATGTTATAGATGAATATTTTTCTGAAACAGGTGGTAAATAATGAATACACTAAAAAGAGTGACAAAAAGGTTGTGGTGATTAAAAATGTTTAAAACAAAAGAAGAATTAAAAGAGTTTACTCAGAACCAAAACGGAGAACATTCACCGTATTGGGTTGGTTTTAATAAAGGGCTTGATGTTGCTTTCAAATCCTTTGCTGAACGTGTTGAGTTTTATAAGAAATATTCAGGAAAGCCTTTAGTTTTTGGTGATGAAAATTTAGATTTGTTTGCAAAGTTTTGTAGTTGGTGGGAAGAAAGGTGGTCAGGTTCACCTTTGCAAAATAGAGGATTAATAGAAGTTATGACAATGGAAGCACGTTTTAATAATTGGCTCTTCGACTACTGCTTTGGAGATGTGATTGAATGAAACCAATAACTGAAATCAGACACAAATATTATATAAGTTGGCATGACATACGAAAATATCTAAAGTTAGAAGAAAAGTGGGATAATGATTATTGGTCATACAGAATGAACAATGCATATCTTATTAAAAGAGTTGGACATATGGAGTATTATAACCCATTGATACTAATAACCACAAATAATAATGAGCAACACTTTATAGAATATAAGCAAATCCAAAAATGGTTTGATATCAAATTTGAGATAGTTAATTTAGGTACAGTTGGACTAGATACAATTGATGGTGCTGATATAGTCATTACAACAAATAATGATGTGATTGAATGAGGTTTCGTTTTGTTGTTGGTTTGTTTGGTGTTGCTTCTATGGTTGGTATGAGTTTTACTTTGTTGGTTACATTTTTTCATGCTTTTTTTAATGGTGGTAAAACTATTGTTTATGTCAATAGTATTGGTGAGATGGGTTTTGAAGCTGTTTTTCTTCCTGTTTGTTTTGTTTGTGGTTTGTATGGTTTGTATTTGTTTTTGTTTCGTGTTACGTTGGTTAGGAGGAATTAGTTTTGATTAGACAAAAGTGTCAGTGTAAGCTTTGTTTCGAGGTGTTTTTTGATGTTCAACAGGATTGGCAACGTATCACTCCTAGTTGTCCTTTTTGTTTGTCTAATCATTTTTGGGTGTTGAAGGATGACCAAGAGCCTTTTTTGCGTAATAGTAATAATACTGATTTTAAGCAGGCTGTGAAAAGGCTTCAGTGTGGTAATGTTGTGTTAGCTGATTTTGAGGTTGAACGTATTGTTATGAATGTTAAGAAAAAAAGAGGTAGATAAATATGAATGAAAAAGATAAAGAACTGGTGGATGTTACTTTTCCACCTCAAAGTAGTATTAAGCTGGTAAAGTATGCGAAAGGTTACGGTTGGGAGATTAAGGTTTATTGTGATGACCTTGATTTTAACCTTGGTGAAGTTGAACGTATCGACAAAAAACTTCGTGATAAGTATGGACAAAAAGAGGAATGAATAGTGTTAACGTTTGTCACGCAAAGTATTTAAAGGATTAGTTGTTATTTATCTGAGGAAGAGGTTTAGATGAAGAGGAAAAAAAAATTATGTTGCCCGTGTGGGTTCATTTTCGTTTTTCCATTTTTTTGCTCTACATTTTGTATCACATCCTATCTCTCTTTGTCTTTTCCTCTTCCTTAGTTTCCTATATTGGAAGGTGGTGATGTATGGTATTTGATGATGACCAGATTGATGCTATTGAGGAGTTTGAAGCTGAGCTTGAGGTGGTAAGGAATGAAGTACGATTTAACGGTTACGATTAATTTGGGTAATTATCAATCTGTTAAGCTTGGTGTGAATGATTGTAATAGTTTTGATGAGGCGGTGGGTTTGTTGCGTGAGCAGGTATTAGAAAAGAAATATCCTGTTGACCGACAAATTAGGCAAATATTGGAAATATAAATTAAAAATACAAGGAGAATAAAAAATGGAAATTGAAATACCATTCAATGATTGGAGTAAGAAAAGATTAAAAGCAAAAGTCAAACTTGCGACAACAAGAAATAAAAGATATGGAAAAGAAGGAGATACTTTTATAGTTCATCTGGAACAGGTTGATTATAGATTTGAATTGTTAGCGGTATTTCAATTATCTCTTTATGATGTTGCAACCAAGTTATATTATATTGAAGGTGCTGAAACACCATTAGCATTTAGGAAAGTATGGGAAAAAATACATCCACGAAGTGCATGGCAACCAGATAAGAAAGTTTATGTTCATTTGTTTAGATTAATAGAGGTATTATAAATTAAAAGTTAAAGATTTAAACAAATAATAATGTAAGGAAAATGAGGGTTATAAGCGATTGGTTTGATAGAAGATGTGTCTTACCCTTTTCTATCTTTCCTTTCGCTTTTAATAAAAATAGAAGGAGGTGAGAAAGATATGAGTAATGTAACAGGTTTTGAATCTGATGGACAACAAGATATAACTATTCCTATTGTCACACAAATGGGTGCAGAACTTATTGATGTTGGTCATCCATTAGAACTTTTACCAAATGTTGATTTTCCTATTAGTTGCATCATTAAGAACCCTAATAATTCTGATTATATGATGTATGCTAGAGTTATCAATGATGATGGTAATGTTGTTCTTGGTGGCTCTATTCAACATTTTCTTATACCCGCAGGTAATACACATCAGTTTAATTTTATTATAGCCGGACAAACTGGTACAAGTTTTAGTTGTAAACTTGATTATGGTCGTGTTACTGATATTGAGGAGGAATAAAATTATGATTGAAATGTGTAAAGTATTAGAATGTCTATATAAAGCTAGATGTAGAGGTTTTTGCCTTCATTGTTATCATGATATTTTTTATACTTATCATCGGCAAAATGGTAAAAACATGTTATTAAAAAATCTGGTTTTAGATGAGGAGGGTAATGAAATATGAAAACTGTTGATAAGAAAGCTAAGAAAGAGCTTATAACTTTGTTAGATAATCATAAGGTTCAGGTTGAGAAAATGGTTGAGGTTTGTAAAAAATTTAAAATACCATATCTTACTCCTGCTTATGAAAATGTTCAGGCGGTGCTTGAACAAATCTTGATTGATATAAAAAAAGTATGAGGTGGTTGGACAAAATGGAGAAAGATTTTTTGTTTCACATCCGACAAAAAGAAGGTTTGTTAAAACGCTGGAGACACCATTATATTGGTATTCGTGCACATAAATATAATACTGCTAAAAAAATGATGTGGAAGCATTGTAATATTACTGCACAGTTACTTGAAAGTTTTGTTAGATATAAAAAGAGGTGAATAAAATTATGGGTTGGATAGAACAAACTAAACCTAGTGTCCTATTTGTAGATTGGGGAGAACTTGGTGAAGGTCATAATAAGGATGAAAATATTGTTGTAAAAGAAGAAGAGTTTATACAGGGTGTAATATCTGATATTGGTATTAGTACCAGTGGTAGACGTTATTATCGTTTGAAAACAAAAAAACATGATAAAGAACTTTATTTGAAAGGTGTTACTAAGCTTAATAGCCAAATGGGTTATGCTACTGATAAAGACGGTAATGTTCTCCCTATTGAAGACCAGTATTCTGAGTATCAAGTACAAATTGGTGATGAAGTTCGTATTACCTATTTTGGTAAATATGAGACGAAATCTGGTGGAAAAGGCTACGACCTTCGTGTTGCAGTGAATCGAAAAGAATAAGGAGATGTTTGGATGATAACGGAGAATAACATCCGTTCTCTCCTTATTGATATTTCTGAGCTTAAAGGTAGTATTTTTACTTCTAAAATACTTCATGGCAAAAATGGAATGAATGGGTGTAAAATAGCTAGGATTCTTGAACCTATTATTGATGCTGGTGTTGTTTCTGTTTGGGATAAAGTTTTTTATCCTAATTCTTCTAGAACTAGACGTGTTGTTTATAAACGTGAGTTTGAAAAAAATGATATTGATAAAATTATGAGTAGAATGGTGAGGAGTGAAGATGAAATGTAAGTTTAACAGTTTCATAGAATGTGATGTTTTTGATAATCCTTTAGAGGATTGTTGGTACACAAGTTATTGGGAATGTCGTGAGTTTAAGAAAATTCGTGAATAAAAGGGATGGGATGTTGTGGTTAATCATAAGAGAATATGTAGTTTATGCCATGCTGTAGTTCCTGATGAATGGGATACTGAAGAACATTATGGTACTTGTCCTGAGTGTAAACGTCTTGCTAAGTTTATCATTAAAAATAAAGAACTTCGACAAATTGAAAAGGAAAACGAAAAAAAAGAAGAGAAAGAAAGAGAACGAAATAGTATTGATTTACTTCTCGAAACTTATAATGTTTTTGAGGAGACAAAAAGCGGTACTATAAAAATTAAATGTGTTCCTCTTGCTAAACTTATCATAGAAGAATCAAATTTTCATTTCCATACTATTGAAGATAGTGATACTGGTAAACAAGAAATTTTTTTCTATGAAGATGGTTATTATCATAAAGGTGGTGAGAATCGTATAAAAGAACTTGTTGATTATTATCTTGATTCTAATAGTAGTATCACTCGTAAAAATGAAGTTGTTGATTATATTAAACATCAGAGTTGTTCAAAAAGACGTGACCTTGAGCCTCCTACTAATCTTATTAATTTAAAAAATGGTATCTATAATATTGATACTGACAAACTTGAATCGCATAATCCTGATTATTATTTTCTTCAACAACTTCCTTTTAATTATAATAAAAAAGCTGATTGCCCTAATATAAAAAAGTTTTTTGAAGAAGTATTATATAAAAAAGATTTACCATTAATGCAAGAGGTTTTTGGTTTTTTACTTTATCGTAATTATTTTTTACATAAAGCTATTTTATTTCTTGGCGGTGGTCGTAATGGAAAGGGTACTACTATTAATCTTATGTCTAAATTTGTTGGTTATAATAATTATTCTACTGTTGAACTTCATCAGCTTATAGAAAATCGTTTCGCTAAGATTAATCTTTATGGTAAACTTGCTAATTTTGGTGCTGAAACTAGTGCTAAGGCTCTTAATGAAACTGGTATTTTTAAAAATCTTACTGGTGGTGAACCTATTTATGCTGAGCCTAAAGGTCGTGGTGGTTTTAGTTTTACTAATTATGCTAAACTTATTTTTAATGCTAATCATATGCCTTATGCTAAATATGATAAAAGTTTTGCTTTTTTCCAGCGTTGGCTTGTTATTGTTTTCCCTGAAACTTTTGAGATAGGTGGTAAAAAAACTAATCCTCGTATCCTTGAAAAACTTGTTACTGATGATGAGCTTAGTGGTTTGTTTAACTGGGCTATTGTTGGTCTTAAACGTATAATTAAAAATTGGAATTTTAGCCAACATTTTGAAGAAGATGAAGTTGGTGAAAGATTTGAAAAACTTGCTTATCCTGAATATCGTTTTATTGATGATTATCTTGAATTAATTGAGGATATACAAATTGAAAAAGAGGATGTTTATAAAAAATATGAGAAATGGGCTAGAGAACGTGCTTATCCAGTTATTACTCCTACAAGTTTTACACGTGCTTTAAAAAAACACCTTTATAATAAAGAAAGAAAAAGTTTACGTGTCGATGTTAGCACTTTTAGAAAAAATGGTAAAGTTGTAAAAAGTTATAAAAATGTTAATTGGAAATATGATAAAATAAACGAGATAGATAGTCAACAAAAAATTGGTGAGTTTATTCCTGCTGAACTTAAACTTAAACATCTTGAGGAGAAATATAAATAATGTAACCACTTTACTATGTTTCCCATACCCGCAAAGGTTTTTTTTAAAAAAATATATATGAGTGTGGAAAAACACCAAAGTGGTTACACTTTATTATTTTATTTAAATTATTACTTTATCTTTTGTTATTCCACGTAAAATAAGGTTTCCTACTATTATTATAGCTGATTGTGCTTCTATATCTACTACAAATCCAAATTGTGATTGTAATAGTATTGCTCCTGCTGCTATAATATTAGCCCAGAATGTTTTTGATTTATAAAATTTTTTAGTCATAATTAATCACACATTGAATCTACTTTTTTTTCTACTGCTTCTTCTATTTCTTCTTGTGGTTTTTTTGATGTTCCAAAGTAGAAAGCCACTACCATACCTACGAGTAAATAATACCATTCTGGTATTTGTGCTATTTGTCCTCTTACAAGCATATATATTACTGGTACTGTGATTATTAACATTAATATTGCTCGTATGCTTCCACTTGGCAAACCAAATGCTTTGGTCATATCTACCAATTTTTCACCTCCTTTTTTTATGTTGTTTGTATAAATCCTATTAATGCAAGAATTGTTGTTAATAATATTCCTGCTATCCATCTCCATGTTTTAAACATTCTTTTATTGTGTTCTACATCATTCTGCATTGTATATATTATTCCTAGATGTTCTTCACATGGGAGATTATCTAATCTTTTTATTAAATACATTAACATTTCTTTATTGGTAAAATTGTTGTTTCCGTTTTCATGTTTAAATTCTTCTATTTTTTCTCTTATTCCCTCTGTCATTTTTATAACTCCACAAATGTAAGTCTTGTGCCATTATCATCCTGATAACCAGTTGTTGCTCCACCATCTGTACGTTGTATCTGCATTTGGAATACTGTTCCACTTATTACATATGATACTGTTGAAAATGCACCCGTGCTACCACTATCGTATCCACGTGAATATATACCAGACCTCGTACCTGGTACATCTACACCATCGCTTTCAAGCCATATTGTATATTCTGAACGTGATGAACCTCCAGTATTGAAATAACATTCTGCCATTATGAGATAGGGTGCTGTCTTGTTGACTGTTACTTGATTGCTAGATAACGAGAATACAGCCCCATTAGAATTTGAAGCTGTTGAATTCAAAACAAGCGTTGTTTCAGCACTTGATACACCTGTTACCCCACCAGTGCTTAAGTAGAAAGAG
>Ga0272442_10002608_pt1 | contig 26004 bp, 25 predicted proteins | sample SSMForm2O_FD_200262 | JGI IMG/M metagenome (GOLD analysis project Ga0272442, IMG submission 200262) | Marine sediment archaeal communities from Little Sippewissett salt marsh, Falmouth, MA, United States - SSM-Form-2O | ecosystem: Environmental > Aquatic > Marine > Wetlands > Sediment ... | reverse complement strand
AGAGCATACAACCATTTAGTTATTCCATATTTGACAAGGAGCAGATGACGCTAGCTGATTTTACCAGCTAGCGTAAGTGCTTATATCTCCGCTTTGAAAAAACGGAGACTTACGCACAATTTGTTAATATAAAAAATAAAACAGGTAAATGGCATAAAGATTATAACGATTTATTAAAAATATTCCAATATAAAAGAAATAGCGATATTTTGTACATTGACCCATAAAACTACAAATATTCAATCGTAACTTTTGTTCCTACATCTATACCATACAATTTGCAAAGACCTTTATTTATCTCAACAACCCATAGAACCGGACCATCACTGCAATAACTTTTAAGTTTATCATCAGTCACATTTATTTCCACATCAGCTTCTTCTACATTAATCACAGTTCCGTTTTTATCTAAAAATATGATATCCAAAGGTATAAACGTATTTTTCATCCAAAAGGTAACATTTTGGGGATATTCACAAAAGAAAAGCATACCTTCATCAATAGGCAAATTTTCTCTAAACATCAATCCCATCAAACGTTCTTGATCAGACGAAGCTACTTCACAAGTCATAAAAACAGATGTTGAGTTATTGGCAGAAAATGTAACAACTGCTAATTGTTCATTATTTGCAATTTCTGTATTTGTAACGAAATCATAGGAAAAAACTATCAATAATAAAATAAAACATACAAACATTAAAAGAATTGATATGATCCATTTATCATTTTTATTCATTTTTTTACCCAGATATTGTTTGTTTGAGCGTATTTATTTTATCTCTAATAAATATCGCTTTTTCGAAATCAAGATTATCAGCCGCTTCCCTCATCTCAAGTTCTAGCTCGATTACCATCTTTGGGATGTCTTTTTTGGGAATGTGTTTTGTATCTTTGATATCAACCACTTTCTCTTTTATGGGTTTCACAATCGTAGCGGGAATGATGTTGTGCTTATCATTAAATTCAAGCTGAATGCCTCTCCTTCTGTTTGTTTCTTCAAGTGCATTTTTAATCGAATCTGTTAATTTATCTGCATACAACACAACTTTTGAATTCACATTTCTTGCTGCCCTCCCAATGATTTGAATGAGACTTCTTGCATCACGTAAAAATCCTTCTTTATCTGCATCAAGAATGCCAATAAAACCTACCTCAGGAATGTCAAGTCCCTCTCTTAGCAAATTGATGCCGACTATCACATCAAACTTTCCAAGCCTAAGCTGTCTAATGATTTCTGTTCTTTCAAGAGTATTAATCTCAGAGTGAAGATATCTTGTTTTAATTTCCTTTTCTGCCAGATACTCACTGAGTTCCTCAGCAAGTCTTTTTGTGAGAGTAGTAACAATCACTCTATCCCCTCGTTTTACCGTTTTATTAATCTCATTTATTAAATCAGGCACTTGACCTTTGATTCTTCTTACTTCAACTTTTGGATCAACAAGTCCAGTTGGCCTAATTATTTGTTCTACAACCTGGCCAGATATTCTAATTTCATAATCACCAGGCGTTGCAGAAACAAAAATTACGTTTTGCATATATTCTCTAAATTCATCAAATGTAAGAGGTCTATTATCATATGCACTAGGAAGTCTAAACCCATAATCAATAAGTGCTTTTTTTCTTGAATAGTCGCCATGATGCATCCCATGGATCTGAGGGATAGTACGATGACTTTCATCAATAAACATTAGAAAATCCTTTGGGAAATAATCAAGCAAACAAAAGGGTTTTTCACCACGTTTTCTCCCATCAAAATGTCGTGAATAATTTTCAATTCCCTTGCAAAAACCAGTTTCTTCAATCATTTCAATATCATAAAGAGTTCTTTGTTTTAACCGGTGAGCTTCCATCATTTCAAGTTGTGGCAACCTTTCTTCAAGCTCTTGCTTAATGGAACTTATTGCCCTTTCCTTCTTTTCCTCGGCAATTACAAAGTGTCTTGCAGGATAGATGAAAATATAATCAAGAATCTCTGTTGTTTCACCAGTCACCTTATCAATTTCTTTTATTCTTTCAATCTCATCACCAAACATCTCAATACGAATGATATTGTCATAGTATCCAGGTATGAGATCAATCGTATCTCCCTTTACCCTAAATCTTCCTGACTTCAAATCAAAATCATTTCTTTCGTACTGCATGTCAACTAATCTTCCAAGAATCTCATTTCTTGCTACTTGCTGATCCTTTCTTACTTCATAACCAAGCTTTGAATAATCATCCGGATTCCCAACACTATAAATACATGAAACAGAAGCAACAACAATCACATCTTCTCTAGAAAGTAGTGATGCGGTTGCCGCAAGCCGCATCTGTTCAATCTTTGGATTTATGTCGGCATCCTTTGCAATATACTGATCTTTCTGAGGAATGTAGGATTCAGGTTGATAATAATCATAATAAGAAACGAAATACTCGACACGGTTTTCTGGAAAAAACTCCTTAAATTCACTATAAAGTTGTGCGGCAAGTGTTTTATTGTGTGCAAACACAAGCGTTGGTTTTTGCACCTTTTCTATTAAGCAGGCCATGGAAAATGTTTTGCCACTTCCCGTAACTCCAAGTAGCGTTTGATATTGCTCATCCGCTTCATCAAATCCTTGTACTAGTTTTTTTATTGCTTCGGGTTGTGATCCCCTTGGTTTTAAATCCGTAACAAGTTCAAATTTATTCATGGTATCAGTTCTTTTTTGCGAAGTAATCTATTATACTTAATTGCGAAGCGGTGTGCTTCGTCTCGCATTTCCTGGATAAATTTTAAAGCTTTTTCCGTTTTTGCAAGTCTCAGCGGATGGACCATCCCAGGAATATAAACCTCCTCAAACTGTTTGGCAATAGAAATTATTGGGATTTTTAAGTTAAGCATTTCAAGTTCTTGTAATGCGAAGTTTAGTTGCCCCCTTCCACCGTCAATTATAACAAGATTTGGGAACTCATCGCCCTCATTTTTTAGTCGGGCATATCTCCTTCTCGCAACTTCAGCAATAGCTGCAAAATCATCGATTCCTTTAACAGTTCGAATTCTGAATCTCCTATAATTGTTCTTATCAGGTTTTCCATTTCTAAATTGAACCATGGATCCAACCATTGACGTTCCAGATAAATGAGAGATGTCGAAGCATTCAATAACTACGGGTGCCTCCTGGAGTTTTAGTTTTGTTTTAAGTGCATCAACTTTATCCGTGCCAGCAAAGAATGCAATCTCGACATTTTTTTCAACTAGGTCAAGAAGTTGTTTTTTTGCGCCTTTCTGAGGTTTTGTAATTTTTACCTTTTTACCTTTTTTTATTTCCAGAAAGGAATCAATTGATTCACTCATTTTCTTTGGAACGATAATTTCCTTTGGAATCGAGCTTTCCGAATAATACTGAATAATAAATTCCTCTAGGAAATCATCATTATAATCAAAAATGAATTCGTTTTTATTTGAAAGCATTCCTTTGTAGATGTTAAAAAGCATCAAATATACCTTTTCGTCTTTTATTTTATAGTTGATGATGTCTTCGTTATACTGTTTTTGCCGCTGCATGTTTTGATGTTCACTAAGTCTTTCTATTGCTGCTATTTCGTCTCTAAGCTTAAGTGCCTGTTCAAACTGTGATTCTTCTGAATGATTTTTCATTTCTTTTTGCATTTGTTTTAGTAATTTTGTTGCATTTCCAGATAGTACTAGTTTTACCTTCGCTATTTTTTTATTATAATCTTCTTTATTAATGAGACCAGCACAAGGAGCATCACAAAGATTGATATGATGCCTGAGACATGGTTTTTTGGGTAATTTTTTGCACGTTTTAAGAGAAAAAGTTTTTCTCAAAAAATGAAGGATATAATCTCTTTCCTGAGCAGAAACAAAAGGCCCATAGAATTTTCCTTTTCCTACTTTTTTTCTCGCAAGAAGAACTCTTGGAAAGTCTTCATCAGTTAGCTGAATGAATGCATAGCTTTTTGCATCTTTTAAGTCGATGTTATACTTGGGTTGATATTTTTTAACAAGTGTATTTTCTAAAATAAATGCTTCAACTTCATTATCTGTTGCAATGTACTCAACCGATTCAACACGTTTTACAAGGCTTTTAGTTTTAGCATCCAAATCATTTTTTTGAACATAACTTTTAACTCGTTTTCTTAGATTTTTCGCCTTGCCAACGTAGATTATTTTACTATTTCTATCTTTAAAGAGATAGCATCCTGGATCTGTCGGAAGATTCATTATATCAAACATTTTTCCTTCCTTTCAAAAAAGATAGGTTTTAGAATTTCACCAGTATGACTTCTTTTGTTTTGTGCTACTTCTTCAGGTGTTCCACATGCAACAACCTCCCCACCCAAATCTCCACCTTCAGGACCCAAATCGATTAGATGATCGGCTGATTTTATGACTTCCAAATTATGCTCTATCACAACGACCGTATTTCCTTTATCAACCAGGCTATTAAGCACGTCGATTAGTTTTTTCACATCATGAAAATGAAGCCCAGTTGTTGGTTCATCAAGTAGATAAATTGTTCTTCCAGTGCTTTTCTTTGAAAGTTCCCGAGTTAGCTTAATTCTTTGGGCCTCTCCCCCAGAAAGGGTTGTAGAGCCTTGACCAAGCTTGATATACTCAAGTCCAACCTGTGAAAGTGTTTCGAGTTTCTTTCTAATAAATGGAATGTTCTGAAAAAGATCTAGTGCTTCTTCAACACTCATATCAAGAACATCTGCAATTGTCTTTCCTTTGTAGGTAACCTCAAGTGTTTCCTTATTGTATCGTTTTCCTTTGCATTCTTCACACTCGATGTAGATGTCGGGTAAAAAATTCATTTCAATTTTTATTAGTCCGTCTCCACGACATGCACCACACCTTCCACCTTTTACGTTAAATGAAAATCTCCCTGGTTTGTAGCCTTTCCTCCTTGCTTCAGATGTTTTTGCAAATATTTTTCTGATCTCATCAAATACCTTTGTATAGGTTGCCGGGTTGCTTCGAGGAGTCCTTCCTATTGGACTTTGATCGATTACAATCACTTTATCTATTTCGTCGTCAAACTCAATTGAATCATGTTTCCCAGGATTTACCCTCGATTGATGGAGTTTTTTCATTAAGGCCTTGTATAAAATCTCATAAATGAGCGTGGATTTTCCACTACCTGAAACACCAGTAATAAGTGTTAGAACGCCGATTGGAATTTTTACATCCACATCTTTTAGATTGTGTTCGCGACATCCGTTGATATGGATATAGCTGCCAGATTTTCTTCTTCTATCTGGCAAATCTATTTGTAATTTTTTTGAGAGGTATTTTCCGGTAAGTGATGCCGGATGGTTTTCTATTTCGTCGGGTGTTCCTTCTGCTACTATCTTTCCCCCATGAAGTCCCGCTCCTGGGCCCATGTCAATGACATAATCTGCGTGCCTTATAGTTTCTTCATCATGCTCAACAACAATTAGTGTATTTCCAAGATCTCTCAATCTATATAGCGTATCAATTAATTTTTTATTGTCACGTTGATGAAGCCCAATGGATGGTTCGTCAAGGATGTACACAACACCCATGAGATTGGATCCGATTTGTGTTGCAAGTCTAATTCTTTGTGCTTCCCCACCGGAAAGAGTTCCTGCACTTCGTGAAAGGGTTAAATAGTTAAGTCCTACCCTATCAAGAAAATCCAATCGTGCTTTAATTTCTTTTAAAATCTGCCATGCAATCTCCTCCTGTTTTTTGGAAAGTATCAGAGTTTTGAAAAAAATAACACATTGCTTTATTGACATGTCAGTAACGTCAATGATTGATTTATTTGAAATTTTCACAGAAAGAATCTTTGGTTTTAGCCTCTTTCCGCCGCACGCTGTACAAGGAGAAATAATCATGAATTTTTCCAGTTCTCTTCTTCTGTAATCTGACTCGGTTTGTTTGTATAGCCTTTCAGATTGAGGAATAAGTCCTTCCCATACTCCTCTCCCAGACCATTGCGCTTCTCCGTTTCTCATAACCATGTTAAAACTGACTTTTTCTTGAGACCCGTACATCAATACATCATATTGTTCTTCAGCCAGATCTTTTATTGGAGTAAATATGTCAAAACTAAAATGTTTCGCTACTCCACCAAGATAATGCACACGCCATCCATCCCTCATATTTTTATAAAGTGCAATAGCACCATCTGCAATACATTTCTCCTCATCTGGTATGATGAGATGTTCGTCAAATTCCATTTTAATTCCAAGACCGTGACATACCTCACAGGCACCAAATGGGCTATTAAACGAAAACATCCTTGGCTGTAATTCCTCAAAAAACATTCCACACTTAGGGCAGGTCATCTTAGAAGAATATATGTGTTCAGCCTCATTATCATCAAGAACAAGGATCAAACCATCAGATCTATTAAGCGCATTTTCGCATGCCTCAGCAAGTCTTGATTTATCCCCCACATCCAATCTATCGACTACAATTTCTATGTCATGTTTTTTGTATCGTTCCAGTTTAATTTCTTCACCTGTCCGGTAGATGGTTTTGTTTACTCTTACTCTTGAGTAACCCTCCTTGTTTAAATCCTTAAAAAGTTGCCCATAGGTTCCTTTTTTCTGACGAACAATTGGCGAAAGGATAGTTACCAGCCCCTCAAGTTCTTTTGATATTCTTTTCGCAATTTTTTCGGGAGACTGTGATTCTATTTTTATGTTATGCTCTGGACAATATGGTACACCCACTCTTGCAAATAGCAATCTCAAATAGTCATAAATTTCAGTAATTGTTCCAACGGTACTTCTTGGGTTTTTGCTTGTTGTTTTTTGTTCAATAGATATAGCTGGAGATAATCCTTCAATACTATCCACATCAGGTTTGCTCATGAGTCCCAGAAATTGCCGTGCATAAGAAGATAGTGATTCGACATATCGTCGTTGTCCCTCCGCATAAATAGTGTCAAATGCAAGTGTTGATTTTCCGGAGCCGGAGATGCCAGTTATCACCGTTAGCTTATCGCGTGGGAGTTCAACGTTTATGTTTTTTAGATTGTGTTCCCGTGCTCCTTTAATTTTGATATTTTTCAACTACTTCCCCCTTGAAAGCATAAAATAGCTTCAGATTTTATTTTGAATGGTTGATTTCCTTGATTGCTTTTTCCATTATATTCTGCAACATATATTCAAATCTTTCTGAAGGGTAACCCTTCTCAATTTCATTTTTATGGGAAAACCATTTTTAAAATGGCCTGAATCTCATATCGCATCTCAGTTAGTAGAGTGAGTGAACAACAACCTTCTCACACTAATCAAACTAAGAAATTGACATCTATTGGCATTGGAGGGATTATTGCAAATCCATTATCAGAAGACACTACAGCTCAGATATCTGGAAGTTGCGATATTGCTTTCCTGATTGATTCATCAGGATGTGCATAATCCTGAATTTGGTGGTTATGATATGCATCGTATGCTGAGAGATCGAAATGCCCATGTCCACTGTTTGCAAATACAATTATCTTTTCCTCGTTCTTCTGTTTACACATCTTGGCAAAATCTATCGTTGCTTTTACTGCATGAGCCGCTTCTGGTGCTACCACAAATCCCTCGGTTCTAGCAAATAATTCTGCAGCTTCAAAGACTTCATTTTGATAATAAGCAACAGCTTCCATATAGCCATCCTTTGTTAATTTGGAAAGAAGTGGTGAATCCCCATGATATCTTAGACCACCTGCATGAATTGCAGCTGGAACAAAGGTATGACCTAGTGTATGCATTTTGAGAAATGGGGTCAGACCGACACTATCTCCAAAGTCGTAACGATATTCTCCTTTTGTAAGTGTTGGACAAGCAAGTGGTTCAACAGAAACTATCTTCAAATCTGGTTTATCTCCTACAATTTTATCTCTGACAAACGGGAAACATGCTCCGGAGAAATTGCTTCCTCCTCCGACACATCCAACAACAATATCTGGATATTCATCAATTGCTTCAAACTGTTTTTTCATCTCCAAACCGATAACCGTTTGATGTAATACCACATGGTTTAACACCGAGCCAAGGGCATAGTTTGTATCTTCATGGGTTGCTGCATCTTCAACAGCTTCACTAATGGCCATTCCAAGGCTTCCCGAGGTATTTGGATCTTTTCTTAAGATTTCTTTACCCACATTTGTAAGATTTGTTGGACTGGAGAAAACTTCGGCACCCCAGTGTTCCATAAGTACTCTCCTGTAAGGTTTTTGTTCATAACTACATTTTACCATATAAACTCTACATTTTATATCGAAAATTTGAGTGGCAAATGCAAGCGAAGAACCCCATTGACCAGCTCCTGTTTCAGTCGCAATTCTCTCAACACCCTCTTTCATGTTGTAGTATGCCTGTGCTACTGCAGAATTGGGTTTATGACTTCCGGGTGGACTTACACCTTCCCATTTAAAATAAATCTTTGCAGGTGTTTTCAAAGCTTTTTCTAGGCGCTCTGCTCGATACAATGGAGAGGGCCTCCATATTCGATAAATCTCTCTGACTTCTTCAGGTATTGGTATGTATCGTTCCTGGCTGACTTCTTGTTTAATAAGTCCCATTGGAAATATCGCTTTTAGATCCTCTGGCCCTATCGGCTCTTTTGTTTTTGGATTCAAGGGTGGATCCAAAGGGGTTTTTAGGTCTGCCTGTATGTTATACCATTCTTTCGGAATTTCATTTTCATCCAATATTATCTTTTTCATTTGACTCACCGCTTACATCTCCGCGGAGACGCAAATCACACATGTTGATTTAAATATTTTGTAAAAAATGCAATTTTCGTTGAAATACGATATTGGTTTTATTTCTACTTCAAAGGACAGTATACTGGGTATGTTTCTCAAAAATGAGCATATGAGGTAATTCATATTAAACTTTAACTCATTCCGGAAAGCATATTATGATTTTTGCCATAAGATATATGGGTAATATGTACAATCCACTTGAATTATCCAAAAATACCGAGGATATCGTTATCAATGGAAATATGAAGAAGTATTATCGTTTTCGCCCAACAAGGTTCTATGGTGGAATAGCAACTGCCGATACAGTAGGCTGTAATCTCCGATGTAAATTTTGCTGGTCAGGTAATAGCGTATGGAACACAAAAAATACAGGGAAAATTTATTCATCACAGCAAGTGGCCGATAAACTTCGTGAGCTAGCAAGGATAAAAGGATACAATCAGGTGCGGGTGTCGGGTGGAGAACCCACCATTGGTAGAAAGCATCTAATCGAACTTTTGGAAGATATTAGTGAAGATCTTTTGTTTATTCTTGAAACAAATGGCATACTTTTGGGTACCGATAAGACATATGTAAAAGAGTTGTCTAAATTCCAAAATCTCCACGTCCGTGTTTGTCTCAAGGGATGCACTCAAGAAGAGTTTAGTTGGCTCACAGGTGCGGATGAGGGGTTTGAATATCAGTTGAAGTCACTTGAATATTTAAGAGACGAAAATCTGAGATTTAATGTCGCACTTGTATCGATAAGTAAGGATAAGCAGGAATTATTTAATAGACTAACAGAAATGGATTTAGGCAGAATAATGATAGAGAATGAGGAAATCAAACTTTATCCGCTTGTAAGAAAAAGACTTGAGAAAGAAGGGATTCTGCATTACTTTGAGGCGTGATCTGTCTATTTGGTTTTAGGTAGTTTAGATGCTACAGGGAGAACCAATTATATCTTCTGAGAGGTAGTCAATTTATTAATTCGTTCTTCGAATTCTTTGAGATAATATACAATGAAATCCCCCTCATTTGTTTTTTCTCTGTCGAGGTGAAATGAGGTAATTCCTAATTTTCTTGGGATGTTGTAATCAAATTCTTCATGATCTCCAATGTGAATCATTTCATCTGGATGGATATTCATTTTATCGCAGATCATTGAGTAGAACTCAGTTACTTTTTTGACCTTATGAAAATCAGACGTTGAAGAAAAAACATGAGTGAAATATTTTCTGAGTTTTGTTTCTTCCAATTCTACTTCGATGAATTCTCTTCTAGCATTTGAAGCAATTATCAAATCAAATTTCTTATACAACCTTCTCAAAACGTTTGTGACCTCAGAATATGTTTCAATTACATATCTATATTTTTCTAATAGTTCTCTCCAATTATATTTAAGATTAAAGCGATTAAACCAGTATTCAATATCATACCACTCCATTCTGTCCTCTCCAATTTCGTCGTATTTTTCTAAAAGAAATTGTTTTGCTTTTTCAAGATCAATTTTCTTCTCCAGAGCATATATTTTTGGCAATCCTTCCAACCATACTAAATCTGCATAGGTGTTTTTCATCAGTGTTTTATCCATATCAAAAGAAATGATTTTTATCATAGGTCATCATTAGTTTAAGGACAGGCAATCATTGGTGAATTCAGGTTAGGTGCTTTTACCTTTAAAAAGAAGATTCATCTCATCTTTATACATTTTCCTATCAATGCCCAACGATTCCGCCCGAGTTTCAATCATTGATTTTCTTGAAAAACCAATAAGAAGATTATACAATTCACATATGATTACAGAATTGGAGATGCTTTTTTTGCTATACTCAGTCATCACTCTAAAAATATCTTTGTTGAATTTGCTTCCAAGTTCTAATTGTTCTGCAGGAAGTCCATCCAAATCTTTTTCAATTTTTTTCATATTGTTTTCCAATAATTCAATCGGTTTGATTTCATTTATTTTCTCAATATATTCCCCCAATTCTCTTAATTTTTCTCCGATCATTTTTAAATCTCCCTAGTTATCCAAAGCTATCTTTCTTCGACGTGCATCTTCAGAACATTTGCTTTTTAAAAATCTTTGGTTTTGCAACGCAAATAAACAACACATAGATCTCATCTCACTGTCAGATTACCTCACCTATAACAACAATAGATAAAAAGGTTTTAATGTCCCTGCATAATTTTAGCTGTGTAATTTTAGCTGAAATATTTAAGAAGGATTTCACTCTATTGGTGTCTTAATGATGAATGGAAATCTCACAAACCCGGGTGTTCAAACGATTTTTGTCTCAAAAGAACAGAGTAACTGTCTACTCATACCAGACATTGTCAGATTTGGCAAAAAATTTAAGGACTTGGGCTTACTAGAAGACACTACCGCAGCAGTTGTAAGTCTAAAATATGGAAAGCGTTTATTAATAAATGGAAGTAGCAGCAATATGGGGGATATACAAATAGATGATATCCTTGAAATTGTTGATTATAATCCAACAAAAAAAATTATTTTGGCCATAGGTTCTAAAAACCCCTATATTGAAACACCAGTTCACTGGCTTATACACCATGCACGAGATGATGTAAATGCAGTTATCCACCTCAACAGTGAAAAACTAGCTGAAAGACTCACAAAAAAATTACCTACAACTGAAAGGGAAAAACCACCTGGAACCTTTGAACTAGCTAAAGAGGTCTTAAAAATACTGCGAACGAGTAAAAACCTAGTGATAAAAAATAGTGGAGTTTTATTTGTTGGAAATAGTTTAAAAGAAGCTGAGGATTCAGCCTTAATTACTCTAAGGGAATCATTATGAAAATTGAAGGAAAAGAATATAGAGCGTTCTGGTTTGAAAACAACACAGTAAAGTTTATTGATCAGAGGAGACTGCCATACAAATTTGAAATTTACACTGCAAAAACAGTTGATGACATAGCATTTGCAATAAAAGACATGATAGTTCGTGGAGCACCTGCAATAGGAGCAGCAGCCGCATATGGAATGGTTTTAGGAAAAGGAAAAACACATGAAACGGCAAATAAACTGCGTAAAACACGTCCTACGGCTTACGACCTATTCTATGCAATCGATTACATGGAAGGTAAAATAACCAAAGGCAAAAATCCAATAGACGCAGCAAACAATTATGTCGAGGATGTCATCGATCGATGTAAAAATATAGGAAAAAATGGAGAAAAACTAATAGAAGATGGTATGAGAATTCTAACGCACTGTAATGCTGGTGCACTTGCAACTGTAGACTACGGAACTGCATTGGCACCAATTAGATTGGCTCATAGGAATGGTAAAAAACTTTTTGTATATGCCGACGAAACACGTCCTAGATGTCAAGGTCTGCTCACATCATGGGAACTCATGCAAGAAGGTATTAAACATTCGGTTATTGCCGATAATGCAGCAGGATATTTTATGAAAAATGGCGAAATAGATATGGTCATAGTAGGAGCAGATAGAATTGCAAAAAATGGCGATTTTGCAAACAAAATAGGCACCTATGAAAAAGCAGTACTTGCAAAAGAAAACAATATTCCATTTTATGTTGCTGCACCCGTAAGTACCTTCGACAAGAACATGGAGGATGGAAGTCAAATAAAAATTGAAGAACGGGGAAGAGATGAACTTGCAAAAATCAATGGGAAAACAATTATGCCGGAGTGGACAGTTGTAAAAAATCCTGCATTTGATGTTACACCCAGTAAATATGTAACAGGATACATAACAGAAGAGGAGATTGTAAAATGATAACTGTAAGAAAACCAAATGAAAATGAAATACGAGAGTTTGAAACATGGCCCGTCTGGGAAAAGGAAGAATCTGAATTCGATTGGGAATATTCAGATAAGGAAACTTGCTATATATTGCAAGGAAAAGCTCAAGTTTTCGATGAAAATGGAGCAATTATGGTAGAATTTGGAAAAGGAGATCTTGTTGTTTTTCCACCAGGACTCAGATGTAAATGGAAGATTTTAGAAAACATGAGAAAACATTATAATTTAGGTTGATTCAATCATACGTTCAATGGTCATGTTTTGGCAAAAAAAGCAAAAAATACTAATGGAAAATGATTATAAAATTTATTTGAAATAATTTTTATTTCTTTTTAGATTTTCTAGAGGCGCATTCATGATTTAAACACATATTTCTTGCCTCTTTTTCCTCATGTTTAATTTGAACAGTGGGTGCTTTGCATACCTCGCAAACACCATTCGCAACAATATTGCCCTCCTGTGGCAAAGAATAAGTATTTTTACATCTAGGAAAATTGGTACAGCCAACAAATCTCTCCCCGCTTCGTGATGTTCGAATAATCATGTCATTTCCACATTTTGGACATTTTCCTATTACATCTGAAGGCTGTCCCGTAATCTTTGGACATCTTGGATTTAAACACATATCCAAAGATTTTCTACCTTTGGCTTTCACTTGAATGATAGGTGCTTTACAAGAATCACATATCTTATCGGTCTTAGTTATCTTTCCTTTTTGAGGCAGAGGATATGCGTTTCTACATTTTGGAAAGTTTGTGCAACCTGCAAATCTCTCCCCCTTCCTGGAAAACCGTATAATCATATCATTTCCACATTTTGGACATTTGCCTACGTAGTTTTGCTCGTTATGGGCATTTTTAATGCTGGTCTTAATTTTCTCCTTGTCTTTTTCTAATTCATTCATCACTTCTGTAAGCATTTGTCTTGATTCTTTTACCGTATCATTAAGAGTTTTCTTTCCTTCTGCTATTGCGCTCATATCCTTTTCAAGCACCGCAGTCATTTTTGGTTTGGTGACATCACAATCGTTCAAAGCATCAATCACTGCAATTGCAATAAGTGTCGGTGCAAATGGTTTAAGCGTGATGTATTTCCTCCAATTCAATTTGTTAATGATCTCATGACGTGTTGATTTTGTTCCAAGAGAAAGCTGCTCCATTTTAGCAATAAGTGATCCTTGTGTGTATCTCTTTGGTGGTTTCGTCTGATCTTCTTTTAACTTGATTTCTGAGATTTTGATCTCTTCCCCTTCAGAAAGTTCAGGAAGTGGTTTTCTTTTCTCCTTAAAATACGTGTAGATGTTTTTCCAATTGGGCTCAATCAACCGGTATCCGCTTGCCTTAAAATCCTCTCTCGAAATATCAATTAAAACGTCCATGGTTTCTGATATCGCATCTTTTGCAAGTGTCGCTAAAAATCGTCTGCATATAAGTTCATAGATTTTTTGTTGATCTGACGTTAGATTTTTGCCAGATGGAACTCCCACAGGGTGAATTGGCGGGTGATCAGTAGTCTGTTTTTTACCACGCATTGGATATTTTCTCCCATTGCTGATTACCTCGTTTGCCTCTTTTGAAAAGGGTGAATTCGCGAGTTTTTGTAAAATTCCCTTGAGGTTTAATGAAGGAGGATAAACAGTATTGTCTGTTCTCGGGTAAGAAGTAAGACCCATCATGTACAGTTCTTCTGCAATACTCATGGCATTTGCTGTTGAGATTCCAAGGTAAGATGCTGATTGTAAAAATGTCGTTGTGCTAAAAGGTGCTGGTGGAAGTTCTTTTTCTGTTTTTTTATCGGCTTTTTTTACTGTTGCCGTTTCAGCATCTTTTACTTTATCATAAATTCCCTTTGCCTGTTTTTCATCCCAGAATTGCCCTTCAATATGTGTTGCATCAAAGGATTTGTCTTTTTTGAGTGTGGCAATGATTTTCCAATAGGTTTTTGGTTCAAATTTTTGAATTTCTTTTTCTTTTTCTACAAGTAAAGCAAGTGTTGGAGACTGGACTCTCCCAATAGAAAGAAAATCTTTTCCATAATGTTGTGCAGTAATTGAAATAAATCGCGTAAGAACCGCACCCCAAGCAAGATCTATAGCTTGACGAGATTCCCCCGCATCTGAAAGATTGTAATCGACTTCAGTTAGATTGTCAAATGCATTTTTAATTTCGCTGTTTGTTATCGCACTAAACTTAGCTCTTTTTATTTGGCTTATATTTTTGTTGTATCCCTTGATAAGATTTATTACTTCAACACCAATCAGTTCCCCTTCACGGTCAAAATCAGTTGCAATAATTATGAACGGATTCCCATCAACAAGGGACTTGAGTGACGCAGCAATGCTTCTTTCACTTATCTTTTTACAAGGTTCTATATCAATAAGTCTCCTTGGTAACACCCTATTCCACTGGTTGAACTCGGCAGGGTAATCAAGATTTATAATATGGCCTCGCAGACCTACGACTTTACAAGTCTCTCCATCCTTTGTAAACTCATAAACAGGGGTTTTTCCAAGTCGTACACTTTTTGATTTTCCCCCAGATAAAATATAAGCAATTCTTTTTGCAGCAATGTTTTTCTCACATATTACAAGTTTCATTTTTATTCCAATCTTAATTTCGATGTGAACATAAGAACTCCATATAATTAATTTACGCTGACAAGGCTTTGGGTCGAAACTATTAACTAATTGGCATCTATTTCCAGGTCTGATAGCCATGAAAATTCAGATAATAATGGGATCGAAATCGGACATGCCTGTAGCTGAAAAAGCAAAAAAAATACTAGACGAGTTTGACGTTGATTACGAAATAAACGTCGCATCAGCCCATAGAACCCCTGACGTGTTAAAAGAACTTGTTCAAACAAGCGATGCGGATGTATTTATAGGAATCGCAGGACTTGCTGCAGCGCTGCCAGGTAGTATTGCCGCACATACTACAAAACCAGTGATAGGAGTTCCTGTAAGTGGAAAAATAAATCTAGATTCAATACTTTCAATTATCCAAATGCCGCCAGGAATACCTGTAGCTGCCGTTGGACTTGACAGAGGAGATAACGCAGCACTTCTCGCAGTTGCAATACTATCCATAAAAGATGAAAAACTTATGAAAAAACTTGGAGATTACAGAGAGAACATGAGAAAAAAATCTCTTTCAAAATAGGAGTTAAAAAATAATGTTTAACGCTGAAAAATTCATTGAAAAAACAGTTTCTAACCTAAAAAAGGAAATAAAGGGGAGGGCGCTCATTGCATTTTCGGGGGGCGTGGATAGTGCCGTTGCTGCAGCTTTAGCCGAGAAAGCAATTGGAACTCAACTTGTAGCAGTTCATGTAGACACAGGATATATGAGAAAAGGAGAATCAGAAAACGTCAAAAAAATGATGGAAAAGCTGGAACTTAATTTCAGATTTATCGATGCGAGTAACGATTACTACGACTCCTTAAAAAATGTTGAAGATCCTGAGAAAAAACGCAAGATAATTGGAAAGAAATTCATTCAAATATTTGAAAAAGTCGCAGGGGAAGAAAATGTGGAATGTCTTGTACAGGGAACTATCGCCCCTGATTGGATAGAATCTGGAGATGTCCTTAGAGATACAATAAAATCCCACCATAATGTCGGTGGACTTCCTGAAGATATGAAGTTAAAACTTGTGGAACCATTGCGAGATCTTTATAAAGACGAAGTAAGAAAGGTTGCAAGACTTTTGGGTTTGCAAGTCTCAGAACGGCAACCATTCCCGGGACCAGGACTTGCCATCAGAATTATCGGTGCAGCAACAAAAGAACGTACAGAAATTGTCAGAGAAGCATGCGACATTGTGGAAAAAGAAATAGAATATGCTGTGGAAAAAGGCAAGATGGAAAAACCATGGCAGTATTTTGCAGTTCTTATTCCTGTGAAAACCGTTGGGGTGCATGGAGACAAGAGAGCATATGGATACACAATTGCAATTCGTGCTGTGCAAAGCATCGACGCCATGACATGTGCATATAGTGATATTTCTCATAGTGTCCTTGATAGTATCTCTACTAAACTTACCAACACATTGGGAGATAAAATAAATCGGATTGTCTATGATGTTACAAACAAACCTCCAGGAACCGTAGAGTGGGAATGACCATGGTAAGAATTTACGTGGTTGATAATGGCGGACAATGGACCCATAGAGAATGGCGAACGCTCAGGGACCTTGATGTTGACACCAAAATAGTTCCAAATACGACGCTTTTCAAAGAGATATCTGCGGAAAGAGTAGATGGATTGGTTCTCTCAGGCGGTGCACCACGAATAGGACTGCAAAAAGAACTTGGCAACTGCAGAGAATATTTAGAAAAAGCCAATTTTCCAATTCTTGGGATCTGTGCAGGGCATCAATTCATTGCACAATTTTTTGGAGGGGAAGCAAAGCCTTCAAAAATACCTGAATTTGGTAAAATTGAATTGACGCTTGTAAAGGAAGACAACGCGCTTTTTAAGGGAGTTCCAAAGAAATCAATTGTATGGGAATCCCACAATGATGAGGTGGCCACATTACCTAAAGATTTTGAAGTGCTGGGTAAAAGTGAAAACTGTGAGATACAGGCAATGAACCATAAGGAAAAACCGTTCTATGGGCTTCAGTTTCATCCGGAAGTTGAACATACTGAATATGGTGAATTAATTTTCAAAAACTTTATTGAAATATGCGGAAACTAAGTCTAACTTAATGTTTTTTCACAGGATCTTGCTCCAATTATGAAAAATATTTCTTTAGGACAATGGACCAGATTAAGTTACGTCACTAAAAGAAAACATATGAAATCAGCATAGTTACAAAAGAGATATCTATCAAATAGTTCTGAATTTCAAGATTGCACCAGTACCCTTAAGTTTTGACTGGACTTGATCCACAAACCTGAGAACCTCGGCGAGAACGACATCGTCTTTCCATCTGTATACGAAATCATGTTCACCAATGGCTGATGTAAGCCCCATGTCAAGTAGCCTTTCAGTGATCACAGATGCTTTCTCCCCGTCTGCATTTACAAATACTTCTACATAGGTTTTCATAGATTCACCGAGAAGACAATAGAACGTCTAGATAAAAAGATTGTGTAGTTGACGCATATTTACAAGGAGAAAAACATAGTTGTAAAGTTTTTATAGAAAAAGTTGCTATGAAACCAACAGGAGATAAGTATGGGCAAAGAAATATTCGATTCTATTGATCGTTTTTTTGGAGAAGAGTCCATGAATAGACATGAAGGTAGAAGATGTCCTAATTGCAGGCGCATAACTCCAGAAGATGCGGAATACTGCCCATATTGTCAAAGGAAATTCTGGTGATATCTCTTGATGATTGGGCGGGTATTTTATAAAGATTTCGCTCAACTTTTCTATCCAGTTCATCTTCATTCAAGAAGAGTAACAAGATCAATACACCATCTTTTAACCGAAAAACCACTTGAAATAAAACACTAAGGAGCTAAGCAAGTTTTTTATAGCATTAGATGTTTTGGAATTACAGGTGATGGGAAAAATGGATTGGAAAAATCGATCGGCATATGTTTTCATCAAGGCAAAAGAAGGGAAAGCCCATGATGTTTGGCAACGATTCCAAAATTGGGAAAGCATGATTGGTACTTGGATTGTAACTGGAGAATATGACGTCATCGCATGGTTCGACGCACAAGATTGGGATACAGTCCACCGATGTGTAGCTGAAATAAAAAACTGGGACGAAGTAGAAAATACCAGTTCGCACATGGTATATAATGGACATAAAAACGACAATTGGTGGTGGGAAAAACCTGCAGGAACGTGGCTGTTGATCAAAGAAAATAGATTAGATGAAGCCCCAGATAAAATAAGAAGCTGGAACTGGATGACAAGTGGAGCAAGTATACCTGGAGACTGGGATTATATGGCCTGGGTAGAAGGGGAAAACTGGGATGATGTCTGGAATCATTTGCTAGAAGTAAAAACGGAACACTGGCAAACGTTAACTCATGTGCCAATTAAATCATGGTGGAACCAGAGTTGGAAGGAAAAATGGTGGTGGTAGGAGAAAACCACCTTTTCTTTTTTTATTGCTAGTTTCATAATACTTTTCTCAGCCTTAGTTGCTCAATATCAATTGGTTAGAAAAGTGGGAAAGACCAGTGGAAGTAAATACGGTGAATGATCTCATACTCTACTGGTTTCAGATTTTTTTATGCTGTACGTCATGCCTACAGTTGTTTAGATGGCAGAAGAATTACTGAGCGGATTTGCCCGATATTAAAACAAAGTAATCTGATCTTGCGAGAATCTTAAAGAATACGGGCAAGAATTGCACAACAAGTCCTTAATAATTGGAAAAAACAAATCCGATTAGGGATAATCAAAATGACAGGATTAAATAAAGAGATAGATTTCACTAAAAGATTTTTGTATAAATGCTGGAAATTTATTTTTTGTAGATAGTTTACTGAAAAGACTAAACATCGGATAGAAACTTGAACGTTGAAAAACTACAGGTGGCTCAATCCCATCTTTTAAAAAGAGTATGTTCTATGTTAAACTGATCGAATATCTTGCCAACAATAAAATCCACCAAGTCTGCTATCGTTTTTGGTTTGTGATAAAATCCTGGCATAGCTGGTAAAACAACTGCTCCGCTCTGTTTCGCTGTCAACATGTTTTTAATGCTTGGTAAATCCAATGGCGTTTCACGTATAACAAGAACCAGTTTTCTCCCTTCTTTAAGACAGCAACTAGCAGCACGAGAGGTAAGCGTATCACCATATCCGTTAGCAATGGCAGATAATGTTTTCATACTGCAGGGGGCAACTATCATTCCATCCAAATGAAAAGAACCACTAGCTGGAGCTGTAAATAAATCACCATTTTCATAACAAATATTTGCTTTTTCCTTTAAATCATCATAGGTGTAAACCGTTTCATGCTCCAAAATATTCTTTGCACCATCAGAAACGACTAAATGCACTTCGACATCAAACTTAATCAATTCCTCAAGCAATCTTATGCCATAAATACTTCCAGATGCTCCGCCGATACTCAACAAAATCTTCATAAAATTCTATTCCTCTATAGCATTTATTATGTCTGTTAAGGCCTGCCTTAGATTCTTTTCTTTCTCAAGCGTTGTTCCAGTTATGATAATATCTGCTCCGGCATGTGCTTTTTCCCGAGCGGTTTCTACATTCCGTATGCCCCCACCTACAATAAGTGGAATATTAATATTCTTTTTAACAGACGAGATCATATCATTAGAAACGGGGGTGGGCGCACCTGAGCCTGCCTCCAGATAGAAAAAATTCATACCGAGATATCGAGCTGCAAGCGCATAACCTACAGCAGTTTCAATATCGCCTTTTTTGATCAAATCGACCTCGCCAACCCTGCCAGCAGTCATACCGGGCTCAACAATAACATATCCCATGGAGATTGGTTCTAACCCCGAACGTTTTACAAAAGAAGCTCCTTTAATATGTTCTCGAATCACATAATCCAAATTACGGGAGTTAAGTAAACTCATAAAGAACATTGCATCAGCATATTTACTTAAGAACTCGGCACTGGAGGGAAATAAAATAACTGGAAGACTAGTATTGTCTTTAATTGCTTTAACTGTCTCGTTTACCTGCTTCTGCGAAATGAGTGTAGAACCCCCAACCATAATGGCACTACTACCGGATTCCTCAGATACTTTCGCTATCGAGCCGGCAATCTTAGGTTCCTGCTTATCTGGGTCCAACAAGGAAAAATGCAACGTTTTTTCCTTAGTTTTTTCAATAATGTCCCCCGCTATAGTCATTAAGACTGAAAATAAATTCAACCATATTAAACTTGTTGGAACTGTAGATTAATTTTTTAAGCTATATAATGTAAGATAAGACACGCAAAAAATAGTAGAACATACTTTTATTTTTGGATTGATAATTATAGCATCGAGTATGAAACAACCACGGTCTTGAGTTATGACCACATACCTTGGAAAATATGATACAAGATAACAGCATATATGGGAAAACAATCGGAAATATATCTATTAACGATACAAATGGATTGGTAGATATCATCACTGCATCATGCATCTATTAGGGAATGCAAAATCCTCAGGATTCAAAATTCCCATTATCCACTCGATAAATTGAGTTATTATACTGATGAGGGCGGTTATTGCATCAATGAGAGCCAATATAAGGTTTCCAAGTTGCATTAAATCAGCTATGAACTGAATTATCTCCATAATTAAATTGATGATAAACTGTATTATAGCAATTATGGTGTCGATTATCCCTTTATGTCCCACATCCAATGCTATTTTTTCTGAAAAGCCCTCTATTTTCTCATAGAAGAATGTTTTCTTTTGTTCTACATCATTTACAATGTTCATCACAGGTTCACTATGTACTTGTGGTACAGCTGTAGCTGTAGATATCATAAGTGATACGATAGCAATAGCCCCCAATACAATTATACTTTTTTTCATTTCTTTCGTCCTCCGATGATCTTACAATACTATATTAATATATTAAATATTCAAATATAACTTTTACTGTGCAAACTCCGCTAATAATTCAAAGTATAACAATTTACTAAAGGGACATTGCTTTTAGAATTAGTCTACAATGGCAACCCTGCCTGGGTTCCTTTACCTCACTACTAGGAGAAAATAATTCCCAATTTAAAAAATTCAACCGTGCTGAATAGTTACATTAAGAAATGATCTTGTGAACTAATTCATCACTACAAGCGGCTATAACGCTAGTTCTATCATCCAAACTAAGAGACATATCAAGTTCTTCACCATGAATATCTGTTACAACTCCACCTGCCTCCCGCATTATAAGAGTAGAAGCAGCAATATCTGTCACACGAAGATATTCTTTACCAATAACATAAAAATCCAATGCCCCTATAGCAACCATACACATCTCAAGGGATGCAGAGCCAAGAGAACGAACAACACCCTTCTTAGCTAAAGAAAGTGTTAATGCATCAAAGTTTTTACCAAGAGTTATAGAAGAGAGGATTTCTTTTGCAGGAACATCTGGAACACCGATCCGTTTTTTATTAAGAAAGGCACCACAATCTCTCTCTGCGAAAAAAACCTCCCCAGTTGGAATATTCTTTACCATCCCGTATTCAACATCGTTAAGCCTAGATTTACCAACACCCAGAGAAACAGAATAAAATGGAATGCCCCTGTATGCATTACGAGTACCGTCAACAGGATCTAAAACAAATGTATACTCCCCACCAAAATCCAAAAAACCAGCTTCCTCACTGAGAATATTTACATTCATATCAGCTTTTTTGATGAATTTAATTGCTACATCCTCAGCAAGTTTATCAACATACTTTGTGGGGGTACCGTCAGCACCTATACCAATGTTGGTACCAAATCTATGGAACTCAGTTGAATGTGCCCTTCTAACTTTTCTATAAATTTTATCGACGGTTCTGTTAGCTAACAGCCTTATTTCTTCATCCATAAACACACCTAAAAATTAACCATTAAGGGAAGACCAAAAAATTAATCCTGTTGAATAAAGAATAACAGTTATTGTTGCAGATATTATAACCCCCAAAAGTATCGTAAGTAATGATTTGGAGAATTTCAAATCGAAAAGATACGCGATCAATGAACCCGTCCAGGCACCCGTAAATGGTAATGGAACAGCAACAAACATGATTAATCCAAGATATTCGTATTTGATTATCTTGCCATCTACTCGTTCTCTGGTCCTTTTAAAAAGCCAATCCATAATTTTCGTCCAAAACCGAAATCGCCTCAAAAACTTCTCAACGAATTTAAAAAACAAGAGAACAAACGGAATTGGCAACATGTTGCCTAGTACCGCTAAGGGAAAAACTTGCCACAACTCCCAGTTGAACACCCATAGGGCATATGGGATAATATACCTTGATTCTATCCAAGGAATCATAGATCCGAAAAATATCTGGAACCACTCTGGAAACATACCGAACATGTTTATTCACCTATTTACCAACAAATCTACCGAAACCTTGGTTTCCCAGCATCTCATGTTCTTCTATAAGCTTTTCTCCCCTGACAAAAACATGTGTTGGAAAAATTGCTGGCCAACTCTCAAATGGGGACCATTCACATTTAGAATGGAGATACTCCGACTTGATCTTGCAGTCCTTTTTGATATCCACTACGATGATGTCTGCATCTCTTCCAACTTCTATCTTGCCCTTAGGCATACCGACAAGTTCAGCTGGCCTCTCGCAGATAATTGAAATCAATCTTTGGAAAGATAACATTCTTTTTTTGGCCATGTATAGAAACAAAGGAAACATTGTTTCAACACCTGGAAGACCGGAAGGAGCATTGCCAAAATCAACATCACTTTCCTCTAAAGTATGAGGTGCATGATCTGACTCCAGCATGTCAATAAAACCGTTTCGCATCCCTTCAAATAAGATCTCTCTATCAAAACTTGTTCTAAGAGGCGGATTTACTTTATATCTTGATTGAGGTTTTAGATTTTTTTCTACACTTAATAGTAGATGATGAGGTGTGACTCCACAACTTACGTTTTCTGCCCTATTTTTTAATAATTCCAATCCTTCACATGATGATAGATGACAGATATGTATCTTTGAGTTAATGTTTCTGGATGACTCAAGTATATCCCTTATTGCTTTTTCTTCACATTTAGATGGGCGAGAATGTAGATGATCAACAAGATTTCTCTCTTTTGTCTTATATTTATCAAGGCATTGTTTATCCTCAGCATGAATTAAAACTGGTTTATTTGTCGAATTGATCTCTGTGAATACTTCTCTTAAATTGGATGTGTCAAGCTGCAAAGAATTTGTGCTGCTTCCCAAGTAAATCTTAAAACCACTACATTTTTTCCCAATTCCCCTAATATTTTTGATGTTGCTATTCGTAATGCAAGAATAAACACCAAAATCAACATAAGATTTTTTCCCCATTGAGGCAATTTTATCGGATAAAATTTGAAAATCCGTAGTTTGTGGAATCGTATTGGGCATATCGAATACACAGGACATTCCGCCAAATACAGCAGCCAACGATCCCGTAGAAAAATCTTCCTTGTGAGTCATGCCAGGATCTCGAAAGTGAACATGAATATCTATACCTGCAGGAAGAATCAACTTATTACCGAAATCTAAATGTTCATCACCCTTTGAGATTTTTTTAATGGACGATATTCTGCCTTGATCAACACCAATGCAACATTTTTCAAATGATCCATTTATGTATGCTTTTCCTTCAATTGTCAGATCCATCTAGATTTTTCTCCTTTATTTCTCCTCTCGGTTCCATCTCTGTAAAAATCTGTCCACTAAACTTTGATATCTTTGTATTTTTTTCAAACCATGCATCAGCTAAAAGCCCCGCTTTCATACAAGTGTTTGAAAGAAACTCCTCTTTACCCCAACCCTGTTCAACAGGAACCTGGGGTAAAAGTAATCCTTTATAAAATCCTTGTTCAACGATGAGGCCGTCTCTCCCTATTTCAATGCTTGAAATATAATCTTGCGGTTGATGTACTTTGATTATCTCTGGTTTTGTCAAAATAGTAACCTCAATAATTACTGCGTTAAGCTCATTTTCCTCTAGTGGAGAAAAACGAGGATCTTTTGTTGCTGATAATGCAGATTCGGCTATCGCATCCTTTAATGTCATCACTGGAAGAGGGATGCCAATACACCCTCGCAAATCATGATTTGGATATGTGTGTATTGTCACAAATACACCTTGCTTTTTTTCAAACATTTCCCCAACAACAGATGATAGAGTTGTACCAGTTTTTACATGGTTCTCAACAACATCCCTTGCAAATTGAACTGCTTTTTTTCCCTCACTTATGCTAAGCATAATAAAAAGTAATTGAAATAAGATTAAATAAAATGTGGTTAGGAAAGAATGTTTTTCCTAACCAGGTAATTACCGATTTTATTCTTTTGCCATCAGTATATCAAAGGTTTTTGTTCCTTCTCCAATTTGTATCTCCAATTGACTGCTGTACGTATAAGTTACATTTGTACCGCTTTCATTTACTACCTGATTTACTGTAACATTGTATGATCCTGGCATTAGAGCAGCAGAATATAATCCAGTTTCATCGGATTTAGCTGTAGCTGATTGAGCAGTATTATTCACAACTGAATATACAGGTAAGAAATTAATGGAAATATTACTGACAGTTGTTCCTGTATCTTTGTCTTTTGTACTTCCACTTAAAGATACTTTAGCATATCCAATTGAAACATTGAGAACCGCGGTCTCATTTTCTGGAATTGTAGCTTCTATTTCTACTTCATAGTCTAGGAGTTTAGTAGCATTAATAGTGTATTGTCCTGGAACCAATGAGGAAAACGAATACCTTCCAGTTTCATCAGTTGTAAGTAATTCTACAACTTCTAATCCAGTAGTTAGTTTTGTATACTGAAGTTTAACGTCTACATTACTCATCTCCTCTCCAACATCATACTGGCTGTTTCCATTTTCATCGAAATAAATGTTACCTTCAATTGCACCTGGCTTTGGTTTTGATATGTTGTGACTTGTGTTACCAGAATAAAGCAGTATAAGAGCATCATCTATTAGAAAACCATCAGGGTCGCCGGTTGTAATTCTGTAATAACCTGGCATTAGACTAGAAGCATTGTAATACCCTTTTTCATCGGTAGTTAATTCCCCATACATGCTATAATCATACCGAACAGGTTGGCCAGTACTTGGATCCATCTCATCTATCCCAACTAACACTACAGTGGCACCCGATAAGGGTTCATCAACAGATTCATTGTAAACATCATTAGTATCCTTGTTGAAATAGACATATCCTTCAATATTTGCAGGATCGATAGATATATTGACAAGACGGTTATAGTCTCCACCCCTACGCATTGCCTCATCATCTGTAATAGGTGCTAGTCCGGGATCAGTAGTACTGCCAAAAGTCACATTTTTCAGGGTGAATGCTCCTGCGCCAAGTTCAGGGTATCTCCGAACCTGAAGTGTTATATTACCTGCAGGAGCTATAACACTGAAATTTCCACTATAAGTATTATTTTTATCGTGATCGATAGGAACTTCTGTTCCATAATGGGTAACATTTTTCTGAACTACTATCTGAGTTTGTATGGGAGTACCCATAAAATCAACTGACCCATTAACATAAGCCCCTGCATAATATTTGGCTATTACAACAGCGCTTTGACCTTGATAATATATATATTCTGGATAGGGAGAAACGTATTCAGCGTAAAAATGCCTCATATCAATACATGGCAACTGATAGTTTGGTTCGCTCATGCTACCTGATTCCCCATCAGAGACACCTACATATGTTCTGTAAAACATTGTTTCAAAGTAAGCATCTTTGTAATATTGTTTCGTGTTAACTGGGGGATCTTGTCTTAACTGTGCATCAGTCAAAGCTTCAAGTTCTTCGAAAGTCAGCTCTTTTTCACTTTGCGTAACAAATTTAACCAATACATAATCATCTTCT